>Ga0136621_1000571_pt1 | contig 14575 bp, 20 predicted proteins | sample AntDryUQ445A2306_FD_104673 | JGI IMG/M metagenome (GOLD analysis project Ga0136621, IMG submission 104673) | Polar desert sand microbial communities from Dry Valleys, Antarctica - metaG UQ445A (23.06) | ecosystem: Environmental > Terrestrial > Soil > Desert | place: Antarctica: Dry Valley...
AAATGACTGGGGGTCAAGAGGACGCCAGTTCAAATCTGGCCAGCCCGACCACCAACCAAACCTTAGGTTCGCGTGGTTGCATAGCCACCAAAATCGCCTTCAGAACAGTCGCAGTCGGTCAGGGGCGGATCAACTCCACGTGCCGACCAGTTGCGGCGACGAGGTACTCGAAGTCATCGCGGTCCAGCGTTACGATCTCGTCCCCGTCTGCGGCGAGAAGGACGACCGCAGCATCGATGACGTCGGACAAGCCTGTGGTGCCAAGCAACTCGCCGGAGGCCCGGCCGAGTGCGCGGTCAAGCGGGCGGACATCGACCCCCTGAAGCGCATGTGCCAACCGTGCCTGCCGTGGGCCGCCGCGCCACACCTGTCCCAGCGCGCCCCCGTGGGTTACCGGAATCTCGCCGGCGAGCTCGGATGCCTTGAGGCGAACCCACATCGCTCGCTCGTTTCGTTCGAGGGCGATCAGGGCGCCGCTGTCGAGCACGAGCGTCACGCGGGGGGCCTCGTCTTGTTTCGCGATCGTGCTTTCGTCGTTCGGCCCCTGACAACAACCGCGTGCTGTTGATCCGCCCGCTGTTGAGCTGCGATCTCGCCGGCGGTGATCTCGCCGAACTCCCTTTCGTAGTCCGCTATCGCCGCCCGCAGATGAGCCAGCTGTTGGTCTCGGTGCATCTTCTCTTCCAACGCACCGTTCACCCAGCCGCTGAGTGAGTCCGCTTTGCCCTCGGCCACGGCGCGGTTTCCGGCTTCGACAAGTTCGGGATCGACGGTCACGGTGAGACGCCGCTTCGATGGAGTCATACTTCGATGCTAACAGCAGTAGTACTCCGTGCACCTCGCATCTCGCCAGCCCGACCACCAATCAAACCTTAGGTTCGCGTGGTTCCATAGCCACCAAAATCACCTACAGAACACGCCGATCACAACGGAGTCGCCGCTGGCAAGCTCGATGACTGTGGCTTCGACATCCGGCGTGTGCTTAACCATGACCTACAACGATGCGTCCAGTCTGAGGTGGGATCTGGCAGGAGGCGAGGGTGAGTGCCAAGCGGACGGATCGGAGAGCTGAACGACTTGCGTTCAAAGAGGAATGGTGCCACCTCCTCGTGTCTACGGAATGCCGAACCGGTATCTGAGGGCTGCAACATCGGCAATGTCTTTCGCCTTCAGTTGGTAGCCGAAATGCGAGCGGATCTGGTATTCGGCCGACCGGCAGCGAACCTCACGCCCGCCGATGTACCCGATGCTGGCACGAGCCTCTCTCGGAATGACGTCTACGTTCTGGGCTGGGCCGTAGATGCCGTCGCCGGTGTCGTCCAAGACGATGACATGGAAGTCGATCTCACTGCCGCCCGGTTCCCCCATCACGAAGTTCCACGCTCTGGTGTCGTCACGCGGAATGTCGCCAAAGCCGGCTTCGAGCAGCGCCTCGCGAAGAATCTGCGCCTCCGTTTCGGAGACAACGATGTCGTTGTCCGCGTGCGGACGGGTCTGCTCGTCGAGTAGCGCATCGACGCCCCAACCCCCACCGATCCAAACCGTGATCGATAGGCATCGAAAAGGTCGAGGTACAAGTGAACCCTGGCGACGGTGGCCTCGCGCGTCACCAAGTCAGGTCGCTAGCCGCGTGACGACCCAGGCGATGCCTTGGCCCAGCCTGTAGAGCAAGTAGATCGCGGCGAGGACAATGAAGATTCGGAACCCCCAGGGGCTTGGCAAGTCCGGGGCGGGCTCCTCATCAGGAAGGAACGGATCGGTCATCGCTTGCCGCTTCGAGTGAGGATGCGAAGCGGGGTGCCCTCGAAATCGACCTCCTCTCGGAGGCGGTTCTCGATGAAGCGGAGATAGTCAGAGCCGAGCTCGCCACCGGCGACGAAGAGCACGAAGGTGGGTGGGGCGACCCCGGCCTGGACCGCGTACTGGATCCGTGGCCGGCGTCCTTTGCGAACGGGGGGTGGATGGGCGGCAGCCCAGCGCGAGATCATTCGATTGAGCTCACCAGTGGCGATGCGACGCTGCCGCGCCTCGAGACCCTGCTCGATGAACGCCCCCAAACGTTGTAATCGAGCGCCGGTGAGGGCCGAGCCGCGCATCATTGGCGCCCAGGGCACAAACCCGAGACGGTCCTCGACGCTGCGGGTGGCGTCTTCGCGTTCCTCGAGACTCTGCGCCCGATCCCATTTGTTCAGCAAGATGGTGATGGAAACCCCCGCCTCGACCGCTTCATCGATGATTCGTTGATCCTGCTGAGTGACGCCCTCGATCCCATCGATCAAAACCACCGCAGCGTCGGCTTCGGCCAGCGACCGGCGGGCGCGATCGACGGCGTAAAAGTCGGCCGACTCGGTGATCTGTGGGCGCCGGCGAATCCCAGCGGTGTCGACAATCACGAACCGAGTCCCGTCGATCTCCGCCTCAACGTCGATGGGGTCACGGGTAGTGCCCGGGGTCGGAGAGACGATCACCCGCTCCTCCCCCACGAGCCGATTAAGCAAGGTCGACTTGCCGACATTAGGTCGCCCAATCAACGCCAGCCGCGGCAAGTCGTCCTTCGCGGGCACCGATTCGTCGGGCGGCAGGAGCTTGACCAAGCGGTCGAGGAGCTCGCCCATTCCCCGGCCGTGCAACGCCGAGACACCCATCGGCTCGCCGAGGCCGACCGCCCACAGGTCGGCCAACGCTTGTTCGTGGCTTCGGTCGTCGATCTTGTTGGCCGCGAGGATGACGGGTACGTCGGCCCTGCGCAGCAGGTTGACCACCCCTTCATCATCCTCGGTGATGCCGACCCGCGCGTCGATCACGAGGAGGACGAGATCGGCGCCACTCAAGGCAATCTCGGCTTGGGCCTTGATCGACTCGCTGACCGCCTCGGCGGGATCGCGTTCCCAGCCACCAGTGTCCACCAGCGCAAAACTGCGGCCGTTCCAGTCTGCTTCGAAGTTGCGACGATCACGGGTCACACCCGGCCGCTCCTCAACCACTGCTTGCCGTCCCCCGACGATCCGGTTCACGAGGCTCGACTTCCCAACGTTGGGGCGGCCAACGACTGCCACGATCGGAAGCCGGCCGCTCATCTCCCGGCGATAAGTGAAAGCGCCTCGGTCGCAGTCCACTCTCGATCACGTTCGAGGGGTCCGGCGCCAGCCTCGACGGCGGTGAAACCAGCCTCGACCAAATGCTGCAAAGTGGTAACGAAGGAACGGAGCTGAGGAGGGAGGGGGAAGTATTCTTCTTCGTCGGTGACCGCGAGCAGTTCGAAGCCTTTAGCCGGGTTCAAGCGATCGATGACCTCGGTGACCAGATGGTCGGGGGCAGATGCACCGGCGGTGAGACCGACCACACTCACCTCCAGAAGCCACGCCTCTTCGATGTCTGACGCACGGTCGATGCGGTGGGCGTCCACGCCGTGCTCGCGCGCTACCCGCACCAAGGCCTGAGTGTTGGAGGAATTCTCCGACCCGACGACCAGGATCAGCTCACATTCCTTGGCAAGCGCCTGCACCGCCTCCTGGCGATTGGTGGTGGCGTAGCAAAGGTCGCTCTTGCGCGAGGTGACGAGGTCTGGGAACCGAGCTGAGGCCCGGTCGAGCACTTCCTGCCATTCATAGGTTCCGAGCGTGGTCTGCGCCAAGAGTGCGACCTTGGCTGGATCTGCGGCGTGAAAACGATCGAGTCCGTCGTCCGGCTCGACGAGGGTCATCTGCTCGGGGGCCTCGGCGAGGGTACCGAGAGCTTCGTCGTGGCCGCGATGGCCGACATAGATGATGTCGAATCCATTGTTGGCCATCCGTTTGACCTCGTGGTGGACTTTGGTGACGAGCGGGCAAACTGCATCAATGACGACTGCCGCTCGATCAGCCGCCGCGGCCACGACTTCGGGAGAAGATCCATGCGCGGAAAGCATGATGGGAGCCCCAATGGGGACATCGCCGATGTCATCGACAAATCGCACCCCGACCCGTTCGAACGCCTTCACCACCCATTCGTTGTGGACGATCTGGTGGTAGCAGTACACCGGCGGCTCGAAAAGGCGGACCATCCAGGTCAACGCCTTGATGGCCATCTCCACGCCAGCGCAAAAGCCCCGCGGCTCGGCCACGACTACTCGGTCGATCATCGCTGAGAACGCTAGACGGGTGGCCGGAAAACCTCGTCGACCGGAAGCATCTGAACGATCCTTGCCACCACCGCCTCAACCCCCAGGTTGGTCGTGTCGAGACGAATGGCATCAGCCGCCGGCCGAGACGGCGAGGCCGCCCGGGACGCGTCAGCGTGATCACGCCGAGCGAGGTCTCCTTCGACTTCTTCCTCGGGCTGGCCGGTCTCCTCGGCGCGACGGCGGACCCGCTCCGATTCGCTGGCCTCCAACCAGATCTTCAGCTCCGCAGCGGGGAAGACCACGGTCCCGATGTCGCGCCCCTCCACCACGACCGGCTGCTTCTGACCAGCCACCCATTGCCGTTGCTGGCGAACGATGACCGCTCGCACCCGTCCGTGAGCAGCCACGGTTGACGCTGCGGCGGTCACCTCCGCTGAGCGAATCTCCTCCGAGACAGCCTCGCCATTGAGCAGCATCAGCCCGTGCTCCTGTCGTAGGCGGAGCAGTTTGACAACCTCGAGCACCTCGTCCTCATCTTCGAGATCGACACCAGCGCGCAGCGCCGCCAGAGTCGCCGCCCGGTAATAGGCGCCGGTGTCGAGATGCAGCCATCCCAACCTTTCGGCAAGTTTGCGGCTGACAGTCGACTTCCCGGCGCCGCCGGGCCCATCGACGGCAATTACGTTCACAGTTGGTCGAGCACCGAGAAGTAGCGCGGCCAGGTCTTATCCACCACCTCGGGATGGTCGATTGCGATCCCCGGTTGACGCAAACCGACGAGGGCCATGCTCATCGCCATACGGTGATCACCATGGGTATCAATCACTGCCGGCTGCAGTGACGAACCACCCTCGATCAGGAGATCATCGCCTTCGACCCATGCTTTGGCGCCTATGCGCCGAATCTCGGACACAAGGGCAGCCAGGCGATCGCTCTCTTTCAGCCGGAGGTTGCCGACCCGGCGCAGCCGGCTTGTCCCGTCTGCAAATAGACAAGCCACTGCCAGGGCGAGAACCGCGTCAGGTGCCCTTTCCATGTCGACTGAGACCGCGTTCAGCTGAGGAGGCCCCAGCAAATCAAGGCGATGCGGGAAGCGCCGCACCTCACAACCCATCGCGGCGAGAACGGTGAGCAACTCGAGATCAGGCTGAGTCGACCCTGCCGGGATTCCCTCGATTCCGACCACTCCCCCGGTGATGGCGGCCGCCACCAAGGGATAGGCCGCCGCCGAGGCGTCTGCTTCGATCTCGTAGCTCGCTGCGGAATACCCGGTAGGAGCGACTTGGAAAGCTCGGTCGGCGACTTCGACCTCGGCCCCGAACGCAGCCATCACTGCGATGGTCGAGTCGAGATAGGAGGCGGAGGCCGGAGGCGCGGTAAGCACGATTTCAACGGGGCCTTCGGCCATCGGCGCCACCAATAGCAACGCCGACACGAACTGCGAGGACCGCGACGGGTCAACCAGGACGCGACCGCTCGGAAAACCACCCTGGCCCTCCACTACGAAAGGAAGGCCGCCGTTATTGGCCCGGGCGTCGATGCCGACCATTGCCAGCGCCGTCGCCAATTCGGCAAACGGTCTCGCCGGTAGTCGACCCTGGCCGGTGATCTCAACGCGGCCGTTAACCAGTGCGCCCAAGGCGGCGAGAAAACGCGCTGTCGTTCCCGATTGGCGAGCGTCGATCTGGCCGGCCCGAAGCCGGCCCCGCGTGCCGACGACGAGCCAGGGATCATCGTTGTCATCAATTCGCACCCCGAGGGTGGCGAGACCGACACGCATGGCCTCGGTGTCGTCGGCGTCGAGAGGTCCGGCGAGGCGGCTCACTCCCCGAGCGAGAGCCGCGGTCACCAACGCGCGGTTAGTGAAGCTCTTGGAACCGGGAGGACGGACCACCGCTTCGATCGGACGTGTGCGCGGCCGCACCAGGACCGGGGAGGACATCAAGTGAGATTACGGGCGTGCTCTGCGCCCAGACCCGCAGCGGCGTAGAGCGAATGGACTTCGGAATTGGTGAGCCGCCGCCATTGTCCGGCTCGCAGCGAGCGATCGGTGATCGGTCCGATCGCAGTGCGGACGAGCTTGCGAACCGGATGACCGACTGCTTCGAAAAGCCGCCGGACCTCGCGATTGCGACCCTCCCCGAGGACCAACTCGACTTGCGCGCCCGTACGCGATCTGGTGGTCACCCGGGCGCTGCGCACGCGCGCCGTTCCGTCCTCCAGCTCGACTCCCTCCCGAAGTTGGCGCAGAGCCGCGGGCCCTGGTTGGCCCTCCACCTCCGCCAAATAAGTCTTGTGGATTCCGTAGCGGGGATGGGTGACGGCGTTGGTCAAAGTCCCGTCATTGGAGAGGAGGAGAAGGCCTTCAGTGTCGTAGTCGAGGCGGCCCACCGGCACCACCCGCGGCTGGGGAGGGACCAATTCCACCACGGTCGGCCGGCCCTCCGGATCAGAGGCTGAAGAGATCACCCCCAGCGGTTTGTAGAGAAGGTAGGTGACCAGGTCGGGTGAGACTGGAAGCGGCACCCCGTCGACGGCGACAGTCGCCGAGTGCGGGTCGGCCTTATCTCCCAGCCTGGCGACTCGACCATCGATGGTTACCCGTCCCGCCTTGATCAGGTCCTCCGCCGCCCGCCGGGACATCAATCCAGCAGCCGAGATCAGCTTCTGAAGCCGTTCGCTCATCGATTCGGGCCGACAGTTTCCTCGAGAGCATCCATGACCGAAGCGGGGGGGACATGATCGGCAAGGGGTGGCAGCTCGGCAAGGTCATTGACGCCAAGCTTCTCGAGAAACAACGCCGTCGTGCGATACACGGCAGGATTCCCGGGCGCCGCCAACCGGGCCGCCTCCTCGATGAGCCCCCACCGCTCGAGGGACCTGATGGCGGACTCGGCGTCAACCCCTCGGATGTGGGCAATCTGGCTGCGCGATACCGGTTGCCGGTAGGCGATCACCGCCAGGGTCTCCAACGCCGGCCCCGAAAGACGACGGGCGCTGGCCGTGGCGGTGAATCGCTCGAGATACGGGAAGGCGTCCGGATGGCTGTAGAGGCGCCAACCTCCCCCAGCTTGCCTCACGACCAAACCGGCACGCCGGGCGGCATGCTCGTTGCCAAGCTCGGTCAGCGCGGCTTCGACCTCGCGCCGGGGCAGCTCGAGCACCTCGGACAGCTCTTCGACCGGAACCGGCGCCTCCGCGACAAACAGGATCGCCTCCAGCGCAGCCTTGATGTCCATCAGGCACTCCTCAAGTCGACGATAGGGGCGGCTCGATGCTCGATCCGTATCGGGCCGAGCCATTCGTCCTGGGCCACGCTCAATAGCCCCCAACGAGCAAGTTCGAGCAGCGCCAGGAAGTAGGCCGATACCTCCGAGCGCCGTCGAGCTTCCCCGACAAGCTCATCGAAAGATGCCTGCACGAGCTCGGCCATTCGGCCCTGGATGTCGGCCATCGCTTCCTCGACGGAGGGGAGGTCGAGATCGAGGTGATCGAGGTCGGGTGCGCTTCCGGCCCTGTCCAAGACTCGATTAGCGATGAGACGCAGGGCGTTGCCATCTACCAGAAGGACAAGTTCGCTCGGACGCTTCGGAATCGCCTGGTCAAGACCCCCGGTCCGCGCCAAGAATTGGCTGGATTCGGCGAGCCGGCGTAGGAACACCGCCGCCACGTCTTTGAACGTGACACAGAGCAGCAGCCGGGAGAGAAGACGATCCCGCTCCTCGATCAGGGCCAACTCTTCATCGAGATCGACCGTTTTCGGCGCCGGAAGAAGATGATGGGCCTTCAACTCGATGAGGGTGGCCGCGATCAGGATGAATTCGCTAGTGACTTCGAGGTCGAGATCGGCCATCTCGTCGAGACAGAGCAGGTACTCCTCAACCAAGGCAGTCAGGCTGACCTCGGTGATGTTGACCTGATGGCGAGTGATCAGCTGGAGGAGCAGGTCGAGGGGACCGGCGAAGACGGCGGTGGAGACGTTGAAAGACATGAAAAAGGTGGGTTCAGTGTGGCCTTTCAGGGCGCATCAGGTCAAGGACCGCTACCGGTCGGCTTTCACCAGTGTCGCCCAATCCGCCGGCGAGATCGATGGGGGCCGTTCGCCGTGATGGTTGGCAGCGAAGTCGATGACGGGCGGCTCCGCCCCCAAAGCGCGGAGCTCCTCGGCACCGAGGCGACCATGGTCGAGATAGATGCCACCCCGCCGGCCCACCGGCAGGCCGACCTTGGCCGCGGCGGTTACAAACGCCCTTCCCACCGGGGAGAGGTTGGCGTGGCGCTTACCGATGTCGTGGAGAAGGGCCGCTCTGATCAGCTCGGGTCGGCTTCCCACCCGTCGACCGGCCGCATAACCATGTCTTTGATCCGCCTTGCCTTGAGCGAAAAACGCAGCGTGCCCACAATCAAGCGACGCCGTCACCCAATCCCGCTCGAGCGGAGAGAGGCCGGCCGCGGAAATGACCCGAAAGAACCGGCCGACGAGATGTCGCCAAGAACCGATCCGGGTCAGGAGGCGAGCTTCGACTTACAGTCGATGCAAAGAGTGGCCTCAGGTCGCGCCTCGAGCCGCGCCGCGCCGATCTCCCGGCCGCAGTTCTCACAGATCCCGTACTTGCCGTTATCGATCCTGGCCAGAGCCACGTTCACCTCATCGAGCTGATGCTTGAGGGTCTCGACCAGAACCAGCACCTCGGTTCGCTCGGCCGTCGCCGCGGCGGCATCGGCGAAGCTTTCACCGAAAACGACGTCGCCCCGCAACTCCCCCGACTCTTCGGACCCGAGCTCAGCCAACTGGTGGATGAGCCGCTTTTTCGCCTCATTGAGGTTGGCGCGGACCGATTCAAACTTAGTTGCCGTCATGTTGTTACCGACTTCTGGGATGAGAGAGGAAAAAGACTTCGACCAGATGCTGTGGCGAAACCCGGGTGTAAACCTGAGTGGTGCTGATTCTAGCGTGACCGAGCATCACTTGGACCGATCGGAGGTCGGCGCCACCCTCAACCATGTGGGTGGCGGCGGAGTGGCGCAGGGTATGCGGTGAGATGGTGGCCGGTGCGATTCCGACCCTGCCGGCATGGTGACGGACAAGGCGAAACACCGATTGGCGACTGAGGCGGCCGCCGCGCAAATTGAGAAACACGGCGTCGGCATCTCGGCCGCGGCGGGAAATCTCTAAACGATCCGGGAGCCAATTGAAGATCGCCTCAACGGCTTTCGACCCAACGGGGATGAGCCGTTGCTTGTCGCCTTTCCCGGTGAGAAATGCGGTGCGCTCTTCGAGATCGAGATCACCGAGGTTTAGGTCGACGGCTTCGCTTACCCGGGCCCCGCTCGCATAGAGAAATTCGAGCAAGGCGCGATCACGCCTCCCGGCGCGGGTGGCGAGGTCCGGTGCTTCAACCAGAGCCACCGTCTGGTCGATGGTCAGCGCCTTGGGAAACGGATCGCGGGGGCGGGGATGCTCGAGAAGGCGGGTGGGGTCCTGGGTTTCGTGGCCCTCATGCACGAGGAAGCGATGTAGTCCGCGCACTGCCGCCAGCTTGCGGGCGACGCTGGCTGGTGCCAGCCCCCGCCGATCGAGATGGTCCACGAAGCGGTCGAGGTCGGCCGTCTCCGGGGTGCGGCGAGCGAGGAACTCGAGGTACTGATTGAGGTCGCGTCGGTAGGCCGCCAGGGTGTTGGCTGCCAACCCCCTCTCGACCGTGAGCGCGAAGAGATACTCCTCCACGCCGGCCGCGAGGTCGGCCATCAGCGGCCGGCGAGCACCGCCGCCGGTTCCACAAACTTGGCCCCGAGGCTGTCGGCGACGGCTGCATGAGTGACCTGATCATCGACGATGTTCACGCCTCCTTCGAGTTCGGGGAAGCGCTGAATCGCCGCCGAGACGCCCCGGTTGGCGAGGGCGATGGTGTAGGGGAGGGTGGCGTTGGTAAGTGAATAAGTCGAAGTGTTGGGCACGGCTCCGGGAATGTTGCCGACCGCATAGTGGACGACGTCGTGGACCGTGTACGTCGGGGCTTCGTGGGTGGTCTCGTGGCTGGTCTCAAAGCAGCCTCCCTGGTCGATGGCGACGTCGACCAACACCGACCCGCGTCGCATCCTCTTCACCATCTCCTCGGTGACGAGCTTGGGCGCCGATGCCCCCGGAACCAACACCGTGCCGATCACCAGATCGGCGTCGGCGATTTGCTGTTCGATCGTCAGCCGGTTGGAGGCCATCGTCACCAGCCGGCCCTGATAGATCGAATCGAGCCAACGCAGCCGCCCCAGGTCTCGGTCGAGGACCACCACCTCGGCCTGCATGCCCACCGCGATCGCAGCGGCATTAGTGCCCGCAATACCTCCCCCGATCACCACCACTTTTCCCGGGGCGACCCCGGTGACCCCGCCGAGTAGCACACCCCTCCCTCCGTGCGCCTTCTCGAGGAAGTAGGCCCCGACCTGGGTCGCCATTCGACCGGCGACCTCCGACATCGGCGCCAAGAGGGGCAAGCTGCGATCGGGCAGCTGGACAGTCTCGTATGCCACGGCCACGATCCCTTTTTCGCGGAGACCGGCGGCGAGCTGGGGATAGGCCGCGAGGTGGAGATAGGTGAAAAGCAAGGTGCCGGGTCGGAACATGGCGACTTCGGCCGGTTGCGGTTCTTTGACCTTGACGATCATGTCGGCCTCGCCGAAAACCTCGGCGGCGGTGGCGACGATTTGAGCTCCTTGGACGACGTACTCGTCGTCGTGGATCGTCGAGCCCTCTCCGGCGTTGGCCTCCACCACGACCCGGTGGCCCCTTTCGACCAATTCTCGAACGCCACCGGGAGTGAGCGCTACGCGGTACTCAGCCGTCTTGACCTCAGCGGGGACCCCGATGATCACCGTTCTCTCCTTTTCCGGTCCCAGAGCAGCAACGCGATCTGGGTCTTGGAATCGACGATTTCGCCGGTTTCGATCCTATCCAACGCCTCGTCAAGGCGGCAGGAAACAACCGTCGAATGAGTCTCTTCGGCTCCCTCGGGCTTGCGTTCCCCAAAGGTCAGATCGGTGGCCGCGTAAACATGGAGGATCTCGTTGGTGAATCCCGGAGATGGATAGAACGAGGTGAGAAAGGTCCAACTGCCGGCAGTAGCCCCGACCTCCTCGGCCAATTCTCGCTTTCCGGCAATAAGCGGGTCCCGATCGGAGGGATCGAGCTTGCCGGCAGGAATCTCGAGTAAGTCCACTTCGACCGCGGTCCGGTATTGGCTAACGAGCCATATCTGCTCGCCTTCGATTGGGAGCACACCTACCCCTCCGGGATGAAGGACGACGTCACGCGCCGCCGCCCGGTTCCCGTCGATCAGATAACGGTGATCGAAGTGGAGGAAAACGCCGGAGGCCAGCCGTCGGTGACCGAGCCGACGAAGACTCATTGGCGAGTCGGTTGATCGATCTCGTCCAATTCGCCTTGCCGAGCTCGAAGACCGACCGCCGCACCCACCAACCCGACGAAGAGCGGATGGGGATCGTCGGGTCGAGACTGGAACTCGGGGTGGGCCTGGGTAGCAACAAAGAAGGGGTGATCGATGAGCTCGATGAATTCGACCAGGTTCTCGTCTGGCGACATGCCCGAGAGCCGCATGCCGGCCGCTTCGAGATCGCGGCGGTAGCGGTTGTTGACCTCCCAGCGGTGACGATGGCGCTCGTAGACGATCTCCTGGCCGTAGAGCTTCCGGACGAGACTGCCCTCTTCGAGCTTCGCTGGATAGCGACCGAGCCGCATCGTGCCTCCCATTTCCGACAAGTCGTGTTGGGTCTCCATCAAGTCGATCACTGGATGAGGAGTCGTCGGGTCGAATTCGGTGGAGTTGGCATCCGGGTGCTTCAGCACGGATCGGGCGATCTCGATGACTGCGCACTGCAGCCCGAGGCAGAGCCCGAGGAAGGGGATGCCGTTTTCGCGGGCGTAGCGGATGGCAAGGATCTTGCCTTCCACTCCCCTCGACCCGAAGCCGCCCGGGATGACAATCCCTTCGACCCCTTCGAGGTGGGCATCGGCCAGCAACCCGCTCATGTCCTCGGAGGGGATCCAGCGCAAGTCGAGTCGACGATCAAGGGCGGCGGCGGCGTGGCGGAGCGACTCCACGACGGATAGGTAGGCGTCCGGCAGGTCGACATACTTGCCAACGATCCCAATCGTCACCGATTCGGTGGCGGCCTTGGCCCTTTTCACCATCGCCTGCCACTTGGTGAGGTCGATGGGCCCGGTGACGAGGTCCAAACGCTCGCACACCACCGCATCAAGGCCGCCCTGCTGGAGCAGGAGGGGAACCTCGTAGATGTCGGCCGCATCGGGAGCGGCGATCACCGCTTTGGGAACTACGTCGCAAAACAAGGAGATTTTCCTTCTGACCTGGTCGTCGATGGCGCGGTCGGATCTGACAACGATCACATCGGGATGGATTCCATGGCTGCGGAGCTCGGCCACCGAATGCTGGGTGGGTTTGGTCTTGAGCTCGTCGGAGCTGGCGATGAAGGGGACGAGCGTCACATGGATGTAGAGGGCGTTGGCCCGGCCGATGTCGTTGCCGAACTGACGGATCGCCTCGAGAAAGGGGAGGCTTTCGATATCCCCGACAGTGCCCCCCACCTCGGTGATGACCACGTCGACGTCGTCTCCGCCGAGCTTGCGCATTCGAGCCTTGATCTCGTTGGTGACATGGGGGATGACTTGGACCGTGTCCCCGAGGTAGTCGCCGCGGCGTTCTTTCTGGATCACCGACAAATAGATCGAACCGGCCGTGACGTTCGAACCCCGTCGAAGGGCCTCGCCGGTGAAGCGCTCGTAATGGCCCAGATCGAGATCGGTTTCGCCGCCGTCATCGGTGACGAAGACCTCACCGTGCTGGAAGGGGTTCATCGTTCCGGGATCAACGTTGATGTACGGGTCGAGTTTCTGGTTGACGACTCGCAGCCCGCGGGATCGGAGGAGACGGCCCAGGGAGGCAGCAGTGATTCCCTTGCCGAGCGAGGAGACGACCCCACCCGTGACAAACACATATTTGGTCACGGGAGGTCAGAGTACCAGGCGAAAACGAGAGACAAGAGACCAGGGGTCAGAGATATCAGGCAGCGGCATCGATAACGATGAGTAGACGGCGTAAGAATCATCGACCATCGAAATCACGTCGACAGCCATTCTCCGGCATCGGGTGCTCGAGACGAAGGTGCCATCGTCAAGCCTGGCGGGAATCAAGGCAACGGCCTCCCCGGCTCCAGGCGGGGTCAAGAACGCGGCGACATTCGGGTAAGGCGGCTCGATCACGACAGCGAGCCTGGTCGCTACCAGCGAATAGTCCCGAGGTGAGCGCATGCCGGAACCGCTCGAGGCGCGCTGAGCCCATTGAAGGGCTCCACCTCGATCGTCTCACCTGCATCGTCTGAGATGGTCATTCTCGGCGGATTGGGCATCGGACCGACATCGCCAGGGGCACCTGGCCACCCGCGCCCCTGAACTCTTGTGTAACTGCAGTACCGCTGAGACCGCAGGCCGTCACCGACAGGAGAGCGACGACAGCCAGCCGCGTCATCCTGATCGCTGTTTCACTAGTTGAGGCCGAGCACAGTTAAGAGAGCGGCGTCGACCTCCCACTGCTCTTCGATCGTGAGGTGCCCAGCGAGGTTGCCAAGACGGCTGAGATCAACTGCGCCTACCTGCTCGACGAGAACGCGAGTCGACTTTCGGCCGACTTCAATCTCAGGTCGAAAGGAGGCGGGCCCGGCGCTCGTGGAGGTCGGCGCCACCAACACGACGGATCGCGGGAGGAAAGGGTCTGATTGGACTACAACGCCATACCGCCGACCCCGCTGCTCGTGTCCAATGCCCCTCGGAATCCTCAGCGAGTAGATGTCACCTCGGAGCACGAAGCTTCTCCATTAGGTCGGCGACGGCGAGCATCTCGGCTCGGTCGTCAACATCTGCCTCCAACGCCGCGACCTCGTCTGCCAGAGATCGCTTCTCGCGCAAACGGGAAGCCGCGGCCACAAGTGCTAGACGAATCGCCTCAGAGCGAGTCATGCCCGTAGCCTCTAGTTGGCGTAGGGCGCGAACTGCTTCCTCGTCAAGTCGAACGGAGATCGCGGCTCCCATCCCATCAATGTAGCACACTTCGTCATACGCTGCCCCTCTCCCCTGGCGGCAGCCGGGGGAGTCCCGAGCGCAGCGAGGGGGAGGGGGCGCTGTCCGAGCTCGTTACCACGGGACCCCCTCGTCAGTTGATGCGTGACTTGCGATCGCCCCAGATTTCGTCTCGCAACACGTACTTCTGGATTTTCCCCGTCGAGGTCTTGGGCAGGCTTTCGACCAGGTCGACTTCGTCGGGGGCTTTGAAGTGGGCGAGGCGCCCACGCACATGCTCGATGATCTCCGCCGGACTTGCCTCGGCCTCCGGTTTCAACACCACATATGCCTTGGGACGTTCGCCCCAGTGGTCATGTGGCATC
>Ga0136621_1000572_pt1 | contig 14542 bp, 15 predicted proteins | sample AntDryUQ445A2306_FD_104673 | JGI IMG/M metagenome (GOLD analysis project Ga0136621, IMG submission 104673) | Polar desert sand microbial communities from Dry Valleys, Antarctica - metaG UQ445A (23.06) | ecosystem: Environmental > Terrestrial > Soil > Desert | place: Antarctica: Dry Valley...
ACCCGTACATCTCGCAGACACGCGCCGCCCAGATGGGCGTGGAGATGCTGAGCTCGGTCGTTGAGGTGGTGGAGCGTGCGGACTTCCTCACGATCCACCTCCCGCGCACCGAGGAGACGATCGGCATCATCTCGGCCAAGGAGCTGGTCCGGGCCAAGCCCGGCCTGCGTATCGTCAACACTGCGCGCGGGGGCCTCGTCGATGAGGACGCCCTTGTTGCCGCTATCGAGCAAGGCCAGGTCTCAGGCGCCGCAATCGACGTCTTCGAGGACGAACCGGTCACCGACCACCGGCTCTTCGATCTCCCGGAGGTTGTCGTGACTCCCCATCTTGGAGCCTCGACGCAGGAAGCCCAGGACAAGGCGGGAACGGCCATCGCCGAGCAGGTTCTGCTTGCTCTGCGCGGCGAGTTCGCCCCCTACGCGGTGAACCTCGAGGTCGGCCCCGATATCCCCGAAGCGGTGCGGGCCTATCTCGGGCTGGCCGCGCGCCTGGGCAGGGTCGCGGTTGCGCTGGCGGGCTCCGGAGTGGACTGTCTGCGCTTCGAGTATTACGGCCGCATCGCCGAGCACGACACCCGCGCTCTGACGCTGTCGGGGCTCAGGGGGGCGTTCTCGGCGGTGGTCCACGAGCCGGTGACGTTCGTCAACGCGCCTCTGATCGCCCGCGACCGGGGAGTTTCGGTCGAGGAGGCGCGCTCGTCAGAATCGCACGACTACGTCAATCTGATCGAAGTCCACGCCTCTTGCAAGACCGAGGTGGTCTCGGTTGCCGGCGTGCTGGTCGGCAAGCGCAACGACGAGCGCCTCGTGCGCGCCTACGGGTACGAGCTCGATACCGCGTTCTCACCGATCATGGTGATGTTCCGTTACGAGGACCGCCCCGGCATCGTCGGCATCGTCGGGGGGCTGATGGGGCGGGCCCAGGTGAACATCGCCAGCATGCAGGTAGCGCGCTTCTCGGAGGGCGGCGAGGCGCTGATGACGATGTCGGTGGACTCGCCCATACCCGATGGCGTCCTGGATGAGATAGTTGCTCAAGCGAGAATGCGAGACGCCCGGCTGATCGTGCTCGGTCCGGCCGATCTCAAGTAGGTGGTTTGGATGATCGTCGAAGCAGGAGAGAAGAGATGCCCATAGCCCCGGTCGACAAGGTGTGGATGAATGGCGAAATGGTGGCGTGGGAGAACGCTACGGTGCACATACTGACGCACGCGCTTCACTACGGCTCGGGAGTGTTCGAAGGCATTCGCTGCTACGAAACTCCGCGGGGCCCCGCGGTCTTCCGACTGCGAGAGCATCTCCAGCGCATGGAGCGCTCGGCCAAGATCTTTATGATGGAGATCCCCTACTCGGTCGACGAGCTGATGGACGCAACCTTCGAGCTCATCAAGGTCAACGGCCTGCGCTCCTGTTACGTGCGACCGATTGCCTACCGAGGCTACGGCGAGATGGGTCTCAACCCCGAGCTGAACCCCGTCGATGTCAGCATCGCGGTGTGGGGGTGGGGCGCCTATCTAGGCGACGACGCTCTCAAGCACGGAGTGCGCATGACGGTGTCGTCGTGGCGCCGCCACGACCCCAACATCATCCCGCCTCAGGCCAAAGTGACGGGGGCCTACATCAACTCGTCGATGGCTAAACTAGAGGCGGTGCGCTCGGGTTACGACGAGGCGATCATGCTGAACCCACACGGATACGTGTCCGAGGCCACGGGCGAGAACCTCTTCGTGGTCAAGGACGGCGAGCTTTTGACCCCGCCGCTAGCCGCCGGCCCCCTTCCGGGCGTGACGCGGGCCTCGGTCATGGCGATCGCAGCCGACCTCGGGATGCCCGTGTTCGAGAGGCTCATGACGAGAGCGGATCTCTACGTTGCCGAGGAGATCTTCTGCTCCGGAACCGCAGCCGAGGTGACTCCGGTGCGAGAGATCGATTCCCGCGTCATAGGGGAACCGGGACCGATCACGCTCACGCTGCAGCAGAAGTACTTCGAGATCGTCAAGGGTCAGGACGAAAAGTACAAGGACTGGTTGGACTTCCTCTGAATGCCACCTGCAGCCGAGGCCCGAGCGGCGAGCGATAAGCACACTGGACCATGGATTCATCATGGCGTGCATCTCGCCGAAGGCGACCTGGTGACCACCGACCTCTCGTGCGCCGGCTCTGCCACGAGGAACTCGACGAGGTCCGCAAGAAGGTGGGCGACGAGTTCTTCTATAGCGAGGGCCGGCCCCTAAGAGTCGAGCGTTGTTCGAGGCAGTGGCGCCGGCGAAGACTGTTGTGGAGTTCCACAGGATCCCGGCCTGCGAACACCTCGACTGAGGCGATAACGGGACGAAAGGGGTGCCGGACACCTTGTTTGCGGTGTGGGCTTCGTCAGTGATGAGGTTCCTGATGCTATCGAGATTGTATTTTACGGAGAGAGTGCATACACTTTTCACAAGAGGTCCTCGGGGGACTTCCTGTAGTTGAGAGGGGCCGATTCCGGCTCACTGACGAGGAGGGGGAGATGGGAGTCACAGAGGAGAGTCCGCAGACTGAGATGGGGGCCTATCCGCTGGGGGTCAGCAGGCCACCCCTGGATCTATCGGACCTTCCGGAGCCCGAGGAGGTCTTCGGTGTCAGCAACATCGGGTTCAAGGAAACGATCAAGTACGCGGTCGGTCCGAGCCTCATCGCTCTGGGGGTCTCGATCGGATCCGGCGAGTGGCTGCTCGGGCCCCTCGTCATCGGCGCCGGGGGCTTCAAGGGCCTCGGCATCGTCGTGTTGGTCTCGATCCTGTTCCAGACCTTCTACAACCGCGAGATAGCGCGCTTCGTCATGGCCACCGGCGAGGTCCCCGTGGTCGGGTTTGGGCGCGTTCCTCCCGGCGCCGCGTTCTGGGTCCCGATCTCGCTGCTGCTCTTCTACGCCGCCTTCATCCTCGGCGGCTGGGCTGCTGCGGCGGGCCAGGGCCTCAACGCCCTGTTTACCGGCGAGACCGCGGATCCCACCTCGACCGGGGCACGCCTTATGGCCATCGCTCTCATCGTGGTGATCGTCGTCTTGACCATGTCGGCGCGCAAGATCTCGCGTTCGCTGGAGATCGCCAACTGGGTGATAGTGACCACAATCCTGATCACTCTGCTCGTCATCGACGTCCTCCTCGTGCCGGCCAGCAAGTGGATCGAGGGGATTACGGGCTTGATCACTCCGGCGCTGCCTCCGGAAGGCACCGACGCCACCCTCCTCGGCGGCCTCTTCGGGTTTGCGGCGATGTCGACCGGGCTTAACTGGTACATGATGGGCCACTACCGGGATAAGGGTTACGGGATGGGACACCGGGTCGGTTTCATCGCCGGTTTGCGTGGCGAGTCCCAAGAGGTTCACTCGGTCGGCGTGACATTCCGAAACGACGACAAGAACACCGCTCTGTGGCTGAGGTGGAAGCGCTTCTTGAGCATCGACATGTGGGGCGTGTTCTTCGTCGGAGCTCTGTTCGGCATCCTTTTGCCCACGCTCCTCGTTTCGCATCTCGCCGACGAGACCGGCGTCAAGCCGACCGAGGAGACCATCCCTACCTATGCTGCCGAAGCTTTGAGGGACTTGTACGGCAGCGGGATGTTCGTTATCGCGCTGCTGGTCGGAGTTATGATTCTGTTCAGTACGCAGCTGGGCATCTTCGAGGCCCTGGTTCGCAACTTCGTTGATGCTGCAACCGCGATGAGCCCGAAGTTGCGCGAGCGCATCCACGGCGATCCCCGGCTTTTCTACTTTCCCTACATGATCTTTTTGGCCGTCGTCATCTCGGTCATCATCTTCCAGGCCGTTCCGGGGACGTTGATCCTCATCTCGGCGAACATGTCAAACCTCGGAGGGATGATCTTCCCGTTCGTGTTGATGTACTTGAACGGCAAGCTGCCTCCGGCCGCCCGTCCACCCGCATACACGAACGCCGTGCTGGTGATCTTTGCCTTGCTGTGCAGCTTCTTCTTCATCAACTTCGTCTTCGACACGTTCTTTGGAGGGCCGCTGGTCGCCTTCTGATAAGGGATCGATCGGCCGGACCACGCCGGTTCAGCGCGCCGCCCAGCCGGATCCATAGGGAAAGTCGTGCCGGTGAACAGCTCCGAGCAGCATGGCAGCGGCGACCTCCTCGGGCTCGATGAGTCGCTTGATGGCGTGAGGGGCCGGGATGACGTCGTTCAAGACGCGCTCCTCGAGGAGGCCGTGCGCCTTGGCCTGGCGACTCGATTTGGCGCTCGACCAGCTGCTTGCGAACAAAGCCGGGGCAAACCGCCACCGAGGCGATGCCGTGCTCGGCGCCTTCCAGTGCCAGCGCCTTCACGAGTCCGAGGACGCCGTGCTGTGCGGACACGTAGCCGGCCTTGAACAGCAACGCAACCAGCGCATGAGAGGAGGCAATGGCGATGAAGCGGCCGGTCGCTGGCGCGCAGGTGCGGCCTTGAGCACTCGGCGAGCAGGAACGGGCTGGTCAGCAGAAGCTACAGGAGCGCGTCCCACTTGTCCTCGGGGAACTCGTCGCTGGGTGCCACGTGCTGAAATCCTGCATTGGCCACGCCGCGTCGAGGCGGCCGAACCTCTGATGCAGGCCTCGTTGCATCATGAAGCCGCCTCTCCCGCCGGCGCGTCGGCCGGGGGCCGCCGCGACACCAGCAGCTTGAGCACCGGGGGGGTCACCAGCGTCGTGAGGATGCTCATGGCGACCACGACCCCGTAGAGATCACGGCCGATTATCCCTGCGTTGAGTCCCACGGAGGCCACTATCAGGCCCACCTCTCCTCTCGGGACCATGCCCACGCCGATTATCCACATCGACCGCGCTCCCAGGCCCCACGAGGCACCTCCGCACCCGACGAGCTTGCCGATGATCGCGAGCCCGGTAACCGCCGCGACGAGCCCTGCTGTGGAAGGATCGACCAACACGCCGGGATCGACCCTTGCTCCGGTGACCACGAAGAAGAACGGCACCAGCAGGTGGTAGACCGGGTCGAACTGTACATGGAGCTCCCACCTCCGGCGCGTTTCCGAGAACGCCATACCGGCGAGAAAGGCTCCCACGATGGCGGCGAGACCGATCGCCCCCGCGACGACCGACAGCCCCAGGCAGATCGACAACGCCGCGGCCAGTTCACCTCGTTCGATCTGTGCCTTGTCGATGCGAGGAGCCAACGCCCTCACGATGCGGGTCCCGAAGGCGGCGACGACCACGACGAAACCGATCGCTCCCACCGCCAGAGCTGCGAGCCCGAGTGCCGAAGCATTCCCTCGGGTCAGTCCAGTTATCAGCCCGAGGACAAGCAGCCCGAGGACGTCGTCCACCACTGCTGCTCCAAGAATGATCCGGCTTTCCGTTTCGTGCACCACGCCGAGATCGGCCAGCACGCGCGCGGTTATGCCGACGGACGTAGCCACCATCGCGGCACCCATGAACATCGCCTCATCAATGGATCCGGCGACCGCATAGATCAATCCCGCTCCGGCGAGAAAGGGCAGCAAAATACCGGCACCGCCCACGGTCAGAGCCCGAGGGCCCACCTTTTTCACCTCTTGGAGGCTCACGTCCAAGCCAACCATGAACAGCAGCGAGATCGCTCCGAGCTGCTGCAGCGCGATGTTGACGTCGGTATCCCTTATCAGGCCCAGCGCGTGGCTTCCGAGGGCCATCCCGACGAGGATCTCCCCGATGACCGGGGGTTAGTGGATTCGTTCTAGGATTTCGCCGGCCACTTTCGCGGCCGCAAACATGACGAACAGCTCGAACAGGATCCGCTCGGACTCCACTCCCGTAAGATACCGGCTCTCTTTTCGAAACAAGCTCGGACACATCACGTAAAGCGGAACGTGGACGTCTGCCCACGGAAACTGGGTAAAAGCGGACCGCGGACATATGCCAACCGCTGGGTGGGTGGCTTAGGGCTCATCGCTCGAAGTCGCCCGTCGCCCGAATACCTCGGGCTTGAGAGCCGGGATCGTGGCCCCTGTAGAGAGCAAGCAGGCTTAAGCGTCCGCGAGGTGGCGCTCGAAGGGCCCTTGACACCCGCCCTTCTTGGCCGCACGGCACAGGCGCTCAGCCTCGGTCTCGGCCCTGTTGGCGAGGGGCACTCCCACGTGAGGTTCCAAGAGGAGGTTGATGGTGATCATGCCGAGCTCGTCCCGGTAGCTGCGAGCCCGACGGGCCTCGTGCTGGCGCTGGGCCAGCCCCGGGTGCTGCTCGGCTTCCAGCACCACCCTTCTCGACTTCTCTGTGAGCGCCTGGAAGGATTCCTCTTGGGCCACCTCTAGGAGTTCTGTTGATGAGCCAGGGGAGGCCTCCTCGGCCTTGGCGATCTTGCTCGCCCGCCCTCATGCTGCCTATAAGGACTTAGCGACAGGAGGAGAGCCATGAAGATGGAGCAGAAAGTCCCTGATCCCGGCGGAACGAAGGCGAGGAAGCCCTTTGCGGTCGGCTCCAACGAGGGCGACCCCCGCTGGGTGCTCGACACCCTGGACACGGTCAAGGCCACAGCCGCGCAGACGGGCGGGACCTTCGGGGTGATCGAGTCGAGAGAACGCGGGGGCTCGGGACCACCGCTCCACGTTCACGAACGGGAGGACGAGGCGTACTACGTCCTCGAGGGCGAGTACATGTTTTTCGTCGGCGACGAGACCATCCCTGCGCCGGCCGGCACCTTTGTCGTCTGCCCCTGCGGGCTTCCGCACACATTCCGGACCGAGTCACCCGAGGCGCGGCTACTCGGGCTCATCGTGCCGGGAGGGTGGGAGTCGTTCTTCTCCGAGGCGTTCCCGCGGGCCGCGGAACGACGCCCTCCTCCACCGCCCGACACACCCCCGGACTTCGACCGCATCTCCGCCGCGGCCTCTCGGCGCGGCGTCACCATCCTCGGTCCTGGGCCGGGAACCGGGGACGCGTAGCGGCGCGCGTCCCGCACTCCCGGGTGCCGCTGGGTGGGTGGTCGGGTTCATCGCCCGAAGTTGCCCAGCGCCCGAAAACGTCGCCTCCTCCTCGCCAGCCTCTGGTCGGCCGCCTCGTCGAGCAAGGCTTCGAGCTCTGTTGCAAGCACCCCCGCCAACCGATGAAGCCACCCCTCCTGCTCACCCACGATCGTGTCTACCAAGCCGAAGCGTTTTAGGTCCCACGAGGCACCGCCTTGGGCGGCCGCCAACTCACCTGCCTTGTCGACGGATCGATAGACGATCGCCGACGCACCCTCCGGGGCAATGGGTAGCAGCCACGCGTGCTCGGCGCAGATGACACGGTCGGCGGGAAACAGCGCCAGCGCCCCGCCACCGGCCCCCTCACCCAGCAGGACCGACAGGGTCGGCGTGGGTTGTCCGGTCATCTGGTACAAACAGCGAGCGATCTCGGCCGACAGTCCTCCCTCATCGGCTGCCGGAGTCAGTTCCACGCCCGGCGTATCCACGATCGTCACGACTGGAAGACCGAGCTCGGCTGCGATACACATCGCCCTCTGAGCCTTTCGATAGCCGCCGGGTCCGAGTCTGGCCCCCTTGGGAGTGGCCGAGCGATCCTGCGCGATAACGATGCAGGGCCTGCCGGCAAGTCGCACGAGCCCCGCGATGCAAGCCGGATCGTCGCTTCCACCACATCCATCACCCCGAATATGGGTTAGCTCATCGGCGCAGAGGGCGAGAAGATCGCTTGCCCCCGGCCTGGAGGACTTGCGAGAGGTCTGGATCGACTGCCATGCATCGTCGGATGAGGGCTCCGGTTCCGGCGGGTGTGACAGACGGGCCTGGGGACGAGGCTCAAGCACCGAGAGCAGGGCGGCCATGTGCCCCTTCAGCTCGTCCGGAGCAAAGACGCCGTCGAGGAGCCCGTGCGCCATTAGGGTCTCGGTTGTCTGCACACCTGGTGGGAACTTGCCCCCGCCAGTGAGTTCCACCGTACGGGGTCCGGAAAATCCCACAACGGCCTCGGGCATGCCGAAGTTGAAGTGGCCGAGAGAGCCCCACGACGCGAGAACGCCGCCGAACGTAGGACTTGTGAGATAGACGACGTACAGCAAACCCGCCGACTTGAACTCACGCACCGCCTGAGCCGTCTTTATCATTTGTACGAACGCCAGAGAGCCCTCCTGCATGCGGGTGCCACCCGACGCGGTCACGGCCAGAACCGGAAGGCGGGCCTCGAGCGCGCGCTCAAAGGCCCGGGTCACGCGCTCACCGCTTGCGACTCCGACACTTCCTCCCAGGAAAGGATACCGGCTCGCTATGAACGCGAGCGGATGCCCACCAAGGGTTGCCCGGCCCGTGGTGATCGATTCAGTGTGTCGAGTCTTCTGCAGGGCTTCGGCAAGCCGCTCGGGGTAGGGCCGGGAATCAGAGAACTGAAGTGGATCGCTGGCCACGATGTCTTCGTCCCACGGATGGAACGTGCCGTCGTCGACAACGCCTGCCAGAAGCCCCGAGCTCAAAGCTCCGACTTTCGCACCTTACCCATCTCGTTGTGCGGCAGGTCGTCGAGAAAGTGCACCGTCCGGGGACGCTTGTGCGGTGCAAGCAATGAGGCGACGTGGTCCTCAAGCTCCTCCGGCGACGACTGTGCCCCCTCGTAGAGAACGACGAACGCCACAATGCGTTCCCCGAGGTCATCGTCCGGTCTTCCCACGACGGCAGCTTGGGATACCGAGTCATGCTCCAGCAGAGCCGCTTCTATCTCGCCCGCACCCACCTTATAGCCACCAGTCTTGATGAGGTCCGTCGAGCGGCGTCCCATGATGCGTATATATCCGTCGGAGGCTCGCGTGGCGAGATCCCCGGTGAAGAACCACCCGTCCTCAACTGCCGCCGCCGTGTCCTCGGGACGGTTCAGGTATTCAGTGAATAAATTGGGACCGCGCACAGCAATCTCTCCAAAGGTCTCGTCATCGCTCGCATCAATGGTCTTCCTCTCATCATCCACCAAACGAACCTCCACCCCCGCCAGGGGTGGACCGACATAACCCGGCCGGCGATCGCCCGAAACCTGAGTCGCGCAGTTCATGAGAGTTTCCGTAAGTCCGTAGCGTTCAACGACCTTCTGCCCGCTTGCCTGCTCGATGCGCGTGAAGTCTTTCGCCGGCAGCGGAGCCGAGCCTGACACCAGAACGCGCGCCCGACGGAGCGCATCGGCGAGAATGTTGTCCTGCTCGATGGCATCGGCCAAGCGGTGATACATCGTCGGTACCGCGAACAGCATCGTCGCCTCCGAGGCCAGAGAGTTGCAGACGGCCTCGGGCGAGAAGCGGCCGATGTGATGCAAGCGTCCACCCCGCCGGAGGGGTCCGAGGACACCAAGGACAAGGCCGTGTACGTGAAACAACGGCAGGCCGTGCACGAGCACATCTTCAGACGTCCACTCCCAGGCCTCCGCCAGCGCGTCCAGGTTCGACTGGATCGCAAGGCGGGGCAGAACAACACCCTTCGGGGGACCCGTGGTCCCCGACGTGTAGATGATCAACGCCGGCGCCTCCGGCGAAGGTTCTGGTGGAAGTTCGGACTGGCTTCTTACGTCGAGCTCCATCGGTAAGCGTTCTAGCTGCCCGAGCCGGTCCGGTAGGTCGACGCCTTCTTCGGCGATTAGAAGTCCCGGCCTGCAATCATCCAAGATGTGATCGATCTCTCGCGTCCCGACGTTCGGATTTATCGGAACCGCGGCCGCGCCCGCTGCCAGTACTCCAAGTACGCCGACGCATGCTTCCATGCTCGGGGACGCCCATACCGCTACTCGCTCTTGTCCCCGAACCCGATTCGCAGTATTGGACACCGCTCCACGCAGGTCCTCGTAGGTCAAAGAGATATCGCCGAAACGAAGCGCTTCGCGTGCGGGTGGATTCGCCAGTGGGGGAAATAGAGTATCGGCCATCACGAGCTGGGAACCACCAGGGCCAGCCACAGCAGAACCGGGGCGACCGCGACGACGACTGCGCCGTAGGCCAACAGCCTGCGGAAGAAAAGCTGTCTGTCGACATCTATGCCGTTCGCCAGAACGATCGCGCCATTGGTCGAGAGCGGACTGACGTCGACAACGGTGGAGGACACCGACAGGGCGGCAATCATGCCGACGGCGCCGACGGAACCCTCTCGCAGGAAGGGAATGGCGAGGGGAATTGTGGCTCCCAGGATGGCGGTGGAAGACGCGAAGGCGGAAACAACTCCGCCAAGGTAGCAAAGCAAGAGCGCGATCAGGAGCGGGGCGCCGAGATCGGCAACCGTGTTGCCGACATAGGTGATGGTGCCGATCTCCTCCAGAACGCCAACGTAGGTGAGCACTCCCCCGACCAAGAGGACGACCGACCAGCTAATCCCATCTATGGCGTCCTTGGCCGCCCCGGGCGATACGAGAGTCAGAGTGACGGCCACCAGCAGCGCGCCATGAACCCAACGTCGAGATCGAACACGACCACGGTGACCGCCAATACCACGATGCCCGCCAGGGTAAGTGCTCGGGGAATGGTCAGCCGATCCACAGGCTCGTCTGAGCCTTCTGTTGCGTCGCGGGCGGACGACTGTTCCTGCGCGTGGGCCTCGCCGGCCTCCTCTGAGGCACGCCGCTTGAGCAGGGGCAAGCCGCCGAAGACGACGAACACGACCACCGCCACGAGGGTGTTGAAGACGAGGCTGGCGAGGAACAACGAGATCTGGCTGCTCGGAAGATCTGCCCTTGCCACGACTCCGTTCACTATGACGCCGTAGATGCTGATCGGGGAGAAGCCACCCGCCTGCGCTCCGTGTACCACCATTAGGCCCATCAGGAGCTAGCTGATCCCATAACGTGCCGCCACTCCGAGAGCAAGAGGAGCCAAGATTGCCACCGCTGCCGGGCTCACCGCACCCACTGCGGTGAGGGTGCCGGCGACCACGAATACGACCCACGGGATCAGCGCGAGACGTTCCCCACCGCCCGCACCGACGCGCCCACCAGCCAGGTGATCGTGCCGTTGCTCTGTGCAATTGCAAATAGATAAGTGACTCCGACGAGGAGAACGAAAAGATCGCCCGGGAACAGCAGGGCGATGTCTTGGGCCTCGATGTCGGTATAAACCGATCCCACTACGAAGGCGGCCACGAAGGCGAGCACGCCCATGTTCACAGGTAGAGCGGTGGCGGCTGCGAACATCGCTATCAAGACGAGGATCGAAACCAGCTCTGGCGACATCCGCCTCCCCCTTTACGTTGAAGCACCGACGTGAGCGAAGCCTGGCTCAGGGTAGCGCACTCACTTCGTTCTCGCTCTGGATTCCGTTTTGACCCGTCAGAGGGTTCCCGAGATCACCGGACCCACAGCTGCTCCAACAGCACCCCCGATGCAACCTGAAACTGAAGGTTTCCGACCCGCTCGGACAGGAATTGGATGGCGCTGGGGTTAACCAGAGGTATATCCATGGCGCGCGGTCCACTATCGCCGCCGCCGCTCGAACCTGGCTATTGAGCCGGATGTCGAGATAGATATGTAGCTGATGCATCACCGCACTTTGCACTGCGGTGCATGATCGGTGGAGAGCGGATGCTTCGGCTCGGTCCGGACCGGAACAATTGGAGTTGGAGGGCTCGTCCAACCAACATGCGAAGGACACCCACATACCTGCTGATCCTACTGATGCTCGCTTCCTGCGCTCCAGCGGCGGAAGGCAGGGGGCCGCGCTCCGGCGTGGCCGGCAGGGTGTTCCTCGGCCCCCAATGCCCCGTCGTGCAGGCCGGAAGCCCCTGCCCCGACAAGCCCGTTGCCGCCGAGGTCCAGGTCTTGGAGGTGGGCTCCGACGAGTGGTGACGAGCACCGATTCCGGCGAGGATGGCCGCTTCCGCATCGATCTCGAGCCGGGCTCCTACGAGCTGCTCCCGGTCGTTTCGGATGCAGGCAGGCTCCCTTTCGGGAAGCGGGTCCAGGTCACAGTGGAGCCCGGTGAGTACGCCCGCCTGACGTTGAGCCTCGACTCCGGCATTCGCTAACCTGCTCTCGAAGGTCACAGAACGCCGAGTGGTGGTAAATGGTTTACATAGCAACCACCATCCACCACTCGGCCCGAAAAAAGCAGGGGCAGCCGGTGGAGCTGGAGCAACTATTAGGCGTTCACGAGTTCGAGGCCTTGGCACGGGACAAGATGTCCGCGGACGTCCACGCCTACGTTGCCGACGGGGCCGGGGACGAGGTCACCGCGGCAGACAACCTGACCGCCTTCTCTCGCTACCGGCTGCGCCCCCGAGTCCTCGTCGACGTGTCGGATGTCGATCCCTCGGTCGAGCTACTGGGCCGAAGGGTGCCGTTGCCCGTGGGGCTGGCGCCGACCGGGTGGCAGCGGTTCGTCCATTCAGACGGCGAGCTCGCCAGCGCCCGAGCGGCGGCGCGCTGCGGCGCTCCCCTTTGTCTCTCTACCGCCTCAAACTTCTCCCTCGAGGATGTCGCCGCGGCCCACGAGGAGGCGGGCGGTGGCTTGCGCTGGTTTCAGCTGTACGTCAACCAGGACCGCGGCATGGCGGAGAACCTCCTGGGCAGGTCCAAAGAGGCAGGTTATGAGGCGGTCGTAGTTACGGCCGACCTCCCGGTCTTAGGCTACCGGGAGTCCCAGTTTCGTCACGAGATGACCCCGAGCGAGAATGTCGCCCCCGCCAACTACGAGGCGTACGCCCGGGATCGCTCTCGCTCGTCACTCGAGTTCCTGGAGGGCTTCACCGATCCGAGCTTGACGTGGGACGACCTGCCCTGGATCGCGGAGGTCTCACAGCTGCCCGTGGTGGTGAAGGGAGTGATGACGGCCGAGGACGCCCGCGCGGCGATCGAATACGGCGCTGCAGGCATCGTGGTTTCGAACCACGGCGGGCGCCAGCTCGACCGGACTTCGGCGACGATCGACGTATTAGAGGAGGTCGTCGCGGCCGTCGAGGGCCGAGCCGAGGTCTATCTCGATGGGGGAGTGCGGCGCGGCGTCGATGTCCTCACTGCCCTGGCTCTGGGGGCCCGGGCGGTGTTCGTAGGACGGCCCTATCTGTGGGGGCTCGCCGTCGCCGGTGAGCCAGGTGTGGTGCGGGTCTTCGAGATCCTGCGCGACGAGATCCTCAACGCCATGGCGCTGCTGGGCGTGACTAAGCTGGACCAGCTAGATCGCACCTATGTAGGCCTGGTCGGTTGAGCCTTCGATGTGCTCTCGGCGTCGTCATGGGCGCGGGTGCGGTTGAGGGCAACCAGCAGCAGTAGTAGTCCCACGAATACGACCGGGAACGGCCACCACAGCTGCGGGCGCAGGTGCGAGAAGTCCACATCGATCACCGACAGGGCGATGCCTGCAGCGACGAAGGCGATCCCGAACGCCAGCGACCAGGGATCCATCCGGTGTCTCTCCATCACCCAGCTCCTCGCTTGTCATTCTGACCCCGATTAGGAGCGGATTGGGATTGCTTCTGCTTGTTGTTCTCCTGCCTCTCCTCTTGCCTCTGCTGCTTCTCTCTGCGCTTGGCGCGGGCGGCGGCGCGCAGGTCCTTCACGAGGCGGTAACGGTGGACCGCGACGGAACCAAAGGCTGCATCGACTTGCAGGATCATTCGACGAGTGAGGTCGTCCTTGGCATCGGACTCGTCGAGGTTGAGCTCGAACCCCTGCTTCCTGCGCCCCAGAAAACTGGATCTTCCTGCGCCGATGTGACCGTCAACCTCGACCGAGACGCCGTGTGGGACCGACAGAATCAGGCTTCCCACGATCATGCGGACGGGGACGATGATGGTTTCGCCCTCGTTGAAGTCGAAATTCGTCATGTCCAGTTGCAGATCGCCGGCCAGTACCCGGTAGCCTGAGCGGAGACCCGCAGCGTTCGACGGATACTCGTAATGGCCACCGATCGAACCCCTCAGCGGGACCTCGACCACGCTGGCGAAGATGAGCCCGGGCATCAGGAGTATCCCGAGGGGTATCAGCCAGCGGGCGCGGCCCCAGAACGCCCCCACAATCAGGCCTGCGCCTAGCACCGTAACCGCTGTCGCCAGGAGGACTCTCAGCCCCAGATCAACAAGCCCTAGGTTGTCTAGGAGGGCCCCGCATCCGACCACCAACAGCATGGCCCCTAACACGATCCAGACGAGAGGCGAGCGCTTGCGGCGAACCCGCGGTGGCTTGGTCCGGCGCAGCGGCAGCCGGGCCGTGGTGGTGCGCTTCGCGAGGCCCGTGCCGGGCGGCGTCACGGGGGGTGAGGGCGGCGGCGCGGCGGTCGAGCGAGGCGGCCGATCGCCCTGCAACAGCATGAAGCCGAGTGCTACGAGCACCACCGACCACAGCAGAGAGGCGTCGAGGTAACCAGCCTGAACAAACGGCATCCACACCGGCCCTGCGAGAACGAGCAGGGCAACCGCGAACAGCGCCAAAGCGGCCAGCTTGCGGACGCCGGTGTCCCTAGTCGCGGCCACCACAGCCGACTCGCCGGCGCCTTCCTCGGGGAGTAAGAGCCAGCCGAGGACGTAGAGAAGCACGCCCGACCCCCCGAATACGGCCAGCACCACGAAGCCGATGCGAAAGAGAACGGGGTCGAGGCCGAAATGATCGGCGAGGCCGGAG
>Ga0136621_1000573_pt1 | contig 14542 bp, 10 predicted proteins | sample AntDryUQ445A2306_FD_104673 | JGI IMG/M metagenome (GOLD analysis project Ga0136621, IMG submission 104673) | Polar desert sand microbial communities from Dry Valleys, Antarctica - metaG UQ445A (23.06) | ecosystem: Environmental > Terrestrial > Soil > Desert | place: Antarctica: Dry Valley...
GATCCCGATACGTTCGCCGAAGGTCGCAGCCATAGTCACAGTCACTTCGGCGTGGCCCGCGTGCTTGAAACAGGAAGGGGCTATGTCGATTACCCGACTCCCAATGAGGAGAGTAGAAAAGCAAAGAAGGTATCCTACTTCTCTCCGGTGAGGTTGCCCGGCGGTCTCTTCGTACTCGAGGTTGCGCATACCGAACCTGTTCTCTCGCGTCAGATAACAGACCTCAGGTATCGGACCCTGGGGCTCTTGGTTCTTGGCCTCCTCCTGGCCATCCCTCTTTCCTATGTGTTCGGCGGCCGGACCCTGAGCGCTCGACACCGGACGGCCCTCGAGGATTCCAAGAACGACTCACTCACAGGACTGGGTAATCACCGCGAGTACCAGGAGGAGATCGGCCGTCAGGTTGCGCACGCATCTCGATCCGAGGAGTCCTTATCTCTCGCCGTCATCGACGTGGACGACCTCAAGCTGGCCAACGACCGGCGCGGTCACAGCTTCGGCGACACAATACTTGTGGCGCTGGCGGGTTTGCTGCAAACAGGCCGTACACAAGACCGTGCTTTCAGGCTCGGCGGGGACCGGTTCGCGTTCATCCTTCCGGGCACCGACACCGGCGGAGCTTGCGCTGCACTCGACCGAATACGGCTTGTGGCCGCAGACCGGCTCTGGGGCACGCGCATCAGCATCGGCATCGCCGGCCTCAAGGGGGCCACCGGAGACTCAGAGGTACTTCTGGAACAGGCCGATGCTGCTCTCTCGGAGGCAAAGCGCCGTGGCCGCGACCTGGTCGTCTCTTTCGATGATCTCGATGAAGACGCCCCAACGATCGCAACCCCGGAAAAAGTTCGAGCGTTGCGCAGGCTGCTCGTCGAGGGAGATATCGCTACGGCCTACCAGCCGATCTGGGGACTCGAGAATGACGCAATCATCGGATACGAGGCACTGGCGCGACTCTCTCCCAGGTACGGCTTGGGTGAAGGGCCCTTGGAGGCGTTCGACGTGGCAGACAAGTTGAGGCGCACCCCTGAGCTGGATGCTCTCTGCAGAAAGGCCGCTCTGACCGGGGCGTCAGGGCTTCCTCCCCAGTCGCTGGTTTTCATCAACGTGGCGCCTCAGGCCTTGGGTCATCCCACCCTCGCAGGGAACTCACTGATTCGATCCATCCAAGAAGCGGGGCTCAAGCCGCAACAGGTAGTCCTCGAGATAACCGAGCGATCGACTGAGCGCCCGGCGCTCCTCATCCGCGAAGTCAAGCGGCTCCGAAGCCTGGGCATTCAGGTGGCGCTCGATGATGTGGGTACCGGCAACGCCGGACTGGAGCTGCTGCGCCATCTCCCCCTCAACTACGTGAAAATTGCACGCGAGGTCGTCCAAGAAGCCTTGACCGACAAGAGCGCCCGGGCGGTCTTCGTGGCGATCATCGCCTTCGCATCACAAACCGGCACGTTCGTCATTGCGGAGGGCATCGAGAACGAACAGATGCTGGCATTCGTCCGCCATCCCCACCTTCACGGACTCGAACACCAGATGGGTGCTCAGGGGGCTCAGGGGTATCTACTGGGCCGTCCGAACCGTAGTGTCGAGCGGCCGGCCCCTGCCTCCATCCGTTCAGGACGGCCGCGGGTCACCGTCTGAACCTCTCCTACGGGCCTTTCCTTTCGGTCATCAGTCTCTGACTCGCTCATCACGACCTTTCCCGTCGCAGCAACCGGCCGCGCTTCACATCGGCCAACACCACCCTGGCCGCGTTCAGGCCGGGCACCCCCATGACGCCACCTCCGGGATGGGTGCCGGAACCGCACAGGTACAGATCCTTCACCGGCGTGTGGTAGTCCGCATAACCGGGGATGGGACGGAAGCAGAACATCTGTTCGGGTGACATGTCGCCTTGAAATATGTTGCCGCCTATCAGCCCATAGCGATCTTCGATGTCCTTGGGGGTCAGCACTTCGACCTCTTCGACCGACCCTTGGAAACCTGGGGGCAACCTCGTCTAGTGCCTGGATGACATTGTTCGCAGTAGGTGGTGCGCTCGGTGTCCCAGGTTCCTTCGGCAAGATCGTAGGGGCCGAACTGAGTGAAGCACAAGGCAATGTGGCGCCCTTCGGGTGCAAGATCCGGTTCGAAGACGGTGGGGAACACCATCTCGACATAGGGGTGCTCCGACATGCGGCCGTACTTGGCGTCGTCCCAAGCGCGCTCGAGATACTCGATCGACGGTGAGATCGAAAGGATGCCCGAGTGGGGGTCGCCGGGCGTCGGCCCGTCCCAGGCTGCGGGATAGGGCAGCTCCGACAGCGACATGTTGACCTTGACCGAGCCGGACCTGCTGCGGAAACGCTTGAGGTCTCGCACGACGTCATCGTCGAGATGGCTGTCCCCCACCAGCTCCCTCAGGGTCGTCACGGGATGCGCGTTCGACACCACCCGGCGCGCCGGGATAACCGAACCATCCTCGAGTACGACTCCGGTGGCGCGCCCGCCTTCCACCTCGACGCTTGCGACACCCGCATCGAGCCGTACTTCGGCGCCGGAGGCGCGCGCCGAGTCCGCCATCACCTGACCGACGCTGCCCATGCCGCCGTGGACCCAACCCCAGGCGCCCTCGTGCCCATCGATGGATCCCATCCAATGGTGCAAGAGAACGTAGGCGCTGCCGGGACTCATCGGGCCCGTCCACGCCCCGATGATCGCCTGAGTGGCAAGCGCACCCTTGACCCGCTCGTTCTCGAACCATTCGTCGAGGAAGTCCGCCGCGCTAACCGTGAAGAGGCGTACGACCTCGTTCACGTCGCGTCCGCTCCAGTTGCGCAGCTTGCCCCCGAGCGCCAACCATTTGGGAAGCTCAGTCGCAGCAAGGTTCGGCGGAACGACATAGAGAAGGCTGTGCACGAGCCGACCGAGACGCGCCAGATAGGAATCGAACTCCACGTAAGCTTCTGAATCGGCTTTGGAATAGTGCGCTATCTCGCGCGCCGTCCTTGTCGTGTCGCCCCATAATGTCAACGATGTCCCATCGGCGTAAGGGACGTAGTAATCCGGGTCCAGGATCGTCGTCTTGTATCCGTATGACCTCAAGTTGAGCTCGCTCACTATCTTTTCCGGCATAAGGCTCACGACATACGACGCAGACGACACCTGGTGTCCGGGCCAAGGTTGCTCGGTCGCCGCCGCGCCTCCTGGGATGTGGCGGCGTTCGAGGACCAAGACATCCAAGCCGCCCTGCGCCAGGTAGGCCGCGCACGCCAAGCCGTTGTGGCCACCTCCGACCACCACTACATCTCGGGTACGAGTTCGCATCATCATCATCAAGGACCTCCTTGTCCTCCAAACCTGGAACCAGAATTCGCGTTTGACCTGAGCTCGATATCGATCAACATGTGATCACAGCGCGGACGGGACCACGAGCGCATCGACAGCCACACAGCCTTCGGGGCCGGCGATCAGCGGATTGACGTCCAGTGCGGCCAGAACATCCCCGAGGTCGAGCGCAAGGCGGGAAAGGGCGACGAGCGCTCTGGCAACGGCGATCGCGTCGGCGGGCGGCGCTCCCCTGGCCCCGTCCAAGACGCGCCGGGCCCGGAGCCCGCCCAGCAGGTTCAACGCCCTCGTTTCGTCAAGAGGCGGGAGCCCGAACCTCCTGTCCTCGAGGATCTCCACCAACACCCCGCCGGCCCCCGCCATGACCAACGGCCCGAACTGAGGGTCCCGGACGACTCCGAGTGCAAGCTCCACCCCCGGCGGCGCCATCCGGGCGACCGTCACCGCGGGGCCGAGTCGCCGGGCCATCTCGGCGTAAGCGGGCGCAAGGTCGGGGGGACCGAGGTTCAGCCTCACTCCCCCGGCGTCGGACTTGTGTGCAACCCCCTCCGCGGCGGTCTTGAGCGCGACGGGCCAGCCGACCGCCTCGGCTGCTCTGAGCACGCCGCGGCCGTCACCCGCCGCCTTGGACGGAATCACCGGCACACCGTAGTCGGCGAGCAGCGTCAAGGATTCGGTCTCCGAGAGGGGCGGTCCAGACACAAGGCGTCCTCTCCAGCGCTCGCGCACCTCCGCCGATACCTCCTCCGGGAAAACGATCGCGGGCAGGCTGCGGTGGTCGCGCAGACCGAACAGATGCTTGAATGCGAGCAGGCCGGTCGTTGTTCCCTCCAGCACGGGGATGCCTGCCTCACGCAGGGAAGCCGCATCGCGCCGGTCGATAGCGTCGGCGAAGTTGGATAAGACCGCGAAGGGCTTGTCGCTATGGGCCCAGGCGTGCTTTGCAACCTTCACGTAACCGGCCTCGGCGTACATCTCGGTGGTGAGGTCGACACACAAGGCCAGGGCAGCCATCGAAGGATCGGCCAACAGCGCGCCGGCCGACTCGATAAAGATCTCTTCGTAGCTGTTGCCGGTTCCCCAGGCGTCCAGGGGTTCCCGGGCGCCAGACCCTCCTCGAGCACAGCGTCGAGCCGGGCTCGGGTGGGATCTGCTATGTCAGGCTGGGGACACCGACGCCGGCCGCCTCGTCTGCGAACAGGACTCGCTCGCCGCCCGAGTCGTGGATGGATGCCAGACCTCCGGGACCGGCGCGCCGTCCGGCCACCACCAACTCGAGGGTATCGGACATCTCCGCGAAGGGAGGAATCCCATGCAGTTCCCTCCACACACAGCCATGCCGGCAGAGCGGGCGACCGTCGCCACCCGATCGACCAGAGGAGCCTGCCCCTCGGACGCGGGCTCGAAAAGGCTTGCGAAGATGACCCCGGAGCGGCAGCCTTGCTCCGCTGCGGCTTTCAGTTGCTGTTCGACCAGTGGGTTGGGAACAGCCAGGACCACCAGATCCGGAGTCCGAGGCAGATCTGAGATCGACGGCACGCAGGCCAATCCCTGGACCAGGCTGTAGCGGGGATTGACCGGCCAGACGTCACCATTGAATCCTCCGCCGACGAGCTGGCTCATCAACTGTGCACCGAACGAGTCCTGGCGTCGGCTTGCGCCCACCACGGCCACCGACCGAGCCTCGAGCAATGTGCGTATGGAAGAGTGCGCCGGCGCAGACACCGGCGCGCCGGGGGAGCTCATCTGAAGCGGCGAAGTGATGGCTTCTTGTTGTCCTTGATGGCAGCCCGGGCCGCCTGGAGTCCGGGAATACCGCACACCCCGCCGCCCGCATGGGTAGCAGAGCTGCATTGGTAGAGCCCCTTGAGAGGAGTCCGATAGTCCGCATAACCGGGAGCAGGGCGCATGTGGAAAAGCTGCTCGAGGGAGAGTTCACCGTGAAAGATGTTGCCGCCGATGAGGCCCCACTCCCGCTCCATCTCGTGGGGGCCGATCACCTGACGGTGAATGACCGAGCTCTTGAAGTTGGGCGCAAGCTCCGTATAGCAATCGATCACGCGATCGGCATAGTCCTCGAGCTCCTTGGTGTGTGGCTCCTTCGACCATTCCTGAGGCACCCACTGCGTGAACAACGAGACGATGTGGGTGCCTTCAGGGCACAGTGTCCTGTCGAAGAACGATGGGATGACGCCGTCGGAGAACGGCATCGACGCGGCGCGCCCCGCTTTTGCATCCTGAAAGGCGCGCTCGATGTAATCGATGGAGTGGGCGAGCTCGATCGCGCCGCCATGGACCATCGCGTCGGCGCCCGGATCGGCAATGAACTCGGGGAGCTCCGATACCGCCAGGTTGATCTTCACGACGCCACTGCGGGAGTTCCAGCGCTTTATGTCCTGGACGAAGTCGTCCGGAAGCTGTTGCTCTTCGATCAAGCGAAGGAAGGTTGTTTGAGGATGTGTTCCGGCGACCACCACTTCGGAATGGAGCTCCTCGCCATCCTCGAGCACGACTCCGACCGAGCGGCCCCCGCGCACGAGTATCCGCTCGACCGGCGCGCCGGTGCGAACCGTTGCCCCGAAGCTTTCGGCGGACCTCCTCAGTGCGTCCGAGACGGCGCCCATCCCACCCTCCGGGAAGCCCCAGCTTCCGAGCCGGCCGTCGCCGACATCGCCTATCGAGTGGTGCGCCATCACGTAGGCAGTTCCGGGCTCGTCTGGTCCCGCCCATGTTCCGATGACACCGTTGATCGCTTGCACCGCCTTCACCTGTGGTGACTCGAACCAGTCATCGAGGAGATCGGAGATGCTCATGGTGAACAAACGGGTAGCGTCACCGACCTTCCTCGAATCCAGTCCCCGCAGACGCCACGCAAACTTGAGCTGATCGATCAGATCGTCGGGCCGATGTGAGCCCACGTTGGGGGGGACGGCCATGAGAAGGGGCCCGAGAACGCCGGCGAGATCCTCCAACCATGCGTGCTATTTGGGCCATGCGGCCGCGTCCTTCTTGGAGAACTTTGCGATCTGATCGATATCGTGCTGAGAGGAGTCTTCGTGCAGTCTGAGAGATCTCCCGTCGGGGAAGGCGACGTAGAAGGACTCCATCGGATACACCTTGTAACCGTGCCGCTCGAGCTCGAGGTCTCTCAGGATCGTGGGGGGCATCAGGCTCATCACGTAGGACAGAGTCGTAACCTTGAAGTCCGGGCCCCAGGGCATGTCGGTCGAAGCCGCTCCGCCCGTCTTGTCACGCCCTTCGAGCACGATCGGCTTGAGTCCGGACCTCGCCAGGTATGCGGCCGCGGTAAGGCCGTTGTGACCGCCGCCGATCACAAGGGCGTCGTAGGTGCCCACGTTTGATGCCCCCTTGATCTATGTCAGAGCTGGTTTCGGATCCTTGGCTACCTCCGCTACCTCCGCTGCTTCGACTGAGTCCTCCCGTGCCGGCGGCCGCTTCATCATGTCCTGTCCCACGTAGCTCCGCGCGACCATGGTGATGAAGTCATAGACGGCATCTTCGTCGGGAGCAAGCGGGCCTTGCTTGTAGCCGCGCGATGACACCCCGCGTTGCACGGCCTCGCACGCGCCCCAATCTTCCTTGTTCGTGATGTCCCAGAACTCAGATGCGTAGGAAGGATCGAATCCCTCTCGCTCGACCGCCTCGGGTGGGAACAGCCATTCGCACTCTATGAGGCTGCTGCCGGGTCCGAGCGGCTCGATGCGATGAGTCATCAGATAGTCCGGATGGGGGCTCAGCAATAGGTTGGGGAAATATCCGAAGTAGAGGACCTGGCGCCGTTGTTCTGCGTCCAAACCCCGGAGCGGTACCCCCAGGCTCTCACCGGTCATTGACATCGTGTCGGCAAAGTCCATCAACTCCATCGTTCCACCGGCCCAGGCGCCATCGGGATGGACGTTGTATCCGCTGTCCGGGGGTGTTACGCGGCAAAGCTCCGGGTGAATCTGGGGGCAGTGATAGCACTCGTGGTAGTTCTCGACGATGATCTTCCAGTTCGACTGAATGACGTACTCATGACGAACGACGCTGACCAGCCTCTCGGGCTCGTACGGAGCAAGAAACCTTCCGAGATTGCCGACGTGATCGGCAAAGCTCGGCGCGACACCCGAGATGTTCACGAACACCCATCCGTGCCACTCTTCGACGCGCACCGGCTGAAGGGGATAGTCGGCGCGATCGAAGTCGGAGCGGTCACCGAAATGGGGCGCCCCCTTGAGCCCTCCATCGAGACCATAGACCCACGCGTGGTACGGACAGCGGATGACCCGGGCGGTTTCGCAAACCCCCGCGGCGAGGAGCTCATGCCCGCGATGGCGGCAGACGTTGAAAAAGGCGCGGAGTTCGTCCTCTTCGTCCCGGACCAGCAAAACGCCTTCGGTGCCCACCTTCACGGCTTTCCGGTCCCCTGGGTGCGGCAGGTCGATGGAGCGTCCGACGCAGACCCAGGAGCCGGCGAAGAAATTCTGTTCTTCCCAACTGAAAACGTCCTCAGAGACATAGGCCTCGGCCGGCAGGGTGAAGCTATGCCCGACGGGCTCCAGAGTTCGCATCACCGCCCGTGGGACGGGTGCCATAGAATTCGCCATGCCGCACCTCGCTTTCGCCATTGGGTACCGACCGACGCCGCGAGTACGCCTTTAAGGCGTAACCACCGCCGTGGTCGAGCATCCATAATATGCTGAAGTTGTGGGGAGATTTGCCCAGGTTGTGGGGAGATTTGCCCAGATTGTCAAGGAGGGGGAAACCTCATGGCACATCCAAGAGAACGGCCGGCGTCTTATGGGTGGATGAAACGCCGAGACTTCCTGCGAAGCTCCGCGGCAGCGGTGTCGGCCGCCGGGTTGCTCGCCTCATGCGGCGCCGACAACAAGAGTTCCGGTTCGCTTGTCAAGTGGCGACTCCGGATAATCCCTCGACGCTTCCGATCTCCGACGACAACTCGCCGATTGACTCGAACATGGAGCCCGAAGCGGGCCCTCTGAAGATCTTCAACTGGAACGACTACCTGTGGCCCAAGGTCGCAAAGGACTTCGGTAAGGATACGGGGTCGACTTCGAGATCTCGACTTCTTACAACATGAGCGAGGCCGTGGCGAAGATGCGCACGGGCCAGGTCGATTACGACCTGTTCTTCCCCACGCCGGATGTGCTGCCGAAGCTCGTGGCCGGAAGCCTCCTCCAGCCACTCAACAACGATTACATCAACCACATGGGCCAGAACATCGCAGGCCTCGATGGCACTCTCGCAGCCTTCGACCATGACCGACCGAAGGTCGTCCCATCGACGGTAGACATCCTCAGTCAACACCTCGGTCAATGCTGCGCGAGCCGAGGCCATTGTCAGCAAATTCCCGTTGAACGTCCCGACCTGCTCGTAGCGGCCGTCGGTGATGAACTCCATGATCTCTGCGCTGCCGCCTATGGCGCCGCAGGGAAGCCCGCCCCCCAGCGACTTCGCCAGGGTGACGATGTCCGGTGACACACCCATGGACTTGGTGACGCCGCCGGGTGCAACCGTCAGACCCGTCTTGACCTCTTCGAAGGCAAGCAATGCACCATTGTCGTGCACGATGCTCTCGACCCTTGCGAGATACTCCGGCTGCGGCGGGATGATCCCCGCGTTCATCATGACGGGCTCCATGATCAGACCCGCGATTGAATCGCGGTGCTCATCGAAGGTGCGCTCGAGAGCGGCGACATCGTTGAAGGGGACGACCAGGGTGAGCGCGATGATCTCGGCCGGCAGGCCCGAACCGGAGGCTACGCTGGCGGGGCGCCCGGCCGGACCGATCTCGGGATGACCGTCCGTCACCGAGACCATCACCGAGTCGTGTGCCCGTGATAGGCGCCCTCGACTTTGACGATCTTCGGGCGATGGGTGGCAGCGCGCATCAGGTGCACGGCATCCATCGTGGCCTCCGTGCCGGAGTTGCAGAAGCGCCACAAAGGGAGTCCGAAACGCCGCGCCAGCTCCTCGGCCACCAGCGTCGCGTCCTCGGTCGGCTGGGCGAAATGCGATCCCCTGCCGATGCGCTTCGACACGGCCTCGACAATCGCTGGGTGCGCGTGTCCCACTGCCATGGCGCCGTAACCGCCGTGGAAGTCGACGTACTCCTTGCCGTCCAGATCGTAGATCTTCGAGCCGGCGCCGTGGCTGATCCACACGGTCTGTGGGCGAGCAATCTGCCAGTTCGAGGTGACTCCACCGGCGAGAGAGCGCCGCGCCCGATCCACCATCCGGGCCGAAGCGGGTTGACGCTGCAGGAACAGCCTCTCCTGATCGGCGATGAGCTCGTCGAGGCGCGCTTGCGTTGTCTGGTCAGCCGTCAGGGCCACCGGTCCAGGCTCCTTATCCGATCAAGGCGTTGCTGCCGCGTTTGTATAACTGACTGGCAATGATGACGCGTTGGATCTCAGAGGTGCCTTCCCAGATGCGATCAACGCGCAGCTCACGATAGAACCGTTCGGCAACATTCTCCCGCATGTAACCACGGCCCCCAAAGATCTGCAGCGCCCGGTCGGCCACACGATTCGCCATCTCCGATGCGTAGAGCTTTGCCATCGAGCATTGTGCGTGCTGCACTTTCACATCGATTCCGGCGTCGATTCCCTGAGCTACCTGATACGTCATCAGGCGTGCGGCCCAGAGCTCGGTCAGAGAATCGGCGAGCATGAACTGAATTGCCTGATACTCGGAGATGAGATTGCCTCCGGCGCGCCGGCCGGTTGCGAACTCGGTCGCTTCCTGGATAAGGCGCTCGGCAGCGCCGCAACAACGGGCTGCAATCATCAACCTTTCGTAACGGAACCACTCGTACGCGAACCCCATCCCCTGGCCCTCTTCTCCTACGAGGTTCGCCCGAGGTACCTCGACTTCTGTGAAGGAAAGATGGGATGGTGGGCGGGATAGTTGTGCATGTATGTGGGAGTGCGCACAACCTCCACTCCGGGGGCGTCAAGGTCGACAATGAAGAAGCCGTGGGAGCCCGCGTGCTCTCCGTCGGTAAGCTTGCCTTGGAAGAAGCAGTGGTCGGCGAAGTTGGCCGAGGTCACATGCCATTTGACACCGTTGAGCACATAACCATCCTCGGTCCGGCGCGCCGAAGTCTCGATGTCGTCGACGTCTGAGCCCGCGTTCTCTTCGGTGATCGCGTAGCATTCCTTGCGTTCGCCGCGAATGGTCGGCAGCACCCAGGTTTCCATCTGAAACTCGCTTGCGACCTTCGGCAGCCACGAGGCAGGTGCATCGATCACCCAGCCGAGGGCATTCGTGACCCTGCCAACCTGTTCCGAGACGAGCACCTGCTGGAAGGATGTGAGTCCGGCCCCGCCGAGCTCGGCCGGGATATTCATCGCATGGAACCCCAGTTCACCCACACGGCGCTTCTGCCGTTCCTTGACCTCCGGAGGGATGACCCCACCGTTCATCTCGGCCTCGACCTCGTGCGGAATGAGCTCCTCGTCGACGAACCGGCGCGCCGCAGCCTGAACCGAGCGGTCGGTATCAGACATCGGGTAATTCATTGTCTTCCCCCCAAGGCCCATGAGATGGAACCACAGCTCGGCTCGCTAGAGGATATGCGGCCCGGAGAAGATGGGCGCACCGGGGACCTAGGGGCTCACATGAGAAGTTAGAGCGAAAAGGATCGCCTGGGGCGAACCCGAAGCAGACGGGGCGGGAGTCGAACCCGCCCTGCGACCATCCGTCTGTCACTGCGGTGTGCTTACGCTTGGTTGCTGACTTCGCAACCGCTGTACTCGTCGATGTCAGCGTCGCCGGTGCAGGTGTCGGTGCCGTCCTGCCCAGAGAGCAGGTCCTGCGAGCCATCCAGAGCGTTGATGGTGTCGTTGCCGATCCCGCCGAAGATACGGTCGGGTGAGCCGTCGCTCGAGCCGGAGGTCGATCCGATGGTGTCGTCTCCCGATAGGCCGTACAGCGTGTCAGATCCCGTGCCGCCGTTGAAGTCGTCGTTTCCGGGACCGCCCTTGTAGACGTCGTTGCCGTCTCCGCCGCTGCCCGAGTCGTCATCGTTGCCCCCGAGGAGGTGGTCGAATCCGAGATCGCCGAAGAGCGTGTCGTTCCCCGCAGCTCCGGCTAGCCGATCCCTGCCGTTGCTGCCGTTGAGTGTGTCGTCTCCATCATTCCCGCAAACGGTGTCATCGCCGGCTCCGGCATTCACAATGTCGTTGCCTCCGCTTGCGTAGATGATGTCGTTGCCCGCCGTGCCCGTCAGTGTTTCACCTGCTGAAGTGCCTACAATTGTCGACTGCAACCCCTGGCAAACCGGCGCTGCATAGGCAGCGGGAGCTCCGAGCGCAATCAAGGCGGCCGCGCTCAAAGCGGTTGTGACTTTCGGTCTTGGGTATTTCCACCGTCCCCTTCTGTCGGCTTGCCCAACCACTGTTTTTTGCGCTGTACCCCGTAGGCTGTCCCGGCTATGGCTTCTAGTGATCCGGAGGTGGCGTGAGCGCTCAGAGCTCAGGTCGGCGGGCTGTGCCGGTGGCCCGGCGACGCTTTCTGGCCGGAGCGGTTGCCCTCGGAGGCCTTGCTCTCGGGTGCGAGCCCTCCTCGAACAATGGGAATCCTGACTCCTCGCCGAAGCCTGAGCCACCGGATCCGGAGTCGCCGGATTCGGAGTCACCGTTCACCCTCGGGGTAGCGTCCGGCGAGCCACGTCCTGGAGGCGTTGTGCTCTGGACCAGGCTCGCACGCGAGCCCTTGGACGGCGGTGGCATGCCCCGGCATGACCTGGAGGTCGAGTGGGAGGTCGCCGAGGACGAAAGGTTCGCCAAGGTCATTGCCCGAGGGCCAGGCATCGCGACTCCCCTCTTTGCGCACTCGGTACATGTCGCAGTCAACGGATTGCGCCCGGCAAGGTGGTACTGGTACCGCTTTCGCTCCGGCAAGCATCTGAGTCCCGTTGGCCGCACCCGGACCGCGCCTGCGATCGGCTCGTCACCCGATCGCTTTCGCTTCGCATTCGTTTCGTGTCAGGACTACCAAGCCGGTCTCTATACAGCTTACGAGCACCTGGCCGGTGAGGACGTCGATCTCGTGGTGCATCTCGGCGACTACATATACGAGTACGGCGTGCGCTCAGGAAATCCTGTGCGCAGGCACGAAGGAGCCGAGGTTACAGATCTGCAGGGTTACCGCAATCGGCATGCGCTCTATCGAAGCGATCCTCATCTCCAGCACGCGCATGCACAGTTTCCATGGATGGTCACGTGGGACGACCATGAGGTAGCCAACGACTATGCAGATGCGGCCGCCCAGGAACCTAAGTCACCCGATAGCTTCCTGAAGCGGCGCTCCGCGGCCTACCGCGCCTATTACGAACACATGCCCCTGCGGCGTTCCTCTCTGCCGCAGGGCCCTGACATGCGGATCTACCGTCGAGCGCAGTTCGGTGACCTCGTGCACATCAGCATGCTCGACACTCGACAGTATCGAAGTGATCAGCCATGTGGTGGCGCCATCCAACCTCGGTGCGCGGAGGCGTTGTCCGAGTCACAGACGATGACCGGGCCGGCCCAGGAGCGCTGGTTGTTGCAGAATCTGGACAGGTCGCCTGCTCGTTGGAACATCATCGGGCAGCAGATCATGTTGGCTCAGTTCAAAGCGGGGAACGGTGCGGAGGCTCTCTTCAACATGGACGCCTGGGACGGCTACGCCGCCGCCCGGGCTCGTCTGTTGGCATTCATGGCGAATCGAAAGCCTTCGAACCCCGTTGTCATAACCGGAGATGTCCACTCGAGCTGGGTCAACGATCTGGAGACCAATTTCGACGACAAGACGTCTAGCGTCGTGGGCACCGAGCTCGTGGGGCCCTCGATCTCGTCCGAGCTGCCGCCGCCATTTGAGCTTGCCGTCGAGGCTGCCCGGGCGGACAACCCGCATTCAAAGTTCTTCGAGGGTAGCTCGCACGGATACGTGCTGTGCGATGTGGATCGCAGGAGAATGCGAAGCGACTATCGGGTGGTGTCGGATGTGACGACACCCGGCGCGCCGGTTTCGACACTGGCATCGTTCGAGGTCGCCGATGGGCGCGCCGGAGCCCATCCCGGCTAGCTCGGTCGATCCCCCCGCCGCCGGCGCAAAAGGGTGACTTGACCCGATGTGCCTCGAGGTGAGACATTCTCCTTGTCCGCTCGGACAGCGAATGGGGAGGTGGGCGTTGACGGATAGACCTGCCGCAGTCATCGACGCATTGAGGTCGGTTCACGACCCGTGTTGTCGCGAACGAGGGATCTCGGTTGTCGACATGGGTCTGGTTCGCTCTGTCTCGGTGGAAGACCGTGAGGCGAAGGTCGAGCTGATGCTGACATCGGGATGGTGTCCCTTCGCAACTCAGGTGCTCACCGCCGTCAAGGAGCAAGCCGAAACTGTAGAGGGGGTGGACACCGCCTCGGTAGACGTCACCTGGAATGAGGCGTGGACCATGGATCGCCTGTCCGCATCAGCGCGCCGGAAGCTCGTGTCTCTGCCACAACCTTCACAAGTGACCAGCCGTGAATCCTTCGTCAGCGCAGCAGACCAGGGAGGTTCGAGATCATGATCGATGGTGCTTTTGTCTTCGATTCCGTCGCACACGCCTTCAACTTCGACAAGAAGAACGCCTTCGGCACGGGCGGTGAGATGTTCATCAACCACCTTTACGGCTTCCATGCCGCCCTTACTCCGGAGGGCCAGACCGTGCTTCCGGCCGAAGAGTTCATGCGGCAATGGTCCATCGAAGAGATCGACCGGATGGTGTACGAGGAATCCGACACCGACATGCTCATCGCGATGCCGCTGCCGTTGACCGACTTGTTCAGAGACGGCCTGTCCCCCTGGGAGGACTGCGCAGAGCTTGCGCGGCTGCGTCCGGATCGCACCGTCTTCTGGGGCTCGGTCAATCCGCTCGAGGGCCGCGCGGCCCTCGACCTAATGGAGCGTCAGGTGGGGGAATTCAACGCACGCGCCTTCAAGTTCTACAACGTCCGTTACGACTACGGCGAGCCGTTCCCGTGGCGCATGGACGATCCCCGCATCGCGTTTCCGGTCTTCGAGAAGGCGCAGGAGCTGGGGGTCAACCTGATCGGTGTGCACAAGGGTGTGCCTTTGGGCCCGCAGCCAATTGAAGCCACGCAAACCTGGGACATGGACGGGGCGGCAGTCAACTTCCCCGACATCAACTTCGTGATCTATCACGTAGGGC
>Ga0136621_1000574_pt1 | contig 14542 bp, 15 predicted proteins | sample AntDryUQ445A2306_FD_104673 | JGI IMG/M metagenome (GOLD analysis project Ga0136621, IMG submission 104673) | Polar desert sand microbial communities from Dry Valleys, Antarctica - metaG UQ445A (23.06) | ecosystem: Environmental > Terrestrial > Soil > Desert | place: Antarctica: Dry Valley...
ACGCTCGCGGATCTCTCTCGACACCACAGGTTCGGTCGATCCGAACGGAGGCGGACCTTAGCGGCGGAGAGCTGATCTGCCTGCCCGCGGCGGACACTCCGCTCGCGCTCAGGCGACCGGCAGCGTGAACGAGACCCTTGCTCCGCCGCCTTGGCGATTCTCCGCCCAGATCCGGCCGCCGTGCGCCTCGACGAGGCCGCGCGCGATCGCGAGACCGAGACCGGCCCCACCTCCCCGCCTCGAGGAACGAGCGGCATCCCCACGCCAGAACCGCTCGAACATGCGCTTGAGCGAATCCGGCTCGAGCCCCTCCCCCGTGTCCTCCACCGTCACGTGCACCTCCGCCGCCCCGCGCTCGGCACGGATGGCGACCGAGCCGTCGGAGGGCGTGTGCCGGAGAGAGTTCCTCACGAGGTTGAACAGCACTCGCTCCACCTTGTCGGGCGCGCAGCGGGCGGTCAGGGAGTCGTCGACGTCCGCGATCAGGCTCACCTTGCGGGCGCTCGCCTCCGCCTCGAGGCCTCGCAGGCACGACTGCACGAGACCTGCAAGCTGCGCGTCGTGGAGCTCGAGCGTCAGGGCCCCACTGTCGATGCGGGCTAGCTCGAACAGATCGTCGACGAGCCCGTTCAGCGTCCGCACCTGGTCGCGCAGAGCCGGAATGTAATGCTGCGGCTCGACGAGGCCGTCCTCGATCGCCTCGAGCATCGCCTGCATCGAGGCGAGCGGAGTCCGCAGATCGTGGCTCGCCCACGCGACGAGCTGCGTGCGTGCGTCGAAGAGACTCTCGAGCTTCGCCGCCATCTCGTTGAACGACGCGGCCAGTCGTGCCAGCTCGCGTGGACGCTCGGGCGCCGGAGCTCGGACGGCGAGATCGCCGCCGGCGAGCTCGCTCGCAGCCCGTTCGAGCGGATCGACGGCCCGCGCGATCCAGGCGGCCAGCGAGAGCGCCGCCGCCAGCGAAGCCGAGGCCGCGGCGGTGGCGATTGCAAGCACGGTGAGGTCGTGGCCCGAGTGGAACATGACGAGCCCCGAGAGAAGGACAGCGGCAAGCGGCAGCAGCACCGCGAGCAGACCCAGGCCGACGAGCTGGAGGCGGAGGGTCGGCAAACGCCGGAGCGCGAGCCCGCCGAGCAAGCCCGCCGCGAGCGTCGCAAGCGCAACCACGAGCGCGAACCCGATCACGGCGTGAACCTGTAGCCGACGCCCCAGACCGTCTGGAGATGCCGCGGCCGCGAGGGATCCTCCTCGATCTTCTCCCGCAGGCGCCGGACGTGCACCGTCACCGTGCCCGTGTCGAGCGCGGCCTCGTAGCCCCAGACGCGATCCATCAGCTGGCCGCGCGAGAAGACGTTGCGCGGGTGGCTGGCGAGGAACCAGAGGAGGTCGAACTCCCTCGCAGTCAGCTTCAGAAGTCGGCCTTCTCTCGTCACCTCCCGCGTGCCTGCGTCGATCTTCAGCGAGGCGAACGTCACGGCCGGCGCGTCCAGCACCGTAGGCGCCGCGCGCCGGAGCACGGTCCGCACGCGTGCCGTGAGCTCACGTGGGGAGAACGGCTTCGTCACGTAGTCGTCTGCACCGAGCTCGAGACCCACGATCCGGTCGGCCTCCTCGCCACGAGCCGTCAGCATGATCACAGGCAGCTGGGAGCGGGAGCGGATCCAGCGGCAAAGCGAGAGGCCGTCGGTCCCCGGGAGCATCAGGTCGAGCACGACGAGGTCTGGAGTCTCACCCTCGAGCAGCTCGCGCGCGCGGTCGCCGTCGCCGGCCTCGAGCGTCCGGTATCCCTCGCGCTCGAGGTAGCGCACCACGACCTCGCGGACGATGGGCTCGTCGTCCACAACGAGAACCGTCTTCACGGGTTGATTTTGGCACCAGCTTCTTACAGGATGGTGAAATCTTCTGCTCGGGCTCTCTCAGAACGACGGCCCGTCGCGTCGGTGGGCGGTGGGCGGCACTCGTCTTGGGACGATCTAGAAGGAGTCGGCGCGATCGAGGCCGAACCTAGGAGGCGAGACGACGAATCGACACCGATCCGACCGGGTTCGCTGTTACGAATACCGCTGGTCTGACAGGAGTCCGTGCGGAAGGTCTGCCCGGAGCCGACCCGGGAAGCCCATCGAAAATCGACAGCCGTGAGGAGGCTCGTATGACAGAAGGAGCTATGAGAGATCGAGGGGCGACCGGCGATCGGTCGCTTGCGCAGAAGCTCGCCCTCTTCTGGGGAGCCGCGTTCTTGCTTGCCGGCATCCTCGGATTCATCCCAGGGATCACCACGAACTTCGACGACATCAAGTTCGCCGGCAACGATTCCGACGCAGAGCTGCTCGGCCTCTTCCAGGTGAGCATCTTGCACAACATCGTGCACCTGCTCTTCGGTGTCGGAATCCTGATGTCCCGCACTTGGGAGAGCGCCCGCACCTACCTGCTCGGGAGCGGGATCATCTACGTCGTGCTCCTCATCTACGGTTTGCTCGTCAAGCAGGAGAGCGACGCGAACTTCGTGCCGATGAACAACGGCGACGACTGGCTCCACCTGAGCCTGGCGCTAGGCCTGCTCGCCTCGTACTTCCTCAGTAGTCGCGACCGCGATCGCGACCACGTGCGCACGGACCGCGCGGTCACCTAGCCTCGCACTCGATCGGCCGAGCGACGGGGAGCGGCAACGCTCCCCGTCGCGTCTTCGCGGGCGCTAGCGTCCAACCGATGCAGGACGAGAACGGTCTTCGCGCCTTGCTCGAGGCCCTGGAAGGCGCACTTGCCGACGCGGCGCCGGAAGAGATCTGGGCTCAACTCGCCTACCTCGCCGGCCAGAACGTGCAACTCGACGAGACGGAGCGTGACAGCGCCGTTCGCCGGGCTCTCTTCCTGCTCGCAGCAGGCGGCGACCCTCGACGGACGCTCGATTTCGACGGGCGCGCGGTCACCGCGCTTGCGGTCGAACTGGGAACTTGCGACAGGCGGAGAGAGCTCGCCGCGGCGATCAGGGCGCTAAGGCTCGAAGCCGGTGGCCTCCCTCGCACGGAGGCCACTCTCGTACGCCTCGAGACCGAGAGCGAGCTCGCGTGGCGCGCGTACGCGTGCGCGTTGCTCGCAGAGGCGCTCGACGTCTGAGGGCATTCCCTAAAGAGGGTACAAAACTCGCACCTTGTCCCCACTTTGGGTAGCATCACCCGGCAAGTTCTTGCCCGAACCGCCCGGAGGACACGTCCTTGCCAGCACGATCCACTCGTCGAACGGCCGTTGTCGTCGCGACCACACTTATGTGCACCCTCGCCCTCACCACGGGGGCGAGTGCCTCCGAGCTGATCGCCCGCAAGGCATCAGCCGTCAAGCTCACGGTCGACGAGAGCGGAACCGCGCGCGTCTTCTATCGAGCGGCGGGCCGATTGCGAAGCGTCCAGGCGCTCGGCGCCACGAACGCCCGCCACCCAAGTCCCAAGCGCCCGCAGGTCGCCTTCAGAATCAAGTACTCGAGCAAGAAGACGCGTGCGCCACAGAACCGCTGCCGCGCCTACGACGGCCCACCACTGCGATGGCTCGTCAAGGCGTGCAAGGCGCCCGACGGCTCCTACTGGGCCCTCCAGAGCTGGCAGCGCGCGCTCCCGAACTACGGCAGGGACGCGAAGCCGGTGCAGAGCTCCCCGGAGCTGAGGCTTTCACACTGGCGAGGAACCGTCGCTCGACTCGACGTCTACCAGGACTGGGTCTACGGCGGCCGCTATCACGGCCTCTTCGGGAAGCTCAGCTATCTCGGCAAGCCGGTCCACGGCTTCAAGACGACCAGAAGCGGCGCTCCTCTCGACGGCTATGGCCGAAACCTGTATCTCGACACCTACTACTCGGCTTACGGGACGGGCTGGCGCCGTGAGAACGCGTTCGTGGCGCGCAAGCCGAGCGGGCACTTCTGCTACGGCTTCTACCCGCACGGCGCAGACGGTCGGGGACGCGCCGACGGCCGCGGCGGGGTTACGGGCCACGGTCAGCGCTACCGAATCACCGCGATCGGCCCCGGGGTGACCCCTGACGTCGTCTGGGAGGGGACGGGGCTGCCGGACTTCGACCCCGCGAACCCTGCTCTCGTCAGCCTCGAGCAGCAGTTCAACGCGCTTCGAGCCCTGGTCGCACCCGCCGACAGGGGCTGCCAGGCCAACTAGCCCGGGCAGCTCGTGCCATGATCGCGGCGTGGCCGGCGAGGAGAGCTTCCGCGCGATCATGCGGCACTTCCCGGTCGGGGTTGCGGTCGTCACGATCGACCTGGACGGCGAGAGGCTGGGCCTCACGATCGGGACGCTGCTCTCGCTCTCGCTGGAGCCTCCGCTCGTCGGCATCTCCCTGGCAAGGGAGGCCGCGATGCACGAGCTCCTGCACAGAGCCGGCGGTTTCTCGGTGAGCCTGCTCGCCTCCGGACAGGAGCAGCTCGCACAGCATTTCGCCCGCGGCGTGCCGCCGATCGCGCTCTGGCAGGGAATCGACGTGCGACCCGGCTCGGTGAGCGCCGCGCCGCTGCTCGAAGGGGCGCTGGGCTGGCTCGAGTGCGCGGTTCGTGCCGAGCACCCGGCGGGCGACCACACGCTCTTCGTCGGCGAGGTCCTCGCCTCGGAGCGCGGAGCTCCGGCGCCTCCGCTCCTCTACCTCGACGGACGGTACGGAGCGGCTTGATCGAGGCAGTCGTCGCCGTGGCGAGAGCTACCGAGCTATTCGACCCGGCCGACCAGCACGCAGCCGTTGTGACCGCCTAGCCCCATCGCGTTCGACAGCGCGACGTCCACCTGCGTTTGCCGCGCCTCGTTCGGAACGTAGTCGAGGTCGCAGTCCGGGTCGGGAGTCGCGTAGTTGATCGTCGGCGGCAGCACGCCGTCCCGCAGCGCGAGCACGCACATCATTGCCTCGATCGCGCCCGCCGCGCCGAAACAGTGCCCCATCACCGACTTCGTCGAGGACACCGCCAGCTCGTAGGAATGGTCGCCGAAGACGTCTTTGATCGCCTTGGTCTCGGCAGCGTCGCCAAGCGGAGTCGAGGTGCCGTGGGCGTTGATGTACCCGACGCGCTCGGGCTCCACGCCGGCGCGGTCGAGCGCGGCCTGCATCATCTCCTTGACGCCGGTCGACTCGGGGTCAGGTTGTGCCATGTGGTGGGCGTCGTTCGAGGCCCCGTAGCCGAGAATCTCGGCATAGACGGTGGCGCCGCGGGCGCGCGCCGCCTCGAGCTCCTCGAGTACGAGCACGCAGGCGCCCTCCCCCATTACGAATCCGGCCCTCGTGGCATCGAAGGGCCGCGACGCGCGCGGCGGGTGCTCCTCTTCCGCCGCGAGCCCGCGCATGGCGCAGAACCCGGCGAGGATCAGGGGATGCATGCAGGCCTCGGTCCCGCCGGCGAGCACGGCGTCCACGTCCCCGCGCCGGACGAGCTCGGCTCCCTCGCCCACCGCGTGCGACCCCGTCGCGCAGGCCGAGACGATCGCGTAGTTCGGGCCCCGGATGCCGAGCGAGATCGCGAGCTGGCCACTGGCGGAGTCGACGAGCACGTTCTGGAGAAAGTTGGGCGAGACCCGTTCGTGTCCGCGCTCACGCAGGACGTCGTGCTGCTCCATGATCCCGAGGAAGCCGCCGATCGCCGAGCCGAAGACGATCCCGACGCGGGCCGGGTCGAAGCCGTCGAGACGTGCATCGCTGACCGCCTCGCGAGCCGCGGCGAGAGCAAGGAGGACGTTGCGGTCGAGCTTTCGCACCTCCTTCGGGGAGGCGACTCCCGTCGGGTCGAAGTCCTTCACCTCGGCCGCGATCCGGACCGGATAGCCGCTCGCGTCGAACGAGCGGATGAAATCGATCCCGCTCTCGCCGGCAAGAGCGGCGCGCCAGGTCGAAGGAGCGTCGTTCCCGATCGGCGTGACCGCGCCGAGACCGGTGACCGCGACGCGCCTCACGTCCGTGGCCTCGGGGCTCGCGATACCCGTGGCGTGTGCACCGCCCTGCTCACGCTCGCAGTATGCCGTGGCCGCGGAGCTGAGCACTCAGGGGTGCGAGAGCCCGGGGTAACGTGGACAGCGCATGGTTCCCCCACGAGCCCGTTCCTTCACGATCAGTGCCCGGTCCTAACGTTCCCTTCCCGCCGATGGAGGCACAGCTCGTGCGCGAGCTGCCGCGCGAGGGTGCCTGGCAGTACGAGCCGAAGTGGGACGGCTTTCGCGGCGTGCTCGAGAACGACGGCGGCGAGCTCGCGCTGTGGAGCCGGAAGGAGCGCCCGCTGCTGCGGTACTTCCCGGAGCTGCGTCCGCTCGGCGATCTGCTCCCGCCCCATTCTGCGCTCGACGGGGAGATCGTGATCTCGCGCGACGGCGCCCTCGACTTCGACGCGATGCAGACGCGCCTCCACCCGGCGGAGAGCCGAATCCGCAAGCTTTCCGCCGAGATCCCGGCCGACTTCGTGGCCTTCGACCTCCTGCTCTGGGAGGGCGAGCCGGTCTGGCAGCGCCGGCTGCAAGAACGGCGCGCGGAGCTGGAACGGTGTCACGGGTTCCGGCTCTCGCCCGCAAGCGCCGATCCAGCGCAGGCCGACGCGTGGCTCGCGAGCCTGGAGAGTGCCGGCCTCGACGGTGTCGTCGCCAAGCGCCTGGGCTTGCCCTATCTCGCGGGATCGCGCGACGGCGTCGTCAAGGTGAAGGAGCACCGGGCCGCGGACTGTGTCGTGGTCGGGCTGCGATGGAAGTCGGGCGGCCGCACGACGATCGCGACCCTCCTGCTCGGCCTCTACGCCGAGAACGGCAGCCTCGACTACGTGGGCTCTGCGGCCGTCGCCGCCGGTCGCCAGACGGAGATCGCCGCACGGGTCCTACCCCTGCTCGAGGATGCGCCGGAGCGCCGCTTCTCCGAGCCCAACCGCTGGGGCACGGGTGAACTCGAGGAAGCTGCCATCCGGCCGGAGCTCGTCGCCGAGGTGCGCTACGACAAGGTGCAGGGCAACCGCCTGCGCCACGGAACGCGATTCCTGCGCTTCCGCGAGGACAAGGACCCGCGCGACTGCACGTGGCGCGAGCTGCGGCCGCCCCGGCGGGCCGGCGACCTCACCGTCGAGTCCCTGATTGCGTAGGGTCAGACCGTGAGCGAAGCGCAGGTGCGCCGCTACTGGCAGGACTTCTGGACGGACGGGCACCTCGAGTTCGCGCGCAACTTCTACGCCGACCCGTTCTTCCTGAACGACCAGGAGCGGACCCCCGCACAGTTCGAGGCGGGCGCCGCGGCCTTCCGGTCGCACTTCAGCGACTTCGAGGTGACCGTCGACCGGGTGTTCGCCTGGGAGGACGTCGTCGTCACGCGCGCCGTCTTCCACGCCAAGCACGTCGGCGCCTTCGAGACCGTTCCCGCCACGGGCAAGCCCATAGAGCTGACCGGGCTCGACGTCTTTCGCTTCCAGGACGGTCTCGTCGTCGAGCACCTGCACGAGGCCGACCACGAGCGCATGTGGGAGCAGCTCGGCGTCGAGTTGAGCTGATTCATGCCCCTGATTTTTCAGCCGCGCTTGCGGGCGCGCGAGGGCTGCACGCGCGGAGGCTCACCCGGCATCTTCGGGAAGTTGGGCGGATACGGGGCCTCCCGGAGCCCCTCCCGCTCGTCCCTCTCAACCCACTCTCCCAGCACGCGGAGGCCGCACACTGCCTCATCCATGCCTGCCTGAACGTCTCCGAGCTCAGCGAACCGGGCGGGCATGGTGGCCATCGTGAAGTCCTCGGTCTCGGCCTCGGGCAGCTCCTCCCAGCGCACAGGCGCCGAGACGGCGGCGTCCGGGCGCGCACGGACCGAATACGCAGAGGCGATCGTCCGGTCGCGCGCGTTCTGGTTGTAGTCGATGAACACGCGCTCGCCGCGCTCCTCCTTCCACCAGGCCGTCGTGACGAGCCGGGGCAGCCGCCGCTCGACCTCGCGCGCGAAGGCCAGGGCGCAGCGCCGCACCTCGGGGAACGTCCAGCGAGGCTCGATCCGGCAGGCGACGTGGATCCCCCGGTTGCCGGAGGTCTTCGGCCAGCCGACGAACCCGATCTAGGCGAGCGCCTCGTGTACGACCCCGGCAACCTCCTTCGCGTGCGCGAAGGTCGTCCCCGGCTGCGGATCGATGTCGATGCGCAGCTCGTCAGGATGGTCGACGTCGGCGCGACGCGAGGGCCAGGGATGAAAGTCGATCGTGCCGAGATTCGCCGCCCAGGCGACCTGCGCAACCTCCGTGACGCAGAGCTCGTCCGCGTGGCGGCCGGACGGGAAGTGCACCCGTGCAGTCTCGATCCAGTCGGGTCGGTGGACGGGCACGCGCTTCTGGTAGATCGCCTCCCCTTCCGCCCCGTCGGGATGCCGCTTGAGCTGCGTCGGGCGTTCATGAAGGGCCCGAACGATCCCGTCCTCGACGGACAGGTAGTAGCGAACGAGGTCGAGCTTTGTCTCGCCCCGCGCCGAGAAGAAGACTTTGTCCGGGTTCGTCACGCGAACGACCCGCCTTCCGACCTCGAGCTCCACGAAGGGCGAAGGCACGACCGCAACGCTACCTTCGGCTCGCCGGCGAACTACGTGGCGCCGGAAGCACCTCGTCGCTCCTCCGCTATCCTGCCCTCCGCTTGGAGAAGTGGCCGAGTGGCTGAAGGCGGCGCCCTGCTAAGGCGTTAAGGGGGGTATTCCCTCCTTCGAGGGTTCGAATCCCTCCTTCTCCGTCGCCGGGAGTGCCGCCCACCGGCAGGGGCACAGCCGGCAGGCGGTCACTCGCTCGACATCTGCGCGCAGGGGCGTCACCCAGCGGCGCAGTTCTCCCCGAGCCGCGTCCTGTGCGGGCAGGCGTCTTGGGAGGCTTGCGGATCCGCATCTGTAGCTCAGTTGAGCTACAGAAAATCTATCATATAAGCGCTGAAACTACGCGCGATCCTAGAGATTGCGGGGAAGAAGACCCTCGCAGATCATCTGGACGGTCGTCCGCTCCGCCCGCCGCACGTCGTCTTCGGAGTCCGGGAGCTGGCCGAGCACCCAGCCGGTGAGAATCTCCTCGAGCCCGCCATAGAAGATCCAGGCCGCAAGCCGGGGGTCGATGTCCTGGCGAAGCGTTCCCTCCTCCTGCCCTCGCACGATGATGCGCTCCAGAGCCTCGAAAGCCTGACCGACCTCGTCGATCTCCCGCTGGAGCTGGGGACTCCGCGTGATCTCGCGGACGAGCACGCGGATCAGATCTGGATCGCGTTGCCACGAGCGGAGGACGATCGCAGCCACTTTGCGGATCTGCTCCGGCGCCGGCTCACCCAGCTCCTCGACGCCCCTGACGGCCGAGAGGAGCTCGCCCCACGTCGCCCTGAAGATCGTCTCCAGTACCTCTTCCTTCGAGCCGAAGTAGTGGTACAGAAGGCCGTACGCGACACCGGCCTCCTCGGCGATGTCCCCGACACGGCAGGTGTGGTAGCCCTTCTCGGCGAAGACGCGCACCGCGGCCTCGAGGATCAGCGTGCGCTTTTCTTCCTGGGCAAGTGTGCGATCGGCCACGGCGCCGAAGCTTAGAGCTTGCGAGGGTCGCCCGCCGGCCGGATTGCCCAGCGGAGGCTCGGCTACTCTGTGGCGCAGGGGCCGAGTGCCCTGACGGAGGGGTGGCAGAGCGGTCGAATGCGGCGGTCTCGAAAACCGTTACCGGCGGTTCCGTCGGTCGAGGGTTCAAATCCCTCCCCCTCCGCTCAACTTGAGAGACCGGGTTGCCGCGCGTACCCGCACGACGCGGGAAACACCCGGGCGGGTTGACCGAGCTGCAGGTCAGCAACCGCGATCAAGCGCCTGCGGGCACGCCTAAGCAAAATGAGTCGCATGAGCGCGACTACCGCGACCGACACGTTCTCCCGGTTCGTGGACGTGCTGGCCTCCACGCTAGACGACCATGAGGTGACAGGTGACGCACTTGCCTCGCGCGTGCACCTGACGCGGTACCACTTCGACAGAGTGGTCGCCGCGACCGCAGGCGAGCCGCCGCTGGCCTTCCGCCGGCGCATCCTGCTCGAGCGGGCGGCGTACAGGCTGCTCGTGACCGGCCGAACAATCCTGGAGCTCGCGTCCGAGGCCGGCTACTCCTCCCATGAGGCGTTCACCCGGGCCTTCACCCGGGCGTACGGACGGACACCGTCGGAATGGCGTCGGCGCCCGTCGCGGTTCCAGATCGCGGCGCCTAGCCGCGTGCACTTCCATCCGCCGGGAAGCTTGCGCGTCCCGGCCCAACGAAAGGTTACTGCCATGGATCTGATTAACCGTATGGTCGACCACCACGTCTGGTTGGTGCGCGAGCTGCTTAGCCGAGCCGACCGTTTGTCCGACGACGTGCTCGACACGCCGATCGAGATCTCTGTCGAGGGCCTTGACGACGAGCCGACGCTTCGCTCGCAGCTTTCCCGGCTCGTCGGCCAGCTTGCGATGTGGAACGCCGCGATCGCCGGTCACGAGTACGACTTCACCATCGAGGAGGGCGAGAGTGTCGCCGGCATGCGGACCCGACTCGCCGAGGCCGGGCCGGCATTCGTCCAGAACGTGAATGCGATCGTCACAGAAGGCCGCCTCGACGAGACCTTTGTCGACGCCATCTGCGACCCTCCGGAGGTGTTCACCTACGGCGGGATGATCGCCCACGTCCTGACGTTCGCCGCGCACCGCCGAACGCTGGTCTGCGGATCCCTCATCGATGCAGGGATCTCCGACCTCGGCGCCGGAGACCCGATGCGCTGGGTGGCCGAGCCCGCGTAGGTCCGGCCTGCACGCTAGGGGAACCGTGCGCTGCCCCGGTTCAGGTCGAGGGGGCCACCGTCGCCGCAATCCGGCGACACGCGGTACTCGCGGCTTGCTCCAGCGCGAAGGGCGTTCTCGGTCAGCTGCTGGCGCATGAGCTGCCGCGCGGTCGACTCCGAGAGACCGAGCCGCCGTCCCATCTCGACGCCGCTCTGGAGCGCGTAGCACTCAGTCGTACCCTCGTCGCGGACGCCGCGGAGGTGCCACGCCTCGTGGGCGAGGACGGCGAGTGCGCGCGCGGTCTGGCTCGGCCTGACCTCGTCCTTGAAGGCGAGTCGGTAGAGGTCTTGGCAACGATCCGGCGTCAGGTACGCGAGCTCGCCACCGACCGTGGCGACACCGTCAGCGTGCTGCACGGGGCCGACGTAGTCGCCGGATTCGTCACAGCGAATCGTGACCGGCTTCCCTGCAACGCGCGAGGCCTCAGCCGAGAAACGTGCAGTCGCCTCGGCACGGGTAGCAGCATCGAGCGCATCCCAGCCGGTGCGACGCTCGGCGACCCAGAGAATCAGTGCAAGCGCCGCGATCACGCCGAGGCCGGCGAGAAAGCGGGAAAGCCGAGACCAAGGGTGCGCGGGCGCCTCGACCGCCACGACCGCTGCATATGCCTCCTGCTCGGCCCGCTCGCGGGCCGCGGCGATCGCCGCCTCGAGCTCGGAGTCGGTCTCACCGGCGTGGGGAATCCAAAGCTCCTCGCCCCCGTCGCGGACGAGCAGCAAGTCGTCGCCTTCACCCTCGTAGCCGTAACGCTCCCGATCGACGGCCTGCGGTCCTGGATCCGGGCGCCTTCCCCGTGCTGGTCGGAAAGCGCCGATGACGAAGTGGAGCTCCAGGCCGAGCGCGATCAGGAAGGGAAGCCAAACCGGCACCGTCGAGCGCAGCGTGTAGGGCCCGAAGAGCCAGGCGAGCACGAAGACGGCCAGCACGGCGCGGAGTACCCACGGGAGCCTCGCGACTCGATCCCTCTGTTCGTACACGACTCGAAAGTAGCGTGGCCGATGGCGGCCGAGCGCGCGAGTTCTACGCCACGACGGGAGCTGCCTCGCCCCGGCTTGCGGCGACGACGTCGCGACGGCGCAGGAGCACGAGCAGGAGCACCGCCCCGGCGGCAAGGAGTACCGCACTCCCGATCCAGGCGAGGTGGAACCCCTCGACGAGCGCGCCGGCCGTGTCGGCCTCGCTGGGGGCGCGCCCAAGCTTCTCGATCACGCCCGTGGTCTTGCTCGTCGCGATGGTGGAGAGCACGGCAAGCCCCAGCGCGCCGCCGATCTGCTGCGAGGTGTTGAAGAGCCCGGAGGCGAGCCCTGCGTCGCCGTCGGGAACTCCGCTCGTGGCGATGAGCGTGACCGGGACGAACGTCAGCCCCATCCCGATCGACGTGAGCATGATCCCCGGGAGGAGATCGACGAGATACGTCCCGTCCGGTGTCAGCCGGAGGAAGAGGAGCAGCCCCGTGACCGACAAGGCCAGCCCGACGAGCGGCACCTCCCGGGCACCGAGCATCGGCAGGAGCTTCTGGGAGAGCCCGGCACCGATGATGATCCCGAGCGTGAAGGGGAGGAAGGCGAGCCCTGCCTCGAGCGCCGAGTAGCCGAGCACGCGCTGCAGGTAGAGCGTGTTGAAAAAGAACATGGCGAACAGCCCGCACGCGACCAGGAACATCGCGACGTTCGCGCCGCGCACGGTCCGCACGGAGAAGATCGACAGCCGCACGAGTGGCTCGGCGGAACGACGCTCGATCAGAACGAACCCGACGAGAAGAACTGCGGCCAGCACCATGAAGCCGATCACCTCGGCGGATTCCCAACCGGACTGGCTCGACCGGACGATCCCGTAGACGAGCGCGATCAGCCCGCCCGTGACGCTCACCGCCCCCGCGACGTCGAAGCTCCGGTGCGCTCGCTCATCCTTCGACTCGGGAACGAGCCGCAGCGAGAGGACGAACGTGGCGATGCCGAACGGGACGTTGACGAAGAAGATCCACGGCCATGAGAGCGCGTCGGTGAGGATCCCTCCGAGGAGCAGGCCCACGGCACCGCCGCCGACCGCGATTCCCGCCCAGACGCCCATCGCCTTCGTCCGTTCCGGGCCCTCTTTGAAGGTCGTCGTGATGATCGAGAGCGCGGCCGGTGAGACGAACGCGGCGCCGAGGCCCTGCACGCCACGCGCGAGGATCAGCCAGGTGTCGCTAGGCGCGAGACCGCAGACGAGCGACGCGACCGTGAAGATGATGACGCCGACGAGGAAAAGGCGCTTGCGACCGATGAGGTCGCCCGCACGCCCACCGAGCAGGAGGAACCCGCCGAAGAGCAGCGCGTATGCATTGACGATCCACTGGAGATTCGCGTCGGACAGCTCGAGGTCGGCCTGAATCGAGGGCAGCGCGACGTTCACGATCGTCGCGTCGAGGATGACCATGAACTGCGCGAGGCAGACCAGGACGAGGACGATCCAAGGGTTGACTAGGCCGGCAAGCTTGCGCGATCGGTCATGCCCTGACGCTACCGGCTCGAGCCCGTCTCAGAGGTACGGATACCCGCACTCTTTGCCTAGGGGCCTAGAGCAACCACCAGAGGAGCAGCGCCGCGAGCGCTATGACAGCCGCCGCTCCCCATACCGTTGCCGCCACGCTTCCGAGGAGGAAAAGCGGCGTCGAGTCTTTCCTGCCCTCGGCCACGTCGCGACCGGGGCCAGACTCGTCGGGCAGGCTCTCTGCGTCGTCAGAGCTCAGATCGAGGCGCGTGACCGGGATGCCGGTGCGGCCCAGGCGCTCCTCGAGGCGCCCGTCCTCCAGCCAGCCTGCTCCTGTCGCCCCGCCAATGACGAGGAGGATCTCGTCGGCGGGAAAGGTGGTGAGCGCGTCCTCGACCGCGAGGGAGGGATCGTTGTCCCCGACCTCGGTCTCGACATCCTGTCCGTCGCTCACGGCATCCGCCGCCGCGTCGGCGACTCCGGCGGCCTGCTCGCGCGCGGCGTCCTCATCGTTCGTCAGCCATTGCAGGCGCGAGATCTTCGAGGCGGGTACGACGATCTTCACCGCGGCACGCTCGTCGCCCCCGCGGCGAAGGACGGCACGGCGCACGCGCGCCTCGTCGACATCGTCCATAGCGACGACAAGAAGGTTTCGGCTCGCCATGCCTGCCGAAGACTACTCACCGGCACCCGCAGACCGGGTGCAAGGCCGGCCGGTAGCTTGCCGACCGATGCTCCCCTACGAGTGCCCCCGGCGCGTCGAGGCGGTCGCCTGCGACCTCGATCGTACGTTGATCGCCGAGGATGCAGTGCTCCGTCCCCGGACGAAGGCCGCGATCGACGGTGTGCGAGCCGCGGGAATCCACTTCCTGATCGTCACCGGCCGCATGTTCCAGTCCGTTCGCCGCTACGCGCTCGAGGCGGGTCTCGACGAGCCGGTCGTGTGCTACCAGGGAGCCGTCGTCGCCGAGCCGAGCAGCGGTCGCTTCCTGCGCCACGTGCCGATCCCGCTGGAACTCGCGCTCGAGGCGATCGCCGTGGTCGAGGGCGAGGGCTTTCCGCTCAACTGCTACGTGGACGACGAGCTGTACGTCGCCCGCGAGACGCCCGAGTCGGAGAGCTACGCGCGCTTCCAGCAGCTCGTGGTGCACCCGGTGGGCGATCTGCGCGGATGGCTAACCCAACCCCCGACTAAGCTTGTGGTGGTAGGCGAGCCGAGCCTCTTGGACTCGCTGGAGGGGAGAATGAAGCGACATTTCGACGGACGCCTCTTCATCTCGAA
>Ga0136621_1000575_pt1 | contig 14520 bp, 12 predicted proteins | sample AntDryUQ445A2306_FD_104673 | JGI IMG/M metagenome (GOLD analysis project Ga0136621, IMG submission 104673) | Polar desert sand microbial communities from Dry Valleys, Antarctica - metaG UQ445A (23.06) | ecosystem: Environmental > Terrestrial > Soil > Desert | place: Antarctica: Dry Valley...
CCCCCGGCTCGTCGAGCTGGGCAACGCCGCACTTGCCCGGGTCGACATGCGCCAGCTCTGCCGCCCGCACCTGGTGGCTCTGACAGATGCAACGGGCGAGACCGCGACCATGTCCGTTCCTTACGAAGAAGGCACGATCACGGTTGACTTCGTGCAGAGCCCCTCTTCGGTGCGCAGCGTCGCGCAGGTCGGACGGCCCAGCGTTGCCCATGCGACAGCTACCGGAAAGGTGTTTCTCGCCTATGCCGGAACCATGCCGTCCGGGCCGCTGCCGGCGTACACGAGACGCACGGTCACCGACGTCGCGGCGTTGGCGGCAGAGGTCGCGGGGATCCGTCGGCGCGGTTGGGCACAGGCCGTTGGCGAGCGGGAGGACGATCTCAATGCGATCGCAGCCCCGATCCTCGGAGCCGGTTCGGTGCTGACTGCCGTCCTCGGTCTGCAGGGTCCGGCCGGCCGCTTCCGGCCAAAGGCGATGCGTGCCGCCGTGGAGGAGCTGACCGCCCACTGCGCGGAGCTGTCGTCCACTCAGCGCTGACTACGCCGACATCGCCACCTGTGCGGCGTGTTGCCGTATGGGCACAGGTTGGGCGATGCTCTTGTGCGACGTATGTCGGCGTGCCAGTGTCAGGATACGCTGAACGGCGGTGCGTGTCGCGTTACACCCGCTCGCCTCAAGCAAGAGAGGGTGACGATGGAGGACGAGGGCTGGCTCTCGAGCTTCTTGACCTATCTGGAGTTTGCCTGGGAGGACCTGCTCGAGCTCAGCATCGAGCACGCACTCGTGGTCCTGGTCTCGCTCGCCATCGCCACCGTCATCGGGATCGGCCTTGGCGTAGCCACGTACCGCACGGACCGCCCCCGCGACCTGGTCCTCGCGGTGACCGGAACCTTGCTGACGATCCCCTCGCTCGCCTTGTTCGGGCTGTTCATCACTCTCCCCGGGCTGGGGCTCGGTGCCCGGTCAGTGGTGCTGGGGCTCGTTCTGTACGCACTGTTGCCGATCGTGCGCAACACGATCGTCGGATTGCGGGAGGTTGACCCGGCGGTCGTCGAGTCTGCCCAAGGCATGGGCATGGGGCGCTGGCAACGGCTCCTGCGGATCGAGCTCCCGCTGGCCTGGCCGGTTGTCCTGACCGGCATGCGGGTGTCCACCCTCATACTCATCGGCATCGCGGCAATCGGTGCCTACATCAACGGCCCCGGACTGGGAGACATCATTTTCTCTGGGCTCGCCCAGATCGGCAGCGCGAGCGCGCTCAACCTGGTGCTCGGCGGCACCCTCGGGATCATCGTCCTGGCGGTGTTGTTCGACCTGGTCTACGTCCTGATCTTCCGGCTGACGATCGCGAAAGGCATCCGATGACCGACGGCAACGACGCGACGGCCACGCCCGACGGCGGATCCGCAAAGATCCGGCTCGAAAACCTGTCCAAACGTTTTCCCGGGCAGCCTGAGGCAGCGGTCGACGACCTGACACTGGAGATACCCGAGGGTGAGATCGTCATCTTCGTCGGGCCCTCGGGCTGCGGGAAGACGACAACAATGAAGCTGATCAACCGGATCATCGAGCCAAGCTCGGGACGTATCTTCCTCGACGGCGAAGACGTCACGAAGGTCAACCCGGACCAGCTGCGACGACGGATCGGCTATGTCATCCAACAGATCGGTCTCTTCCCGCACATGACCATCGCGGAGAACATCGCCACCGTTCCCAAGCTGCTCGGTTGGAAGCGCGAGCGCATCGCCGAACGCGTGGACGAGCTCCTGGAGACGGTCGGGATGGATGCCGACGAGTATCGCGGCCGCTATCCGAAGGAGCTCTCAGGCGGCCAGCTGCAGCGGGTCGGCGTCACGCGCGCCATGAGCGCCGACCCCGACGTGATGCTGATGGACGAGCCGTTCGGCGCCATCGACCCGATCACCAGGGACCGGCTGCAGAACGAGTTCCTCCGGGTCCAGGAGCGGATCCACAAGACCATCGTCTTCGTCACCCACGACATCGACGAGGCGATCAAGATGGGGGACCGGATCGCGATCCTGAGCGACCAGTCACACATCGCGCAGTTCGACACACCCGAACGCATCCTGGTCAACCCGGCCAACGACTACGTCGCAGACTTCATCGGACGCGGTGCCTCGCTCAAGCGCCTGAGCCTGAGCAGGGTTCGCGACGTCGAGCTGCACGATTGGCCGACCGCAGACGAGGGGGCCAGCCACGACGAGGTGAGTCGCCTCCTGCAGAGCAGCGACAAGAGCGCCGTGCTCATCCTCGACAGCCAGCGGCGTCCGCTGCGATGGGTGAACGCCGAACACCTGCAGCGCACCGGAGACGGCGGATCACTGGCGGAGACCGGGCTTCCGCCCGAAGCGGTCGTGCAGCCGAACGCGACGTTGAGCGACACGCTGAACGAGATGCTCACTGCTCGCTACAGCACCGCCATCGTCGTCGACCAGTCGCATGCCTACCAGGGCATCGTGGACATCGACACGATCAACGAGACCGTCCGCAGCATGCGGACCGCGGAGCGGGGCAGGCTGCGCGCGGAGTCATCCGAAGCTGAGGAGGTGTCCTCCTAGACATGTCGGTGACGCAGGAAGGCCACCCCGACACTGAGTCCAGCTTTGTGGGAACGTCCTACCACGGACGCTCGCTCATCGGCTATCTGTTCCTGCCCGCGCTCCTGCTCGCAGCGGTCGTCGCCTTGTTCGTGGCTGTGAGTGGCCGGGAGCTGAGCAGCGGGGAGCAGCGACGGCTCACTCTCGACAACATCGCCGTCAATGCCTGGCAACATCTACAGCTCAGCGCCGTGTCGACGGCGCTCGTGCTGCTCATTGCCATCCCGGTCGGAATTCTGCTGACCCGGCCGTTTGCCCGGTCCATCACCCCACCGGCCATCGCCGTGTTCAACGTGGGACAGGCGGTGCCGTCGATCGGTCTGATCGCTTTGCTGGCGATCGCCGTGGGCATCGGCTTCTGGCCCGTGATATTTGCCCTGGTCGCCTACACCGTCCTCCCTGTGCTCCGCAACACGATGGTGGGCCTGCGCCAGGTGGACGCCTCGGTGATCGAGTCTGCTCGGGGGATGGGGATGACCAAGCGTGCGGTTCTGGCCCGCATCGAGCTGCCGCTGGCGGTGCCGATCATCATGGCCGGGCTCCGGACCGCGCTCACGATCAACGTCGGCACAGCAACACTTGGCGCATTCGTCGGCGCGGGCGGCCTGGGAGAGCTCATCGTGGCGGGCATCGTCCAGAACAAGCAGCTCATCCTCATCGTCGGCGCCGTCCTCGTCGCCGTCTTCGCTCTGCTCATCGACTATCTGGCCGGAATCGCCGAGGAAGTGCTGCGACCACGCGGACTGTGACCCGACCCACAACAACACGAAAGGTGAAGCCATCATGCGCTACCCGAAAAGAAGGGCTGCCCGGCTGATCGTGCCGCTGGCCGCGTTGGCCCTGGTGACTGCCGCATGCGGCGACGACGGCGGAGGTACCGCCGGAGGTGGGGACCTGTCGGGGGCTTCCTTCACGGTCGGCTCCAAGGAGTTCACCGAACAGCTGATCATGGGCCAGATCACCATCCAGGTGCTGGAGGATGCCGGAGCCAAGGTGACCGACGAGACCGGAATCACCGGCACCACGAACGTCCGCAAGGCGCTGGAGGCCGAAGAGATCGACCTGTACTGGGAGTACACCGGCACCGGCTGGTCAGAGATCCTGGGCAACGAAATCGGCCAGGCCGCCACCGACGAGGCGAAGCTCTTCGACGACGTCGCAAAGGAGGATCTGAGCAAGAACGACGTCAAGTGGCTGGCACTGGCGCCGGTGAACAACGCCTACGCCATCGCCACCTCCGCTGCCGCGGAGGAGGAGCTGGGAGTCAGTGCTCTATCTGACTACGCGGAGCTGGTGTCTAGCAACCCCGAGGACGCCTCCCTGTGTGCCGCCTCGGAGTTCATCGACCGCAGCGACGGGCTGCCCGGCCTGGAGAAGGCCTACGGCTTCGACCTGCCGACAGACGCAATCACCGAGGTCGAGCTGGGAATCATCTTCACCCAGGTTCCCGAGGGCGATCCGTGCAACTTCGGCGAGGTGTTTGCCACCGATGGCCGGATCCCCGCCAACGAGATGGTGGTCCTCGATGACGACAAGAACTTCTTCGTCATCTACAACCTTGCGCTGACCATGAACAACAGCGTCTACGACGAGAACCCAGAGGTCGAGGACCTCTTCACCCCTATCGCGGAGAAGCTCACCACCGAGGAGCTGCAGGCGCTGAACGCCCAGGTTGACGTGGACGGCCTACCGGTGGAACAGGTCGCGCAGAAGTGGTTGGAGGACAACGGGTTCATCGGCTGACAGACACGGCTTAATCGACGCGGGTCCCGGCTCCGGCTGGGACCCGCGACGTGGCGAAGGACTTGGATATGCGGATCAGCCTCGCACAGCTGGACAGTCAGCTGGGCGACATCGACGCCAACCTCGAGGTGGCCCACCGAGCCGTCGAGACCGCCGTCGGCGAGTCAGCACATCTGGTGGTGTTCCCTGAGCTCTTCCTCACCGGGTACTCCGTGGGCGAGGTGGACGCGGACCTGTCGATGAGAGCGAACGACCCGCGGATCAAGGAGCTCGCTCGTTCTGCGGGTGAGGCAGGGCTGGTGTTGGGTTTTGTGGAGGCCGGTCCGCCGGGACCGCACACCTACAACAGCACGGTCTACTACGAGGCGGGGCAGCTGGTTCATGTGCACCGCAAGCTGTACCTGCCGGCGTACCCGCCCTTCGAGGAGCGCAACCACTTCACTCCTGGGCCGACGTTGCGTGCCTTCGACGCGAACCCCGACACCCGGATGGCGGTGCTGTGCTGCAACGACGCGTGGCAGCCCCAGCTGGCGTTCCTTGCCACCCAAGACGGCGCCCAAGTGATGCTTATGCCGACTGCGAGCTCGCAGAGCACCTTCCCCGAGCGCTACCAGTCCGACGAGTACTGGCACGACATCACCCGGTTCTACGGTCGGATGTTCCAGCTCTTCGTGGTGTTCGTCAACCGAGTCGGTGTCGAGGGCCGATTCAGGTTCTGGGGCGGCTCGCACGTCATCGACCCCTGGGGCAACGTGGTCGCCGAGGCTGCCCAGGGTGAGGAGCAGTTGCTGACCGTGGACATCGACCTCGCCGAGATCCGTCGCCGGCGGCGCCAGGTACCCCTGGTCAAGGAGGCACGCCTCGGGCTGCTCCAGCGCGAGATCGGCAGGCTGCTCGACGAGGGCGGTGACCTGTGAGCGCGCCTACTCGCTGAGGTCGACGGCGCGCGCGGACACCGCGTCCATCGCAACCTTGATGTCCTCCAGCACGGTGACGGGGATCGCCGAGTCGACGGACAACGCGACCAGTGCGTGGCCGCCCTTGGTATCACGGGCCACCTGCATGCCGGCGATGTTCACCTCCGCGTCGCCGAGGATCACACCGATGGTGCCGACCATCCCGGGACGATCCTCGTAGCGGAAGAAGGCGAGGTGGTCGGTCGGCTCGATGTCCACGTCGTACCCGTCGACCTCGACCAGCCGTTCACGCTGTGCGATGCCGATCAGCGTGCCCGACACCGACACCTGCGACCCGTCGGCGAGTGTCCCACGCAGGGTGATCAGGTTGCGGTGGTCAGGGCTCTCCCCCTCGGTGACCAGGCGTACGGCCACCCCGCGCTCGGCTGCGAGCAGGGGCGCGTTCACATAGGAGACCTGCTCCTCGACCACGTCACTGAACACGCCTTTGAGCGCGGCGAGCTCGAGCACCTTCACGTCGTACTGCGTGATCTCCCCACGCACCTCGACATCGAGCTGCTGGGCCACCTCGCCGGCCAGCGCGGTGAATATTCGTCCGAGCTTCTCGGTCAGGGGGATGCCCGGACGCACGTCCTCGGCGATCACGCCTCCTTGCACATTGACGGCGTCGGGCACGAGCTCGCCGCTCAACGCCAGCCGGACGGACTTGGCGACCGCGACACCGGCCTTCTCCTGAGCCTCGTCTGTCGACGCGCCGAGGTGCGGGGTTGCGACGACGTTCTCGAACTCGAACAACGGGCTGTCGGTGCAGGGTTCCGTCGCGAAGACGTCGAGGCCTGCGGCCGCGACACGGCCTTCCTTGACAGCAACGTGCAGCGCGTGCTCGTCGACGATGCCACCCCGGGCGGCGTTGACCAGCACCAGGTTCGACTTGACCCTCGCCAGCTGTTCCTCACCGATAAGACCGAGAGTCTCCGGAGTCTTCGGGAGGTGCACCGACATGAAGTCGGCCTCCTGGAGCAGCTCGTCGAGGGTCACGAGGCGCACGCCCATCTGTGCGGCTCGACCGGCCTGCACGTAAGGGTCGTAGGCGATGACCTTCATGCCGAAAGCGGACAGCCGCTGAGCGACGAGGACGCCGATACGGCCAAGGCCAACGATGCCAGCGGTCTTCTCGTACAGCTCGATGCCGGTGTACTTGCTTCGCTTCCACTCCCCCCGCTTCAGCGCGGCGTTGCCGGGTGCGATGTTGCGCGCCGCGGCGAGCATCAGCCCGACCGCCAGCTCGGCCGCCGAGATGATGTTGGAGGTGGGCGCGTTCACGACCATGACGCCGCTCTGGGTAGCGGCCCTGACGTCGACGTTGTCCAGACCGACGCCTGCGCGGGCGACGACCTTCAGCCGTCTGGCGGCGTCGAGAGCCTCGGCGTCGATCTTCGTCGCGCTCCGCACGAGGATCGCATCCGCGTCGGGGATCGCGGCGAGCAGCTCGGTGCGGTCGGCGCCGTTGCAGCTGCGGATCTCGAAGTCCGGCCCCAGCGCCTCGACGGTGGCGGGACTGAGCTCTTCGGCGATGAGTACGACGGGCTTGCTCACTCGGAGTTCCTTAGCAATCGGAAGTCGGCTCGATGTGGCGCGGTCCCACGCTGTTAGCTGAGGTGGCCGTGCACGACGCTGTGCCCGGCTCAGGACTCTACCCGATCCCGTGACACCGGCTTACACTCACCGCCGTCAGGTCACCAGAGGAGCGAGGGAGATCGCGGCGCCCGCTGCTGGTCCTCCGCGGACGGTCCCAGCCCATCGACTTCGTCCAGGCGTCGGCCATGGGCTTGGGCACGTACCAGAGTGCGCCCAGCACGACGACCGCCAGCCAGTTCAGATCGCTCAGGACGCTGAAGCTCAATCTTTCCGCTCGACGGGGCTCACCTCCGGCACAGCTCGCTTCGCTCGCCGTTCCTCCGCCTCACTCCTCAGCGGGTCGCAGTGCCTTCGACGTAGTCGGCGTCGTGGGACTTCACCCATGACATGAGTTTGCGCAACTCGCGGCCGGTCTCCTCGATCGGGTGCTTCTCGCCCTTGGCACGCAGCTCCTTGAACTCCTTGGCACCGTTGTCCTGGTCGTTGATGAACCGCTCGGCGAAGGCGCCGTTCTGCACGTCCGCGAGGACCGCCTGCATGCGGCGCTTGACCGAGTTGTCGATGATGCGCGGACCTGACACGTAGTCGCCGTACTCCGCGGTGTCGGAGACCGACCATCGCTGCTTGGCGATCCCGCCTTCGTACATCAGGTCGACGATCAGCTTGAGCTCGTGCAGGCACTCGAAGTAGGCGACCTCTGGCTGGTAGCCGGCTTCGGTGAGCACCTCGAAGCCCTTCATCACCAGCTCGGACACGCCGCCACAGAGAACGGCCTGCTCGCCGAACAGGTCGGTCTCGGTCTCCTCGGTGAACGTCGTCCGGATGCCTCCGGCGCGCAGGCCTCCGATTGCCTTCGCGTAGGAGAGTGCGAGCTCCCAGGCCTTGCCACTGGCATCCTTCTCGACCGCGACGAGCACTGGGACCCCTCGACCCTCGGTGTACTCACGACGCACCAGATGGCCGGGACCCTTCGGAGCGACCATTGCGACGTCTACTCCATCCGGAGCTGAAATGTACTCGAAGCGGATGTTGAAACCGTGGCCGAAGAACAGCGCGTCACCCTCGATGAGGTTCGGCTCCACCGCCTCCTTGTACAACGTGCGCTGCACATGGTCGGGGGCCAGGATCACGATCAGGTCGGCCTCCTCGCACGCTTCGTACGGGGTCAGGACCCGCAGCCCCTCGGCTTCTGCCTTGGCCCGGCTCTTCGAGGCCTCGGGCAGGCCGACCCGCACGTCGACGCCGGAGTCGCGCAGTGACAGCGCGTGCGCATGCCCCTGGCTGCCGTAACCGAGAACCGCGACGTTCCGGGCCTGGATCACAGCGAGGTCAGCATCATCGTCGTAGAACATCTCAGCCACGGTCGGGCTCGCTTTCTGTCGCTTTTCCTGTTGTGCTCATCGGGCAGCTGGGGCAAGTGGCACGGGGACTGGACGCAGGGTGCGGTCGGTGATGGAGCGTCCGCCGCGGCCGATCGCGACCATGCCGGACTGCACGAGCTCGCGGACACCGAACGGCTCGAGCACGCGCAGGAACGCCTCCAGCTTCTCGACGCTGCCGGTGACCTCGATCGTCACCGCGTCGGTTGCCACATCCACGACCTTGGCACGGAACAGCTGCACGGTCTCAAGCACCTGTCCTCTGCTGTGCGAGTCAGCTCTAACCTTGACCAGCAGCAGCTCACGAGTGACCGAGGCGGGACCGTCGAGCTCGACGATCTTGATCACCTCGACCAGCTTGTTGAGCTGCTTGGTGACCTGCTCCAGCGGGGAGTCGGCCACGTTCACCACGATGGTCATCCGCGAGATCTCGCGATGTTCGGTCGGCCCGACCGCGAGCGAGTCTATGTTGTATCCGCGGCGGCTGAACAGCCCTGCGATCCTTGCAAGGACGCCGGGCTTGTTCTCGACCAGAACCGACAGCGTGTGCCTGCTCATGGCAGCTCCTTCTCAGCGTGGCGTGGCCTCGACAGGCTCGACCATCCAAGCCGCCTCACAGATCGTCCTCGTCGAACTCGGGCGCCATGTCCCGGGCGAACTTGATGTCGTCGTTGCTGGTTCCCGCCGCGACCATCGGCCACACCATCGCGTCGCGGTGCACCCGGAAGTCGACCACCACCGGGACGTCATCGATCTCCATGGCCTTGTCAATGGTGGCGTCGACGGCATCCGGGCTCTCGCAGGCCAGACCGACGCAGCCGTAGGCCTCTGCGAGCTTCACGAAGTCCGGTATCCGCACGACCGGGGGCGCTTCGCCCGCGGCCGCCTGACCGCTCATCCGCTGCAGGTCGGTCTGGGAGTAACGCTTGTCGTAGAACAGCGTCTGCCACTGACGGACCATGCCGAGCGACTCGTTGTTGATCACCGCGACCTTGATCGGGATTCCCTCGATCGCACAGGTGGCGAGCTCCTGGTTGGTCATCTGGAAACAGCCGTCACCGTCGACCGACCACACCGTGGAGTCCGGCCGGCCGACCTTGGCGCCCATGGCAGCCGGCACGGAGTAGCCCATCGTGCCGAGGCCGCCGGAGTTGATCCAGGTGTTGGGGTGCTCGTAGGCGATGAACTGAGATGCCCACATCTGGTGCTGGCCCACACCGGCAACGTAGATCGCCTCGGGTCCGACGATGTGACCGAGTCGCTCGATGACGTACTGCGGGGCGAGTGACCCGTCGTCGGGCTGGTCATAGCCCAACGGGTACTTCATCTTCACACCGCTGAGGAACTCGACCCAAGCCTCGTAGTCGCCGGTGTTGCCGGCATCCGCCTCCACCTGCAGGGCAACGACGAGGTCGGCAATCACCTCGCGACAGTCGCCCACGATCGGCACGTCGACCGGCCGGTTCTTACCGATCTCGGCAGGGTCGATGTCAGCGTGGATCACCTTGGCACCGGGTGCGAACGAGTCGAGGTTCCCGGTCACCCGGTCGTCGAAACGCGCACCCAGGCTGATCATCAGGTCGCTGCGTTGTAGGCCCGCGACGGCCGCGACGGAGCCATGCATCCCGGGCATACCGAGGTGCTGCGGATGGCTGTCGGGAAATGCCCCGCGGGCCATCAGCGTGGTGACCAGGGGAATGCCGGTCATCTCGGCGAGGGCGCGCAGCTCCTTGGCGGCGCGTGCGCGGATCACCCCACCGCCGACGTACAGCACCGGGCGTCGCGCCGCGAGGATCAGCCGGGCCGCCTCGCGCACCTGCTTGGCGTGCGGCCGGGTCACGGGCCGGTAGCCGGGAAGGTTCAGCTCGGAGGGCCACTCGAAGGTAGTCTGCGCCTGAAGCGCATCCTTGGCCACGTCGACGAGCACCGGGCCGGGGCGACCGGTCGAGGCGATGTAGAAAGCCTCCGCGATCGTGCGCGGGATGTCGTCGGCGTTGGTCACCAAGAAGTTGTGCTTGGTGATCGGCATCGTGATTCCGCGGATGTCGGCCTCTTGGAACGCGTCCGTCCCGATGGCTGCGCTGGCGACCTGGCCAGTCACCGCCACGATCGGCACCGAGTCCATGTGCGCGTCCGCGATAGGAGTCACCAAGTTGGTAGCCCCAGGACCGCTGGTGACCATGCACACGCCGACCTTGCCTGTGGCTGCGGCATACCCCTGGGCCGCATGCCCAGCACCCTGCTCGTGGCGGACGAGGATGTGGCGAAGCTTGACGGAGTCGAACAGGGGGTCGTACGCCGGGAGGATGGCACCACCGGGGATGCCGAACACGTTCTCGGCTCCGGCGCACTCCAATGCCCGAATCAGGCTCTGTGCGCCGGTGACCTGCTCACCCATGTCCGCTATTCCTCAGTTCTCTTCGGCGTCCAACAAAAAACCCCTCGGCCCGGTGGGCAAACGAGGGGGACGCGTGAGCTGATGGCTTCTGGCCTTAGCTCCCGCGTCGAGGGGGTACAAGAATCTCGACGTGCATGTGCCAACCGTTCCCGCAACCGGCCACCACGTCAAGCCACCGTCCGAGGCATCCCAGCATGCGGAACATCGATCCCACACTCTGGTCGTCGCCTGGCCTTCTCGCGTGAACCGGCCGGCGGGTTGAAGTCGAAGGCAGGAAGCCCGTCGATGCTGACCTGGTTCTTGGTGCGCCGGTACGTCGCGAGCGCCTCGTCGTAGACGGTGACGACACGGCCACAGCCATGCAGACGAACGACGTTCGGTGGACCGTCGAACGCACAGAACATCACCGTGATCCGCCCGTTCTCGCGAAGGTGCGCAATCGTCTCGGCCCCGCTCGCCGTGATGTCGAGGTAGCCAACCGTGAGCTCGTCGATGACCGCGAACGTGCCGTCGACACCCTTCGGCGAGACGTTGACGTGGCCACCGTCGCGAGGTGCGGTGGCGACGAAGAAGACGTGCTGACGCTCGATGAACTGCCGCAGCCGACCGTCGATCCGTTCGTGGATCTTAGCCACAGACGGCGCCGACGGCGGCTGACTGGACGAGCTTGCGGTACTTCGCGAGCACGCCCTTGGTGTACTTCGACTCGTTCGGCGACCAGCCGTCCTTGCGTGCAGAGAGCTCGTCGTCGTCGATGTCGACGTCGAGCGTGCGGGTTCCCATGTCGAGGCGGATCGTGTCTCCGTCTCGCAGGAAGGCGATCGGTCCGCCGTCGACGGCTTCGGGTGCGACGTGACCGACGCAGAGGCCCGTCGTCCCACCTGAGAAGCGCCCATCGGTGAGCAGCAGCACGTCCTTGCCGAGACCCGCGCCCTTGATGGCCCCGGTGATCGCCAGCATCTCGCGCATGCCCGGCCCACCCTTCGGCCCTTCGTAGCGGATCACGACCACGTCACCAGCGACGATCTGTCCGGCTTCCAGCGCGTCCATCGCGCCACGCTCGCCGTCGAACACTCGCGCGGTCCCCTCGAAGACGTCGTCGTCGAAACCGGCCGACTTCACCACCGCGCCGTCCGGGGCGAGAGCTCCGTACAGAACCGTGATCCCACCTCTCTGGTGGATCGGCTGGGACATCTTCCTGATCACCTTGCCGTCGACCAGCGGCGGTGCGATCTCCGCAAGGTTCTCAGCCATCGTCCTCCCGGTCACCGTCAGGCAGTCACCGTGGAGAAGCCCGGCGTCCAGCAGCGCCTTCATCACCACCGGGATGCCGCCGACCTTGTCGAAGTCGTTCATCACAAAGCGACCGAAGGGCTTCAGGTCACCCAGGTGCGGCACCTTGTCGCCGATCCGGTTGAAGTCGGCGAGGCCGAGGTCGACCTCGGCCTCGCGGGCGATGGCAAGCAGGTGGAGCACGGCGTTCGTGGAACCGCCGAGGGCCATCACCACCGTGATCGCGTTCTCGAACGCCTCCTTGGTCATGATCTGACGAGCGGTGATGCCGTGGCGCAGCATCTCGATGACGGCCTCACCGGACCGGTGGGCGAACCCGTCTCGACGTCGGTCGACCGAGGGCGGCGCAGCCGAGCCAGGCAAGGACATGCCGAGCGCCTCCGCGACCGATGCCATCGTGTTCGCGGTGTACATGCCCCCGCAGGCGCCCTCTCCAGGACAGACCGCCCTCTCGATCTGTTCGACCTCCGCACGGCTGATTTTTCCGGCCAGGCACGCACCAACGGCCTCGAACGCGTCGATGATCGTGATGTCCTTGCCGTCGACCTGGCCGGGCAGGGTCGACCCGGCGTACAAGAACACCGAGGCTAGGTCGAGCCGAGCGGCGGCCATCAGCATCCCCGGAAGTGACTTGTCGCACCCAGCCAGGAGCACGGACCCGTCCAGCCGCTCGGCCATCATCACGGTCTCGACGCTGTCGGCGATCACCTCACGCGACACCAACGAGAAGTGCATGCCTTCGTGGCCCATGGAGATGCCGTCGGAGACCGAGATCGTGGCGAACTCCAGCGGATAGCCTCCCGCCGCGTGCACGCCGTTCTTGGCCGCCTTCGCCAAGCGGTCCAGAGACAGGTTGCACGGGGTGATCTCGTTCCATGACGACGCGACGCCGATCTGTGGCTTGGCGAAGTCGCTGTCGCCCATGCCAACCGCCCGGAGCATGCCACGGGCGGCGGAGGCCGCGAGGCCGTCGGTCACGTCGCGGCTGCGCGGTTTGGTGTCCGGCTGGTCCTGCTCGGGCGACGCGTTGGCTCTGCTCTCGGGCATGCCGGAAGCCTACGCTGCAGGGCTACCGGGCGACGACACGGCTGTCTCAGGGCCCGCGGTCGTGCACGATGCCGAGGCTGCAGTCGGCGTCACCTACCGTGACCCCGAGCTCGGGGCTCTGCACGAGCTCAGATCAGCGCCGCGCGGACCACCATCACGTCAGGCAGGTCGCGCACGAGCTCCCGCCAGGTCGCACCGGAATCGAAGGATCCCCACACGCTTCCGTTGCGTGCCCCGATGTAGAGGCCGGCGTTCTCGTGGTCGTCCATCGACATGGCGTCGCGCATGACACCGACGAAGAACTTGTCCGGCAGGCCGCCGTCGACGGCGGAGCCCAGCGCCTCCCAGGTCTCACCAGCGTCCCGGGAGCGCCACACCCGCGCGTGACCGTCGGGAGGGTAGCGGCCCTCGGCGCCGGCCAGCGGGAACACGTGGATCGTGTCGGAGTCATGGGGGTGCGCCACGATCGGGAAGCCGAAGTCCGACGGCAGTCCGTCCGCGATCGACTGCCAGCTGCCACCCTCGTCGTCGGACCGGTAGACGCCGCCGTGGTTCTGGGCAAAGAGCCGCTCGGGCCGCGATGCATTCCGAGTGACCTTGTGCACGCACTGGCCGAACTCTGGGTAGCGCTGGTCCTCGGGCAGGAAGTCCGCGCGAATCCCCTCGTTGCGCGGAGCCCAGGACGCCCCGCCGTCGTTGGTCTGGTATACGCCGCCCGTCGAGATGGCGACGGTCAGGGAATCGGGGTTCGTCGGGTGCGGCAACAGCGTGTGGAAGGCCTGACCGCCGTAGCCCGCTGCCCATTCGGAGCGGTGCGGGTGGTCCCAGAGCGCGCGCTCCAGGGAGAACGTCTCGCCGCGGTCGTCGGAGCGGAAGACAGCTCCGGGCTCGGTGCCTGCCCAGACCACGTCCTCGCCAAGGCCAGGTTGAAGTTGCCAGACCCGCTCGACCGACGCGCCGGCGTCGTCGGGAAAGCGCACACCCCCGTCGGATGACTGCCAACTTGCACCGAGATCGTCGGAGTGGCCGACCTGGGGGCCGATCCAGCTGGAGGCGGCGCCGACCAGCAGCCTGGGTGTGTCACGACGGCTGTCGATCATGCAGGAGTAGACCTCCTCCATGTTGAAATGTGGGCCGTCCCACGACCACTGCTCCCGGGCCTCGTCAGATGTCCCGATCCAGAGCCCCTTGCGCGTGCCGACCATCAGCAGCGTCTGCCTGTCGTCCGTCGTCATCGAAATCTCCTCAGTCGTTCCAGAGTTGTCCCTGTGACGATTAGTGACTCTAGACGTGACGGAAACTCATCGCGGTTCGGGCGAGTTCGACTATCCGGATGCCCGCGGCTCGACTGACGTCGTCGGCGTTCGACAGGCGGTCTCTGGTCAGGCGGGGTGTGGGAGGGTGGTGGTGCCGGTGTGGTCGACGAGGTAGCGGCGGCCGGCCGGTGAGCGCCAGAGGTAGATGCCGGGTTCGGGCATCGTGTAGG
>Ga0136621_1000580_pt1 | contig 14462 bp, 10 predicted proteins | sample AntDryUQ445A2306_FD_104673 | JGI IMG/M metagenome (GOLD analysis project Ga0136621, IMG submission 104673) | Polar desert sand microbial communities from Dry Valleys, Antarctica - metaG UQ445A (23.06) | ecosystem: Environmental > Terrestrial > Soil > Desert | place: Antarctica: Dry Valley...
AACCACTGCCGCTCGCTCCGCCGCTTGTCGGGCAAATGGAAGGCGGGCAGTCAAGGGCCGCCCGGCGAACCGCAGCGCATGCTCGGCGAAGCCGGCCGGCCCGAGCTGGGACAGCAGGCGCAGCGGAGGTTCCACGCCGCCGCCGACGGGACCCCACACCAGCGGCTTGTCGACCGCCGCCACACCCGCGCGCGTCCAGTAGCTGGCGAGGGTGACGTGGTGCACCACATCGAAGTCGATCTCGGCGTCGAGCTCGGCGGCGACTCGAGCGACGTCGCGCTGCCAGCGGTTGTAGTGCCACTGGAAGGTCAGGACGCCGGCGGTGGAGCGCCCCGGCTCGCGAACCGCGAACGGGATTCCGTGGACTCGCACGCGCGCACCATCGGGCTCGTCGTGCAGCGCTGCCCTCAGCGCTGGAACGCTGCCCATGTGGGTGAGCACCCAGACATCGTGACGCCGGGCCGCTGCAAGCACGGCGCGGTAACCCACCTCAGGCTCGGATCCCCTTTCCGGCTCACACGCGAGCGCCGAGAGCAGCACTCTCAACGAATACTCCCTTCCCGCGTGACCACGAGCGACCCGTTTCCTCTTGCTGAACCCTGCACGTTGCGTACCCGCCGACCAACTGAGTGTAACGTTGGCCGATTCAATCGGAACCCCCGCCTGCTGGCAGAGCACCAGCGGTTGGATGCGGGTGTCTTGAGCGCTTGATCTGTCTGCCAGCCGAGCGTGAGTAGCTGCCCGCCAGCAGATGCGGCGCCAACGTCAATCCTTCGACATACCCGCGCAATTCGGCCAGGTACGTTGACGGCACGACAAGGCACGCCTCGGCCGCAACTGCACGCTCGTTCGAAAACCAGCCTCCGCTGCGCCCTGCCTGCCGCAGGTGAGCCAGTCTGAGCAGTTCCGCGGGCGCGCGCCGAAGGTAGTAGCGCGGCAGCGCCAGGAGTGCCCGTCGCAAGTTTCCCCAGTGCCGGTAGCGCGAGAACTGCGCGAACAGCGCCGCAAGGTGACCACGGACGTACGCCATCTGCTGGCGCTGCAACTCCGCTGTCGTCTCCCGGTGGTAATGCAGGACCACCGCTGCGGGGTTGTATGCGCAGGTCCAACCCTCGGCCAGCAAGCGGTACCACAGCTCGGAGTCTTCGCTGCAGCCAGCTGCACCCGCGCCGAGGCGGACGTCAAAGAGCCCCACGGCGTCGAACGCCGACCTGCGGACCGCCATGCTGGCGCCCGCCCCGATCCTCCACACCGGGACGCCCTTGGCCTTGCCCGCGGCGAAGAACGCCGGGCCGAAGGTCTTGTGCCGGTGGCCACCGCCGAAACCGCCCTGGACTTGCTCGAACACGACTTGAGCGGGAGTCTCCAGCTCCGCCGGCAAGACCAGACCGGTGACCGCCTGCACGCTGGGATTCTCGAAGCTCTGGCCCAACCACCCCACCCATTGTGGATGCACGGTCACGTCGTCATCGGTGAAGGCCACGATTTCGCCAGTGGCTTTCCGCACGCCGCTGTTGCGGGCAGCACTCAGCCCGGGAACCGGCTCGGCCACGTAGGTGATCGCCGGATAACGGGCGACGAGGGCTCTTGTCACGCCTGTCGCCGGTGCATTGTCGACGACGATCACCTCGGCTGCCTGCGGCGAGCAGCGAACCACCGACTCCAGGCACCGCTTCAGCGCCTGCGGTCGGTCTCGGGTGCAGATGACGACCGAAACCTTCCTGCTGCGCACCGTGGGTGTCGGCTGGCACACGGTTTCCAGCCGCGACAGCACGGAGCCCTCGGTCAGGGAGTCGTCAGCCGGCCCCAACCAGCCGCGTACCGCTGGGACTACCGTCCTCGCGACCAGATCGGAGAGCGCGGATGACGACCGCCACAGGGCCAGCGGAATCTCGGCATGCCCCAGCGCCAGGCCACGCCACCAGAACACCACATACAGATCGCGAGGGTCATCGAAGGCCTCAGAATCCTTGACGTGCTGCGCCAGGGGAGCGCCCGCGAGGTCGACGTGCAGGACGCGCAGGGGCGCCGGTGTCCTCATCCTATGATCCGGGACGTCCGTCATTCCGCACGGCCTTGCTCTTGGCCAGGGCGGAGAAGCCGCCGGCGAATTGGGCCACAGTGAGGTCCGGCGGCACCGACGCGCGGCCGTCGAGGCTGCGCCTCAGCTCCCGCAGGTGTCGGCGGGAGAACGCGTGTGCCACGCCGCGAAGCGCGTGGCGCTCGGAGGCCTGTGTGCTGTACGTCTTAGCCAGGTACACGCCAAGGCCGCTGCCTGTGCCCCAATAGTTGTGGCGCAGGGCGCCACGGGTGACTGGATGCCCTCGGAAGACGAGCATGCGCGGCTCGTACACCAGCGGTCGGCCCGACCGCAGCACCCGAAAGGCCATGTCCATGTCTGTCGCGTGCTGCAATGGCGACCCGCTGTCCAGCGCCTCGTCGAAGCCGCCCAGTGCGAGCGCTGCGTGCCGACGGTACGCCATGTTGCAGCTGGTCACCAAGGCACTGGTGTCGAAGGGGTACAGCGCGTCTCCGGGCAGTCGCGGGCCTTGCAACCTCCGCCGGTCGAAGCCGCGACGGTGGCGTTCACCGCGTTCGAACTGGATCTGCGCCTTGCTGGTCAGTTCCGAGGGCAGCGCGAGACCAGTGACAACGGCCGCGTCGTCATGCTCTGTCACCGCCGAGCGGAGGCCGGCCAGCCAGCCGTGGTCGACCTCCACCTCGTCGTCGAGGAACGCCACCCACTCCGTGCGCGCGGTCCGCAGTGCGCGGTTACGGGCACTCGCGAGTCCGGGACCGGGCGCGACGGTCGCCCGCACGTCGCTCATCGCCACGATTGGTCCGCCGGTGGCTGCGGTACCCGGGTTCCGCTGCACGACCAGCGTGTCGAAGCGCTCTCCCGCGCTCTGCAACGCCCGCAATGCGCCGACACACCGCTCGAGCGACTGCTTGGTACCTCGGCTGCAGATGACCACGGTGAGGTCCACGGCTGAAAGGGCCGCTTGCGGTGGGCAGATCTCGTCACCGATTGCGGCCGCCAGGATGTCGGCCTCGCCGGCGTCCATGATGAGGCGACGCAGATGGTCGGGCGACACCAGCGCGCCGGGGGGCAGCGTGTGAAGGGAGAATGAGATCGGTCGCCCCTGACGCCGCACCAGCACGCCGAGCCCCTCTTGCCACGGCCCAAGTTGAACTGAAGGCAGGGCAACGCCAACGTCGACGTCAACGATGGCGTAGTGCAAGGCTGTGCCTCCGTGGCAGCTCAGTCGGATGGTCGCTCACCTCGCGATCTGTAGGGCACGTACACTACTCGCGGTCATCCTGTGCCGCCGGGCAGCGACATGTCGCCCGGATTCCTCGCTGCGCAGAAGAAGCCGAAAAAGGACAGCGGGTGGGGTTGTGACGCCGATCGGCGCCGGTCCGGTCTCCCTTGACGTGGTGATCTGCACCTACAACAACGCCGCTGGTTTGGAGCTGACGCTGGCGGCACTCGGCCGGCAGCAAGCACCGCGCGAGGCCAGCTGGCGAGTCCTTGTCGTGGACAACAACTGCACGGACGACACCGCCGAGGTGGTGAATCGACACGTCCGGGCCGGCGACGTGCCCGACCTCAGGCGCGTGTTGGAACGAGAGCAGGGGCTGACTCCGGCGCGGCGCCGTGGCGTGACCGAGACGGTGGGGGACTGGATCGCCTTCGTGGACGACGACTGCCTCATCGCCGACGACTGGATCGCCGCGGCCGCCGGCTTTGCCAGTGAACATCCGGGCTGCGGCGCCTTCGGCGGTCGGGTCATCGTCGGCTGGGAGTCGCCGCCACCGCGGTACCTGCACCGCTACGGCTGGCTGTTCGCCGAACAGGATCTCGGCGCCTACCAGCGGGAGGTCGACTGGCTCGTGGGGGCGGGCATGGTGGTCAATCGGTCGGCCCTTCAGACCAGCGGCTGGTCGCGGCAGCCGCTGCTGGAGGATCGTGTCGGCACGAAGCTGATCTCGGGAGGCGATGTCGAGATCGCCCTGCGTATCCGCGGTGCCGGCTTTCCGCTGTGGTATGTGCCGACGTGCGAGCTGCGGCACCTCGTCCCCGCCAGGCGCACCGAGCACCGGTATCTACGCTCCTTGAACGAGGGTCTGGGAGTCTCCCAGGTGCTCGTCGGCGCCCTGACCTGGGAGAGCTCCGCAGCCGCTTGGCTGGCCGCCGCCGTCAAGGGCTGCGTCGACGGCAGCGGGAGGCTCTTGTGGCGCCTGGTCGGCGCTCTGCGATGGCGGACGGGCGTCATCGAGCTCGCCATGGATGCGGCCTTTGTACGCGGTCAGTGGCTGGGTGTCTGGCGCCTCGTCCGCAACGGCCGCCGACGGCGCACCCTGTTGGGTCAGGCTGTTCGCTAAGACTCCGCTTTGCAGCCCGCGTGCACGTCGTCGATGCGCTGTACCCGCCACGGCGCGGTCAGCTGCAAGACGCGCTCCGCGCGCCCGGACGTGCCGCCCTCAAGCCGGAACGCCAGCACTTCCTCGTAGTAGGCGACCGTCTCGTAGGACGAGCCCAGCCATATGCCCGCCGTGTAGTCGCCAGCCGTCAGCAGCGGCGGCACCTCGATGCGGGCGATGTACCGCCCCGGCAGACCCGGCCGAGACGGCTGCACGTCCGACCAGGCTTCGTCCAGCACCCGGACCCCGCGCAAGTTCGCCACGAAGACCGTAAGGTCCAGCGTGGGAAGCGGTTGGTGGACGACAAAGGTGACCTCGACGGCGAAAGGTCGCCCGCGCGGCAGCAGCGACGTGGAGTTGCCGTCGGCGTCGAGGAGTACGACCCGGCGTAAGGCCACAGGATCGTCTGGACGGTCGGGAAACTCGCGCGAAGCAGAGGGGTTGCTGGTCGCAGTCAAATAAGCCGCCGCCACCTGCGGCGTGGGTCCGTACGCCTTGAGCTCGCCCTGCTCGAGCCAGGCGGTCGTCCGGCACAGGCGCATGATGGCGTCGAGGTTGTGGCTGACGAACAGCACCGTTCGCCCCTCGCGCTCCAGCGAGCTCATCTTCCCAAGGCACTTGCGCTGGAACTCCGCATCACCGACCGCCAGCACTTCGTCGACCACCATGATTTCCGCGTCGAGATGGGCGGCCACGGCAAACGCCAACCGCAAGTACATCCCCGACGAGTAGCGCTTCACCGGTGTGTCGAGGAAGCGCTGCACGCCTGCGAACTCGGCGATGTCGTCGAACTGACGGGTGGTCTCCCGCCTGTTCATCCCGAGGATGGCTCCGTTGAGGTAGACGTTCTCCCGGCCCGTCAGCTCTGGATGGAACCCTGTTCCCACCTCCAGCAGCGACCCCACGCGTCCTCGGGTGCGTGACACGCCGGCCGTCGGCTCAGTGATCCGCGTCACGATGCGCAGCAGTGTGCTCTTGCCAGCCCCGTTGCGCCCGATCAATCCAAGCGTGTCGCCTTCCTCCACCGCCAGGGTCACGTCGCGCAGCGACCACAGCTCCTCCGCCGGTACCGCCGCCTCACGCCCCAGCAAGCGGCGAGCGCGGGCGCTCAGGGCGTCGCGCAGCGATCCGCTGGTGCCGTGGTGCTCCCCCAGCAGATAGCGCTTGGACACTCCGGCCAGCTCGACGGCGTTTGACATCAAGCCTCAGATCACGTCGGCGAAACGTCGCTCCGAATGTTGGAAGTAGGTGACCCCGACCGCCAGCAAAGCCCCACCTGCCGCCAGGGAGAGCAGCACGTCGGGCCCGGGGCCGGGGGTGCCAAGCACCGCCCAGCGGAAGGTGTCCAAAATCCCGACCATCGGATTCAGCGCGTACAGCTCTCGCCATCGCTGGGGAACAAGACTGCTGGGATAAGCCACCGGGCTGGCGAACAACCACACTTGCAGCAGCAGCCCGACGACCTGGCCGACATCGCGGTAGCGAACGTTGATGGCCGAGAGCAACAGTCCGGCTCCCAAAGCGACCCCCATGAGCGCCAGCACGCACACCGGCAACCACAGCACCGCTAGCCCGGGCACGACGCCGTAGTACGCCATCGCCGCCGCGACCAGAAGCAGGGCAACCGTCAGCCCAACCACCCCATGCGCCAGAGCGGCCAGGGGCGCGGCCAGTCGTGGAAAATAGACCTTTGTCACTAGCGCGGCGTTGCTGACCAAGCTGGTCGTCGCGCCGTTCACACTGGTTGCGAAGTACGTCCACACCGAGACGCTGAGCAGTGCAAACAGCGGGTACGGCACACCGTCGCTCGGCACACCGGCAAGGCGTCGGAACACCAGCGTGAAGATGGCCGCGCTGATCAATGGTTGCAAGACCGCCCATCCCACTCCGAACACGGCTTGCTTGTAGCGCGCTCGGATATCGCGGAGGGCTAAGAACCCGACCAGCTCCCGGTACGCCCACAACTCTGGCAGCCGCAGGACGGGTCTGTGTACGGATGACCGGTTCTCGGTCCAGCGCCGGTTGGCTTCGGCGGTCACTGCTGCCCTCCACTGGCCGCCGGGTAGCGTTTCGCGGGCGCCTATGGCACGGTAGCAGCCGAGTCACCGACTGCAACATGCGGAGCCGATTTGGGTTATGCCATTGTCGACGTTGAGGTAACGGCGCCCCTGCCGACTGTTGCGCTGGCCCCTGACCAGAACGGCCTTGCCCTGTTGCTGCGTCGCGGTGGGCGACCGATCTCATTCTCGCTGCACGAGTTGCCACCGGGCGTGACCCTGACGCCGGACGAGTTCGCGGCTTTGCTGTTGCCTGGCAGCGCCGCCGACGTTGTGGCGGATGTGGTCCGCGAGGAGATCGCGCCGCCGCCTGCGCCGCCGACGTCGAGAAGCGTGACGATCGCGATCTGCACACACAATCGGTCGTCGCTGCTTGAGCGCTGCCTGGCAAGCCTCTGGCCGGTCGTTGCCGGAGCCGCAGGTGAGCCGACGGTAGAGATCCTTGTCGTCGACAACGCCCCTCGCGACGACTCCACTGCCGCCGCTGTCCGCCACCACCCGCAGGTCCGATACGTTCGAGAGTCGCGAGCGGGGCTGGACTTTGCTCGCAATCGTGCGCTACGCGAGGCGACAGGCGATGTCATCGCGTTCCTCGACGACGACGTGGAGGTCGACCGCGGTTGGCTCGCGGGGCTGTTGGAGGCGCTGGCAGAGCATGGCGACGCCGCCGCCGTCACCGGACTGGTGCTGCCGTACGAACTTCGCACGGCGGCCCAGGTGATCTTCGAGCGACGCGGTGGCTTCCGGCGCGGATGCGTCAAGCTGCGCTACGCGGGCGCGCGGCTTCCGGGCAACCCGCTGTACCCCGTCGGAGCAGGGATCTTCGGGGCCGGGTGCAACATGGCCCTGGACCGCCGCACCGTGCTGGAGATGGGTGGCTTCGACGAGGCCCTCGACACAGGGGCTCCGCTGCCCGGTGGCGGTGACCTCGACATCTTCTATCGGGTGGTGCGCTCCGGCGCGCCACTGGTGTACGAGCCGCGCATGCTGGTGTTCCACAAGCATCGGCGGGAGTACGAGGCGCTGCGCAGGCAGTACTGGACATGGGGAACGGGATTCATGGCCTTCGTGGCCAAGACCTATGGCCGGGACGCGACTCAGCGAGGCAAGTTGCGTGCGCTGATCGGCTGGTGGCTCTTCGATCGCGTCCGCGAGCTACGGCGAAGCACAGGTGGACCTGGCCCCCTAGGGCCCGATCTTGTCCTGGCCGAACTCTTCGGAGGTCTCGTGGGGCTGGCGGGCACATACTCGCGGTCGCAGCGGCGGTCGGCGAAGATCGCTGCTCGTGCGGTCAGCGTGGCGCACGAGCATCAACCGAGAGAAGCCACTGCATGAGCGGACAGGCGGGGCGCCGGGTCGTTCACGTCGATCTCGCCACTGTTGCGCCCTTTGCCGCCCTCCTCCAGCACGCAGACCGAACCCTGTTGGCGCTGCTGTGGTGGCGAGGGCTGCCGTTGGGCTCGCTGGAGGTCACGCCGGAGCAGGCGGCGGCTTCGTCGTCGCTTGCGAGTGCCGCCGCGGCGTCAGTCGCCCCGGCCGTCATCGACCGCCTGGAGCTGGATCAGCAACATCGGTGGGACGCAGTGACCCTTGCCGGCATCGCGCACGGGCCGCTGCTCAGGCGCCTGGACGACGGCAGCGACGCACCTCCACCCGACCTTCCTCCCTTGTCGGTGGTGGTTTGTTCCAGCGGCGGGCCGGAGGCGTTGCAGCAGTGCCTGGCCGCACTGACTGCCGGCAGGGTGCTGCCCCGGGAGATCGTTGTCGTGGACGATGCCCGCACCGGCGACAGCACGAGCCGGGTGGTCGAGCGGTTTACGGGGGTCCGGTACGTCCGTGAGGCTCAACCGGGATCAAGCGCGGCGCGCAACTGTGGTTTGCGCGCGACCACGGGATCGCTGATCGCCTTCGTTGACGACGATGTCCAGGTGCATCCCGATTGGGCCTGGCGATTGCTGCTGGCGTTCACTGAACACGATGTGATGGCGGTCACTGGCCTCGTGCTGCCCCTCGAGTCCGACATGCCGGCGCAGGTCCCCCGCCCGTCTGAGCTCCAGGGCTTTCAGGGCGGTTTTCGTCGACGCTCCTACGACCGGGGATTCTTTGCGCGGCACCGCAGCAGGGGCGTCCCGACATGGCGGATCGGCGTGGGCGCCAACATGGCGCTGCGGCGCGATGCTGTTGCGGCTGTCGGCGCGTTCGATGAGCGCCTGGGAGCGGGCGCCGCCGGGTCCAGCGAAGATACAGAGTTCTGGTACCGGCTGCTGGCGGCCGGATGGCGCTGCGCCTACGAACCCGCCGCCGTCGTGTTTCGCTCGCCTCCGCGCGATGTCGTCACTGTGCGGCGTCAAGCTTCGGCCCATGCCCAGGGGCAGGTGACGGCCATGTTCGTGCAGTTCGCTCGCCATCGGCACTGGGGAAATGTGCGACGGGCGTTCGTCTCGCTGCCTGCCTCCTACCTACGCCAGGCGCCAGCAGCCCTCAGGGCGACGTACCGCCGGCGAGGATGGACACCGACACGCCTGTATCTGGCGCAGGTCAGCGGCTACATGCAAGGGTTGCACAGCGTTCGACTGGCATTGGCACCCCCTCGGACCAAGACGCGGCTCGGGCGCTACCTCCGGGCCAACCCCTATCCACATCCTCTCACTGAGGGCTGGTTCTATCGCGAGAAGATGCGAGCCATTCACGCGATCGCTCCGGACTCCGCGCCGCACCACGCGCTGGAGGTCGGCGGGGGCCAGAGCGCCCTCACGTCCTTGCTGTACCCGGCGGCGTCGGTGACCAACGTCGACCTCGAACCGGACTACGCCGCGTCTCCCCAGAACCGACGGCTGCGGCTCCGGTTCGTGGCCGCCGACGCCACGCGACTGCCGTTCGCCGACTCGTCCTTCGACGCCGTCACGCTGTTCGACGTGCTCGAGCACATCCCAGACGATGGCGCGGCGGTCAAGGAGGTGCTTCGGGTCCTGCGGCCCGGTGGCTCGGTGCTGGTGACCAGTCCCAACCAGCGTTGGCGCTTTCCCTACTACCGAATGCTGCGGCCGCTGTGCCCGAGCGATCGGGAGGTGATGGCCGACTGGGGCCACGTGCGGCGCGGGTATGCCACCTGCGATCTGGCCCGGCTGTTCGATGCCCCGCCCGTCCAGACCGCGGGGTTCATCAATCCCGTCACGGCCTTCGGTCACGACCTGGCGTTCTCGCGGCTGCCCGCCACCGTACGCCTGCCGTTGTGTGCGGTGACCGCACCGCTGATATGGCTGGTGTCGTGGCGAATCGGCACGACAACGCCTGGGACGGAAACCGCCTGGCGCTGGCAGAAGCCCGCGTGACGGCCGCGCCGGCGGCCGGAAGAGATGTTGAGCCGGCGCGGCCGAGCGTTGCCCTGTTGCCCTGGGGTGACCTGCTCGAAGACTTCCTCGACAGCATCGGCGTGTCGCTGCAGGAGTTCTGCGATGAGATGACCGGCGGCTGGCTGTTCGGATACGTCACCGCCCTCGCCAGCGCGGGCGTGCACACGGTGATCATCTGCGTCAGCCGCGGGGTGACGGTCCCCACGCACGTCGTGCATCGACCCACGGGGGCAACGCTGTGCTTGCTGCCGCCCTCCCGCGCCTACATGCCTTTGCGGCGCCTGCTGCCCTCCCGGTACGGCTGGACGGTGCGTCAGGCGCTGGCAGGGACGCGTGGCATGCAATGGGTGCTTGGTCTGGCCTTGCGCGAACTGGTGCCCTACCTCGCGACCCCGCCGTTACGACTGGCGCGGGAGCTCCGGCGGCACTGCTGCAGCGCGATTCTGTGCCAGGAGTACGAGTACCCACGATTCGACACGTCGGTTGTGGTCGGCCGCGCCCTTGGGATGCCGGTTGTCGCCACGTTCCAGGGTGGAGACCGTCCCCACACGCGGCTCGAACGTCTGCTGCGACCCTTCACTGTGCGGGCAGCGTCGGCGCTGGTCATCGCCCCCGCATCGGAGCGGGCGCGCGTGCGGCGCCAGTACCGGGTGCCAGAGGCGCGGTTGGCCGAGATCTACAACCCGCTCGACACCGCCAGTTGGACTCGGGTGCCCCGCGCCGAGGCCCGCGCCAGCGCCGATCTGCCCGTCGACGTTCCCGTGGTCGGGTGGCACGGGCGCGTCGACCTGCGGAGCAAGGGCCTGGACGTCCTGGTGACCGGGTGGCGTCACGTTGAGGACTCGACCGACGACGCGTGGTTGCTGCTCATCGGTTCCGGCGACGACCGCAGCGCTCTCAGGCGACTGATTCGCGAGGCGGGACTACGGCGAGTGCGCTGGATCGACCAGTACGTTCTGGACCGCCAGCATCTGAGGACGCTGTTGTCGGCAGCCGATGTGTACGCGTTCCCGTCGCGCCACGAGGGATTCCCCGTCGCGCCGGTCGAGGCGCTTGCGCTCGGCCTGCCGGTCGTGGCAGCGGCCGCACCCGGCATCTCAGAGATCCTGGCCGGGGGAGAGCGCTCGGGGGGTGTCGTCGTTCCCGTCGGCGACGCCGTAGCGCTGGCGTCAGCGTTGACGCGCCTTGTCCACGATGAATGCTACCGAGCCAAGCTCAGCGCTCTGGCGAGGAAGCGAGCCACTGCCGTGTTCTCCCCGGAGGTGGTGGGGCAGAGGCTCCGCACGGTGCTGCTGGGTTAGTGGTGTAGCGGCTGGGGCCGCAGGAGTGGCTCCAGCCAGAGGAGCGCCTGCGCCTCCCACTCCTGGTCGATCGGTCTGAGCCGGGCGGCGACCCGGCGACTCACGTTGTGGCCGAGCAGCGCAACCAAGGGCCGGCCCCACGACTTGAGGTCTGTCCTGCGGGCTGCGCGGACGTAGGACTGCACTGCCTCCCGCCGCCTGCCCGAGCGTAGCGCCGCCTGTGCCAGCCAGCGATGCAGCCACGCCGTCTCTAAGCGGCTCCCTGATCGCAGGTCGGCGCCGACCGCATCGACAAGTGCGAACTCGGCGAGCACACCCTCGTGCCGGGCTGACATGTTGGCTTCATGGAGCCGGTAGCCGACGAGTGGTGCGTCCACCACCGCTGGGCACTCGGCGCGCGATAGCCGTAGCCACAACTCCCAGTCAGCCAGCACCCGCAGGCGCGCGTCGAATCCTCCGCTGCGCGCCAGCAGATCCTGGCGTGCGATGACGTTGGAGCAGCCGCCCGGGACAACGTTGACCCACGCCAGGCGTCGAATGGCAACTTCGGGCGGTGGCGGGCGGCTGATTGTTACCACCTCGCCCCTGTGGTCGAAGCTGACGGCCCCTGCGTATGCCCACCGGCTGCCGGCAACCGCGGCGGCGTCCAGCTGGCGACGCAGCTTGTGGGGTGCCCAAAGGTCGTCGTCGTCGCAGAACGCGACCCACTCGCCGCGGGCGGACGCGATGCCGAAGTTTCGTGCGGTCGCGACGCCGGGGGGGCCAGGGCTGGGCAAAACGCGCACTCGAGGGTGGCTGCGGCTGGCGAGCGCCTCCACCGTGCCGTCGGTGGAGGCGTCGTCGATCACCAAGACCTCGAAGTCGACGTCGCGCTGCGACAGCAGGCTTTGCAGCGTCGTCGTCAACAGCTCGCGCCGGTTATGCGTGGGCACGACCACGCTGACCTGTGGCGACGCAGTCATCCTCGTAGCGGCAGTCATCCTCGTAGCGCCCGCGACAAGGTCCGGCGTACCTCTGCGAGGCCCATCCCCTCCGTGCGCACGACCCGCAAGGCGGTAGGTAGGCGGCCGTTGACCAGCGCCCGGGCTAGCCGGCGGCGACTGGCCACCCGTGCCACCGACTGGCGGACAGCCTCGTCCTCGTCCGAGCTGCTTCCTGGGTCGCCCTGCTGTCGCCGTAGCGTCGCCCGCGTAGCCTGCTGGGTCATCAGCTCGACCTCCAGGGCCGACATGCTGGTGCTGCGCAGTCGGTACAGCGTCAGGAGGTTGGCCAGGGCGTACACCTCTCCCAGGTCGGCCATGCAGCTCCATAACCGGTGATCGTCGGCGGGGTAAAAGTCGGCGTCGTAGCCACCCAGCCGTTCCGCGGTGTCCCGTCGGAAGATGACCGACGAGTGGGTGAGGTGGATCGAGGACCCCTCTGACCTGACTCGCCGGTAGCCGTCACGGCCCACGGGACCGGTTCGCAGGCGCCCGACGGGCAGGCCCCACTCGTTGATACGTAGACCGAACGTTCCAAGTGCCACCAGGTGGCGGTTGGTTTCGAACTCACGCAGTTGTCGTTCAACGCGACTTGGCAGGGAAATGTCGTCGGCGTCGAGGCGGGCAACGAGCGGGGCCCGAGCGGCCGCCAAACCGGCGTTCTGCGCGGCGACGAATCCTGATCCCGGGTTGTGCAGAAGACGGATCCGCGGATCGTTGGCGGCGAGCGCTCGGATGATGAACGGGGTGCGATCGGTAGAACCGTCGTCGACCACCAGGATTTCGAGGTTGCGCACACTCTGGCGCTGCGCCGAACGGACGGCTCGCCGGATGTACCGCTCCTCGTTACGCGCGGGTACGACGAAACTGACGACGGGGGTCATGCGGGTCACCGCTCGACCCCCCGCCTGCTGTCTTGCGCAACAGGCTGGATGGCGGTCAGTAGCCCCGGCGCAGGCCCAGCACGCACGGCACCGTCAGCAGCAGCAGCTTGCAGTCGGTGACGAAGGACAGCCCTCGGATGTAGTCCAGGTCGACGTCGGTCCGCTCGTGCATGAGGCCGTCGCCGCGGGCCGACACCTGCCACAGCCCGGTCATGCCGGGGCGCACCTGGTGCCGCGCGTGCTGCCAGGGCTCGTACTGGCGCACGATCGAAACCATTTCGGGTCGGGGCCCGACAAGGCTCAGCTCTCCGCGCAGGACGTTGAACAGCTGGGGCAGCTCGTCAAGGCTCCAGCCGCGCAACAGCCGGCCCAACGGCGTCAGCCGGGGGTCGTCCGGGTGCTTGTGCAGGATCCGGCGATCCCCGGCCTCCGTTCGCGAAGGCCCCCGACGATCAACGCCCGAGCGGCGGTCGGGATGCATCGAGCGGAACTTGTAGACACCGATGATCTGACCGTGCTGGCCGACGCGGTCCTGGCGCAACAGCACCGGCGAGCCGAGCGAGCAGCGGACCGCGATGGCCACCACCAGCAGAACCGGGCTCAGTGCCACGATGAGCAAGGCGCCCACCAGACGATCGATGGACGGCTTCACCCACCGCTCATAGGCGCTCGGCTGGTGCTGCGCGCCAAGTGCCGCCACCAACGTGAGTCCGTGAACCTGACCAAGTGCCTCTGCTTGCAACCCTTGCCCCGTGCCACTCCCGGCCGTGTCGCGACGCAGACCAACCGCTTGTCCGCGCGCTGAAATTGCCATGCTCTCTCGCTGCACCACTTTCCCCCCGTTGCAATACGACTACGGTCCGGGCCTGAAGCCGACGACACACTCTCGACTTCGTTCGGAGCCGGGCCAGCCGAAGTTCCCCCTCAAGCCTGGTTTTGCACCGTTACGGTCGATGCGTAGTCCCCTCGCCATCAACCCACGGCTGTGCAAGTGTGGCCCTTCCCCGGGATGTTGTCAATCGTACGGCTGGCGTTTACCTAGGGTGGCATGGCGGGCACCCACCCACAGCAGTCGGCGTGGCAGTCGCGATCGTGGGCGGCGGCGCTTACTGCGAGCGTCACGGTGCTATCACCGAGCGTGACGTGATATCTTCGGGCGGACGCGAGCCACGCGCCTCTTGATACCTTCGGGCGGACGCGACTCAGGCGTCTGGGAACAGCAGCGAACAGCATCTGTGCACGCCGGCGTTGGAGGCAGAGTGAAGATCGCGGTGATCGGTGTTGGGCATGTCGGGCTGGTGACCGTCGCCTGCCTGGCTGACCTTGGCCACGAGGTCGTCGGCGTCGATGACAACCAGAGCCGCGTCGACTCTCTGCGGCAGGGGATCGTGCCGTTCTACGAGCCGGGCCTGCCGGAGTTGACCAAGGCAGGCGTCGAGGCGGGGCTGGTGACATTCACGAC
>Ga0136621_1000585_pt1 | contig 14393 bp, 14 predicted proteins | sample AntDryUQ445A2306_FD_104673 | JGI IMG/M metagenome (GOLD analysis project Ga0136621, IMG submission 104673) | Polar desert sand microbial communities from Dry Valleys, Antarctica - metaG UQ445A (23.06) | ecosystem: Environmental > Terrestrial > Soil > Desert | place: Antarctica: Dry Valley...
CGCTCGGGGCGCGTATCGGCGAGGTGCGACTCGTGGCGGCGCACTCCTGGGACATCGCCGGCGCGCTGAACGCCGGCTGCGCTGCGGCGTTCGTGGCGCGCCCCGGCAAGGTCCTCGATCCATTGGTGGAGGCCCCGGATGTCGTCGGAGCGGACCTGGCCGAGGTGGCAACCAAGATCATGGAGGCCGAGCTCTGAGCCCGACCCGGCCGAGTGGGCGACGGGTGTGCACAGCTCACCACCCACTCGACCCAACTCTCAGCATTCATCCGTGTAGAGGGAGTCCGCGATCGCCGGGTCGTCCAGATTCTTCTCGGTTGCAACGACGACTTTCGTGGCGATCTCGGGTGTAACCTCCTCGCCCTTGAGGTCGGCCACGGCCTGCTCCACGCCCAGGCGTCCGATCTCCCGCGGCTGCTGCACGACCAGCGCCTGCACGAGGCCTTCTTTGAGCTGCGCCACCTGCGACGGGCTCGCGTCGAAGCCGACGATCTTCACATCGCCAAGCGAACCCTCGTTACGGAGTCCCGTAGCGGAGCCTTCGGCCGAGAACAGATTGGTGGCGAAGATGCCCGCCAGATCCGGCTCTGCCGCGAGCGTCGAGGTAACGATTGACGCGGCCTTGGCGGGGTCGTTGTTGCTGTACTCGGCGCCCAGATATTCGATGCCGTCGAACTCCTTGATGGCTTGCTCGAAGCCCTGCTGACGCTGATCCGTCGTTGAGATGCCGGGCTTGACGTTGACCACCAGCACGGGGCCCTCCTGGCCGATCAGCTCCGCAAGCGTCTGGCCCGCCTTCTCGCCTCCCAGGACGTTGTCGGTCGCGATGGCTGAAACCGCGATGTCTGCCTCGATCGTGGTGTCGACCGTCACGATCGTGATGCCGGCATCGGCGGCTTCCTGCATCGGAGGGATCATCGCCCGAGTGTCCGTTGGGGCGATGAGGATTGCGTCGGGCTGCTCTGCGAGAACGCCGTTCAACACCTGCGTCTGTAATGCGGGGTCGAACTCATCGGGCCCCTGGACGTTGAGATTTACCCCGAGCTCGTCGGCCGCCTCCTGGGCTCCGCAGGCCATCGAGATATAGAATTCGTCGCCGCGTACCCCCTGGATCAACGTGATGTCGTAGCTCTCTTCGCCGGAACCACCTCCGCCGCCATCCCCACCGTCTCCGCCACCACATGCTGCAGCCAGGAGCAGACCTGCCACCATCACCCCGAGGGCTCGTTTGTTCATCAGTAGCTCCTTTCCTGCCGAGGCCTAGGCGCTTGCTCGCGCACGACGTTTCAGTTGGTCTATGTAGACCGCAAGGATGAGGACGGCTCCCACTGCGACCTGCTGCCAGAAGGGCTGCACGCGCAGAATGATGAATCCGTTTTGGAGCACCGCCGGGATGAACACACCAACCACGGTTCCGAACACGGTCCCCACACCTCCGAACAGGCTGGTGCCCCCGATGACGACGGCTGCGATTGCCTGCAAGTTGTCGGTGGAGTGACCCGCAAGCGTTGTCGTCGAAAAACGCGCCAGAGAGAGAAACCCGGCAAGTCCCGCCAACGTGCCACTCATGCCGTAGATCTTGATGAGGTGGCGGTCGACGTTTATCCCGGCCCGCCGGGCGGCTTCGGAGTTCGAGCCAATTGCGTAGGTGTACCGCCCAAAGCGGGTAGCCCCGAGGGCGACTGCCCCCACAACCGTCACGATGGCCGCTATCAACACGAGGTAGGGAATCACACCAAAGAGATCACCTATGCCGAGCGTCGTCACGAGCTGTAGCGGTACTCCCCGGACGTTGATGCCGCCCGTGAGCAGCAAGGCGGCACCTTCGGCCATGCCGAGAGTGCCCAGGGTCACGATCAAAGGCGAGATGCGAGCCTTGGTGATCAGCGCGCCGTTCAACACCCCCCATGCTGCTCCGGCGAGAAGACCTACCGCCAACCCGATCAAGATCGACACAGTCCCTTCGCCCATGCCGGTCATCACCTGCGCCGAGACGACGCTCGAGAACACCAGCACCGCTCCCACCGAGAGATCTATGCCTGCGGTCAGAATTACGAAAGTCATTCCGACCGCGACCACGAGCAGGCCCGACGCATCGATGGCGATGTTGCGGAAGTTGGTTGACGAGGCAAACGCGTCGAATCGCAGGATCGAAAATACCGCAACCATGACCAACAGGGCAGCGAAGATCCACAGCGTCGGTGTGGCCGGCAGTCGTCGTCTGCCTCCGGGTGGGCCTCCGCCTGCGGACGCGCCACGAGGTCGGTCGTGTCCTTCGACGTCGACCGGCCCTTGGGGTGCGCGCTCCTCGCCGGGCCGGCTCAAGAGGACTCCTCCTGGCTTGTGGCCCCGGTCATCGCCCCGACGACATCTTCCATCGAGGCGTCGGCCGCGGAGAAGCCGGCGACCCGTCGTCCGAGCCGCAGGACTTCGATGCGATCGGCAACCTGGAAGACCTGCGGGAGGTTGTGGCTGATGAGCACGACCGAAAGGTTCTGCTCGCGTACCCGGCCGATGAGCTCGAGTACCGCGCGCGTCTGCATGACTCCCAATGCTGCGGTGGGTTCGTCCATGAACACGACCTTGCTGGCCCACGTGAGGGCGCGGCTTACCGCGACTCCTTGACGCTGTCCCCCGGACATCGTCGCCACCGACGCTCCCGGGTCTTGAAGTCCCACCCCCAACGAAGAGAAGGCCTCGTTGGTGCGTTCGCGCATTGCCGCGTTGTCGAGGAAGCCGAGCCGCCCCAGCAACCCGCGGCGGCAACGCTCGCGTCCGAGAAAGAGGTTTCCGGCGGCATCGAGCTCTGGAGCCAGGGCGAGATCTTGATAAACGGTCTCGATCCCGAGCTTGCGAGCCATGACCGGTCCCGCGATCGTGACGTCGTTGCCCTCGAACTGGATGGCCCCTTCGTCGGGAGACAGGATGCCCGAGAAGATCTTCACGAGCGTGCTCTTGCCTGCTCCGTTGTCACCCACGAGCGCGACCACCTCGCTGGGATAGACATCGAAGTCGGCGCCCCGCAGAGCCTCCACGACACCGAAATGCTTGACCACTCCGATCGCCCGGAGGAGCGGATCTTTCACCGGGCTGCTCACTTCGGGTCGACCTTATCCGGTCGAGTGGGTGGCGGGCGTGAAATATGGACTTCCGGCACCCATTCGGCGTAGTCGACCGGGGGAAGCTCCGTCAGGGTGGGATAGAGGCCGGCGGCGCGCCCGGCGATGAGCGCGGCGCCGCGGGCCCCCGCCTCTCCGACCTGCGGGTCCAGAAAGGGCCCGAGGCGCGCTGCCTTGAGGCGGCGCAGCACCGGGCTCCGGGACCAACCGCCCCCGACCACGAGACGCTCGGTGTCCCCTGCTGCGGCCTCGATGGTGGCAAGGATCCCGGCGCCGCGCTCTACTACCGCCTCGGTCACGGCGCGCCACGCGGCCGCGGGAGAGGGCTGTCCCGTGATCCCGGTGAGGGCCATGTACCCCTCGCCAAAGCCCTCTACCCGGAGGTCGGTGTCGTCGCCGGCCGGCCCGAGTGCGGCCGCCTCGAGCGCCGCTCGATCCCTCTCCTCCTCGGCCCCGAGCAGGCTCAGGAAGCGCTGCAGCGTCGCGCCCGCGGAGAAGCCGCCCATCAGCGCCCGCCATCCCGGCATCACGTGGCAGCCGACGCAGACACCCCCCTCGACGGCTTTCTGTACGAGGTCGTCCTCGACCGGCGGCCTGAGTGGACGCACGAATGCCTCGGCGGTGCCGCAGGAGTTGAAGGTGTCGCCGGGCCCGGTCGCGCCGGCGCCGACCGCAGCGCAGAGGTGGTCGTGACCCGCTATGGAGAGAACCGCGCCCTCGGCCTCCGGCAGCAGCCGTCTCACCCGGCCGGCGGCCTCGCCGGCCTCGCCCAGGTCCGGCATCAGCCCCGGCGGTGCGCCCGTCCACCGCACGACGTCGTCCCACCACGCGCCCCGGCCGACGTCGAGCATCCCCGTGCGCGAGGCGAGCGAGGGGTCGGCCACCTGATCCCCCCCGAGGCTGTAGACGAGCCACTCGGCGACATTGAGCCACCGAACCCCCCGGCGGCTCTCGGTCGTGTTGGCTCGCAGCCAGCGGAGCTTGGCGGCGGAGCAGAGACGGCTGGGAGGAAGGCCGGTGCGGGCGGTGAACTCCGGCGCGCCGACGACGCGAGCGAGGTCGTCCGCCTCGGCCTCGCCGCGTGTGTCGTGCCAGGCGATACACGGTGCGGCGGGCGCGCCGCGCCGGTCGAGGAGTACGCCGGTCTCGGCCATGCTCGTCACTCCGACGGCCACGATCGGCCCGTCCAAAGGGGCCCCCGCTCGAGAGTCGAGCGCCTTGTGCACCGCTTCCAGCGCCGCGTCGACGAACCCGGAGGGATGCATCTCCGCACCGGTGGGGACCGGATGCCACGGGGTCCGGGCGCGTCCGTGCCGGCGTTCGATGCCGTCCGGAGTCACCAGAGCGGCTTTGGTGTAGGTCGTCCCCGCATCGATTCCGAGCAGGAGCTCCGCAGGCATCAGGCCACCGGCGGCATGCAGCGCAGCACGTCGAGCGTGCCCGAAAGCTCTGCCTCGCCCGCCGCATAGGGGACGAGCACCGTTGCGCCGCGACTCACCTCGAGGGATCCACCCGAAGCCGTGCCGAGGCGGCCCTCGCCTGCGATGACGACCAGGATCGAGAACCCCGCCGGTACGGGGGCCTCCGGCGCCGGCTTGATCCGCTCGGCGCGAAAGAAGCCGTCCGCGGATCGGGGGAAAAGGCTCCAGGTCCCGGGCCGGTCCGTGACCGGTTCCGGCGGCGCGAGGGTCTGGTCGTCGAGCTGCGCCCGGTTCCACCCCGAGCGGTCGAGCGCCTGCAGGGCGAGGTCGAAGCCGAGCCCGAGGTGGCCGTCGGCGGCTCCATCGATGTCGAAGCCCTCCCACTCCATGAGGATCGAGAGATCGGTCGGCTCCTGGAGCTCGACCAGCAGGATCCCCTCGCCGATGGCATGGGGCATCCCGCCCGGCAGAAACAAGGTGTCGCCGGGCTCGACCGGGAACCGATGAAGAGCATCGAGCATCGCGTCCGTGCTCTGGGTCTCGACCCAGGCGGCTGCGGTGGCAGGGTCGATGTCGTCCTGCCAGCCGACCCACACGGCGGCGTCGGGGGTGGAGGTGGCGACGATCACCCATGCCTCTGTCTTCCCATGTTCCAGCCCGAGATGCTGCCTGGCAAAAGGAACGTCGGGGTGGAAGTGCACGGGGAGGCGCTGACCGGCGTCGAGGATCTTGACGAGGACCCCGGGGTCGCCGCCGAAGCGCTCCGCATGCCCGGGCCCGAAGAACCCCTCGGGGTCGTCCGCCATCGCGTCGCGCAGGACGGTCCCGTCCTCCAGGCGCGCCAGGCCCGCGGTTGACGAGCCCCATTCGGCGGTGGCCGAACCGACCCAGTCCTCCGGCGCCTGAGGATCCTCCGAGGGAATTCCCCGCAGCTCTGCAATGGCCGGGCCGCCGAGGTAGAAGCGGTGCAGCTGATTGGGTGGCAGAACGAGTGGTTTCATGCAGGTCTCCCCTCAGCCCGGAGCTTCCGGGACATAGACTTTCGCCCGTCGAGTGGGTGCCGAGTGTGAACTGTCCACCTCGCTCACCCGCTCGACCCCTCCAGTTCGGCGTTAGCACAGGCGAGCGCCTCCTCGAACCCCACTGGCGCGCCGGACCGGACCGGGCCCGGCTTGTAGCCGCCGAGGACCGCATGCCCGGCGCGCAGCCAGAAGCAGTCGACCGCCTCGAAACCCGCCTCCACCAGCCACCGCAGCTGGTCGGCCACCCGCGACGGCTTGTCCACCTCCGGATCGGGATGCCGGTAGAGATTCCATCTCTGCTCGACGAAGTCGTCGAAGCGGCCGGCCGACCCGTCGAGCGCAAGGGCCTGCTCCTCAGTCGCCCGGTCCCAGGTGGCGGCGTAGACCTCTTCCGCCTCAGGACGGACCGGCTCGACGACGTCGGCCATGAGCAAGGCTCCGCCCGGAGCCAGCCTGAGACACACCTCCTCGAACAGCCGCTTCTTGCCCGCACCGTCCAGGTGGTGGATGCACAACGACGACACCACCGCGCCGGCCCCCTCCATGGCGTCGAGCCGGCCGCCCTCGGGGCCGGTCAGTTCCTCGAGCCTGAAGGGCCCGACCCGGGCGCGCCGCCCGAAACGGGCAAGGCGCGCCTGGGTCTGCTCACGCATGGACACCGAGCCGTCGAGCGCCGTCACCTCCGAGCGCGGGTAGCAGCCCAAGATGGCGGCGCTCAGCGCCCCTTCGCCCGAGCCCAGCTCGATCACCCGGAAGGCGTCGTCGCGGCCGAACGGCAACAGGGCCACGACCACAGCGATCTGCTCGGCGCGCGCGGGGACGGCGACGGCCGCCATCCGCCGGTAGACGGCCGAGTCGTCTTCGTCCCACCGGCGTTCGTCCAAGCTCATCCCCCTAAGCTCGCGCCGAGGCCCAGAGCCTCGAGTCTGAGTTAGCTTGAGGCCGATGTTAGCTAAGCGAATCATCCCCTGCCTCGATGTCGACAACGGACGAGTCGTAAAAGGAGTGCGCTTCGTTGAGCTGCGCGACGCGGGCGATCCTGTCGAACTGGCCGCGCGTTACGACGCCGACGGCGCGGACGAGCTCGTGTACCTGGACATCACCGCGACCCACGAGGGCCGTGCCCTCATCTACGAGGTGGTCGCGCGCACGGCGGAGACGCTGTTCATTCCTCTCACCGTCGGGGGTGGAGTCCGATCGGTCGAGGACATAAGGCGCCTGCTGCGCGCCGGAGCGGACAAGGTCGCGATCAACAGCGCGGCGATCCGCCGCCCGGAGCTGATACGGGAGGCGGCGGACAGGTTCGGAGCGCAGGCCATCGTGGTCGCTATCGATGCGGCGAGGGCGGGCAGATCATGGGAGGTGTTCGCCGAAGGCGGTCGGATCGGCACCGGTCTGGACGCAGTGGAATGGGCCGGGCGCGCCGGAGAGCTGGGCGCCGGCGAGATCCTCTTGACCTCGATGGACGCCGACGGCACCACCGGCGGCTACGACATCGCTTTGACCCGGGCGGTCTCGTCGGCGGTCCCGGTGCCGGTGATCGCCTCCGGAGGCGCCGGTGTGCCCGAGCACCTCGCCGATGCGGTCGATCCGAACGAGGGTGGTGCGGCCGCGGCGCTGGCGGCCTCGGTCTTTCACTTCGGAACGTTCTCCATCGCGCAGGCCAAGGAAGCCCTGGCGGCGCGTTCTCTCCCGGTGAGGATGCTGCCGTGACGGGGGCCTCGGTGACCGGCCAACTGAAGTTCAACAAGGACGGTCTTGCACCCGCGATCGTCCAGGACGCGCGCACCAAAGAGATCCTGATGCTCGCGTACGTCGACGCTGAGGCGGTGCGCAAGACGCTCGAAACCGGAACGACATGGTTCTGGAGCAGATCGCGCAAGGAGCATTGGAACAAGGGGGCGACCTCGGGTAACACCCAGGCTGTCGTCGAGGTGCGTTACGACTGCGACGCCGACGCGCTGCTGTTCCTGGTCGATCCCGCCGGGCCCGCCTGTCACACAGGCGCCACGACATGCTTTCACAACCGGCTCGATGGACGGTGAGGGCGTCGTACCGGCCGGGCCCGGCGACCTTCGCCGACCTCTGTGGCCGTCACGCAGTCGTCCCGGTGTGGCGCGAGATCCTCGCCGACGCACAGACTCCGGTCGCAGCATGGTTGCGGCTGCAGCCGGAGCCAAACGGCTTCCTGCTCGAAAGTGTCGAGGGAGGTGAGCGCTGGGGTCGTTACTCGTTTCTGGGCGGTGACGCGTTCGCCGTGGTCAAGGCGAAAGGCGGACGCATCTCCGTCGCCGGCGAACCGCCCGTTCGGCCCGCAGAGGGCGAGGGACCACTCGCCTACGTAAAGCGGCTTCTGGACGGGTGCCGCGCCCCTCAATTGCCGGGCCTCCCTCCTCTGAACGGGGGGGCCGTGGGATTCATCGGCTACGACTGCGTGCGGGAGCTCGAGCATCTCCCCGACGCGCCGGAGGACGACCTTGGACTGCCGGACCTCGTGCTGCTGCTGACGCGCAGCTTCGTCGTATTCGACCACTTCGAGCAGAAGGCGTCGGTGATCACCAACGTGGCCCGGCCGAGCGACCCGGCGCGCGCCTACGACGACGCGGTCGAGCGGTGCGAGGCCGTCATCGAGCGCCTCACGGCTCCTCTCGGGGCGCCGGCGATCTGGGTGCGGGGGGCTCAGAGCACGGGATTCGATGCGACCGTCGACGACGACGCGTATGCAGGGATGGTCCGGCGTTGCAGGGAACACATCTTCGCAGGGGACGCCTTTCAGGTCGTGCCTTCACGGCGTTTCGAGGCGCCGATCGCAGGCTCCTCGTTCGGCGCCTACCGCGTCCTGAGGACGATCAACCCGAGTCCCTACATGTACTTCCTGCGCTTCGGAGCATCCGACGACCACCCAGCGTTCGAGATAGCAGGATCGTCACCCGAGCCACTCGTACGCGTGACGGGAGATCGTGTCGTGGCGCGGCCGATCGCGGGGACTCGAGCGCGCGGCGCCGATGAAGCCGCCGACATTGCGCTCGAGCAGGAGCTGCTGGCCGACGACAAGGAGCGGGCCGAGCACGTCATGCTCGTCGATCTCGCCCGCAACGACGTCGGACGGGTGGCCGCCTACGGTTCGGTGGCCGTCGAAGAATTGATGACGGTCGAGCGCTACAGCCACGTCATGCACATCGTCTCGAGCGTGAGCGGCCGGTTGCGGAACTCCTCGGGCGCCTTCGACGCGCTGACCGCCGCCTTCCCCGCGGGCACGGTGTCCGGCGCGCCGAAGGTCAGGGCGATGGAGATCATCGACTCGCTCGAAAGGACGCGGCGCGGCCCCTATGCGGGGGTGGTTGGCTACTTCAGCTTCTCGGGCAACCTCGACACCTGCATAACGATCCGAACGATCGTCGCCACGGGGGGGCGCGCCTATGTGCAGGCCGGCGCGGGCATTGTGGCGGATTCGGTGCCGGAGGAGGAGGCCGAGGAGACCCGCCGGAAGGCCGAGGCGCTGCTGAGCGCAGTGGCCGGGGCCGAGTCCCTGGGGTCAGGCCCGGACAGGTGGTGAATGGAACCGTGCACCTCTCGGCCGGTCGGCTCCACTGGTCAGCCCTCGTAGGGCTCCAGGTTCTCCGCCTCCTCGGGTGAGCACCTGAGGCGAACGGCGGCGGCGCTCATGTGATCGATCAGGTCGGCGTGGGCAAAGCGCTGCGGGCCCATGAAGTGAGCGCGGAACGCCACGCCCGAGAAGATGTCCTTGGACAGGTCGGCGACCACCGTCGAGATCTTGCCGACCTGACGGTCACCCGCATAGACCGGAGTGCCCTCTTCGAGAGCCATCCACGAGATCGGAGCCTCCGGCGACGTCATAGCCGCAGATACTAAGTCGATGATGCGCCGCATCGCATACGCCGTGCTGATCCTTGCGGGGTTTGGTGTGATGACCGGGTGCTCGGGGGATGACGAGGGACCGGCGCCGGCCATAGCCGCAGGCGGGCCGCCGGAGGTGCGCGCCGAGGTCGTCGAGCGCCACGCGGCCCAGTTCGACCGCGACCTGGAGTCGCGTCCCGCGGGCTCCCAGCAGGAGTTGAGCGCGGCCACTTACATCCTCGGGCACCTTCAGCGCGCCGGTTACGGAGCGCGGCTCGAGGCTGTGCCCGTCGAGAACCTGGTCAATTCGACCGACGTGCTCGCCGTTCCGCCGGGGGGAGCGGTCCCTGCGACGGTTGTGGCGGTGGCGTACGACACGGCCGCGGGGACACGTGGCTTCGGAGCGGACATCGGTCTGTTCCTGGAGCTGGCCAGGGCGCTCAAGGTTGCTGACCCGGAGCACGACGTCCTGTTCGCCGCGCTGGGGGCCGAGAACACCGCGCTGGGCGGGGGAAACCTGGGGTCTCGCCGGCTGCTCGGGTTACTGGACGAGCAGGGGGCGGACCCGCTCGTCCTCACCATAGAGGGAGTGGGCCCCGGCCCCGTGTGCATCGACGGGTCGGAACCCCTGGCGGGCACACCCGGCTGCGGTGCGCCCGCCCCTGCCGGCCCTTACGCCGAGGCGGGCCTGATGCACGCGGTCGCGAGCGGCGCTCCCGAACCCCTCGGGCGCGCCCTGCTCGATCTTCTGCAAGGCTCTGAGCTTTGAGCCGGGAAAATTCTGCCGAAGTCGCCGGCGGTGGTCCATACGGAATCGAACGCGACGGCGACCGACCCCACCCATCGGGGTCGCGGCCATGATCTCGGCCACCTCGTTCGTCTCCGGATCGGCGTGCGCCGGGAACTGATCGGAGGCGTTTAGGGTCGGGACGGTGTCATATCTACAGACCCTCGTGGCCTCGGCGGAGGAGCGCGTCCGGACGGCGAAGCGAACCGTGTCCGAAGGCGCCCTCGAGCAGCGCATCGCATCAATCGGCCGGCCGCGTTCGCTCCGCGACGCCCTGACGGGTGCCCCGGTGGCCCTCATCGGCGAGATCAAGCGGGCCTCGCCAAGCGCGGGTGAGCTCAACCTCGGCCTCAACGCAGCCGATCTCGCAGGGGCTTACGTCCGCGGAGGCGCTGCCGCGGTCTCGGTCCTGACCGAGCCCGACGGCTTCAGGGGCTCACTCGAGGATCTCGAGGACGCTACCGGAGCGGGCGTGCCGGTGCTGCGCAAGGATTTCGTGGTCGATCCGTGGCAGGCGCTCGAATCGAGGGCGGCGGGCGCCGACGCGGTGCTGCTGATCGTTAGGGTGGTGGGCGAGCGGCTGGCCGAGCTCGTCTCCGCGGTCGAGGCCTTCGGTATGGAGGCGCTAGTCGAGGTGCACGACGACGACGACTTCGAGCCGGCGGCGCGCGCCGGGGTGAAGCTCATCGGGGTCAACCACCGGGACCTTGCCACCTTCGAGGTGGATCCCGCCCGAACGGCCAAGCTCGCGCCCCGCATGCCGGAGGGTGCGACGCTGGTGGCGTTGTCGGGAGTGTCGCGGCGCGCCGAGGTCGTCGAGCTCGAAGCCGCGGGGGCGAATGCGGTTCTCGTCGGCGAAGCGCTCGTTACCGCAGACGATCCTGCCGCCAAGGTGCGCGAGCTCCTGGGATTACCTTGACCACCCCCCTCGTAAAGCCGGACGGCTCGGTCGGAGTCGCCGGCCGCTTCGGTGAGTTCGGCGGACGCTACGTTCCCGAGTCGCTGATGGGAGCGCTCGACGAGCTCGAGCGCGAGTGGGAGACGGCGCGCGCCGATCCCGGGTTCACCGACGAGCTCGCCCGCCTGTTGAAGGTGGTCGTGGGACGGCCGACCCCTCTCTACGACGCAACCCGCTTCTCCGAGCGGGTGGGGGCCCGCGTGCTCCTCAAGCGGGAGGACCTGGCTCACACCGGCGCGCACAAGATCAACAACACGGTAGGCCAGGCGCTGCTCGCCGTGCGGATGGGCAAGAGCCGCATCATCGCGGAGACCGGCGCCGGGCAGCACGGTGTCGCCGCCGCGACCGCAGCCGCCTACTTCGGGCTCCCTTGCGTGGTGTACATGGGGGCGACCGACGTCGAACGCCAGCACCTCAACGTGGTGCGGATGGAGATGCTCGGCGCCGAGGTCGTGCCGGTGGAAGCCGGCTCCGCGACCCTCAAGGACGCGATCAACGAGGCCTTGCGCGACTGGGTGACCAATGTCGAGAGCACCCACTACATCATCGGCTCGGTCGTGGGGCCGCACCCTTACCCGGAGCTGGTGGCGTCGCTGCAGTCGATCATCGGAGAGGAGGCCCGGGCGCAGGTCCTCGAGCTCACCGGGGGTCTCCCCGACGAGGTGGTCGCCTGTGTCGGCGGAGGAAGCAACGCGGTGGGTTTGTTCCGGGCTTTCTACCGCGATCAGTCGGTGCGGATCACCGGGGTCGAAGCCGCCGGCGAGGGTCTCGACAAGCGACATGGGGCGTCGATCAGCGCAGGCGAGCCCGGCATCCTGCACGGCGCTCGCAGCATGGTGCTGCAGGGCGCCGACGGGCGCATCACCGAGGCACATTCGATCTCGGCCGGCCTCGACTACCCGGGTGTCGGCCCCGAGCACGCGTGGCTTGCAACCTCGGGGCGCGCGACGTACCGGGCGGTGACCGATGAGGACGCCCTGGTTGGTTTCAAGGCCCTGGCCGAGACCGAGGGGATCCTCGCGGCGCTCGAACCGTCCCACGCTCTGGCCCACGTCCTCGCCCACGGGGCGGCGTCGGAGACCATCGTCGTCGGGCTCTCGGGCCGGGGCGACAAGGACATGACCACGATCGCCCGGGCGGACAAGGGATGAACGGGCTGGCGTCCCGCCTCGAAGAACGACGGGCCGGGGGGCGCAAGCTGCTGGTGCCCTACGTGATGGGCGGGATACCCGACCGGGCCTCCTTCCCGGAGGTTATGGCGGCCGCAGCCGAGCACGCCGACGCCCTCGAGGTAGGCCTCCCGTTCTCAGACCCCCTGATGGACGGCCCGGTGATTGCCGACGCAGGCGAGCGCGCCATGTCTTCGGGCACGGGGCCGCTCGACGCGCTGGAGCTGGCCGCCCAGGCGCAGGTCGGCGCGCCCAAGATAGCCATGACCTATTACAACCCGATCCACCGGATCGGGGAGGTGGAGTTCTGCGAGCGGGCCGCAGCGGCGGGGTTCGCCGGTTTGATCGTGCCCGACATTCCGGTGGAGGAGTCCGAGAGCCTGCGCAAAGCCGCCGGAGACCGTGCTCTGGCGTGGATACCGCTGGTTGCGCCGACCTCCTCGGCGCGCCGGGTGGCCGACATCGTCGCAACCGCCACCGGCTTCGTCTACGCGGTGTCGACCCTGGGCGTCACCGGGGCGCGTGAGTCGCTGTCGGAGCGCGCCGCCCGGGTCGTGGCGGCATGCCGGGAGGCAACCGATGCACCGGTTGTCGTCGGGATAGGCGTGTCGAACGCCGTTCAGGCGGTCGAGGCGACGAGGTCGGCAGACGGCGTCGTGATCGGGTCTGCACTGGTGGATCTCGTGCTCAGGTCGGGGCCGGATGCGGCCCGGAAGTTCCTGGCCGGGGTGCGCGCCGCCCTCGACGACGCCGGCTGAGCACCGGTCTATCTACTGGCCTGTGTGGTTGGGCGCGCCGAGAATCGAGACTCGTGCCTTCGGCCACATCATGGTGTGGTCGAGCGCCCGAGAAACGTTTTTTTTGAGCGCCCGGCACCACACTTGTCGTTACGCGACCTCGATTTCGTTTTCGTCCTTTTCGACGAGGACGGGGAGGGGTTGCGCCCGCAGGCCGTTTCTGCTTCGCTCGGTGTCTCGCATGCCGGGCAGGAACAGGAACGCCGTGAACACGACTCCTCCTGCGATCCCTGCGCCGATCATCGTGCGATCCACACCGAACAGCCCTGCGGCCGGTCCGGTAAGCGCAAAGGAGACCGGGACCAAGCCGATGGACACCATCCAATCGAGGCTCGTCACGCGACCGAGCATCTCTCTGGGTACGAGCGTGTGCATCAACGTTCCCCACACCACCATCCCCGCGGTCGCGGTCCCGCCCGAGATAAAGCTCCAGACCATCGCCTGCCACATCGAGGTTGCGAAGGCAAAGCCGGCCGTTACCCCGATCGAGATGCCGAACGCGGTGTACATGAAGGTCATGTGGCGGCGGGGGAGCCCGCGCTGCCCCAGAACCAGCGCAGCAAGGATTGCCCCTACCCCTCCCCAGGCGTAGACGAAGCCGAGGTCGGCTGCATCTCCGTTCAGCTGGTTCTTGACGATGTAGGGCACGAGCACCTCGAAGGGCCCCCAGAAGAGCAACAGCCCAATGGAGGCTGCGGTGAGCGTCCCCCACAGCCATGTGTGCGAGCGCACGAAGCTCAATCCCTGCTTGATCTCACGGACCGCGCTGGCACCGCCCCCGCTGCGGGCGATCGGGCGCGCCGACATCGCCATGAGGGCAATTGCCGAGAGCACAAAAGTTCCCGCGTCTACAAGGAACGCTTCGCCGATACCGAACAGTGCGATGGTGGCACCGCCTAAGGCCGGGCCCATCATTCGAAGCATCAGGGGGCGCACGAATTGATCGAGCGAGTTTGCCTCCACCAAGAGGTTCTTGGGCACCAGATCCGGAACGATGGCCCCGAAAGCTGGCCCGAAGAAGGCTTCCCCCGTTCCGTAGAGCGCAACAAGCACGAAGAGGTGCGACAACTCGAGCGTCTGCGTCAACGAGAGCACGCCGATGGTGGCAATGGCCAGCCCGCGCACTATGTCGCTCGTTATCATCACCTTGCGCCGGTCGAAGCGATCGCTGATTACGCCGCCGACTATCAGGAAGCCCACCATGGGCAGCGTCCACGCCGCCCATACCAGCGACAGTGCGGTCGGTACGTTCGATAGCCTGTA
>Ga0136621_1000586_pt1 | contig 14383 bp, 14 predicted proteins | sample AntDryUQ445A2306_FD_104673 | JGI IMG/M metagenome (GOLD analysis project Ga0136621, IMG submission 104673) | Polar desert sand microbial communities from Dry Valleys, Antarctica - metaG UQ445A (23.06) | ecosystem: Environmental > Terrestrial > Soil > Desert | place: Antarctica: Dry Valley...
AGGGGGGCGAGCGTGTTTCGCAACGGAACATGCCTCGTCTCGGGACGGCTGCTCGATGCTCGCGAGCTCGCGGTCGCGCTCGAGGAGCAGCGGGGCCGCGTCACCGAGGCGCTCGTGGCGTTCGCGGAGAATACGATGCGATATCTCCGCGAGGAGGGCCGGCTGCTCTCGGGAGGCATCGATCTGCCGACGCTCGAGACTCGCTTCCGCGACCGGCATGCCCTCGTGGTGGCGCGAGGCCCGGGCCACAAGCGCGACCTGCGCATCGTCAAGCCTTACATCCGGGACTTCAAGCCTGTTCTGATCGGCATCGACGGCGGAGCTGACGCGCTCCTCGAGGCCGGCTACCGACCTGATGTGATCGTCGGCGACATGGACTCGGTCTCTGACGAGGCCCTCCGGCGAGCGCGCGAGGTGCTGGTACACGGCTACCCGGACGGAAGTGCCCCTGGAGCCGACCGGCTGGAGCGGCTCGGCACCCGGCACCACCGCGTTCCCGCAACCGGCATCAGCGAGGACCTCGGGCTTCTTCTCGCTTTCGAGAAGGGCGCCGAGCTGATCGTCGCCGTGGGTACGCACTTCAACCTGATCGAATTCCTCGAACGGAATCGGGCCGGCATGTCCTCGACGTTCGTTACGCGCCTGAAGGTCGGGGAGATCTTGATCGACGCGAAGGGCGTCTCGCGACTCGTCAGCCGGCGCGTCGGCGTCTGGCCGCTCGTCGCTTTCGCCCTTGCCGGTTTCGCCGCGATCGTCGCCGCCGTACTCGTCTCGCCAGCACTGCGGAACGTGATCGAGGTGCTCGGGGAGCGCCTTCGCGACCTCCTCGGACTGTGAGCCCGGTTGACACGCATTCGGCACGCTCCAGCCCCATACTCGTGCGCCCCTTCCGACTACGCTCAAAGCGGAGGGAAGGGCGCTGCAGCGCCCCTGGGGGTCGGGTACCCGTGAGCGCACGGACTGGCAGGCCTCGCGCGCCCGGCGCGCTCTGCCGGACAGCTGCAGGGCTCTGAGGATGTTCGATCTCCGCTACCACGTAGCGTCGCTCGCAGCTGTCTTCCTCGCGCTCGTGGTGGGGATCCTCGTCGGTGCCGCAATCTCGAATCCCGAGCTTGCCGACCAGGCCGAGATGGTGCGCCAGCGCGACCAGATCCTCCGGTTGGAAGACGATCTCCGTACCGCTTCGACACGCCTGCGCGAGCAGCGTGCGGCGGACGCCTTCGTCGAGGCCGCCTACCCGGTCGTGATCGCGGGGCGGCTCGCCGACAAGAAGATTGCAGTCGTCTTCATCGGGTCCGTGGACGAGGAGCTCGCGCCGGCGGTCCGCGACGCGTTGGCCGATGCCGGCGCAGAGCTTCTGCGTCTCCGCGCCCTGACCGTGCCTCTGCGCTCGGAGGCCCTCGAGGCCACGCTTGCCTCCCGGCGGACGCTCGAGCGCTACCGCGGCGAGGAACGCCTTTCCGAGCTCGGACGCGATCTCGGCAACGAGCTCGTTCAGGGAGGCGAGACTCCTTTGTGGGACGCTCTCGCGGGCGATCTCGTCGAGGAGAGGAGTGGGGGCGCGAAGGGGCAGGCCGACGGCGTGGTCGTCGTGCGGTCGGCGAAGCCTCAACGTGAGCCGACCGCACTCTTTCTGGGCGGCCTGTACGCGGGCCTGCAGGGGTCCGTCCCGATCGTGGGCGTGGAAGGGAGCTCGACAAAGCCCTCCGCGATCGGCGTCTTCAAGCGGGCGGGGTTCTCGAGCGTCGATTCGATCGATACAGCGCCCGGAAAGGTCGCTCTCGCGGTTCTGCTCGAGGGCGCCCGCCGGGGGCACTACGGGATGAAGGAGAGCGCAAGCCGCGTCCTCCCGCGGATCGATCCGGTCGCGCCGGCCGGGACCGATGGCTGACGGCCTCACGATCCTGGTGGCCGCCCGTGACGAGGCGGAGCGGATCTCCGCGACCGTGGAGAAGCTGCGAGCTGCCTTTCCGGCGGCTGAGCTGATCGTGGCCGACGACGGCTCGCGCGACGCCACGGCCGCGCTTGCCGAGGCGGCGGGTGCGCGAGTTCTCCGCCTGCCTGCCCGCGGGAAGGGGCAGGCGCTCTCACTTGCAGAGCGTGCCGCCAGGCCCGGATCGCTCCTGCTGTGCGACGCGGATCTCGAGGGCGACCCGGCGCCGCTGACTGAGGTCGATGCCGACCTCGCGATTGCGGCCTTTCGCAAGCATCGCGGCGGCGGATTCGGTATCGCGAAGCGCGCCGCGCGGGCGCTCATCCTGGCGCGCTGCTGCTACGCCGCGCGGGAGCCGCTGTCGGGCCAGCGCGCTCTCTCGAGACGCGCGCGGGCTGCCTGCTTTCCCGTCGCAGCGGGGTTCGGCTGTGAGACGCGCATGACGATCGACGCTGTCCGCGCCGGCCTGAGCGTCGTCGAGGTAGAGCTGCCGCTCGACCATCGCGCCAGCGGGCGGACTCTCAGCGGCTTCGGGCACCGTGGCCGCCAGCTTCTCGACACGTTCCTTGCGTGCGGGCCGCTTGCCGTCAACCACCGTGGCCTGCGCCTACCGCTCGCGGGAGCGCTCGTCGCGCTGACTCCACGGGGTGGCCCACGAGGGGCAGCGCTCGGCGTGCCTGCGATCGCCGCCATCGGCCTGCTGGACGATCTGCGCAGCGGGCCTGAGCGCGGGCTGCGTGCTCACCTGCGGGCCGGACGGACGACCGGCGTCGCGAAGCTCATCCTGATCCCGCTCGTGGGTCTCGCCACGACGCGGTCGCCGTCCGGAGGGGCGCTCGTGGCACTGACCGCTCACGTTGTCAACCTGCTCGACACGAAGCCCGGCCGGGCGCTCAAGAGCTTCATGGCGGCCGCGCTCGTGCTCGGGGGAGGCACGCGACGAGCTGCAGGCCTCGCCATCCTGCTCGCGCCCTACGATCTCCGGGAGATGGTGATGCTCGGAGATGCGGGCTCGAATGCGCTGGGGGCCGTGCTAGGTTACGAGTCCGTGGGCAAGCTCGCGGGCAGGGGACGATTGACAGTCGTAGCGGCTCTCTGCGGCTTGTCTATTCTCGGTGAATACCGCTCCCTGGGCGCGGTGATCGAGACCACACCGGGGCTCCGAGCGCTCGACCGTTTCGGCAGGCAGCCGGCGTGAAGCCCACGAAGTACGTCTTCGTGACGGGCGGCGTGGTGTCGTCCCTCGGCAAGGGGATCGTCGCCGCCTCGCTCGGACGCCTCCTCAAGGCCCGCGGCCTCAGCGTGCAGGTTCAGAAGTTCGATCCCTACATCAACGTCGACCCGGGCACGATGAGCCCGTTCCAGCACGGCGAGGTCTTCGTGACCGAGGACGGAGCTGAGACCGACCTCGACATCGGCCATTACGAGCGGTTCATCGACGAGAACCTGTCCCGAAACGCGAACCACACGGCCGGCAGCATCTGGTACACGGTGCTTCGTAAGGAGCGCAAGGGCGAGTATCTCGGGTCGACGGTGCAGGTGATCCCGCACATCACGAACGAGATCAAAGAACGCATCCAGCGCGTCTCCGAGGCGACCGAGACCGACGTCGTGATCACCGAGATCGGAGGAACGGTGGGCGACATCGAGTCACTTCCGTTCCTGGAGGCGATCCGCCAGTTCCGCCGGGAGGCGGGCCCGGAGAACGTCCTCTACCTGCACGTGACGCTCGTGCCTTTCATCGACGCGGCCGGCGAGCTGAAGACGAAGCCGACCCAGCACTCCGTGAACGAGCTGCGCCGCATCGGCATCCACCCCGACATCGTCGTCTGTCGTTCCCAGGAGCCGCTCTCGCCGGAGATCCGCGACAAGATCGCGCTCTTCGCCGACGTGGAGCCGAGCGCCGTCATCTCGAACCGCGACGTCCCGGACGTTTACCTCGTTCCCTCCGCTCTCCAGGCGGAGGGGCTCGACGCGCTCGTCTGCACGAAGCTCGGCCTTTCCACGCGCGAGCCGGAGCTCGCTGAGTGGCTCGACCTGACCGAGCGGATCCGAGAGCGGCGCGGAGAGGTCGAGATCGCGCTCGTCGGCAAGTACGTGAAGCTCCATGACGCCTACCTCTCGGTGCACGAGGCGCTCAAGCACGCGGGCGTCCACCACGGCTGCGGAATCCGCCTCCGCTGGGTCGACGCCGAGGGGATGTCGCTCGAGGAGGCGGCCGAGGAGCTGGAGCAGGCCGACGGCGTGCTCGTTCCGGGAGGTTTCGGCTCGCGGGGATGGGAAGGGAAGATCCTCGCCTGCCGCGTCGCTCGCGAGCGCGGGATTCCCTACCTCGGCATCTGCCTCGGCATGCACGTCGCCGTCTCGGAGTTCGCGCGGCACGTGGTCGGGCTCGACGGCGCCAACTCGACCGAGATGGATCCGGAGACGCCGTACGCGGTGATCGACCTTCTCCCCGAGCAGAAGGAGATCGAGGACCTCGGCGGGACGATGCGCCTAGGCGCGCAGGCGGTCGAGCTGCATCCAGACACGCGTGCTCGAGCAGCCTACGGCGAGGCGGTCGTCCACGAGCGCCACCGGCACCGCTACGAGGTGAACAACTTCTTCCGCCAGCGCCTCGTCGATGCCGGCCTCGTCGTCTCGGGCACGTTCCAGGAAGGGCGTCTGGTCGAGATCGTCGAGCTTCCCGACCACCCGTGGTTCGTCGCCAGCCAGTTCCATCCCGAGTTCAAGTCGCGCCCGACCCGCCCGGCGCCTCTCTTCCGCGAGTTCGTCGGCGCCGCGCGCCGCCGCTCGCTGGATCGAGCCGCCGTCCCCGTGTCGGCAGCCGCCTCGACCTGAGACGCGGGTTCAGCATGTCCGCTCGGGCAGTCGATCCACTCAGCGTCTTCACGGCGCTTGCGGAGCTCCCCAGCCCGCCCGGATCGGAGCGGCAGGTCGCAGATCGCGTGAGCGGGTATCTGCGCGCGTCGTCGCTCGAGGTGAGCGAGGACGACGCCGGGGCGCAGATCGGCTCGGATACGGGAAACCTGCTCGCGCGGCTTGCGCCGACCGTGGAGGATGGGCTGCCGATCTTCCTCTGTGCCCACCTCGACACCGTGCCGCTCGAGGGCACCTTGGAGCCCGTCGTCACGGACGGCGTCGTCCGCAACGCGGGTGGCACGATCCTTGGGGCCGACAACAAGGCCGCGGTCGCCGCCATGCTCGTGGCCGCCGACCGAATCCAGCACGAGGGCCGACCCCACGCCGGTGTCGAGCTTCTCTTCACGCCGAAGGAGGAGGTGGGCCTCCTCGGCGCTTCCGCGTTCGACTCGAGCCGGCTCCACGCGCGCGTGGGCTTCGTCTACGACCAGGCCGGGCCGATCGGCGAGGTGATCCTGGGGGCTCCGTTCCAGCGTGCGCTCGACGTTCGCTTCCGCGGTCGCGCCGCACACGCGGGCATGGTTCCGGAGGAGGGCCGCTCGGCGATAGAGGGTGCGGCCCGCGCGATCGCCGACTTCCGGCTCGGGCGCCTGGACGAGGAGACGACGGCCAGCGTCGGGCTGATCCAGGGCGGTACCGCCCCCAACGTCGTGCCGGAGCACTGCTCGTTCACCGCCGACGTCCGCTGCCACGACGAGGGCAAGCTGCTCAGCCTCGTGCAGGAGATGATCGACACGGTGACCTTCGCGGCCGGCCTGGCCGAATGCCAGGCGGACGTGACGATCCGCGAAGGCGCACGCGGCTATCGCTTCCGCGAAGGCGACCTGCCGGTGCGACTCGCAAGTGACGCGCTTCGCCGGGCGGGCTACGAGCCGCGGTACGCGCTCACCGGGGGAGGGGCGGATGCCAACGTCTTCAACGCCCGCGGGCTCGAGTGCCTGAATCTGGCGAACGGCATGGCCAACATCCACACGCCGGCCGAGGAGATCTCGGTCGCCGATCTGGAGGGGATGGTCGAGGTGTCGCTCGCGCTCGTCGAAGCGGCTCGCGATGCCCGTTAGCCTCCGCCGCGGCAGAGTCAGCGCCATCGTGGAGACCTCCGGCGAGCTCGTCCGGCTGGAGGTCGACGAGGCCCCGTGCGTCGCCTACCCGCGAATCACGGGCCCGGTCGAGGCCGGTGACGAGGTGGTCGTCAACGTCCAGGCACGGGAGCTCGGACTCGGCTCGGGCGGCTTCGACGTCCTCTACGTGAACCTCACCCGCGGGCTCGGCCTCGCGCCCCCACCCGGCGCGCACGTGATGACGCTCCCGTACACGCCGGCTCAGGCCGCCGTGCTTCATGCGGAGGAGCAGGGAGGGCTAAGCGGGAGCCTGGCCGGGACGCCGGTCGTCTGCTGCACGCTCCACAGCCAGCTGGCGCCCGTCTGCGCCGGGCTCGGTGGAGGGATCCGGGTCGCGTACCTTCAGCTTCCGGGCGGCGCCTTGCCCGTCTCGCTCTCCGACGCGGTGCGAGCGCTGAAGCGCAAGGGTCTGCTCGAGGTCTCCGTGGCGGTCTCGCCGTGTCTCGATGGCGACGTCCAGTGCGTGAGCATCTACTCGGCACTCGCCTGGGCCGCGGCGAGCGGCTTCGACGCCGTCGTCTGCGGCGTGGGTCCGGGCATCGTGGGCACGGCCTCGACGCTGGGCCACGGCGGGCTCTCCGCGACACAGGCAGCGAACGCCGCAAGCGCGCTCGGGGGCTCACCCGTCCTTGCGGTGCGCATCTCGACGCAGGAGAGCCGCGAGCGCCACCGCGGTGTCTCCCACCACACGAAGGCGGCACTCGAGCTCTGTCTCGGCAACGTCGTGGCGGCCTGGCCCAGGAATCTCGCCGCTCCCGACTGGCTCGTCCCGCGCCAGGAGGTCGAGATCGATGGGTGGGAGGGCGCGGTCGCCGGCCTCCCGCTCGAGCACATGGGACGCGGCCCCGCGGAGGATCCGTGGTTCTTCGCCTCGGCGCTTGCCGCCGGGAAGCTTGCCCGCGGCCTTCTTCGGTAAGGCGTCAGACATCCTCGGGAGGAGGCTGGGCGTTGCGCAGCCGGATCCCGCTGAACTCGAGCGTCGAGGCGATCACTTGCTGCCACAGAGGCCAGAGATTGGGAACGATGCGAAGCTCGATCTCGCTCTCGGCGTGACGAACAAGCAGATCACCGAGGTCGACAAGCTCGAGAGGCCGAATCGTGGATCGACTCAGCCAGTAGCCGCCGGTCCCGGGATGCGGCTCGAATGTCTCCCCGGGGAGGCGGTAGGCGAGGACGCGTGTGCTTCGCATCGCGTCGTGCCAGGCGGCCTCGATGGCATGGACACGAGAAGCTCCGCCGGGAAGGAGACGTTCCACATCCGCCGCGGTCGTCCGCTCGTCGCGCCAGAACGTTGCCCGGGGGCAGTCTCGCGGGAACCAGAAGAGGGGGAGGTGGCGCGTGTCCACCGCCCAGACGAACTGCTCGTGCGTCGGAGAGCTCGTGCTCCGGCGCGGGCGGAAGACCGAGACGGAGTCGTCCTCGCTGACGTGCCAGAGTGCATGAGGCCCCTCGCCTCGATACGGGGGCGCCGGTCCTCGCACGTTGCGGGACTCTAGCTCGACGGCCTGCAGAGGTCCACAGGAGGGCCGGGATGACCCGACCGGCAAACGCCGCCCTGGGTACGGAGCTATCGTTGCCCCGCCCCATGAAGATCGGCGTCGCCAAGGAGATCAAGCCGGACGAGTACAGGGTCGCCCTCACGCCGGCGGGCGCGCGCGAGCTCGTGCTCGGCGGTCACGAGGTGCTCGTGGAGACGAGTGCCGGCGAAGGGAGCGCCTTTGCCGATGCTGTCTACGCGGCTGTGGGCGCGCGGATCGTCGGGATCGACGACGTCTGGTCGGACGCCGAGCTGCTGCTCAAGGTCAAGGAGCCTCTCCCGGCGGAATACAGGCGGATTCGAGATGATCTCGTCCTCTTCACCTACCTGCACCTGGCTGCCACCGAGGAACTGACGCGTGCTCTCCTCGAGAGCGGGGCCACCTGCGTCGCGTACGAGACGGTCGAGACCAACGCGCGTGCGCTCCCGCTGCTCGCGCCGATGTCGGAGGTCGCCGGTCGCCTGGCGGCTCAGGCGGGCGCGTACTTCCTCGAGAAGCCGCTCGGCGGACGCGGTCTCCTGCTCGGGGGCATCGCCGGCGTCGCCCCCGGGAACGTCGTCGTCATCGGCGGCGGCATCGTCGGATACAACGCGGCCGTGATTGCGCTCGGACTCGGAGCGAACGTGACGGTCCTCGAGCGCTCGATCGATCGGATGCGCCACCTGGACGAGGTCCTCTCGGGCCGACTCAGCCTGGTGATGTCGTCGCGCCTGCAGATCGAGGAGTCGGTCGCAGACGCCGACGTCGTGATCGGCGCGGTGCTGATTCCCGGGGCGCGGGCGCCCAAGCTCGTGACGCGCGAGATGATCGCGACGATGAAGGACGGCTCCGTCCTCTGCGATGTCGCGATCGATCAGGGCGGGTGCGCCGAAACGTCTCGCCCGACGACGCACAGCGAGCCCGTCTACACCGTCGACGGGGTCATCCACTACTGCGTGGCCAACATGCCGGGAGCCGTGCCGGTCACCTCGACGAAGGCCCTGACGAACGCCACGCTTCCCTACATCGAGGCGATCGCAGATCGCGGTCTCAGGGCTGCCGTCGTCGGGGATCCGGCTCTCGCCCGGGGCGTGAACGTGCTCGGCGGCCACGTGACCTACGAGGCTGTCGCCGAGGCGCACGGGCTCGAGTACAGGCCGCTCGAGGAGCTGCTGCCGCTCTCCCCGGTCTAGTCGGCGCTCGGTGCGGGTGGCTCGGCCGAGCGGGACGGCGTCACCTTGACGACGACCCAGGTGATCGCCGCGGCAAGCCCGATCACGCAGGTGATGAAGAGGAGCAGTCCGAGCAACCCGAGAGCCGTGTCCATCGCCAACCTAGAATAGTCACATGGGGCGGGCGTGCGTAATCGTGCTCGACGCCGTGGGCGCGGGCGAGCTTCCCGATGCGGCCGATTACGGCGACGAGGGCTCGAACACGCTCGGCAACGTCGCGCGCGCGGTCGGCGGCCTCGACCTGCCGAATCTCGAGGCGCTCGGCCTCGGCAACGTTGCGCCGCTCGAGGGCTGCCCCCCGCAGCCCGGAGCGCCCGCCGTCGCGGGCAAGCTGATCGCGCGCTCGAAGGGCAAGGACACGACCACCGGCCACTGGGAGCTGATGGGCCTCGTCACGCCACAGCCGTTGCCGACATACCCGCACGGGTTCCCGTTCGAGGTGATCGACCCGTTCATGCACCGGACGGCCCGGGGGGTGCTCGGTAACCGCCCTGCGTCGGGCACGGAGATCATCCAGGAGCTGGGCGAGGAGCACCAGGAGACGGGTAAGTGGATCGTCTACACATCCGCGGACTCGGTCTTCCAGATCGCCGCCCACGAGGACACGATCCCGCTGGACGAGCTTCTCCAGGCTTGCGAGATCGCGCGGGAGATCCTAACGGGCGCTCACGCCGTCGGACGGGTGATCGCGCGACCCTTCGCCGGCGAGCCGGGTAACTACGAGCGCACGCCCAACCGCCACGACGTCTCGCTCGAGCCACGCCGGCCCAACTACCTCTCTCTGATCCGGGACGGCGGCTCGAAGGTGCACGGCGTCGGCAAGATCGGCGACATCTTCGCAGGGCTCGACGTCGACGAGTCACACCCCACAAAGTCGAACATCGAGGGCATCACCCGGACCGAGCGACTTCTCCGAGAGGCCGAGGGCGGGCTCGTCTTCACGAATCTCGTCGAGACGGACATGCTCTGGGGACACCGGAACGACCCGGTCAACTTCCACCGCTGCCTGCAGGATTTCGACCGCCGGCTGCCCGACGTGCTCGACGCCCTCCGGCCCGGCGACCTGCTCATCCTCACCTCCGACCATGGTTGTGATCCCACGACGCCTTCGACCGACCACTCGCGCGAGCATGCCCTGCTCCTCGCCTACGCGGAAGGGAAGAACGCCGCGGGGCGAATCCACGAGGGCGAGTTCGCCGACGTCGGGGCGACGGTGAACGCCTGGCTCGGGGGCAAAGCGCCGCCCCGGCGGATCCCCGGCCAGCCGATCGTGACCCAGTGACGAGCCACGACCCGCGGTACATGCGCGACCCGAAGTATGTGCGAGAGCAGTACGGATCCGAGACGGGTCTCGCCGCACGCGCGTCCCTCTATGGCGAAACGACAGGCCCGTTCCCGGGCGATGTGGCGTTCGACGCCGTGGCCGAGGTTCCGCCGCGTCGCATGCTCGAGGTTGGCTGCGGCACCGGCTGGTTCGCGGCCCGCGTGCAGCGCGACCTCGGCGCCGAAGTCTCTGCGATCGACCAGTCAGAGCGGATGGTGGAGCTCGCCCGCGGCGAGGGCGTCGACGCAGCGGTCGGTGACGTGCAGGAGTTGCCGTTCCAGGATGGCGAGTTCGACTGCGTTTCAGCCAACTGGATGCTCTACCACGTCGCGGACCTCGACCAGGGCCTGTCCGAGATCGTGCGCGTGCTGGTTCCCGGCGGCCGCCTCGTCGCGATCACGAACGGGCGCGACCATCTGCTGGAGCTCTGGCAGCTGGTGGGCGCAGAGGAGGTGCGCGTCGGCCGGGACTTCGCCTTCGGCGCTGAGAACGGCGAGGCCGTCCTCCGGCGTCACTTCCGCCACGTCGAGATGCGCGACGCGGGAGGAACGGTGCAGATCCGGGATCGCGACTCAGTCGTTCGTTACGTCGGGTCGACGGAGGCGTGGAGGCACCTTGTCGACCGCATCCCCGCGCGGATAGACGCGCCGTTCACGGCCCGCCGCTCGAACGTCGTCTTCGTCGCCGAGAAGGCGTGATCCGCCCGGCCGAGCTGATCGAGCGAAAGCGCGACGGCGAGGAGCTCGAGCCGGAGGCGCTTCGCGAGCTCGTCCTCGGCTACGCCCGAGGGGAGATTCCCGACTACCAGCTCGCCGCCTTCTGCATGGCTGTCTACTTCCGCGGCCTCAGCCGTGCCGAGACGTTCGCGCTGACGCGCGCGATGATCGCGAGCGGTGAGACGATCGACCTTGCCGGGGCCCTGGGACGAAGGGTGGTCGACAAGCATTCCACCGGCGGAGTCGGGGACAAAACCACGCTGGCCGTGGGGCCGATCGTCGCTGCCTGCGGCGTTCCGTTCGGCAAGATGAGCGGTCGCGGCCTGGGGCACACCGGCGGCACCCTCGACAAGCTCGAGTCGATTCCCGGCTTCCGGGTCGAGCTCTCGATTGACGAGTTCATCGCCCAGGTGCGGGAGCTCGGGCTCGCGATCATCGGGCAGACCGCGAACCTCGTCCCCGCCGACAAGCGTCTGTACGCCCTTCGGGACGTAACCGCCACGGTCGACAACGTCTCGCTGATCGCCGCCAGCATCATGTCCAAGAAGCTCGCCGCAGGTGCCGACGCGATCGTGCTCGACGTCAAGGTCGGCGACGGCGCCTTCATGAAGACGCTGGGCGACGCTCGTGAGCTTGCCGAGACGATGCTCGCGCTCGGCCGCGACGCCGGCCGCGAGGTCGTCTGTCTCCTCACCGACATGGACCAGCCCCTGGGCGCCGCTGTGGGCAATGCCCTCGAGGTACGCGAGGCGATCGCCACACTGCGCGGCGCGGGGCCGCCGGACTTCGAGGAGCTCGTCCTCGAAGCCTCCGGGCGCCTGCTCGCGCTCTCCGACCTCGGCGTGGACGCCGCCGAGGGACGTCGCCGGGCCGAGCTCGCAATCGCGAGCGGTGCGGCCTTCGAGACATACGAGCGCTGGGTGCGAGCCCAGGGGGGCGACCCCGCCGACGCGTCGCTTCCGAGGGCGCCCGTCCAGCGGACAGTGACCGCCTCCAGGGACGGCTACGTCAGCGGCATCGGCGCGGTCCGAGTCGGCGTCGCCGCGCTCGAGCTCGGCGCCGGGCGCCGCGGCAAGGACGACCCGATCAACCACGCCGTGGGCGTCGTCTGCGCAAAGAAGCGAGGCGATCGAGTAGAGGCAGGAGAGCCGCTGGCGGAGATCCACGCGCGGGACGAGGGCTCAGCAGGTAGGGGCGCAGCCGATGTCCTCGCCTCGTATCAGCTGGGTGACGAGGCCCCCGAGGAACGGCCCGTGCTGCTCGAGATCCGCGCGTAGCCGCTTCTCGAACCGGTGACCCTGGCCGCCGGGAGCTAGCGTATCGGCGTGCCGGAGCTGCCCGAGGTCGAGACCGTCCGTGCTCGCCTCGAGCCGCTCCTTGCCGGGCGCACGCTGGAGCGGGTGGAGATCTTCGACCCGCTCCTCACGCGGCCTGCAGACCCCGAGGCGGTGGCGGAGGAGCTTGCGGGCGAGGTGGTCTCAGCCGTCGAGCGGCGCGGCAAGTATCTCGTTGTTCGGCTGCAGAGCGGTCGGGTTCTGCTGGTTCACCTCCGGATGACGGGGAGCATGAGGCACATGCCATGTGGAGCGCCGGCCGACGATCCCTACAGCAGAGCAGTTGTCAGACTAGACAACGGATCGGACATCGTCTACCGCGACGTCCGTCGCTTCGGCACCTGGCTCGTGCTCGCGCCCCATGACGTCGATCCCTACCTCGACGCGCGTCTCGGCCTCGAGCCCTTTGCGCGCGCCTTCACCTCCAAGGTTCTCGCGAGCCGTCTGGCCGGCCGAAAGGCCCCGGTCAAGGCGGCCCTGCTCGACCAGCGCTCGGTCGCGGGGATGGGGAACATCTATGCCGACGAAGCGCTCTGGCGCGCGCGTGTCCATCCGCTCCGTCCAGCCGGAGCGCTCGCGGCGGAAGAGATCCGGCGACTCCACCGCGCCATCCGAGCGGCGCTCCAGATGGGGATCGACCGTCAGGGCTCGACGCTTCGCGACTATCGAACGCCCGACGGGACGCCCGGCTCGATGCAGGACGAGTTCCGGGTCTACGGACGAGCGGGCGCGCCGTGCCTGCGGTGCGGCAAGCCGATCGAGAAGGCCCGCGTCGCCGGACGGGGGACCTGGTACTGCCCGCGCTGCCAGAGCCTCGCCTGACTCAGGGACGCGCTACGCGGCGAGCCGCTCGTCGAGCTGCCCCGACCTGTCGAGTCGCCAGAGCTCCGTGTAGCCGCCGATTGGCTCGCCGTCGATCAGGATCTGAGGAACCGTCCAGCCCCCGGTCAGCTCCTGCAGCTTTCGCCGGAACTGCGGGTCGTCGTCGAGGGTGATCTCCTCGTAGGCCACACCTTTCGCCTCCAACAGCGCCTTCGCGCGGACGCAGTAGCCGCACCAGCGCGTGCTGTACATCGTGACCTTCCCCATCCTCGGTGCTCACGATACCGGCACGCCCCGGGGGCGGATCCGGACCGACCCCTAGACTGGATCGATGGCAGGGCGCAGCTACAAGACCGAAGCTGTCGTCCTGCGGTCGATGCGGCTGGGGGAGGCCGACCGCGTGCTCCACCTCTACACGCTCGCGCGCGGCAGGATCGGGGCCGTCGCCAAGGGCGTCCGGCGGACGCGGTCGCGCTTCGGCGGCCGGCTCGAGCCGCTGAGCCACGTCGAGCTCGTCCTCCACCAGGGAAGCGGCGAGCTGCAGACGGTGACGGGCGTCGATCTCGTTCGCTCCCACCACGATGTTCGGGAGGATTCCTACAGGCTCGGGATCGGCCTCGTCGGCGCGGAGGCGATGCTGCGCCTCTTCACCGAACAGGAGTCGCATCCCCGCGCCTTCCAGGCCCTCACACGGTTTCTGGACGTCCTCGAGGCGGTCGAGGGCGGCGCATCCGGCCGCCCGGCGCTCGACCCGCTCGCCCTCTCCTTTCAGCTGAAGCTGCTCTGGCTCTCCGGCTACCTTCCGCACCTGACGAGCTGCTCGGAGTGCGGCGCCCGGAGTCGACTGGTGGGCTACTCGGCGCGGGCGGGGGGGGCCGTCTGCTCGAGCTGCGCGACCGGTGCTATCCCCGTCTCGCCGGCCGGCCTGCAGGGGATGGAGGAGCTACTCAGGCGACCGCTCGCCGAGGCGGGAGAGGCCGGACTCGCCGACCGCCCGGCTCGGGAGGCCCTGAGCGTGATCACCGCGTCCTACGAGTACCACGGCGGCTTTCGGCTGAAGACGCTTTCAGCCTGAAGGGTCTGGACCCGAGCGCAACTACTCGGCCGCCGGAGCGACCGGGGTCCCCTCGGGCGCTGCCCACGGCCGGGCGAGCGCGTCGCTCAGGTAGGCGGAGGCCTGGGCGAGCGCGATCCGCTCCTGACTCAGCGAATCGCGGTTCCGGATCGTGACCGTGTCGTCCGCGAGCGTCTGCTCGTCGATCGTCAGCGCGAACGGCGTCCCGATCTCGTCCTGACGCCGGTAGCGCCGGCCGATCGCACCGCCGTCGTCGTACTCGACCGCGTGAGCCAGGCGAAGCTCATCGTAGAGCGCACGGGCCCGCTCGACCATCGCCTCGTCCTTGGCGACGAGCGGCAGGACGGCGGCCTTGACGGGAGCGATCTGCGGATGGAGCCGCAGCAC
>Ga0136621_1000587_pt1 | contig 14374 bp, 13 predicted proteins | sample AntDryUQ445A2306_FD_104673 | JGI IMG/M metagenome (GOLD analysis project Ga0136621, IMG submission 104673) | Polar desert sand microbial communities from Dry Valleys, Antarctica - metaG UQ445A (23.06) | ecosystem: Environmental > Terrestrial > Soil > Desert | place: Antarctica: Dry Valley...
ATGCAGAACCTCGTCCATCGCGCTGCCTCGGTCGCGCTCAAGGAGCGCCGCAAGCTGGTGCTCGTTCCGCGCGAGACACCACTCTCGTCGATCCATCTGCGCGGGCTGGCGACCCTCAACGAGGCCGGCGCGGTCATTCTCTTCGCCGCGCCGGGCTTCTACCACGCACCCGAGACGATCGACGACCTCGTGGACTTCCTCGTCGCGCGCTGCCTCGACCAGCTCGGGATCGAGAACGTGCTCGCGAAGCGCTGGGGGGAGCGCTCTTGACTCACGAGAGCGGACGGCTCCCCTCGGACGAGGTGCGCGGGATGTTCGACCGCATCGCGCCGGTCTACGACGTGATGAACCGCGCGATGACCGCAGGGCTCGACGGGCGCTGGCGCCGGCTCGCCGCACGTGAGGTCGTGTGGCCGGGCGACCGGGTGCTCGACGCCTGCTGCGGAACGGGCGACCTCGCGATCGAGTCCGAGCGTCGCGGTGGGAAAGTGGTGGGCCTCGACTTCTCGGAGCGGATGCTCGAGCGCGCACGAGGCAAGTCGGGAACGATCGAGTGGGTTCGGGGCGACGCGCTCGCGTTGCCTTTCACCGACGGGAAGTTCGATGCGGCGACGGTCGGATTCGGAGTCCGCAACCTCGACGACCTCGAAGGCGGGTTGCGTGAGCTTCACCGCGTGCTCCGGCCCGGAGGCAAGGTCGCGGTGCTCGAGATCACGCGGCCGAGCGGCCTCCTGCGCCCGTTCTTCAGGCTGTGGTTCGACGTCCTCGTCCCGTTCGCGGGCAAGGTGCTTCCGGGCGGCAAGGCGTACACCTACCTGCCGGCAAGCGTTCGCCGCTTCCCCGGGCCAGAGGATCTCGCCGCGCTGTTCGTATCCGCAGGCTTCGAGCACGTCCGCTACCGGCTGCTCGGTGGAGGAAGCGTGGCGTTGCACACTGCGACGCGCCCGAAGTGAGCGCCCACGCAGTTCTCCAGGAGGCGAGGCCGTATCTCGACGAGCTGGAGCAGCGGCTCGGGCTCGCGGTCGAGCGGTATCCGGGTCTCGTCGCAACCGTCGGACGAAACGCTGTGGCCTCCGGTGGGAAGCGTCTGCGCCCTCTCCTCGTTCATCTGACGGCGGATGAGCGCGAGCATGCCCTCCGCTGCGGCGTCGCGGTGGAGCTCGCACACGTGGCGACGCTCGTCCACGACGATCTCATCGATGGGGCCGAGCTCAGGCGCGGGCAGTCCTCGGCTTGGCACAAGCACGGCGAGATCGCAGCGAAAGCAGGTGGCGACTACCTGTTCTCTCGCGCCTTTGCGGAGCTGGCAGCTGCGGGCGATCTCGAAGGTGTCGACATCCTTGCGCGCGCCTGCCTCGCGATCGCGCGCGGAGAGGCGATGCAGCAGCGGCAAGCGCGCGACTCCTCGACGCCGATTGAGGCGTACCTCGAGCGGATCTCCCTCAAGACCGGGAAGCTCTTCGAGGCCTCGTGCCTGCTCGGGTCGCGGGACGCGCGGCTCGGGGAGTTCGGGCTCGCGCTCGGGATCGCGTTTCAGATCGCGGACGACATCCTCGACTGCGTCGGCGACACGATCGAGACCGGGAAGATTCCGGGCGCGGACCTCCGGGAGGGCGTGCCGACGCTACCGTTGATCCTCGCGGCGCGCGAGGACGATGTCGTACGCCGCGCACTCGAGGGAGGGCCGCTCGAGGGCGCGCTGGTCCGTGTCGCCGCGACGAGCGCGCTCGACCGTTCCAGGGCCATGGCCCTGGAGTACTCTAGGAAGGCGAGGGAGTTCCTTAGGGACGAGCCCGATCTGGAGGCACTCACGCACATCGTCATCGACCGGGAGCGCTGAAGAAGTGGCCGTCGTCGAGCAGAGCACGCTGGAGCCGATCCGCGAGAAGATCGAAGCGGGCCAGCGCCTCGGGTTCGAGGACGGGCTTGCTCTCCTCGAGTCCGACGACCTGCTCGCCCTCGGCGAGCTCGCCGATCTGGCGCGCCGCGTCCGCGGAGGGACGGACGAGGCCTTCTTCGTGCAGAACCTGTACGTGAACCAGACGAACGTCTGTCGCGTGAAGTGCAAGTTCTGCGCCTTCGCCGCGACCCAGAAGCAGGCTCAGGCCTACACCATCACGGCGGACGAGCTCGTCGAGGACGTCCTCCACCAGCGGGAGGCCACGGGATTCACCGAGATCCACATGGTGAACGGCGAGAACCCGCACGTCGACTTCGAGTTCTACCGAGGCACGATCGAGTCACTGCACGAGGCGCTTCCCGACGTGCACCTCAAGTGCTACACGGCGTCCGAGATCCACCACATGACGACGTTGTCCGGGCTCACGCACGAGGACGTCCTCCGTGAGCTCAAAGATGCGGGGCTGGGATCGCTTCCCGGAGGGGGCGCGGAAGTCTTCGCCGACCGCGTCCGCCGGCTGGTGGCTCCGGGCAAGGAGCACCCGGACATCTGGTTCCACGTCCACGACACCGCGCACAAGCTCGGCATCCCGACCCACTGCACGATGCTCTATGGGCACGTCGAGACCTACGAGGAGCGCGTGGATCACCTCCTCCGGCTCCGGGACCAGCAGGACAGGACGGGCGGCTTCCTCGCCTTCATCCCTCTCGCCTTCCACCCTGAGAACACGGTCTTCGAGCGCCGCGGCTGGCGGCACACGACGGGCTCGGACGACCTGAAGGTGCTCGCGTTCTCGCGCCTGATGCTCGACAACGTCCCGAACATCAAGGCCTACTGGATCATGATGGGGATGCCGTTGGCGGCGGTCGCGCTCCACTTCGGCGCGAACGACGTGCAGGGGACAGTCGTGCGGGAGGAGATCTTCCACGCAGCCGGTGCGGTCACCGAGACCGAGCAGAAGGTCGACGAGCTCGTCCGCTTTGTCCGCGAGGCCGGGCGGACTCCGGTGCAGCGGGACACGCTCTATCGGGAGCTGCGCCGGTGGTAAGCACGAAGTTCGTTTCGGCGGTGCCGATCATCCCCGCCCAGGAGATCGAGGCGAGCGCCACCTGGTATCGAGACAAGCTCGCGTTCGAGATCGTCCACACGGAGCACGAGTACGGAATCGTCGGGCGCGCGGACGACCTGCAGATCCACTTCTGGGGTCCGAGCGGCATCGCACCGAAGGACTCGATGACGATGATCCGCGTGGGCGTGGACGGCATCGAGAGCCTGTTCGAGCTATGCCGCGAGCACGAGATCGTCCACCCCAACGCGCCTCTTGAGGAAAAGCCCTGGGGCTTGCGCGAGTTTGCGGTACGTGATGCAGATGGAAATCTCGTCACGTTCTTCGAGAGGACGCCGGCGTGAGCCGTATCGCGAGGACCCGCACGCAACCGACATCTTCCGGACGAAGCCGCCCGGTGCTCGTGTGGGTCGTGTACGGCCTGGGCATCCTCGCTGCACTCGTGCTGATCGCGTCGGCCCTCTTCAGTGCGGGCGGGTACTTCGGCTCGGATGACACGAGCGTCGACGTCTCGCCGGTCGCGGTCGTCGTTTGGGGAGGGCTCGTTGCCCTCGCCGTGGCTACCTGGCTTTGGCGCCGTCGCAGGGGGCGACGCCGATGATCCGCCTCGGGCGCATCAGTTACGTCAACATGGCGCCGGTCTTCTACGGCCTCGAGGCCGATGTCGAGGAAGTGGTCGGCGTGCCAACCGAGCTCAACCGGATGCTGCTCGACGGAGAGATCGACATCGCGCCGATCCCGTCCATCGAGTACGCGCGCAACCATGATCGGTTGCGGATCCTGCCCAGGCTCTGCGTCTCCTCGGAGGGAACGATCGACTCGATTCAGCTCGTGACGAGAATGCCTTTCGGCCAGGTCCGCTCGGTGGCAGTCACTCCCGAGAGTGCCACCTCGGTCGTCCTCGTGCGCATCCTCCTTCCCAAGGCCGAGATCGTTCCGCTGGGGCTGGACGCGGACGCGACGCTCTTGATCGGCGACACAGCGCTCAGGAGCGCGTTCGAGGATCCCACGCCGCACTTCGACCTCGGGCGTCTCTGGCTGGAGCGAACGGGCCTGCCGATGGTGTTCGCAGTCTGGGCGGCGCCCGAGCCGCTCGTCGACGGGCTCACCGAGCTCGAGCACGGGCTCGTTGCCTCCGTGCGGCTGGCGCGCTCGGAGCCCGAGCGCCTCGCGCAGCAAGCCGCCGATACTTATGGCTACCCGGCTGGCTTCATGGCTCGTTACTTCGAGAAGCTTCGCTACAGCTTCGGCCCGCGAGAGCGTGCCGGCCTCTACACCTTCCTCGAGATGGCCCGCGATGCCGGGGAGCTCCCGCACGTTCCCGAGCTCCGGTTCGTGCGCGAGGGGGTCCCCGCGTGACGGTCGCGTCGGACGTAAGGGCAAGGCATGCCTCGCCCTCGTCCGAGTCCGATGTTCGCCTCGTGCTCGACAAAGCGCTCGACGGCGAGCGGATCGCCGACGAGGACGCGATCACGCTGCTCCGCTCGCGCGACCTCGTCGCCGTCGGCCGCGTGGCGAACGAGATCCGCAACCGGCTGACCGATCCGACGAAGGTGACGTTCATCGTCGACCGGAACCTGAACTACACGAACGTCTGCGTCACCGACTGCGACTTCTGCGCGTTCTACCGGCGCCCAGGCGACCAGCGCGAGTCGTACCTCCTTCCCAAGCCGGTCATCTACAAGAAGATCGAGGAGACGCTCGCCATCGGCGGCACCGGTCTCCTCATGCAAGGCGGCCACCATCCCGACCTCGGGATCGACTACTACGAGGATCTCTTCCGCTCGATCAAGGCGCGGTACAAGATCCATCTGCACGCGCTCTCGCCGCCCGAGATCCAGCACATCGCGCGCCGCTCCAAGCTCACGATCGCCGAGACGCTCGCTCGCCTCCGCGACGCGGGCCTCGACTCTGTTCCCGGCGGCGGCGCGGAGATTCTCGTCGACCGTGTTCGCGCCATCATCGCCCCGAAGAAGACGAAGTCGGACGAGTGGCTCGATGTCATGCGCCAGGCTCACCTGCTCGGTATGTCGACGACCGCGACGATGATGTACGGCCACGTCGAGACACTGGAAGAGCGAGTCGAGCACATGCGGCGCATCCGCGAGCTGCAGGACGAGACGCGTGGGTTCCGGGCATTCATCTCCTGGACCTTCCAGCGAGACGGCAACCGCCTGGACGACGTCGTCTCGGATGAGTCGCGGCCAACTTCCTTCGACTACCTGTTGACGCAGGCGGTCTCGCGCATCTATCTCGACAACGTCTCGCACATCCAGTCCTCGTGGGTGACGCAGGGGCTCAAGATCGGCCAGGTCGCGCTCGGGTTCGGCGCGGACGACATGGGCTCCGTGATGATCGAGGAAAACGTCGTCTCCGCCGCAGGTACGACCTATCGAACGACGACTGACGAGCTCGTGTACCTGATTCGCTCGCTCGGGAAGGTTCCAGTTCAGCGCGATACCCTGTACCGCGAAGTGCGCGTCTTCTAGGGGCGTGCAATTAGGAGGCAGGCCGTGGCAAGAGCCGGGGCGACCGCGAAGCGGGCGCCTGTACGGAACCTGTAAGAGCCTGCAAATCGCCGCTTTGAGTTCGGGTACCCTCGATCGCGCCGTGCTTCGCCTCCTGGTCTCCTCGGGGTTGGCCGCTCTGGTGGCCGCCTTGATCGCCGTTCCCGCCGAGGCGCAGCCGACCCAGCTCTTTCCGGGAACCACGTACGAGCACGGAGTCCAGTTCACGCCGCACGGGCCTGTCGCAATCCATGTCGTCCGCGGTCCGCGCCCGGTCGGGCTCTACCGCCTCCGCCCGGTGCTCTCCAACGAGTCGGTGACTAGGCTGGAAAGCGTCACGTCGATGCAGCGTCGACTCTCGAATCAGTCGACGTCGGTCGGGATCAACGGCGACTTCTACTCATTCGAGGACGGCCGGCCGAGCGGGATCACGCTTCGGGACGGAGTCCTGATCAGCCCTCCGAACGGACAGCGCTCGAGTGCGGGCATCACGCTCGACGGGATGCTCGACGTGCGCCGGGTCAAGTTCTTCGGGACGTGGCGTGGGGTTGGGCAGCGACGCTCGCTGAACGAGTTCAACAAAGCGCCAGGAAAGAACGGGATCTCGCTCTTCACATCCGACTACGGAAGCACAACGCCGCGGGTCACCGGGTCGTACGCGGTCGTTCTCTCCGGCTTTCCCGCCTCGACTCCCAACACGGACATCACAGCGACCGTGGCCAGCGCCGCGGAGAACGGCCCTTTCGGAGTCGCCCCCGGCACCGCCGTGCTCATAGCGCGGGGAATCGCGGCCACGAAGCTGCGGGCCGAGGCGCCGGTGGGCGCGACGATCGCGCTCAGGTTGATTCTCCAGCCCGGTTGGGACACGGTCACGGATGCGATTGGCGGCGGACCGGTGCTCGTGCGCAGCGGCCGGCCCGTCTACCGGGCGCATGAAGCGTTCACGACCTCGCTGCTCGTGCCGCGGCATCCGCGCACAGCGGTCGGTCAGCTCGCCGACGGGCGCATCCTCCTCGTCGCCGTCGACGGTCGCCAGTCCGGGTACTCCGTCGGCATGACCACGTTCGAGATGGCGCAGGCGCTCGTCCGCCTCGGCGCAGTCCGAGGCATGGGATTCGACGGCGGAGGCTCTACCACTCTCGCCTTCGAGGGCACGGTGCTCAACCGCCCGTCGACGACAGAGCGTCCGGTCTCGACGGCTCTGATGCTCCAGTACTACGGCGTGTACGCGCCACCCCCGCTCGTCCCAGTTGTGTCGCCCAACGGAGACGGAGTCGCCGAGGAGCAAGAGCTCGCGTTCAAGGTCGTCCGGCCCTCGAACGTCACGACGACGCTGACGGCGCCGGACGGCACGGTCGCGCTCTCGGAGACCGTCGCCCGTGCGCCGGGTGCGTACGAGGTCGCGTTTCCTCCCACGCCGCTGCCCCTACCACCGTCGGATCCAGCCTTGCCGCCTCCACCAGCGCCCGAGCCGGTTCCGCCCGTGGAGGGCCGCTGGACGCTCAACCTGACCTCCACCGACGACCAGGGCCTCACGTCGTCGGCGGTTCGCCGCTTCGCGGTGAACTCCACGCTGGGGTTCCCCAAGCTGAATCCGATACGCCTGCTCCTGCCACCGCGGGGCGCCAACACAATGGTGCGCTGGACGCAAGCACGAGCGGCACGCGTCAAGGTCACGGTGGAGACGAGCGACGGGATTCTCGTGCGCGTGGCAGCTCTCCGCCGCTTCGAGCCGGGTGCGCAAGCTGTCGTCTGGAACGGGCGTCAAGCCAGCGGAAAGCTCGCCGCAGGCGGTCGTTACGTCGTCCGGGTGATCGCGGAGAACGAGCTTGGCAGCGTCACGCTCGAGCAATCGCTCACGGTGCGCAGGGTCGCCGGTCCGCGCAAGTAACCGCAGGGCGCGCCCGTAGACTTCCACGGTGCTCTTCGCCTCGATCCTCAGCGAGATCACGGAGGCGATCACCTCCACGATCGGCGACTACGGCCTCTATGCCGTCTTCCTCCTGATGCTCGTGGACGCCGTGCTGCCCGCTGCGAGCGAGGTGGTGATGGTCTACGGCGGCGCCGTCGCGGCCGGAGCGTTCGCCGGCCAGGAGGTCGTCCTCTTCGGGAGGACGATCGATGAAGGGCTCCCCGCCTACACCGCGATCGCGCTCGCTGGAACGATCGGCTACACGCTCGGGTCGATCGGAGGCTGGGCGATCGGCCTCTACGGCGGCCGCCCGTACCTCGAGCGGCACGGGCGCTGGCTTCATCTCGACAGAGGGAAGCTCGACCGCGCGGAGCGCTGGTTCGAGCGCTGGGAGGACTGGGCGGTCTTCCTCGGACGCATCACACCAGTCGTGCGCTCGTTCGTCTCCATCCCGGCGGGAGTCATGGAGACGCCATTCGTGCGTTACACGCTCCTGACGCTCACCGGGTCGGCGATCTGGTGCTTCGCGTTCGCCGGTGCGGGCTGGGCGGCGGGAGAGAGTTGGGAGGACTTTCACCATGCGTTCCGCTACCTCGAGTACCTGGTCGCGGCGGTGATCATCGCGGTCGTTGCCTGGCTCATCGTGCACGTCGTACGGCGCCGGCGCCGTCGGGTCGCCGAGGAGTCAGCGGGAGCCTGAGGAACACTGGAATCGCACCACTCGAAGCTACACTCGCCCGCGTGAGCCAACAGATTCCGCTCATCGACGTGAAGGCGCAGTACGCGCCCTTCATCCCGCAGATCAAAGCGGCTATCGACGGCGTTCTCGAGAGTGGGCAGTTCGTCTTCGGACCGAACGTCCGCGCGTTCGAGGAGGAGGCCGCGCGGTATCTTGGTGTCCGGGAGACGATCGGCGTGGGAAACGGCACGGACGCCATCGTGCTCGTCCTGAACGCGCTCGAGATCGCCGCTGGCGACGAGGTGATCTGTCCCGCCTTCACGTTCTACGCAACCGCCGAGGCGATCGCGCGAGTCGGCGCCACACCGGTCTTCGCAGACATCGATCCGCATACGCTGAACCTCGATCCCGAGCGCGTTGCAGAACGCGTCACCAGCCGCACCAAGGCGATCATGCCGGTGCACCTCTTCGGCCGGCCGGCACCGCTTGCCGAGCTCGCCGAACTCGGCCTGCCCTTGATCGAGGACGCGGCTCAGGCCTTCGGCTCGCCCGAGATCGCCGGAGCGGGTGTCGCGTCGACCTTCAGCTTCTATCCCACGAAGAATCTCTTCGGCCTCGGGGACGGTGGTCTGGTCGCCGTGAACGACGCTGAGCTCGCGGAGCGCATTCGCATGCTGCGCTTCCACGGCTCGAAGGCGAAGCGCATCTTCGAATACATCGGGACGAATTCGAGGCTCGACGAGATCCAAGCCGCCGCGCTCCGAATCTTCCTGCGCGAGCTAGACGGCTGGACAGCCCTCCGGCGCGAGGCCGCCGATCGCTATCGCGAGCTGGGCCTGGGCGATGCCTGCGAGGTTCCGGCCGACGAGCCGGGTCACGTGTACCACCTCTTCGTCTCGCGGTCTCCTCAGCGCGACGAGATCCGCGCCGCGCTCACCGAGGCCGGGATCGGGAGCGCCGACTACTATCTGCCTCCGCTCCATCTTCAGCCTGCGCTTCGCTATCTCGGGTATTCCGAGGGTGATCTCCCCGAGACCGAGCGCGCCGCCAAGGAAAACTTCTCCGTACCGCTGTGGGCCGGGATCACCGCGGAGCAGCAGGAACGGGTCGTCGAGACCGTCCGCGCGGCGCTCGGCGTGCCCGCTTAGGCAAGGCATGCGCTCTCCGGTCAACCGGCACAGGCTCTGGCAGGTCGGCGTCGACGCTGGACTGATCATCGCCGCCTGGGTGCTCGCGTGGTATCTCCGCTTCGAGGGTTCAGCACGACCCGTGTACTACGACCGCTACCTCGAATGGGATGTCATCGCGCTTGTTCTTGTGATCAACCTTCCGATCTTCGTCGCGTTCGGCTTCTACAACCGCTGGTGGCGTTACGTGTCGACGCAGGACGTGTGGGGGGCTGTCCGCGGCGTGGCTGCCGCTGCCGTGGCTGCATTTCTCGTCTTCACCTTGCTCGATTTCCATCCGGCGAGCGTGCCGCGCGGGATTTGGATCGTCGACGTCCTCCTGCTGCTCGCACTCGTGACTGGTTCGCGCCTCCTTGCGCGCACGCTGATCGAACGGCCGTCAGCAAGAACGATCATCGCGCGCGGCAAAGAAGTGATCATCGTCGGAGCGGGCGACGCGTCGCAGCTCATCCTGCGCGAGATGCTCAAGAACCCTTCGCTCGGGTACACGCCGATCGGCCTCGTCGACGATGACCCACGCAAGAAGAATCTCCGGCTGCACGGGATCCGCGTCCTCGGCACGACCGGCGAGCTCTCCCACCTGCTCCGCGACCGCCGCCCCGACGAGCTCCTGATCGCGATCCCCTCGGCCTCGGGTGACGTACGCGAGCGGATCGTCGAGATCGCTCGTGCCGAGAATGTGCCCGTCAACACGCTTCCCGGGCTGCCCGAGCTGATCACGGGCGACTTCAACCTGACCGGGCAGATCCGTCCGGTCGAGGTCGAGGACCTGCTCGGCCGCGAACCGGTGGAGGTCGACATCGACTCGATCGCGGGCTACCTCACCGGTGAGGTCGTCCTCGTCACCGGCGCGGGCGGCTCCATCGGCTCGGAGCTCTGCCGTCAGATCGCTCGGATCGGCCCGACCCGACTCGTGCTGGTCGACAACTCCGAGGCCGGACTGTTCGAGATCGAGCGAGAGCTGATCGACGAGCGCGGTTTCCGGGCGGCTTCCGCGGTTCTCGCCGACGCCGGCAACGTCACGAAGATTCGGCAAGTCTTCGAGAGATACCGGCCCGCTGTCGTCTTTCATGCCGCTGCGTACAAGCACGTCGCACTCGTCGAGGCGAACCCGGTCGAGGCGGTCCGAAACAACACGCTGATGACACGGACCGTGGCCGACATCGCAGCCGAGCTCGGCGCAAAGCGGTTCGTCTTGGTCTCGACGGACAAGGCGGTGAACCCCATGGGCGTGATGGGCCAAACCAAGGCGCTCTGTGAGTGGATCGTCGAGGCCTGGGGACACCAGGAGGACACATCCACGCGCTTCTGTGGCGTCCGCTTCGGCAACGTGCTCGGCTCGTCGGGGAGTCTCATTCCGATCTTCCGCAAGCAGATCGCCCGAGGAGGACCGGTCACGGTCACGCACCCGGAGATGACCCGTTACTTCATGACGATTCCCGAGGCGGTCCAGCTCGTCATCCAGGCGGGTGCGATCGGGGGCCGCGGCCAGGTGTACGTCCTCGACATGGGCGATCCGGTGAAGATCGCCGACCTCGCGGACACGATGATCCGCTTGTCGGGCAAGGAGCCGGGTCGGGACATCGCGGTCGAGATCGTGGGCGCGCGGCCGGGGGAGAAGCTGCACGAGGAGCTCTGGTCGACGACCGAGACCGTCACCCCTTCGACCCACGAGGCAATCCTGCTCGTCACCCGGCCGCCGATCGACGCGGGGTGGCTCGAGCAAGAGCTCGATGCGCTCCATGGTCTCGTCGAGAGCGGCGACTCGTTGGAGCTCGTTCATCGCTTGAACGCACTCGTCTCCGCTCCGCGGCGAGCGTTCGTACCCGAAGACGGAGCGGGCGCCGTGCAGACGGCGCCCGCATCCGAGTCGGTCTAGCGTCCTCCCTACGAATCAGGCGCGCGCAGGAGCAGTAGCTGTCCGTTCTCCCGTTTGGGAATTGCGGGCGCGTCGTTGCCACCGAGGATCTCGACGTCCCAGCCGTGAGCCTGGATGTCGACTAGGAACGCTCCGGGGCCGAAGATCGCCGACGCGTCGACGATACCGCTCGACTCCCAGGCCCCTCGGTTAAGCGTCGGAGCGCCCGGAATTGCCTGGTTGACTTCCGCGACCACCTGCTCGATGCCCGTGGAGAACGGGTACCGCCAGATCCGGGCGTTGGTGGCGCCCGGGAACGCGGTCGACTGCCCGTTGTGCGAGCCCGTGTCCTCCTGGATGTAGAGGCCTTCGGCCGTCGTCTCGATGTTGTCCGGCTGATGGACGGCGACCGTGCTGTTGTACCCGAGTGCGTCAAAGTCCGCGCCCGGGAGGATGTCGAGCGTCGCTCCTTCGAGCGGATTCGAACCGAGCGCGAGCTTGAAGATGCGCCCGTTCATGTAGAGACCGCCGCCCGTCGAGCTCCGAGTCAGGCGCGTCCAGCCGGGAATCGCCGGCGAGGGGGGCTTGGCGCGGGGCTCACCGGTGTCCGCAAGGTAGACGACCTTGGACATCCCGGGCCGCCTGTCGTACGCGATGTCCTCGACGCGGATGAACTGGAACACGTTGTTCTCGTTACTCCAGTGCTCGAGGACCCACTGCGGGCCGTCCGGCATGCCCGGCGTCGCCGGTTTCGGGGACGGCGGAATCGTGGTCGGGGATGCCGACGGGAGCGGGTAGCCGAAGTCGGCCGATGTGACCTCGCTACCGTCGTCGGCGTCCTTGCCCGTTGCGATCTCTCGCGGTACCTCGATGAAGCGACCCGGGATCGCATCCATCGCCTCGGTGACGTCGCCGTAGTCGTTGATCGCGGGATTGTCGGCCACGAAGGCGTAGAGCGTGCCCTTGTCGTTCCAGACGTCGTCGCCGCTCTCAGCCTTGTACATGTAGAGCTGGGACGCAGGTGCGTCGAACGTGTCATCGCCCGAGAGCACGACCGGGTAGCCGTAGCCCGGAACGCCGACCGAGTTCTCGTGATTGTGGCGGCCCATCCCGTAGATCGACTTGTACGTGCCGCTCCTCACGTCGTACGCGACGACCACGCCGGCCTGTTCGGTCCCTGGAGTTGCGAGCGTGAGTCCCGGTTCCCAGGAATCCTCCTGCCGGAGGACGATGTCGCGTGCCTCCTCGTTCGTGAGCAGGAGTTCGCGCTCGAAGCCGTGCTCGGCGCCGACGAGGAAGTTAGAGCAGAAGCGCTGATAACCGGCGCTCTGCGGGATCACGTACTCACCCCGGAGCACGCCGGCACTGTTCTGGTTCAAGCGCAACCTGCTCACGGTCGAATTGAGGTGATCCTGTCGCGTGGTCGGGAACGGAACGAGCGACAGCTCGTGGTTGACTAGGATGTCGGCCGTTCCCCGGCCGTTGATCCTCTCGACGGCGATCCCGTCCGGAATGGCCTCGAACGTGTAGCCGCTTCCGAGCGTGTCGCCGACGGAGATGATCGCCTCCGTCGTCCAGCCGTTCCGGCCGTCGAGCATCTCGTCCACGTCGGTTGTGAAGCCGCCGTTGCCCGCAGCGGCAGTTGTCGCGAACACGGTTACGAGCGCGACCGCGCCCGTGGCCAGAGTAAATCCGAGTCTTCTCATTCTCCCCTCCCAAGAGTCGTTGCGCCCTGGACCTAAGCAGATCGAGCGCCTGTCACCAAGTGACACTGTGTCACAAGGCGGTGAACATGAGGTCGAGAAGCAGCGCCGGAGTGCGTTCCTGGCGCTGTGCTGACCCGTCTCGCTTCCGAAGCGGAATCTCAGCTGCCGATGCGAGGACTCCCAACCTGCCGTCACGTACAAGCATCTCGTCTACCGCGCCCAGACGTCCGGCAAACGTCGTGTAGACGGGCACGCCCAGCGCAACTGCCTCCCGGTTCATCGTCCCTCCCGCGGAGACCACGAGGTCGGCCAGCGCGACGAGGCTCTGGGCATCGACGGCTCGCTCGGGAAGAACCAGAGATGGCAAGTCGAGCGCGGCGATCGATCTGCGCTGCTCGGCGGTGCGAGGCAGGACGACCGCCTGGACCGAGGGCTCCGAGCCGAGCTTGCGCAGCACGTCTCCGAACAGCGGATTCGCCTGGCGGTGGTACAGCGAGACCTCGGGCGGCGTGCGCACGATGACGAGCACGCGGTCGGTGTCGAGCCCGAGGTCAGCCAGCACCGATGGATCGGGCTCGAAGCCCGCAAGGTAGTACTCCTCTTCGAGCCCGGGAAAGCGGCGCACCTTGTGCTCGCGAGCGCCGAGGGAGTCGAGTCGGTCTTGCGGGATCGCCTCGGGCACGACGACCCGGGTCGCCGCACGGCAGCCGAGCCCGTGTTGCACGCGCGCGAACTCATAGTCGAACGCATACGCGGAGGGGATCGAGAGCGAGCGCGCGGCGAGGGGGAGCTCATGGGACGCGTGCGAGAGCGCAATGTCGAAGCTCCGGCTCTTCGCCCAGCGACGCAGTGCGGGGAGCCGGGCGGCCATCGCACGCGCCTTGCCCCAGGCACTCGCGCCGCCGTGCCGTGGACCGACGACGTCGTGCGGAATGCCGTGCAGCCGCAAGAGCTCCAGGGTTTGCGCGTAGTCGCGCGTCGTCACCTCCACCGAGTGCCCTCTCGACTCGAGCAGCGCGATCAGGGGGCGGAAGAACGGAACCTGCGGCGAGTTCGAGACGTCGATCCAGACGCGCACGTCGAGACCCTAGATGTCCCGCCCACACAGGTTGTGAACGCCTGAGAGATCTATCCGGCCCTCCTTCGAGGCGGTGGGTCTGCCACGACTCACTCTCGAAGGAGGGCTCGGATCTCGCTTCACCGTAACGCCAAGCTCGGATTGGGCGGACGCTCGGCGTTCGTCGGCGCGATCGAGGGCGGACTCTCGATCAGAGCCGCCGCCTGTCACTTCAACGTCTCGCCCGCGACCGCTCATCGCTGGTGGCGGCGCTGGCGTGAGGCGGACGAGGAGTCGAGGCGTACTCTCGCCTGCCTCTTCGACCGCTCCAGCCGTCCGCACCGCTCTCCGCGTGAGCTCGCGAGCGTGCTGCAGGAGCGGATCTGCGCCTGCCGGCGGGAGACCGGCTGCGGACCCAGGCTCGTTGCCAGCGCGACCGGCTTTGCGCACTCGACCGTATGGAAGGTGCTCCGTCGAGCGGGGCTCTCGCGGCCGCCGCGAG
>Ga0136621_1000588_pt1 | contig 14330 bp, 6 predicted proteins | sample AntDryUQ445A2306_FD_104673 | JGI IMG/M metagenome (GOLD analysis project Ga0136621, IMG submission 104673) | Polar desert sand microbial communities from Dry Valleys, Antarctica - metaG UQ445A (23.06) | ecosystem: Environmental > Terrestrial > Soil > Desert | place: Antarctica: Dry Valley...
CCATCACGTACGTGAGAGGTACGAGGCGGACGATCGCCGGGGCGAGCATGGAGCCGACGATGAATGCGCCGAACGAGGGGAGCGTCCATAGCCCGGCCCGAAACGGGGACAGCCCGGCCACGAGCTGCAAGTACTGGAAGATGAACAGGAACGCACCGAACAGGACCAAGATGCCGAGGGTGTACACAGCCAATGACGCGCTGAACGCGCGCACCCGGAAGAGGCGGAGGTCGATCAGCGGATCGGCGAGCTTCGCCTGCCGGCGTACGAACGCGATGCCCACAGCGAGCCCCACCAGGATGGATACGACCGGTGGCAGCGACCCGACGCCGTCCTGGGCCATCTGCTTGAGGCCGTAGACCACCGCCAGCACGGCGACCAGTGACATGGCAGCGCTGAGCAGATCGAGGCGACCCGGGTCGGGGTCGCGGTACTCCGGCAGCAACAGCGGTCCCAGTACGAGCAGCAAGGCCATGACCGGCACGGCGAGCAGGAAAACCGATCCCCACCAGAAGAACTCGAGCAGCGCTCCTCCGAGTAGCGGGCCGATCGCACCCCCGAGCGAATACGCGGTGATCCAGACTCCGATCGCGAACGTGCGCTGACTCGCATCGTGGAACATGTTGCGGATCAGCGAGAGGGTCGACGGCGCGATGGTCGCGCCCGCGATCCCGAGCAGCGCGCGGGAGGCGATCAGCATCTCCGCGCTCGTCGAAAACGCCGCCAGCAGCGAGGCGAGGCCGAACGCTACGGCGCCGATCAGCAGCAACCGGCGGCGCCCGATCCGATCGCCGAGCGTGCCCATCGTGATCAACGCACCGGCGACCATGAAGCCGTAGATGTCGATGATCCACAGCAGTTGCGCGCTGCTCGGCTGCAGGTCCGCGCTCAGAGACGGCACCGCGAGGTGCAGCACGGTCAGGTCCATCGCGTAGACCACGCACGCGAGAGCGAGCACCGCGAGCCCGATCCACTCGCGGCGTCCGGCTCTAGGAGTATCGGCGGTGGACACATTCATTCAGACGAACGGGGCACCGCAAAATCATCGCCGCGCGACGCGAACGACCGACAGGGGTCAGGTCTCCCGTGTTGCGCGTGTGCCGGTTTGCAACAAGCTTCCGCAAGCGGTCAACCTGGCTCGCGCCGTGGTTAGCCTCCAGAGATGCCCGTCCGCCACGACCGCTGTTGCCGGATGGTCTCTACCGCGTGAGCGCTCGAGGCAACGAGCGCGGCGATCTACCGTGACGCCGGCGATCGTCGCCTGTCCCTCGAGCTCCTCGCGAAGGGGGTCGGGCGATACCACTGGCGCATCCTCTCCTACTGCCTGATGACCAATCACTATCACCTGCTCGTGCAGACGCCGCTTAGCGAACCTCTCGCGCGGGATGCGCCAGCTGAACGGCGTCTATGCGCAGTCCTTCAACCGACGTCACGCCCGGGTCGGACATCTCTTCCAGGGCCGCTATCGGGCGCGGGTCGTGCAGGCGGACGCCCATCTTCTCTCGGCCGTGCGCTACATCCTCAGAAACCCCGTCCGCGCTGGCCTCTGTCACGATCCGGGCGAGTGGCGCTGGTCGAGTCACCGCGAGGCGCTCGGCGCGAGCCGCGCTGGCTCCTCGACCGTGTGCAGCTTCTCGCGCACTTCGGCGAACCTCGCTCGAGCGGGCGCGAGCGCTATCACCGGACGCTCCAACACTGGCCTTGCGGGATCGTTCGCGGCCGCGATTTCCGTCTACGTAACCGGCTGCGCGACGAGCTTCGGCGTCTGGGTCGGAGCCGACACGCCGCCCGACTGCTCGATCGTGATGGCGACCACCGCGCCGGGCTTGATCGACACGGACAGGGGCACCATCGTCTCGGCACCGGCGAACACCGCAGCCGAAGAAGGGGCCTTGGCATTCGGCTTGATGACCCACGCCTGGTAGGCCTTTCCGGCAGGCGCAGGTCCGAGGCCGTCGAGAATCAAGACCCCACGGCCGTTCGCTCCGAGGGCAAGGATGATCCGACCACCCGAGTTCGCAATCGGCATCCGCTTCGTGGTCGGGTTCGCGAGCAGCGAGATCGCTTGCTCAGCGTCGGATACCGCCGCCGCCGTCTGCTCGGCGGCAACGCTCGAGTCGTCGGAGTCGAGGCTCGAAACAAGGGCCGTGGCGCCGAGCGCGATTGCGGCCACACCCACCAGCGCGGCGAGCGTGATAAGCGCCGCGGCAGACGGCCGGCGCTTGGGTGGAAGCTCGAGCCGCCCGAGGGTGCTCGTCCGCGTGGGACTCAAGCCGGGGCCGGGCACCGGGGTGGCCGATCCGTTGGAGTCGGAACGTGCGACAGCCGTCGGGGGTATCCCCTCCACGGGCGCGACCATAGCGACGGTCTCGGCCGGAGGTTCGGTCGCGTACGGCGCGGGCTCGAATTGCGCCGACGAGAACATCGAGCCGGAATCCGGAACGGGAAGGGGAACGGGCTTCCAACGGCGCGAGCGGACGCGATGAACGACGTATGCCGCCGCCACAACCGCCCCGAGGACGATCAGCGTCCGAATTCCTCGCAGTCCCTCCACCTCCCGGATCAAGCTCTTGTTGGAATGCCGACCGGTCGACGCGATACTACTACGCGCGGAAACACCGAGAGGAAGGGGAAGCTGGAGATGACGATCGCGGTCTACGCGGCCTCCGTTGCGCTCGCAGTAGCGTGCATCGTCCTCCTCTTCGTCGCGGTGCGGCGTCTGCTGAATCGGCAGGAGGAGATCGTGGCCGCGATGCTCCGCCGCTATGACGACAGGCTCGCCGAGTTCGCCCAGACCCTGAACGACGCGGTCAATCGCCCGCACCCGCCACCGGCCCTGATCGCCGAGGAGGAAGCTCGCGCGATTCCCGAGCACGGTGTGATGCGCTTGCTCGAGCTCGCCAAGGAGCGCATGTCGGCCGACGCCGCCGTCGCGGTGGTCTCTGCGCCGAGCAAGGAGCCGCTGCTCGCGACCGTTGGGCTCTCGCAGGCCGAAGTTGCCCAGGTCGGGCGCATGGGCGTTCCCGACTACCGAGGCGCGCGGGCGCTTCAGGTCGCCTTCAACGGAGAAGCCGCCACGCCTCCCGGCAGCACACCCATCCGGTCGGGCCTCGCTGTGCCGCTGCTCAATGTCGAGGACGGACAGGGGATGCTCGCCGTGCTCACGCGCGCGCCGGACCGTCGTTTCAGCGAGATGGACATCACGACGCTCGAGGATGTGGTGAGCGGCACACGCCCCGCGCTGGAGGCGTCACTCGAGCTGCGCGAGGCCGACCCTGTTCCCGAGCTCGACGCGCTGACCGAGCTGTACGACCGCCGTGCGTTTCACGCGCTGCTCGACCGCGAGCTCGGCCGCGCCCGCGGACGGCGCGAGCCCTTGGGGCTCGCCATGCTCGATGTCGATCGGCTCACGACGATCAATGCGCGCATCGGCCATCTCGCCGCGGACGACATCCTCGTGCAGATCGCAGCGGTGCTGCGCGATGTCGCCGGTCGCGACGATCTACCGTGCAGGATCGGAGGCGGCCGCTTCGGTGCACTTCTTCCACGCGGCGACACACGCGAGGCCGAGCGGCTGTTCGAGCGCCTGCAGGCGGCCCTGCGCGAGCGACCGTTCCCAGACATCGGGGTGGTCACGGTCTCCGCAGGCGCGACGGAGCTCATGCAAAGCGACGACGCCGCAGCGCTTCTCGGCCGAGCGGACGCAGCGCTCGGGCTGGCGAAGGTGTCGGGACGCGACACCGTCGTCGCCGCCGCGCATCGCTAAGGCGGCGGCTCGAGAATTGACCGCGCGCGTCCTCGGACTCGTAGGGCGAGGCTTGCCTCGCCTAGTGGTTTGACCGGCAACGTTGCTCGGTTCCTGGGTCACGAGCACCAAGCCTTCCGGCGCCGCGTGATCGTGGGTCAGGGACCCGGCGAACGTTGCCGGTCAGACCACTGGTTCATCGCGGGCGCGTTGAGGGCGAGGCAAGCCTCGCGCCTACGAGTTCTTACTCCTGCGCCATCGCAGCCTCGTGCATCGAGAGGAACGGCGCGAAGCTCGAGAGCGAGACGACTCCGTGGCCGGGTAGTCGGTCCCGCTCGCATACGAGCCGGCTCTCGGCGGCCTTCTGCTGTCGAATCGCCCAGGCGATGTACGCGTCGCCGCGTCGCTCGCTAACGAGCGCCCCAACGATCGCCGTCCGTGCTTCACCGAATTGCACCGCGCCGAGGGAGGTTGCCTCCTCCAGCGCGCGCACCGTGAAGACGCCTTCCGCCGTCTGCAGCTTCGTCGACCGGCCAGTCGCGACCTCGAAAACGACGCGGGGCGCCGACGTCGAAAGGGCGAGCCCGGTCCCTTCCGGCAGCCAGCTCGGCGCCGGCGAGACGGCGAGTCTTCGGGCGGGGGCGCCGGCGAAGGTCGTCCGGAAACGGGCGACGTCGGCGCTGGAGGGTCGCGCCGTGACGAGGCGCTGCTGGATCTCGGCGCGGCGCAGCTCGTCGCCGATGATTCCCCGCGCGACGGCGACACTTGCGCCGGCTTCGGCGAGAGCCGCACGATACGCGGCTGCGCTCCCGCCGAAGCGTGCGGTGACAATGCGCCGCTCCGTCGCGAGGATCTGCTCCGTCTTCACCGCGGCTCGCTCACGCTCGACCGCGCGTATGACGAGAGACGTCAGCGCGAGCTCGCGATCGCCGGTCACCTTGGCCAGCGCCGCGACGCCGGAGGCCGTGAGCGGACGTCCGGCGTATACGCAACGGACGCCGGCGGGAAGATCGATCTGGCCGGTCTGCCGGTCGGAGTCGAGCTCGTCGCCGAGGAGATCAGGCGCGTCACAAAGATCCGGTTCGCGGGCCCAGAGCCAGACGCACGCGGCGTACGTCTTGTCCGGATCGTTCGAGCGCTCGTTGCGCTGCGCCCAACCCCAGGACCAGACGTGCGAGAGACGGAGCTCGTGCGCCACCTGTCCCGCAGCGAATCCCTGCCACTTGGCAACGTCGAACCAGCGCGAACGCGGCTGCAGTCCCTCTCGCCCCCCAGAGCCGGCGCCGGTTTGGAAGCCGATCATCAGCCCGACGCGAGACGGAGGGATGCCGATCGCGAACAGCTTCGCCGCCGATGCCCGATAGCCGGTGCGCAGACGCCGCGACCCGTCGACCGCGCCGTCTCGCCAGATCAGATTCGCGTTCGCGTACTTCTCGAGGACGATGTCGGACACCTGTCCGACCGCCCGCCACCATGTCGCCGCGTCGCCGCCGGTAAACGGCTCGCTCGAGACGAGCAACGCGGGGCGTCCGCCGCGCTCGGAGAGACGGGTCACGAAGCGGAGGACGTTCGCGCGGTAACGCTCTGCCGTCGGCGTCAGCGGCGTTGGCAGCGAGGCGCCCCACATCTCGTTGAGCGCTATTAGCGGACGTTCGCACCCGCTTACCGACACCGCATAGTCGAAGAGAGAGTCCGCGCGGCGCGCGATCAGATCAGCATCCGCCGGCTCGGACGGCGTCCCGACTCGCTTCCGCAGGTACATGTCCCAGTGCACCGTCGCGGCCCCAGCAGTACGCGCCTCCGCGGCGAGAAGAGGACCACCCGTCGCAACGACGACGCCGGGGCGCGCAAAGCGCTCGCGCCAGAAGGTGACCGAGCCGTCCGCGAAGTCGATCCAGGCCGGTTGCGGATCGGCGACGCCGCAGGAGAGCTCGTCAGGCCGGGCTGCGGCCGAGCCGGCGAGGGCGGCCGGAATGCCGAGAAGACAGATAGCTGCGACGAGAAACCGTCTCACGATCGGCTACAGGTAGCAGAAAGTCGTGACGAACAGGTCAACTTCGCAGCGTAGAGCTGGTCGGTCGAGGAAAACCCGTACTCACTGCGAGCGTCAGTCGGGCCGGAGGCCGGCTTCGCCGGCCGGGAGGCGTTGCGCCGCGAACTCGATGCGTTGTTCAGAAGAAGGGGGCTCGCGGGGGAACCATGGGGTTCCCCCGCGCAACTACGACTCCTCTTCCGCAGGAGTCTCGACCTCGGCGACGTCGCCGCCGCCGTTTCCAGAGAGCTCGTCGTCGAACGGAAGGCCGAGCGCATCGAGGTCGAATCCGTCGCCGTCGCCGATCTCCTCGAGCGCGGCGAGCAACTCCGCCTCCGCCTCCGGTCGGGCGAAGGTCACGGGAAGCGGCTCCATCGGCTCGATCGAGATCTGCCGGTACTGCCTGAGCCCGGTCGCGGCGGGGATCAGCTTGCCGATGATCACGTTCTCCTTCAGGCCGAGCAGACGATCGGTCTTGCCCTCGATAGACGCGTCGGTCAGGACCTTGGTCGTCTCCTGGAACGAGGCCGCCGAGAGGAAAGATTCCGTCGCGAGCGAGGCCTTCGTGATGCCGAGAATGATCGGATCGAACGTCGCCTGCTCGCCCTTCTCCTTCTTCACGCGCAGGTTCTCGCGCTCCAGGACGACGCGGTCGACGAGCTGGCCCGGCAGGAGCTTGGTGTCCCCGGCGCTCTCGACACGCACCTTCTTCAGCATTTGCCGCACGATCAGCTCGATGTGCTTGTCGTGAATCTCGACACCCTGTGACTTGTAGACGTTCTGCACCTCGCCCACGAGATACAGCTCGGTCGAGGTCGCACCCTTGAGCGTGAGCAGGTCGGTCGGGTTCAGCGAGCCCTCGTTCAACGCATCGCCGGACTCGACCAACTGCCCGGTCGCGACCTTCAGACGTGTCCTCCGTGGGAAGGCGAACTCCTTCGGATCCGGGAGCTCACCCTTCTCGTCGATGGCGGTCGGGGTGACTGTCACCTTGATCGTCCGCTCCGAGTCGTCGATGTCGATCTTGCCGGAGACATCGGTGAGCGTCCCTGCGCCCTTCGGGTTACGCGCCTCGAAGATCTCGACGACGCGCGGGAGGCCATGGGTGATGTCCGCTCCGGCCACACCGCCCGTATGGAACGTGCGCATGGTCAGCTGCGTGCCCGGCTCGCCGATCGACTGGGCGGCGATGATCCCGACCGCGTCGCCGATCTCCGCCGGCCCGCCGGTTGCCAGGAACGTGCCGTAGCAGTAGCGACAGATCCCGTACTCGCTGCGGCACTTGAGAACCGACCGGACCGGGATGGTGGCCGTCGCCGCGTGCTCGCCGAACTCCTCGACCAGCTTGCGGAGACCGCTCATGGTGATCTCTGTGCCCTTCGCGATGACCAAGACCTTGCCCGGCTTCCCGTCCTTGATCGGCTTCATGATGTCGAGTGCCGCGACTCGGCCGGCGACGCTCTTGTTCGGAGACTCGTCGAGGATGAGCGCGAGGTCGACGTACTCCTTCGTGCCGCAGTCACTCGGGTTCTTGCCGGGCTGGTCGCGGATGATGACGTCCTGAGAGACGTCCACGAGCCGTCGCGTGAGATACCCAGAGTCGGCCGTGCGGAGCGCCGTGTCGGCAAGGCCCTTGCGCGCTCCGTGCGTCGAGATGAAGTACTCGAGCACGGTGAGCCCTTCCATGAAGTTGGCCTTGATCGGCCGAGCGATGATCTCACCCTTCGGATCGGCCATGAGGCCGCGCATGCCGGCGAGCTGCCGGATCTGGTTGAACGATCCGCGCGCGCCCGAGTTGGCCATCATGTAGATCGGGTTCGTCGGGGAGAGGTTCGCCATCATCGCGTTGGCCACTACCTCCGTCGCCTCGGTCCAGATCGCGACGATGCGCTCGTCCCGCTCTTCCTCGGTCATGAGCCCGCGGTCGTACTCACGTCCGACCTTGGAGACTTCCTCCTCGTACTCGCCGAGGATGCGCTCCTTGCTATCCGGGATGACGATGTCGTTCTTCGAGATCGTGATTCCCGCGCGGGTCGCGAACCTGAAGGTGAGCGACTTGATGACGTCGAGGGCGGCCGCGATCGTGTTCGGCCCATAGCGCTCGACGAGATCGCTGATGAACTGGTCGAGCACGCGCTTGGTGAGCGTCTCGTTGAGGAACGGGTGATCCTCCGCGGCGCCACCGGTCGCCTCGCTCAGAGCTCGCTCGACCTCGGCATTGAAGATGACGCGCCCCGGAGTCGTCAGCAGGCGCTCGTCGCCCCACTCGTACTCGATCGGATCCTGGTAGCGCATCTGCTCCGCCTCGACCGCGAACTCGACGTCCTCTTCCGTGCGGAAGCGCGGCAGCCCGTTCTTCTTCAGCTTCTTCGTCAGGTCGGCGGCGGTCGTCGCGTCGAGGTCGTACTCGCAGTAGGTCAGGAAGTAGGCCCCGAGAACCATGTCCTGGGTCGGCGTGGCCAACGGCCGCCCGCTTGCCGGCGAGAGGATGTTGTTCGCCGAGAGCATGAGCACGCGAGCCTCGGCCTGCGCCTCTGCCGAGAGCGGCAGGTGCACGGCCATCTGGTCGCCGTCGAAGTCGGCGTTGAACGCGTGGCAGACGAGGGGATGAACCTGGATCGCCTTGCCCTCGACGAGCACGGGCTCGAACGCCTGGATGCCGAGTCGATGCAGCGTCGGCGCTCGGTTCAACAGCACCGGATGCTCGGCGATGACCTCTTCGAGAACGTCCCAGACCTCGGGGATCATCGACTCGACCATCTTCTTCGCCGCCTTGATGTTCTGGACAGCCTTGCGCTCGACGAGCCGGCTCATGATGAACGGCTTGAAGAGCTCGAGAGCCATCAACTTGGGCAGGCCGCACTGGTGCAGCTTCAGATTCGGACCGGCGACGATGACCGATCGCCCCGAGTAGTCGACGCGCTTACCGAGCAGGTTCTGCCGGAAGCGCCCCTGCTTGCCCTTGAGCATGTCCGAGAGCGACTTCAGCGGGCGGTTGCCCGGCCCCGTCACCGCGCGGCCTCGACGTCCGTTGTCGAAGAGGGCGTCGACGGCCTCCTGCAGCATTCGCTTCTCGTTGTTGACGATGATCTCCGGCGCGCCCAGGTCGAGCAGCCGCTTGAGCCGGTTATTCCGGTTGATGACCCTGCGGTAGAGATCGTTCAGGTCGCTCGTCGCGAAGCGTCCGCCGTCGAGCTGGACCATCGGCCGGAGCTCCGGCGGGATCACGGGCACGGCCTCGAGGATCATCCACTCGGGCTTGTTGCCCGACTTGATGAACGCCTCGACGACTTTGAGCCGCTTGATCGCGCGCTGCTGCTTCTGGCCCTTGGCCGTCTTGATCGTGTCACGCAGAGAGAGCGACTCTTCCTCGAGCGAGAGGGCACGCAGCAGGTCGCGGATCGCCTCCGCTCCCATGCCGCCCTGGAAGTAGACCCCGAAGCCGTACGGCGAGCCGAAGCGATCCTTGAGCTCGCGGAAGATCTGCTCGTCGCCGACGATCATCTTCGGCTCGAGCTCCCTGAAGAGGAGCCATGTCTGCTCCAGCCGGCGGACGGCGTCTACCGACGCCTCGCGCGTGTCCTCACGGCGCACGTCCATGTCGGCCACCATCTCGCGAACCTTCAGCGCCCACTGGGCGACCGCATCGAGGTCGTCCTTGCGCGTCCCCTCCACCAGGCACAGGTCGTACGCCAGCTCGCGGACAGCCGCCTGATCCGCGTCGGGATCGACGGCGGAGAGCACGGCGGCGAGCAGCCCGTTGCCGGTGTCGCGTGCCCGGTCGAGGTTCTTCCGGTCGACCGACGCCACCAGCTCGACGTCGTCGCCCGTGACCTCCGTACCGGAGAGGAGACTCTCCTGGACGCGCTTCAGATGCTTCGTGATCGCGCCCTTCTTCGACCCTGAGGCCTTCTCGAGGTCGACGCGCAGAGGCTCGAGCGCGGCCTCGATCTGCATCGCCGCCGCCGCGACCGACTCGACCTCGCGTGGCGCCAGCCGGCGATCGTCCCGAGTGGAGGTTTGCCGGACGAGCTCGCGGACGCGCCGCGGATCCTCGTTCGTGATCTTCTTGGCGAGCTCGATGAACACGCCTCCACCAAGTGACCTGAGCTCGTCGAGCGGCGGCAGCGCCGCCTCCTCCGCCCAGTTGTTGAGCCCACGAGCCCAGAAATCGTCGTCCTCGTCGAAGTTCCTATCCTTGCCCGCTGCGAAGTAGTCGCGCCGCCGGCCCAGCCGGCCGTCGAGCGCGGACAGCGCCTCGTCCCGGTCCAGGTAGATGCGCTCGGTCTCACCGGCGACCTTGTCCTCGAGATCGGCGAGATCCGACTGACGCTTCTCGCGGTCGACCTGCGTCACGATGGAAGCAGCGAAGTAGAGCACCTTCTCGAGCTCCCGCGGAGCGATGTCCAGCAGGTAGCCGATCCGGCTGGGGACGCCCTTGAAGAACCAGATGTGCGAGACCGGAGCGGCAAGATCGATGTGACCCATGCGCTCCCGGCGCACCTTCTGCCGCGTCACCTCGACGCCGCAGCGCTCGCAGATGATGCCCTTGTAGCGGACGCGCTTGTATTTGCCGCAGTAGCACTCCCAGTCCTTCGTCGGACCGAAGATGCGCTCGCAGAAGAGCCCGTCGCGCTCCGGCTTCAGTGTGCGGTAGTTGATCGTCTCCGGCTTGGTGACCTCCCCGGAGGACCAGTCGCGGATCTGCTTGCTCGAGGCAAGCCCGATGCGAATCGCGTCAAATTCGTTGATGTCGATCACGTGTGTCAGCGCCTCCGTTCGTGCAATAACCAGGGACGCGGCCGCGGAGCGGCCGCCTTCAGGGATTTTGCGCGACCGGAATCCGCGCGGGCGGATTCCGGTCTTGCGCCTGGCAAATCAATCCTCGACCTCCACTTCGACTTCGCCGACCTCGACCTCGACGGCGGGCTCCTCACCCTCGATTCCTCCAAGCTCCTCGTCAGCGGCAAGCACGAGCTCACCCGCCTCGTCCGGAGCTTCACCGCCCTCTTCGACCTCCGCGGCAGTGGGCGGGCGCGCGGCCGCGTGCAGCGAGCCGGGTGAAAGGTCGATGCCGAGCTCCTCGGCTGCCCGCAGGAGCTCGTCGTCCTCCTCGCGAACCTCGACCTCACGGCCCTCGTCGGAAAGCACCTGGACGTCGAGCGCGAGGGACTGCATCTCCTTGAGGAGAACCTTGAACGACTCAGGAATGGACGGCTCGGCGATGTTCTCGCCCTTGACGATCGCCTCGTACGCCTTGACGCGTCCGATGGTGTCGTCGGACTTGATCGTGAGCATCTCCTGCAGCGTGTACGCCGCCCCGTACGCCTCCAGCGCCCAGACTTCCATCTCACCGAAGCGCTGGCCGCCGAACTGCGCCTTGCCGCCGAGCGGCTGCTGGGTGACGAGCGAGTACGGGCCCGTCGAGCGGGCGTGGATCTTGTCGTCCACGAGGTGCAGCAGCTTCAGGATGTACATGAAGCCGACCGTGACCTCCTGGTCGAATGGCTGTCCGGACTTGCCGTCGTAGAGCGTGACCTTCCCCGAGCTCTTGCTGCCGCGCGGAGCGGACTCGTCGATTCCCATCTGCACATGGCCGTTCGTGGCCGAGCGCGCCCAGGCAACGAGCGCGTCGTCCACGTCGCCTTCGGTCGCCCCATCGAAGACCGGTGTCGCCACGGAGCGCGGATCGGGAGCGTTGATCGGCGCGCGGGCGCTCACGGGCCCTCCCTCCGGGAAGACGCCGTGCGCGGCCGCCCAACCGAGGTGTGTCTCGAGGATCTGGCCGATGTTCATACGGCTCGGGACGCCGAGCGGGTTCAAGACGACGTCTACCGGCCGGCCGTCCTCGAGGAACGGCATGTCCTCCTCCGGGACGATCTTGGCGATCACGCCCTTGTTTCCGTGGCGGCCGGCGAGCTTGTCGCCTTCTGCGATCTTGCGCTTCTTGGCGACGTAGACCCGCACGAGCTCGTTGACGCCCGGCGACAGGTCGTCGCCCGCGTCGCGGGCGAACGTCTTGACACCGATGACCTTGCCGCCCTCGCCGTTCGGAACCTTGAGCGACGTGTCGCGAACCTCGCGCGCCTTCTCCTTGAAGATCGCGCGGATCAGCTTCTCCTCGGCTGTCAGCTCGGTCTCGCCCTTCGGCGTGACCTTGCCCACGAGCAGATGGCCGGCATCGACGTCGGCGCCGATGCGAACGACGCCGCGCTCGTCCAGGTTGGCGAGCGACTCTTCCGAGCGGTTCGGGATGTCGCGGGTGATCTCCTCGTCTCCGAGCTTCGTCGACCGTGCGTCGATCTCGTACTCGTGGATGTGGATCGAGCTCAGCACGTCGTCCTTCACGAGCCGCTCGGAGATCACGATCGCGTCCTCGAAGTTGAACCCCTCCCAGGGCATGAAGGCCACGAGGAGGTTGGCGCCGAGCGCGAGCTCGCCGCCGTCAGTCGAGCTTCCGTCCGCGAGCACCTCGCCCTTCTTCACCTTGTCGCCGAGCGTGACGATCGGCTTCTGGTGGATGAGCGTGCCCTGGTTCGACCGCATGAACTTCGTCATCGGATACTCGTCGCGCGTGCCGCGGCCCTCGACCACGATCCGCTCGGCGTCCACGTCGACGACCGCGCCGTCGTTCCGGGCGAGCACGACGTCGCCGGTGTCCACCGCCGCGCGGAACTCGAGACCGGTGCCGACGAGCGGCGCCTGGGGGATCATGAGCGGCACCGCCTGCTTCTGCATGTTCGCGCCCATCAGCGCGCGGTTCGCGTCGTTGTGCTCGAGGAACGGGATGAGCGCCGTCGCCACCGAGACGATCTGGGCGGGGGAGACGTCCATGTACTCGACGTCCTTCGGCGAGACGATGACCGCCTCGCCCTCACGCGATCGGCAGAGCACTTGGTCGTTCTCGAACTTGCCCGACTTGGGATCGACCCGCTCCGACGCCTGCGCGATCGTGAACTGTCGCTCCTCCGCCGCGTCCAGATAGATGATCTCGTCGGTCACCTTCCCGCTCTTCACCACGCGGTACGGCGTCTGGATGAAGCCGAACTGCGAGACGGTCGCGAACGATGCGAGCGATCCGATGAGCCCGATGTTCGGACCCTCCGGCGTCTCGATCGGGCACATGCGCCCGTAGTGGGTCGGATGGACGTCCCGCACCTCGATCGGGGCCCGCTCGCGCGTGAGGCCGCCCGCACCGAGCGCGGAGAGGCGACGGCGGTGGGTCAGCCCTGACAGCGTGTTCGTCTGATCCATGAACTGGCTGAGCTGCGACGATCCGAAGAACTCCTTGAGCGCCGCCACGACTGGGCGGATGTTGATGATCGTCTGCGGGGTGATCGTGTCGACGTCCTCGGTTGTCATCCGTTCGCGGACGACCCGCTCCATGCGGTAGAGCCCGACCCGGAACGCTTCCTGGATCAGCTCGCCCGTGGTGCGGAGACGGCGGTTGCCGAAGTCCTCGTACTCGTCGAGCTCCGCGCGAATCGGGTCACGAGAGAGCTGTGCCGCCTCGGCCGCGTGATCCTTCGCGTCCTCGGGCACGCCGAGATTCGTCGGAAGATCGACGAGCCGGCGGACGAGAGCGATGATGTCCTCGGTCGTGAGCACCCGCACGTCGTTCGGGACGGAGACGCCGAGACGCTGGTTCAGCTTGTAGCGCCCGACCCGCGTGAGGTCGTACCGCTTCGGGTCGAAAAAGAGCGACCGAAGCAGGTTGCGCGCGTTGTCGAGAGTCGGCGGCTCACCCGGCCGCTGCTTCTTGAATACCTCGATCAGCGCCTCTTCCTCGCGGGTCGAGGGATCCTTCTCGAGCGTGTTCGCGATGTACACCGAGCCCCCGAAGAGCTCGAGGATCTTCTCGTTCGAGCTCGTGTCGAGCGCGAATCCCGTCGTCGGATCCTCGGCGGGAAGCGCACGCAGAAGTGTCGTGATCGGCAGCTTGCGCTTCCGGTCGATGCGGGCGAAGACGAGGCCCTTCTTGTCGATCTCGACCTCGAGCCAAGAGCCGCGCGAGGGCATCAGGTTGGCCATGAAGACCTGCTTCGTGGCGTCCTTCGGCTCCATCAGATAGGCGCCGGGGCTGCGGACGAGCTGCGTGACGATCACGCGCTCGGTTCCGTTGATGATGAACGTCCCCCAGGGGGTCATCATCGGGAAGTCGCCCATGAAGACCCGCTGCTCGCGGATCTCACCGGTCTCCTTGTTGACGAACCGGACTGTGATCGAGAGCGGGACCTGATACGTCAGGTCCTTCTCACGGCACTCCTGGATTGTGAACTGCGGATCCCCGAACTCATACTCGGCGAACTCCACAGCGAGCGTACCCGTGTAGTCCTCGATCGGCGAGATGTCGTCGATCGTCTCGCGGAGGCCCTCCCTCAGGAACCAGTCGAAGGAAGACTTCTGGATATCGATGAGGTTGGGGAGGTCGAGGACGTGCTTCAGGCGCGAAAAGCTCTTGCGCGCGCGGGGCGCGACAGCAACGCTGCTCAAATGTGACAGCCTCCCTTGACGACGTGCAGGGTTGAACGGACGAGACCTCGGCGGAACCTC
>Ga0136621_1000589_pt1 | contig 14329 bp, 14 predicted proteins | sample AntDryUQ445A2306_FD_104673 | JGI IMG/M metagenome (GOLD analysis project Ga0136621, IMG submission 104673) | Polar desert sand microbial communities from Dry Valleys, Antarctica - metaG UQ445A (23.06) | ecosystem: Environmental > Terrestrial > Soil > Desert | place: Antarctica: Dry Valley...
GTGCGGCGTCGAGCAGGCGGCCGACCCATGGAGTGTCTGCTGTTCCCGGGCAGATGCAGTTGACCCTGATACCTTCGTCCACGAGGTCGGCCGCCATGGCGAGTGTGAGAGACAGGACCGCACCCTTGCTGGCGCTGTAGAGCGCTCGTTGGGGAAGCCCGGCGATGGCGGCGACGGAGCACACGTTGACCACCGCAGGGTGCTCGGCGCGCCGGAGGTGGGGCAGCGCGGCGCGCGCCGTGCGAACCATCCCCAACACATTGACGTCGAACACCTGCCGCCACTCGTCATCTGAGTTGTCCTCGATGGTTCCGGCGGCGCCGATCCCGGCGACATTGACGAGCACATCGAGCCGTCCGAACTCGCCCACGACCTGCTGTACGGCAGCATCGATCGAGGTGCCATCGGTGACGTCCGCCACCAACGGGAGCACTCCATCCCGTCCCGAAGCCTCCTCGATGTCGAGTGCCCCAACACGCGCCCCGGCTTCCTCAAGTGAATCGACGGTTGCAGCACCGATCCCAGATGCGGCGCCCGTCACCAGCGCGACGAGGCCGCCAAATGCGCTCACGGAGAGATCAACAGCGTGCGCGTTTCGGTGAAGAACTCGCGCGCGGCAAGCCCTTGCTCGCGCGGCCCGATGCTCGACTCCTTCGAGCCGCCGAACGGCGCATGGAAATCCACTCCGGAGGTCGGAGCATTCACCCGGACGAGTCCGGCCTCCAGCTTGCCCGAGAATTCCATGGCGCGCCCGAGGTCGCTGGTGAACACTGCGGCGACCAATCCGAAGCGAACGTCGTTGGCAAGTGCAATGCCCTCGTCCGGAGAGCCGACCTCGAGCAGCGCAACGACTGGGGCAAAGACCTCTTCCTTGGCGAGCACGCTGGAGCGATCTTCGACTTCGACAAGTGTGGGCGCGAGATAGAAGCCTTCGGCATCGAGCGGGGAGCCACCGGCAACCACGTGGCCGCCGCTGTCCTGGATTGCCTCCAGGGCATTTTGGCGTGCCTCTTCTTCGATGAGAGGGCCCACCTTGCAGGATTCGCTCGAGGGATCTTCGACCTGCATCTCTTCCACGGCCGCTATCAGCTTGTCCTTGAATACGTCGTATACGGAGGACTCGATGATCACCCTGGAGGTGGCCGTGCACTTCTGGCCCGCATAGCCCATCGTCGCAAAGGCGATGGCTGCGGCCGCCTTGTCCAGCTCGGCATCAGCCAGTACGACAGATGGATTCTGCCCTCCCATCTCACACTGCAGTTTCGCTCCGCGACCTGCCACGCGCTTGGCGATCTCGTGCCCGACCGGCACCGAACCCGTGAACGACACCGCCGCCACCCCGGCGTGGTCGACCAGAGGCTCGCCGGTCTCGGCGTCCCCCGTTACGAGCTCGAATACGCCCTCGGGCAGATGCTCGTTAGCGGTCTCGTGAAGCAGTTGCGCCGTCGCGGTTGCCTGAGGGGCCGGCTTCAGCACTGCGGTGTTGCCACAGGCGAGCGCAGGCGCGAGCTTCCAGACCGGAATCGCGAGGGGGAAGTTCCAGGGGGTGAGAAGGCCGCAAACGCCCAAGGGGAATCGCCTTTCCATCAACCACGAGCCGGCGTCTGAGGCGGGATACGTCGTCCCGTTCGGAGCAAGGGCCATCTGCGCGTGATAACGGAAGATAGATACCGCCCTTCCTATCTCCTGCTGAGTCTCGGCGAGGGGCTTGCCGACCTCGCGCACCATAAGCTCGGCGAATTTTTCGGTGCGCCCTTCGATGTCTTCTGCGATCTGCCTCAACGCGGTGCCCCGGACGATGGCGGTCTGAGCGGACCACTCACCGAAGGCATCGCCGGCTCGTGCAACGGATGATTTGACTCCGTCCGGTCCGGCGGCCTCAAATCGAGCCACCGTGTCTGACGGCTTGTGCGGGTTGATGCTCTTTATGGCCATGGGCTTCTCCCTCTCACAAGAGTTGTCGAGTAGGACCCTGTTCTAACTTGCTTCACCGAAGAAAGCCTCATCGCGCTTGCGGTGGCGGTAGGCGACCTCTTCGTCGAGAGTTATGCCCAAACCCGGCGCGCCGTCGAGGACGACATGACCTTTCTGTATGACGGGCCCCTCGCGTTCCGAAGCAAGCTCTTCCCAGAACGGGACGTCGATGCCGTGGTGCTCGAGCACGAGAAAGTTCGGGATCGTCGCCGCAAGATGAGCGGCGGCCAGCGTGCCGATGGGGCTCGAGATGTTGTGCGGGGCAAGCGGTACGGTGAAGAGCTCGGCAAGCTCGGCGATCCGCCGGCCCTCGGCGAAGCCCGTTTTCTGCAAGTCGGGTGCCGCGATCTGCATACCCAGTTGAAGCAGCCGGTTGAACTGAACCGCCGAGTAATGGTTCTCTCCGCTTGCGACCGGCGTGGGGCTCTCGCGAACCACGCGTGCCAGCGCCTCGTCCGATTCTGGCGGCACCGGATCTTCGATCCATAGCAGCTTGAAGGGCTCGAGTGCACGGCCGAGCGCTGCCCCGCTGGTGGCGCTCAAGCTCCAATGGCAATCGACGGCAAGCCCGACCTCTTCGGGGATGCTGTCGCGCACGGCGCGCACAACTTCGATCAGCAGATCTATCTCCTGTGGTTCGAGGGTGCGGTTGTAGTCGTCGCGTGAGTGCGGATTGGGGATGTCGAGGTCGAACTTGAGGATCGTGTAGCCCTGCTCGGCAGCTTCCCGGGCGCGCCGTGCATACAAGTCGAAATTGAGCTCGAACGCTTCTGCGGCGCGCCCTCCGTGGTATTTGGGATGCACTTCGTGTGGCGGGTCGTCGGCCTCTTCGCCCAGCCACCATGGGGTGCGCGGCGCCAAGATCGAGCTCAAGGAGGCCAGCCCCTCCCCGCCGTGGCAATCGGCGTAAAGGCGGATCTCGTTGCGGTAGGCCCCGCCCCACAGACGGTAGAGCGGTGCGCCGAGTGACTTTCCCAAGAGGTCCCACAACGCGGTCTCGATTCCGGCTAGCGCGTGCTGAAGCGCGCCGCCGTGGGGGCTGGTCAACAACCCAGCGGTCTTGAGGCTGCGCAAGAGCTTCGTGATGTTCGTGGGATCCTGCTTGATCAACAGAGGACTGAGCTGCCGGATCACGTCCGGCAAGCCGAGGGCAAAGAAGCACTCGCCGTAACCGACGCCCTCATCGGCGATGATCTTGACCAGCGTCCAGTCGTAGTTGGATTCGATAACCGCGGTCTGAACATCCTTGATCATCGACGCCATACCTCGAGAAGCCGGCAAAGGGGCGAGCTTGCATGGTTCCCGTCTGCCACCCACTCAGCGGCAGGGTGCGGTCTCAAAAGAGCAGATACCCCCCATCTACGACGATGGATTGGCCGGTTATGTAGTCGGCTTCCTCGGAGCACAAGAACGCGCCGATGCCGGCCATGTCGCCGGGCTCGGCCCAGCGTCCCACCGGAATCCGGGCGTCTATGGATTCGCTCAGCTCCGGGTGGTTCTGGACGGGCTCAGTTAGCTCGGTGCGGGTGAATCCCGGCGACAGCGCGTTTACACGAATACCTCCCGGCCCCCACTCCTTTGCGAGGCCCCTGACCAGCCCGTTCAAGCCGGCTTTGCTGGCCGAATAAGCGGTGATCGGGAGCACCGCGCCCCCGTGCAACCCGGCAATCGAGGATATGAACAACATGCGTCCCCATTTGCCCTCGAGCATGTGCGGAGCGGCTGCCCGTGCGCTCAGGAAGGCGCCTTCGAGGTTGATCCGATGAATGAGCCGCCACTGCTCAAGGCTCAACTCGAGTATCGGCTTGCGGACGTTGGTGCCCGACGAGTACACGAGAACGTCGAGGCCCCCGAAGTGCTCGACGGTCGCGTCGACTACGGCACGGGGGTCCTGCTCGGCCACGTTCAGCCCCAAGGCAATTACGTCGAGGCCCTGTGAGCGCAGCTTTTCGGCCGCTTCGTCGGGCTTGCGGGACGCAATACAGAGGCGGGCCCCCTGCTCTCCGAGGCGCTCGGCTATGGCGAACCCTATGCCGCGACTGCCACCTGCTACGAAGGCGATCTTCTCCTGCATGCTCATGCAGGCGCCGGATCCCGTCCAACGATGTTGCCCAGCTCGAGCGATCCCACCGTGATGCGAACGATGTCGCCTGGTTGGAGGCTGTAATCCTCGGGCGGGACGATGCTCGTCCCCGTCATCAGATAGACACCCCGCGGGAAGCTCATCTCGCTGCCGAGATGGCGCACGAGCTCGCCGGGCGTTCTCTTCATCTGAGATGTGTCGGTAGCGTCGGAGAATACGGTCGCGCCCTCCCGGACAATCTCCAATGCCACACGAACCGCCGTCACTTCGTCGGCTGTAGCGGTGATGATGCCCGGCCCGAGTGCACAGGAGCCGTCGTAGACTTTCGCCTGCGGCAGATACAACGCGTTGTCACCCTCGATATCGCGCGACGAGACATCGTTTCCGGCGCAGTAACCCACGATCTCCATCCGGCTGTTCAGCACCAGAACGAGCTCGGGTTCGGGAACCGTCCAAGCCGCGTCTCTTCGTCTCCGGATGGCGGCTTCGGGATCGATCACCCGCCAACCGACGCTCTTGAAGAACAGCTCGGGTCGTTCCGCCTCGTAGACCCGAGCGTAGAGATCTCCGCCGCCAGTGGCGTTTGATTCGGCCTGGCGCGCCTCGCGGCTCTTGAGATAGGTGACCCCGCTGGCCCACACCTCGTGGTGATCCTCGATGGGAGCAAGCAACGGCCCGTCGAGCGTTTCCTGATCTGTGATCATGGATGTGACGGTTTCTGCAGCGGTTTCCGCAGGAAGCTGGAGCAGCAGGTCGAGGGTGAAGCTCGCAGGCAACCCCCTGCCGTCCGCCGTCCAACGCGGTCCACTCGGGCCCGCGTGGCGGGTCAGGTACACGTCGGACTTACCTCCGAGAGGCTAGGTCCATCCGGCTCCAACAGGACCTTGAGATATTCGCTGCTTCCGGCTGCGAGCGCATCGAAAGCCGAGGCCCCCTCCTGCAACGGCACATGGGCGATGTAGTCGTCGGGGACCTCGCCGCAAAGCGATACGGCTCGGGCGAAGTCCTGGTCCGAATAGCAGTAGCTTCCCCTGACCTGACGCTCTTGCAGTATCAGACCGTAGAAGCTGAAGGGACTCTCGTCGTCGTGCAGTCCTACGAATACCGCGGTTCCGCCGGGCGCCAGATGGGTTATCGCGGCTGCCCGGGTGGCTTCGATCCCCACCGTGTCGAAGGTCACATCCACCTCACCCTGCGGTGCATCGGCGGATGCGATGCCGAGGGCCGCCGCCTGCTCGCGGCGGGTGTCGCTTATGTCGATCACCTGCACCTTTGCTCCGGCGCGCCGGGCAGCCCAAGCGACGAAGAAACCGATCGCTCCTCCTCCGAAGACGAGCACCTCACGCTCGAGCAGCGGACCGGCGAGCTCGACCGCATGCACAGCAACGGCAAGAGGCTCGGCCAGCGCGCCGCGCCACTGGGGGACGCCCTCAGGCAAAGCATGCAGACCACTCAGGGGCACGACCACCTGCTGAGCCAGCGCGCCCGGCCGGTTGAGCCCGATCAGCTCGCGATTGGGGCACAGGTAACGCCGCCCCGAGCGGCAGAAGCGACAGGAACCGTCGGTGACGAGCGGGTGTATCGCTACGGCGCGTCCAAGCCATTCGTCCGGGCCTTCGAGGACGGTTCCTGCAAACTCGTGTCCCAGGAGAAGCGGGGGGACGCGACGGTCTGCCATACCGGGAGTGCCGACGTATCCCTCGAGATCCGAACCGCAGACACCACAGGCGGCTACCTCGACGATGGCCTCGCCCGGTCCGGGAGATGGAGCGTCGACCTCGCGCATCTCCATCCTGCGGCGCTCCTGGAACATCAGTGCCTGCACGCCACCCCCCAGGGTCGTGGAGCTCCCTCACCGTTTACCGGAGGAGCAGCACCCCGCCGGTGCCTGTGACCTTACACTCGGCATCACCTTCACATCGGACCAGCGGGGGACGATATGCCCATTCGCATCACCAATCTCATCGCCCACGACATCAGGTTTCCGACCTCGCGCTCGTTGGATGGATCAGACGCCATGAACCCCGACCCCGACTACTCCGCCGCCTACGTGGTTCTGCAGACAGACCATCCGCCGCTCGAGGGCCATGGGATGACCTTCACGATCGGACGAGGCAACGAGATCTGCGTGACGGCCATAGAGGCACTTGCTCCGTTCGTGGTGAATAGGACACTCGAGTCGTTCACCGAAGACATGGGGGCCTTTTGGCGCACGGTGACCGGCGACAGCCAGCTGCGCTGGATCGGCCCTGAGAAAGGCGCCATCCATCTCGCGGGTGCTGCGGTTGTGAACGCTGTGTGGGACCTTTACGCCAAGGCAGAGGACAAGCCGCTGTGGCGGCTGCTTAGTGACATGACACCGGAGGAGCTCGTCGCCTGCATCGATTTCCGCTACATCACGGATGCAATCACACGCAAGGAAGCTTTACGGATCCTGCAGGCCAACGAGCCGACACGAGCCGAACGCGCGCAGGAAATGGTCACGAGCGGCTTTCCCGCCTACACCACTTCGGCAGGATGGCTCGGCTACCCCGACGACAAGCTGCGCGAGCTCTGCCGAGCAGGTGTCGACAAGGGATGGACCTACTTCAAGATGAAGGTGGGGGCAGATCTGGACGAGGATGCACGGCGCGCCGAGCTGATACGGGACGAGATCGGACCGGATCGAAAGCTCATGATGGATGCCAATCAGAGCTGGGATGTCGACGAAGCCATTGCCTGCATGAAGGTTCTGGCGCAGTTCGACCCATGGTGGATCGAGGAGCCGACGAGCCCCGACGACATTCTCGGTCACGCAAAGATCAGGAGCGCCGTTGCGCCAATCGGTGTTGCCACCGGCGAGCACGCGCACAACAGGATCATGTTCAAGCAGTTCCTGCAGGCTAACGCTATCGATTTCTGTCAGATCGACAGCTGCAGGCTCGGTGGCGTGAACGAGGTCCTGGCGGTGCTGCTCATGGCCGCCAAGTTCGAAGTTCCGGTGTGTCCGCACGCGGGAGGAGTTGGGCTGTGCGAGTACGTCCAGCACCTCTCAATTTTTGATTATGTCTGCGTGGGCGCGTCCCTGGAAGGGCGGGTGCTCGAGTACGTCGATCATCTTCACGAGCACTTCGTGAGCGCCGTAGTGGTCGAGAACGGGCGCTATATGCCACCAACGGCTTCGGGATACAGCATCACCATGCACTCGCAGACGCTGAAGGACTATGCGTTTCCTTCCGGATCGGTGTGGAGCGGACCTGCGTAGCACTTCACCTGCGTTCAGACAACCCGTGAGGGGCACCTTTCGGCGTTTACACCGCCCCCTATGCCGGCGGCGCGCCCAGCACGAGTGATTATCGTTGCGCTGCTCGCCGTCATGCTGGGCGGCGTCATTCAGGGTTCGATCGGCTTCGGTTTTGCGCTTGTGGCGGTTCCTACCTTCACTTTGCTGGTGCCTGAGGTGGTCCCGTCCGGGCTTCTCCTGATAGCGGTACCCATGACGATCACCATGGCGGTGCGGGAGCACGGTTCGATCGATTTCTCTGGTTTGTTCTATTCAACCGTGGGACGAATCGTCGGCACTGTTGCCGGCCTGGCGCTGCTTGCGATGGTGGAGGCCGACTCACTCGCGCTCTTGGTGGGTGGCATGATTGTCCTGGCCGTGGCCTTGAGCTTGTTCGCCGCTCCCACCGAGGTCGAATGGGGGACGGGGGTGGCCGCAGGATTTGCATCGGGGGTGATGAGCACGGCGGCGGCGATAGGCGGGGCTCCCATGGCGCTTGCCTACCAGTCCCGCCCCGGCACCGAGCTCAGATCGACGTTGGCGGCTTCCTTCGTGCTCGGCACCCTCATGTCACTCGCCGCGCTCGCATTGACGGGGAGGGTCGACGGCGGCCATGTGATCTTCGCTCTCCAGATGATTCCCGCGATGCTGGCGGGGCTGTTGTTGAGCAGGTACCTGAAGCCGTGGCTGGATGCCAGATGGCTCCGCCCCGCCGTCCTATGCTTCGCCGGGATCGCCGGCGTCCTGGCGATAGCCCAGGGGCTGGGGTGAGGGTGCCGGGTGCCGGCCACCCATTAGTGTGGGTGGGTGGCACGTATTTCGGGGGCCGAGCTCGCTCGGCGCGCCGGCACGACGCTCAGTCAAGTGAACCGTCTCGTCGAGCTCGAGATCCTGGCCCATGACGGCGGGGATGCATTTGGCCTGCCCGACATCCAGCGTGTCAGATTGATCCGGGCCCTGGATGATGCCGGGATATCGCCAGAATCGCTTGCTCGTGCGATAGCCGAGGGCCATCTTTCTCTGGGCTTCGTCGATACCATGTGGCCCGAGCCACCTGCCCTGACGGAGAGAACCTTCCGCTCGGTCGCGTCCGAGCTCGGCTTCGAACCCGATGCGCTCGTGCGCCTCTATTCCATGTGGGGGTTGCCCCGGCCGAGTCCCGACGATTCCGTCCGCGAGGATGACGCGGCGATCTTCGCCGACTTCGGTGTCTCGATACCGGCCGACGCACTCAACGAGCTCACAATGATGCGAAGTGCGCGCACATTGGGCGAGAGCCTGCGGAAGGTAGCCGACACAGCGCGGTCGTTCTTCAACACCTACTTCGAGGAGCCGGCGCTGAAGAACGGAATGTCGCGCCAACAGATCATCGACTTGCTGGCCCAGGTGAACTCCTTCATGGGGCCTTCACTCGACCGCTGGGTGCTGTGGCTCCTTCACCGGCACTCAGAGCACAACCAAACGGAGTACATAGTTGAGCATGTGGAGATGGCGGTCGACGAATCGAGTGCCGGCGAGCCGAGAGCCCACAAGTCCTCGGCGATAGTGTTCTTCGACCTGACCGGATACACGCAGCTCACCGAAGAGCGCGGGGATGCAGCGGCGGCCGACTTCGCGCTCCGTCTTGCAGAGTTGGTCCAGGAGGTCGCGGCCAGATACAACGGCCGTCCGGTGAAGCTGCTCGGCGATGGTGTGATGCTCCATTTCGCCGATTCGTCGGACGTGGTCATGTGCGCTTTCGAGCTGGTGGAGCGAACCCTGGAAGCCGGCCTTCCGCCTGCCCATGTCGGAGTCAACGCCGGGCCTGTGATCGTTCGTGACGGCGACTACTTCGGACGCACGGTCAACATCGCATCTCGGATTGCGGACTACGCACGCCCTTACGAGATTTGCGTGACGCCGGAGGTAAAGGACGCAACGCAGTCCGAGCCTATCGATTATGAGGAGATCGGCCCGGTGGTTCTCCAGGGTCTGCGTGACAAGGTGACACTCTTTCTTGCGTCACGCGCCGACATGGAGGCCGGTACCGGCCCGGGTAAAACGAACGAAGGGGGCCATCCTGGATAGAGGTTCGAGGTACAGAGGGAACTTCGCGAACACGCAGGACTTCAGGTGAGCCCGGTGTACTTCTCCCTGAGGTGGTCGAGCAGCGGGCCCGGGTTCACCTCGTGTCCCACCACCTTCTCTGCGAGCTCAGTGGCCGGATAGAGATAAGCCTGGGAGTGGATCTTTTCGCGCAGCCACCCCAGAAGGCGGGAGACGTCTCCGTTGTGGAAGTCGTCGTCCAACCCTCCCAGGTCTTCCTCCGCCTTGTTGTAGAAGGCGGCCGAGTAGATGTTCCCGAGCGTGTAAGTCGCAAAGTAACCCTGCAGTCCCATCGACCAGTGGACATCCTGGAGCACACCCTCCCCGTCGGCTTGCGGACGAATCCCGAGGTGCTCCTCCATCCCGGCGTTCCAGGCGTCGGGGAGATCCGCCACGTCGAGCTCGTTTCGGAACAGCGCCAACTCGATCTCGATCCGCAATGCGATATGGAGGTTGTAGGTCAGCTCGTCCGCGTAGATGCGAATAGTTGTTCGCTCTGGGTAGTTCACTCCGAGATGGAATTCGTCGGGGCTGACCATGCCCAACTCAGCCGGAAAGCGCTCTTTGACATGGGGCAGCAGAAAATCGGTGAAGGATCGCCTCCGGCCGACGAGGTTTTCCCACAGCCGTGATTGCGATTCGTGCAGGCCCAGAGAGGGTGCGGCCCCGGCCGGCATGCCCACGAGATGCTTCGGAATGCCTTGCTCGTAGAGAGCGTGGCCGGTTTCATGGAGTGCCGCATAGACGGAAGGCAGCAGCGCGTTGGGTTGTGTCCTGATCGTCTGACGGACATCTCCAGGTCCGATTGAAGTGGTGAATGGGTGCGGCGACGAGTCCAGCCGGCCGCCGTCGAAGCTGAAGCCGATGCTCGACACCAGCCACCGGCAGAGCCGGTCCTGCTGGACTGCTTCAAAAGGCTGCTCCAGCCATGCCGGGCGCTCCACCGAGGGGGGGATGGCGTCTTCGAGCAGAGGCTTGAGGCCCTCCACAAGCCCGCCGAACAGCGCCTCTACCTTGCGTGTCGTCATTCCAGGCTCATAGAGGTCGAGCAGCGCGTCGTACCGCTCCTCTTCGTACCCGAGGGCATCCGCTTCTTCGACCTTCAGGGATAAGAGGCGCTCCAGGTGGGGCTGCAGTATGCGGAAGTCGGATGCGGGTCGCGCCTCTGTCCATGCCTCGTAGGCGACTCCTCGCGCTCGCGCAATCTCGGCCACCAGTAGCGGTGGCAGGCGAACCGCCTTGCTGCGGTCACGCTTCAGCACCCGGACGTTTGCGGCCTGGCCCTCATCGAGGGTCGTGTCCGAGGCGAGCTCTTCGATCAGGCCGCCCAACTCCGGCTCGATGAGGCGCTCGTGGACGATGCTCTCGATCGTTGCGAGCGCGCCGGCTCTCGCCGCCCCCCCGTCGTGCGGCATGAGCACCGCCTGGTCCCAGTTGAGCAGCGCACCCGCAGAGCGCAGGTGTGACAGCTCCCCGAGTTTCGGCAACAGCCGTTGCCACGCGTCGCTCATGCTTCAACCCTAACCGGGTGTGTGGAGGAGGGGTCGGGCCGAGCCCGAGCCTGTGAGACGTCCGGGGGCACCCGATGACTAAGATGCACCATGCGAACAGCGATCGGATCGGATCACGCCGGCTACGAGCTCAAGTCCTTGCTCATTCCCTATCTGCAGGCGAAGGGACACGAGATACGCGACCTGGGGACGGACTCGGCGGCGATGGTGGACTACCCTTTTTTCTGCGCCGCCGTCGCCCGAGCCGTAGTACGCGGCGAAGCCGACAAGGGCATCGTGGTGGGGGGAAGCGGCCAGGGCGAGCAGATAGCAGCCAACAAGATACGAGGCGCGCGGGCCGCTCTGTGTCATGACGAGTGGACCGCCCGGTTCGCAAGACGCCACAATGACGCCAACATCCTGGCCCTGGGGGGCAGACTGTTGGGAGAGGTGCTGGCTCTGGCAATTGTCGACGTCTTCTTCGAGGAAGGCTTCGAAGGGGGCAGGCACGAACGGCGGCTGGCCCAGATCGCCGAGATAGAGGAACAGGAGAGCGACAGGTGAGCAACCCGGGATGGGCGGATTGGTCCGCGGTCGAGAAGGTTGATCCGGAGCTGGCCGAGGCGGTTCTGGGTGAGGTGGGCCGGCAGAATTCGAAGCTCGAGATGATCGCGTCGGAAAATTTTTCGTCTCCGGCGGTTCTGGCGGCCCTCGGCACGCCGCTCACCAACAAGTACGCGGAGGGGTATCCGGGCAGGCGCTACTACGGAGGCTGCGAATTCGTCGACGTTGCCGAGGACTTGGCCATCGACAGGGCCAGGGCTCTTTTTGGGGCCGAGCACGCAAACGTCCAACCCCACGCCGGCGCGCAGGCGAACGTGGCCGCCTACTTCGCCGTGCTCGATCCCGGTGACACGATCATGGGGATGAGCCTCGCTCACGGCGGACACCTGACGCACGGTTCGCCCGTCAGCTTCTCGGGGCGCCTCTTCCGGGTGGCGGCCTACGGCGTCCGTCAAGACGACGAGCTCATCGACCTGGATGAGGTGCGCGAGATCGCGAAGAGGGAACGTCCGAAGTTGATCGTCGCCGGCTACTCGGCCTATTCGCGGGTATGGGATTTCGCCGCATTCCGGTCCATCGCCGACGAAGTCGGGGCGCTTCTCTTGGTGGATGCGGCCCACTTCATCGGCCTCGTTGCCGGAGGCATGCATCCGAACCCGGTCGATTATGCGGACATCGTGACCAGCACGACGCACAAGACGCTGCGAGGCCCCCGCGGCGCAATGATCATGTCCAGGCAGGAGCACGCCAAGGCAATAGACAAGAGCGTGTTCCCCGGGTGGCAGGGGGGCCCGCTGATGCATTCCATTGCCGCCAAGGCCGTTGCCCTTACCGAGGCTGCGTCCGAGGAGTTTCGCCTGTACTCCCAACAGGTCGTGGCCAACGCCCGGACGCTAGCCGAGACCCTTCAGGAGGAAGGGCTCAGGATCGTGTCGGGAGGCACCGACAATCACCTCATGCTGGTGGACCTGCGTCCTGCGGGTGTGACCGGAAAAGAGGCCGAAGCCCGGTTGGACGAGGTGGGGATCACGGTCAACAAGAACGCGATCCCCTACGACCCCGAGAAGCCCTTCGTGGCCTCGGGTGTACGGCTGGGCACACCTGCTCTCACCACCTGTGGAATGAGGCAGCCGGAGATCGAAGAGGTGGGCCGCATGATCGCAGGGGTCGTCAAGGACGGCTCACCCGAGTCCAGGGCCGAGATCGCCGGGCGCGTGGCGGAGCTGACGGCCCGGTTCAAGCCCTATCCCGACGTCGCCTGACGCGGCTGAATGATCCCCTATCTGATTGTCGGCGGCATAGCGGCGGTGATCACCTACGTGACCACCCCGCTCGTGCGGTGGCTCGTTCTGAAGGCCGGGGCCATCGACTACCCCCACGATCGCAAGGTGCATGCACGGCCCACTCCCACTCTCGGAGGGGTGGCGATCCTTCTCGGCGTAATCGGCGGGGGAGTGGCGGCCGCGTCCTTGCAGGTGTTCGGCCCCGTCTTCAAGCTCACATCGGAGCCTCTGGGAATCGGGGCGGCTGCGCTTGTCATCGTCTTGCTGGGAGCGGTGGACGACCTGAGGGATCTCCCGGTGCCGGTCAAGGTTGCCGGACAGGTGTTTGCGGCCGGGCTGCTGTTTCTCTCCGGAGTGAAGGTGAGATTCATCGTCACCCCCGATACCCCCATCTCTTTGAGTGACGACGTCTCGGTGATCGTGACGGTGACCTGGATTCTCGTGATGATCAACGCGGTCAACCTGGCCGACGGGCTCGATGGTCTCGCCGCCGGGGTGGTCGCCATCGCAGCGGCCTCGTTCTTCGTCTATGTCTACGAGCTCTTCCAGACCGGGGCGTTGGGGCCCGGGCCTTCGGCGCCTCTCGTCGCGATCATCGTGGTGGGGGCTTCGCTGGGTTTCCTTCGTCACAACTTCCATCCCGCTCGCATCTTCATGGGGGACTCAGGCGCCATGCTGCTGGGTCTTCTGCTGGGGGCGGCCACCGTGGGCGGAGTTGGAGGCGCTCCTTTCGTGACGTCGAGCAGCTTCCTTCTATACGTGCCTTTGCTCATCCCTCTCAGTGTGCTGGCCATTCCGTTCCTGGATGCGGTGCTTGCGATCGCGCGGCGTACGTGGAGGCGGCAGAGCATTTTCCTGGCCGACAAGGAGCACCTTCACCACCGATTGATGGATCTTGGCCATGGGCACCGTCAGGCCGTCATCGTCATGTACGTGTGGTCTGCGCTGGCGGCGGGGGCGGGGCTGGGGTTCACCTTTCTCGAGCGCTCGGATCTGATCTTCGTTTTTCCGCTGGCAGTCGGAGCGATAGTCGTCTACACGCTGTTCCCGGTGTTGACCAAGGCGATCAACGAGCGCTTCGCCCCCTGATAGGATGATTGTGAAAACTTTCACAAGCATCAGGCTGGGGTAGGATGCAACCGCTTTCCGCCCTGCCTTCGTCGGCTTGGTGCTGGGAGCTTCAGGTTAGGAGCAGCAAAGCCAGGGCCCATGTGCCCACCCGGGAGGTCAACGGGTGGCGGTTGCAGGCGAAGACGCGGAAGATGGAGAAGGCCTTCGGGTGAGCAGACCGTCGAAAGGGTTCCACAGCAAGGATCAGGGCGGGGAGGAGCCCGTCCGACCCGAGGGCGGCGCGACAGGGCCCGGAGCCACTCGATCCAAGCATTTCGTGGACTTTAGCCATAGCACGACCCGCGGTGCAGCCAAGGGCATGTCCCTCGCCTTCGAGTTTGCGGGGGCGGTTTTTTTTTTCTGGTTGATTGGGCGGTTCGCCGACTCCCGGCTGGGGACGGACCCGTGGGGGCAGATCGTCGGGTCGCTCACCGGATGGCTTGGCGGCTTCCTGCACGTCTACTACGCGACGCAGAGA
>Ga0136621_1000590_pt1 | contig 14316 bp, 16 predicted proteins | sample AntDryUQ445A2306_FD_104673 | JGI IMG/M metagenome (GOLD analysis project Ga0136621, IMG submission 104673) | Polar desert sand microbial communities from Dry Valleys, Antarctica - metaG UQ445A (23.06) | ecosystem: Environmental > Terrestrial > Soil > Desert | place: Antarctica: Dry Valley...
CAGTTCGCCCTTCTGGGGGGACCCGTCATCGGGCCCGAGACGCTGCTGCGCTGGTACACGCTCCACGTTCTGTTCCTTCCGTTCATCATCGTCATCTTCATCTCGATCCACTTCTGGCGCGTGCGCAAGGACGGAGGTATCTCGGGCCCCCTCTAGGGCTTGAAGGGAGACGTCATGCCTACCCCCGACGAAATCTACGAACAGGTACTCAGCGAAGAGACGTCAAAGGGCTCCTCTCCGGCGGTGGCGCAGGCGCGCGCCAAGGCGGCCCGGGTGCGCGCCCAGAAGGGGGCGGCCAAACCCGCAACGCCGGCTCCCGAGGCCTCCTCGGGGGACGGGGACGGCGCCGGGGCCCCCGCCCAACCCGCGGCTCAGGCGGAGGCCCAACCCGCGGCCGGCGCAACGGCACGGCCGGCGGGAACGGCGACGAAGACCAAGCCCGCGGCCAAGCCGGCGGCGGGCAACGGCGCGCCGGCGACGAAGACGAACGGAGGCGGAGGGGCCGCCGTCCCGGAACGCGTCCAGCGTCTGCTCGCGGTGGTCAAGCCCGAGTCGATCCAGAAGGTCGAACGTCAACCGATGGACCGGGTCAACGTGTGGCCCCACCTCATGGCCGCCGAGTTCCTGGCGCTGCTGGTCGTCATGGCGCTGCTGACGTTCTTCTCGGTTGCGGTCGACGCCCCTCTGAGAGAGCTCGCCAACTTCAACCAGACGCCCAACCCGTCCAAGGCCCCGTGGTACTTCCTGGGCCTCCAGGAGCTCCTCCGCTACTTCCACCCCCAGGTCGCCGGCGTAACGATTCCGACGGTGATCATCATCGGTTTGATGGTGGCCCCGTTCGTCGATCGGAACCCGTCGACCCGGCCGGACGATCGCAAGCTCGCCATCGTGTTGTTCACCTTCTTCGTGATGAGCTTTGCGGTGTTGACGATCATCGGGATGTTCTTCCGGGGCCCAGGCTTCAACTTCACCTTCCCCTGGTACGACGGAATCTTCTTCGAGCTGTAGTGACCAACGATCTGAAAGAGGTGTTCTAGAGGTGGCTGAAGCTGCTTCCCGGGGATCGGGAGACGACGTCTCCGTCCAGAAGGTTCCGGAGAAGAAAAGGAAGCCGCTGACTCCGGACCAGATGGCGGTTTCGCGACGCATGTTCCTGAACCGAGCTTGGACCGCCACCTTTGCGACCTTTCTCGGTTTCTTCGGAATGAGCACGCTGTCGTTCCTGTGGCCCAAGTTGAGCGGCGGCTTCGGAACGGCCATAACCGTTGGCGATGCGGCCGAGATCCTCAAGCAGGTGGGCCCGGACGGCGGGTACAAGCCGTTGTTCAACCCCGAGGGCCGCTTCTGGCTCACCTACTACGACGGGACGGGCGATTCGCCGGTCTATGCGGCGGTGGGCGCAACCGAGTTCAAGGTCCAGGCCCTCTACCGCAAATGCGTTCATCTCGGGTGCTCGGTCCCCCACTGCAGCAAGTCGATGCTCTTCGAGTGCCCGTGCCACGGCTCGAAGTACCGGCTGAACGGCGAGTACTACGGCGGCCCCGCGCCGCGAGGTCTCGACCGCTTCCCCGTATCGGTGGCGGCCGGCAAGCTGGTGGTCGACACCGGCGCGCTCGAGGTTGGTCCACCGCGCGGTACCAACACGTGGGACAAGTTCGCCGAGCCCGTCGGGTCGCTGTGCGTCCCGACTTGATCCAGCCCGGGCCTGGGTAGAAGTCGATGGACACCGGACAGGTCCTGCTCGTCGCGCTTGCCGTGCTGGTGCCGGCGGCGCTGTTGTGGGCTGTCTTCCTCATGCGCTCGGGCCGCACCAGAAAGCCCAGCATCATGCTTGGCATTCCTCACGCCATGCGCCCGGCTCAACCCGACGAGAAGCTCGAGGGCCCGCGCCTCGAACGCATCATGGTCTTCGGGCTGATCTCGACCCTGGCGGTGGCGATCTTCATCCCGATGTACTGGCTTCCGGAGTCCCAGCGGCAGGCGTCGTTCACCGAACGGTTCGAGGAGGAGTCGGTGGAACGGGGCGCGCTCATCTTCGCCGTTCCCCCCGAGATTCCCGAGGATGCCGACGCCGCGGCCTTCCGGGCCAACGAGCGGGCGCTGGCGCTCGGACAGGGCTGCGCACAATGCCACGGCGCGTCCACCGGAGAGAGCGGGGTGGACGATCCGGCTCAGGCCGCCGCCGGCGGACAGTCGGTCTTCACCGACCCAGAGACCGGAAAGAGCGTCAACTACCAGGCGCCTCCGCTCCAGAATGTGTTCCAGCGCTGGGACGAAGAGGTGATCAAGTTCACGATCGAGCGCGGTCGCCCGGGGACGGACATGCCGGCCTGGGGGGTCGAGTACGGCGGTCCCATGACCGAACAGATGATCGACGACGTCATCGCCTGGATGGCGAGCCTGCCCGGCAACCAGGAGGCGCCGCAGATCCCAGAGGACTGCGCCAACCCCAAGGGCGATGCCCTGGTCGGCTGCGGCGGGAAGATATTCGAGGCGCGCTGCGCCGTCTGCCACGGGCCGCAAGGGCAGGGCAAGGAGGACAAGGGGATCTGGTACCAGGGGGCTGCGCTGTGGAAGGGCGACGTAAAGCACCTGACCAAGAGCCAGCACCTCACCACGGTGAAGAACGGGCGCCGCTTCGCCTTCATGCCGGCCTTCGCCGAGGCACCCGCACAGGGCATCCCGGTGCCTCAGTATCCGTTGACCGAGGCTCAGATCGAGGCGGTCGTGGCCTACGAGCGAACCCTCTAGAGGAGACGGCGAGCAATTGGATCTCCTGTTCTTTGAAGGCGCCGGAGCGGTGATCTCGGCCATCATCGTCTTCTGCGGAAGCGTCTGGATGCTGCTGGCCGTCATCATGGGCCCGCGCCTCGCCTACTTCGTGGCCGCTTCGGTCACGCTCGGCTTCCTCGTCATCATGGGCATCGTCTGGTCGATCAGCCCGCTCGGCCCGGTCGGCCAGCTTCCGGAGTGGGATGCCGTAGCGATCGGCGAGGAGGCGGCCGAGCTCGACTTCGATCCGGCGGCCCAGTACCCCGAAGGGGACTGGCGGCCCCCCGACACCGACGACGCCGCCGAGGCCACCCAGGCAACCGAGCTCGAGAGCAATGCCCTCGACTACCTCGAGGAGGCGATCGGCGCCGGCGACGTAACCGCCTTCCAGGCGGTCGATGAGGCGGTCGTCAACTCCGACAACACCCGCCTTCTCGATCAGGGGGCCGGCTACGGCGCAGTGACGTTCGAGCCGGCCGAGCCCGCCGAAGGCCAGCAGGGCGGGGAGCCCGAAGGAGGTCCGGGCGGCGCCGTCGTTGCCGTTCTCCAGTACGACCCCGGCAACCCGCTGGGTCTGGCGCGCGCCATCACCGCGGGAACCACCGTGCTCTTCGCCCTTCACCTGTTCGGTCTCAATCGCTCCGAAGGCCGGGCGCGCCGCCGGCTCGCGGAGGTGCCCCATTGAACCGGGCCCGGCTCCCCGCTGCAATCGCCCTGATTGGGCTCCTGTCCACCGCCTGCAGCGGCGGGGTGAACGCGGGCGAGGACGGCGGCATCGCGTTCATCCTCTTTACGATCATGCTGCTGGCCGTGGTGGGCGTGATGGCCTTCATCCTCGGTCGCGAGGACTGACGCCCACAACCGCAAAGGGGTAGCTTGGGGCGAGAGCGGCGCGATCTTGCACCGCGTGTAAAGGGGGAGACGTGACCACACAAGCGCCCACCGACCAGCGGGTGGAAAAGAAGAAGAAGCTCAAGAACAAAGAGTACGAAGCCCACCTCGCCGATCTGCAGACCGAGCTCGTCAAGCTCCAGTACTGGGTGAAGGATCAAGGGCTCCGCATCTGCATGCTCTTCGAGGGCCGGGACGCTGCCGGAAAGGGCGGTGTGATCAAGCGGATCACCGAGCCCCTCAACCCAAGAGGCGCCACCGTCGTGGCGCTCGGGACCCCCACCGAGCGTGAGAAGACCGAATGGTACTTCCAACGCTATGTCGAGCACCTGCCGGCGGCGGGCGAGATCGTCCTGTTCGACCGAAGCTGGTACAACCGCGCCGGGGTCGAACGTGTGATGGGTTTCGCCGACGAAGAGCAGGTGCAGGAGTTCATGCGGTCCTGCCCCGAGTTCGAACGGATGCTGGTCAAGTCCGGGATCATCCTGTTGAAGTACTGGTTCTCCGTCAGCGATGAAGAGCAGGAGCGCCGGTTCCTGAAGCGAGCCCAGGATCCGAAGCGGCGCTGGAAGCTGAGCCCCATGGATCTTCAGTCGCGCACGAAGTGGATCGAGTACTCGAGGGCCAAGGACGAGATGTTCTTCAACACCGACATCCCGGAGGCGCGCTGGTTCACTGTGGAGTCGGACGACAAGAAGCGTGCGCGCCTCAACTGCATCAACCACATCCTGCAGCAAGTCCCCTACAAAGATGTTCTGCCCGCCGGGACCATCGATCTTCCGCCCAAGCAGAAGGGCGACTACCAGCGCCCACCGAAAACCGATCACATAGCCGTGCCCGACGCCTTCTAGGGCGCTCGATCAAACGGGTTCGCGTACGCGTATCCGGGCTGCTGTCGGATGTGCATACAGGAGCAGGTTGAAGTCGACGGTCGCGCTCACTGAGCGTGCAGGGCTGCGGAGACGGCGTCCTTATCCTCGAGGGGCAATCAGATGCAAAGTCCGGACGGATTCTCGGATGCCCCTGTGCTCAGGGAGTAGCGAACACCCGGCTCGCCGAGTCGACCACCCTGTCGATGTGCTCGGAGGTATGTGCGGCCGATACGAACAACGCCTCGAAGCGCGACGGGGGGAGATAGATCCCGTGCGCCAGCATCCCTCTGAAGAAACGCCCGTAGGCGTCGGCGTTCGACGCCGTTGCACCGGCCAGGTCGACGACCTCGTCGTTCGAGAAGAAAAAGCCCGCTAGCCCCCCGATCGCCGCTGCAACCATCGGAATCTGCGCCATGTCGGCCGCGTCGACCAAACCGCGCACGAGGTCGCGCGCCGTCACCTGTAAGCGGTCGTAGAGGTCCGGATCTCCTGCGATGAGGTTCATGTTGGCGATCCCCGCCGCCATCGCGACCGGGTTGCCCGACAACGTGCCCGCCTGATAGACGGGTCCCACCGGAGCGAGGTTGTCCAACAGGTCGGCGCGCGCCGCCACTCCGCCGCAGGGAAGTCCTCCCCCGAGCACCTTGCCGAGCAAGACGATGTCTGCGTTCACGCCGAAGCGCTCCTGTGCTCCACCGGGCCCCAGCCGGAAGCCGGTGATGACCTCGTCGAAGACCAGGAGGGCTCCGCATTCGTCCGCGATCCCGCGGAGTCCGGGCAGGAAGTCGTCGTTGGGCAGGACCAGGCCCATGTTGGCGGCAACGGGCTCGACCAGAATCGCGGCGAGATCATCTGTCCACGGCTCGATCGCAGCGGCCAATGCGCCGAGATCGTTGTAGGGGGCCACGAGTGTGTCGCGCGTCGTGCCCTCGGTCACACCCGGCGTGCCGGGAATGCCCAGCGTCGCCACTCCGGAGCCGGCCTCGACCAGCAGGGAGTCGAGGTGGCCGTGGTAGCAACCGGCGAACTTGAGCACCTTGGTGCGGCCGGTTGCTCCGCGTGCCAGCCGAACCGCGGTCATGCCGGCCTCGGTGCCGGAGTTGACGAAGCGGATCTTGTCCACGTTCGGAACCATCCCAACGACCGTGCGCGCCAGCTCGACCTCGAGCTCACTGGGGGTCCCGAATGAGGTGCCCTTGCCTGCAGCCGCGGCGACCGCTTCCACGATCGCGGGGTGTGCGTGTCCGAACAACATCGCGCCCCAGCTCTGCACGAAGTCGATATAGCTGTTGCCGTCGACGTCGGTGATCATCGCCCCGGACGCGTCCTTGACGAAGAACGGCTGGGAGCCGACCGCATCGAAGGCGCGCACCGGCGACGAGACGCCTCCGGGCATCAACGAGCGCGCTTCGGTCAACAACCTGTCCGAGTTGGTCCGTCCTAAGCGAGCCACTCGGCGGCCTTCTTGGCATGGTAGGTGACGATCAAGTCTGCCCCGGCGCGCCGAATCGCCGTGAGCGTCTCGAGGGTCGCAGCGCGTTCGTCGATCCACCCTCGCTGCGCCGCCGCCATCAGCATCGAATATTCGCCGCTCACGTTGTAGGCAGCGGTGGGGAGATCGAAACGGTCTTTGATCGCGCGCAGCACGTCGAGGTAGTGCGTCGCCGGTTTGACCATGAGAGCGTCGGCCCCCTCGGCGACATCGAGCGCCGCCTCCCTCAAGGCCTCGTCGAAGTTGGCAGGGTCCTGCTGATACGAGCGCCGGTCGCCGAACTGCGGCGCGCCCTCGGCCGCATCTCGAAAAGGACCGTAGAAGCTAGACGCGTACTTTGCGGTGTAGGCGAGGATGACGGTGTCGTTGCCGCCTGCTTCGTCGAGTGCAGCGCGTATCGCGCCGACCTGGCCGTCCATCATCCCGGAAGGCGCCACGATGTCGGCCCCGGCGCGCGCCTGCGCAACCGCAATCTGTTTGTACCGTTCGAGGGTCGCGTCGTTGTCCACGCGGGCACCATCGAGCACACCACAGTGACCGTGGCTTGTGTATTCGCACAGACAGAGGTCGGCGATCACCACGGCGTCATCGCCGAGGTCCTCCTTGAGGGCGGTAAGCGCGCGCTGACTGATCCCCGCCGGATCGCCGGCTTGACTCCCCGACGCGTCCTTGTGGTTGGGCACCGCGAACAGCAGGACGCCGGAGATCCCGCGACTCATCAGCTGGCGCGCCTCTTTGATCAGGGATTCGAGCGTGTGCTGATATACGCCCGGCATCGATGCGATGGGAGCGGGGGCCGGGATACCCTCCTTCACGAACAACGGCGCAATGAGGCGGGACGGATCCAGGGTCGTTTCGGCGAAAGCGGAGCGCAGCGCAGGGGTGCGGCGCAGCCTCCGGGGGCGGCGCAAAGGAAATGAGGTCACGGCCTCATGTTCGCACCCCGGTGAGGAACGCGTCTCCGGGGGTAATGGAACGTAGTCCGAACAACAAAAAGGGAGAACCCATGGAGTTGGGCTACAAGCTGTCCTCAGAAGAGCACCACCCCACCGATCTCGTTCAGAACGCCCGCAGCGCCGAGGAGGCCGGCTTCACCTTCGCCCTCATATCGGACCACTATCACCCCTGGGTCGACCGGCAGGGCCAATCACCCTTCGTGTGGGGTGTCCTCGGCGCCCTGTCCCAGGCCACCGAACGGCTGAGCATCGGGACCGGCGTCACCTGCCCGACGATCAGGATCCACCCGGCGATCATCGCCCAGGCGGCCGCCACCGCCGCTGCGCTCATGCCCGGCCGCTTCTTCTTCGGCGTGGGGACCGGCGAAAACCTCAACGAGCACGTGCTCGGCGATCACTGGCCCTCGGCGGCGGTGCGCATCGAGATGCTCGCCGAGGCGCTGGAGGTCATCCGCATGCTGTGGGACGGCCGGCAGCACAGCCACCGCGGCACCTACTACACGGTCGAGAACGCCCGCCTCTACACCCTGCCCGAGAGCCCTCCGCCGATCATGATCGCGGCCGATGGGCCGAAGGCGATCACGCTGGCGGGCGAGATGGGCGACGGGTACATCGGGCTGGCGCCGGATCCGGATCTGCTGGCGAAGTTCGACGAAGCAGGCGGAACCGGCAAGCCCCGCTACACCGAGACGCAGGTGTGCTGGAACGAGGACGCGGCCACGGCGAGGCAGATGGCCTACGAGATCTGGCCCAACGGAGCGACCAAGGGACAGCTCAATCAGGAGCTCTCCCTGCCGGCGCACTTCGAGCAGGCGGCGCAGATGGCCGAGCCCGCCGACATGGAGGCCACCGTGGCCTGCGGGCCCGATCCCGCCAAGCATCTCGAGCAGATCAAGAAGTATGCCGACGCGGGCTACGACCACATCTGCGTCCACCAGATCGGGTCCGACCAGGACGGCTTCTTCGACTTCTACAGACGGGAGATCCTGCCGAACCTCCCGTAAGGTCAGCCGAAGTGGTGGCGCAGCGCGGCAACGAGCCCGTCCACGGTGTGTTGTGGCGCGACGAGGTCGACTCGAACCCCCAGGCTCAGGGCCGCCTCCGCGGTGACGGGACCGATACAGGCGACCACCCTGGCCTCCCCGGTCTGAGCTGAGGCGCCCCCGAGCCCCAGTTCGGATGGAGGCCCCACGACGTTCACGAAGTAGCGGACGGTCGACGCGCTGGAGAAGGTCACCACGTCGAAGCGGCCCGCCCGGGCGGTTCGGACCGCCGGGGTGTCACCCGGGGCCGGCACCGTGCGGTAGACCGCAACCTCGTCGACCGTCCAGCCGGCCCGCCCGAGGGCGCGGGGCATGTCCTGTGACGCGCCGGCCGCACGGGGGACCAGGATGCGCCCGGAGCCTCGTCCCAGCTCCCGGGCCAGGTCCAGCGCGGTGAATCTCGCCGGCACGAGATCGGGATGCGCCCCGCGGCTTGCGAGCGCGCGCGCCGTGGAGCGGCCCACCGCTGCGACTTTTGTGGCCTGCGGAATAGTGACCTCGAGTTGTTCGAGCCGGTCCAGGAACCTGGTGACACCGTTCGAGCTCGTGAAGGCCACCCATGAGTAGTCACCGCGAGCAAGCTGCAGTGCGGCGCCGTCGGCGCCCGACCAGGAATCAGGGGGAACGATCGAGATGGTCGGCAGGTGGATGACGGTCGCGCCGAGATCCTCCAGGCGCGCGGTCAATCCGGCGGACTGCTCCCGTGCCCGGGTGACGATGACCCTCTGTCCGGCCAGACCCGCCCGGCCCGGGGTCACGGCGGCGCGATCTGGGGCATTTCTTCCTCGGCCGTCGCCTCGAGCTCATCGAGGATCTCCCGGCCCCCGGAGTCGAGGAGCGCACGGGCGAGCTCCCGGCCCAGCGCGGCGGCCTCGGAGGGGGGCCCCGAGATCCGGTCGCGCAGTCCCTGGGCGCCGCCCGGCCAGCCCAGATAGCCGGTGACCAGCAGGCCTGTGTCGCCGGAGCGGGCATGGCATCCGAGCGGCACCGAGCAGCCGCCTTCGAGCTCCTCCGAGAACGCCCGTTCGCAGGTCAGCTCATCCCGCGTCCCGGGATCGCTCAGCGCGCCGAAAAGCGTCACGAGGTCGGTTCTGTCGGCGCGCCCCTCCACCGCCAGCGCGCCCTGGCCCGGGGCCGGCACCCACCAGGTGGGGTCGAGGTGTCCGCCCTCGGCGCCGCCGCGCAGGCGCGCGATGCCGGCTGCCGCGAGTACCGCTGCATCGACCTCGCCGGCGGCGACCTTCCGGAGCCGCGTGTCGAGATTGCCGCGCAGCTCCACCAGGTCGAGGTCGGGGCGGACCTCCGCGAGAAGCGCCCTGCGGCGCATGCTCGAGGTTCCGACCCTGGCGCCGGGCGGCAGCGCCTCGAGGCGTTCGTCACCGTCTCCTTCTCCGCCGCCCACCACGACGTCGTGGACCGGGCCGCGCGCCGGAGCTCCCACGAGGACGCAGCCGGTCGCCAGCTCGGCAGTCAGGTCCTTGGCCGAATGGACCGCGACGTCGGCCCGTCCCTCTTCCACCGCGCGCTCCACCTCGGCAGTGAACAATCCCTTGCCGCCGATGGCCGCGAACGGCCGGGTCTTGTCGCGGTCCCCCGCCGTGCTCACGGTGATGATCTCGACCTCCACCGACGGATAGGCCTCCGTGACGAGATCGGCAACCATGCCCGCCTGCCGCAGGGCCAGCGCCGACCCTCGGCTTGCGATCCTCAGGTGCTTTGGAGTCCGTAGATCCGCCGCCAGGGCCACGCCGGCCTCTAGAGCTCGTCGTCGAGCTCGAACAGCTCGCGGATGGCGCTGAGATAGACGTAGCCCAGTTTCGAGCCGGCCAGCTCGCGTGCTCGCTTCAGTGGTGCATGGAGCAGTTTCCTGGTGATCCTCTGCGTGGCGAGATCGACCGCGGTCAGCTGCTCCGGCGTCAGCCTGGCCGGGCCCCTCGTCAGCCGTTCGAGCTCGGCGGCCCGGATCGCCTCCCCCGCCACGACCAAGGCGGAGGCGGTGGGAGCAACGTGGGCCGCGCTCTCCCACTCGAGGAAACGCGCCAGCTCCTGGTCGACGATCGCCTCCACCCCGGGGATCTGGTCGAGGCGCGTCTCCCTTCCGGCCTCGGCGACGTCCTTCAGGTCGCTGATCGTCTGCAGGACGACGCCCGGCTCCCGGACGACGTCGGGCTCGACGTCGCGGGGCACTCCGATATCGACTATGAGCAGCGGAAGCTCCCTCCGGCGATCGGTCATGGCGTCGTGGACCAGCGCCCGGTCGATGACCGCCGAAGGGGCCGTCGTCGATGCCACGACGATGTCGGCCTCCGCAAGCGCGTCGCGCAGCGCCCCGATGGGTCTGAAGGCCGCACCCAACTCGCTTGCCAGGCTGTTGCCGCGGCTCTCGGTTCTGTTCACGACGGTCACGTCGGTCACGCCGTGACGCATCAAGGATCGAGCTGCCAGCCGTCCCATGGCGCCGGCCCCCAAGAGGACCACGTTCTTTCCCGTCAGGTCTCCGAAGCGCCGGCGGGCCAGTTCCGCCGCGGCCGAGGACACCGAGACCGGGTGCCTTGCTATCGAGGTCTCGGTGCGCGCTCGCTTACCGGCCCTCAGCGCCTGTCGAAAAGCCGCTCCAAGGACCCGCTGCGCCGAGCCCTCCTCTTGTGCAGCGCTGAAGCTGCGCCGAACCTGGCCCAGTATCTCGGATTCACCCACGACCATCGAGTCGATGCCGGTCGCCACGCGCAGGAGGTGCCTGACCGCGGCCTCGTCGTGATAGGTGTAGAGATGATCGGCGAAGTCCTCGATCGCAATGTGGCAGAACTCGGCGAGGAAGTTACGCAGGTCCTGGACGCCACCGTGGAACTTCGTCACCGCACCGTAGACCTCGACCCGGTTGCAGGTCGAGATCACCACTCCCTCGATCACGTGGTCGAAGGTGGCAAGGTGGCCGAGCGCCTTCGGGAGGCGTTCCTGTGGGATGTAGAGGCGCTCGAGAAGATCGAGCGAAGCGGTCTTGTAGTTGAGTCCTACCAGGACAACAGGCATCGCTCGTAGAGGCTAGCGCGGAGTCTGGGAATCGGGCGTTCCCAGGCGCCGGCTCGCCTCACGAGCGGTAGCTATTGCTTGATTGCGTTGCTGGTAGAAGGAAAGAATCTGGAGCTCGATCGACAGGTCCACCTTGCGGACCGTCACATCGGGTGGCACCTTCACCACCGCCGGCGCGAAGTTGAGAATCGACTTGATCCCGGCGTCGGCAAGCCGTTCGGCGACGAGCTGGGCCGGCGTCGGAGGAGTGGCGATGATCCCGATCACGACCCCTTCCTCGGTCACGATGTCTTTCAGATCGTCGAGGTGGCGCACCGTCATCCCGCCGATGTCGGTCCCCACGACCGAATCATCGACATCGAAGAGCGCCGCTATCTTGAATCCCCGCTCGGCGAACCCCTTGAACGAGGCCAGGGCGCGACCGAGATTGCCGAGGCCGATTATGGCCGCGGGAAGGTCCTGGGTGAGGCCGAGCTCGCGGGTGATCTGGTAAAGGAGGTACTCGACGTCGTAGCCCACGCCGCGGGTCCCGTAAGAGCCGAGGTAGGAGAGGTCCTTGCGCACCTTGGCGGCGTTGACGCCGGCCATCTGGGCGAGCTCCTCGGACGACACTGTCATCTGCCGCCGATCCTCGGCGAGCGACAGGAGCGCCTGCAGATACACGGGGAGTCGGGCGACGGTCGCTTCGGGAATCGGCCGGTTGCGCATGTGCCTCCATAGTAGACGAGCTTGTGACTTGAATCACAAAGTCCGGGCGACCCGGGGCCCCCCACCCGCCCTGTTGGGCGACCGGACAACCTGGGTCCGGCGCCGTTGTGCGCCGCGCCCCAGGTGAGATCAGATACGGGCGAGGAAATCCAGGTTCAGGGCGAGGAAGCCCTTCTGCATCAGGATGGCAAGCTCGAACAGCCGCCCGCTGACGAACAGCACACCGACGATCACCAGACCGGCGCCGCTCACCAGATTGACGGCGCCGGTATGGCGCCGGAGCCACTTCACCGCACCGGTGAGGTGGGCGACACCGGCGCCCGCGAGGATGAAGGGGACACCCAGCCCGGCCGAGTAGACCGCCAGCAGCAAGGCGCCCTCGCCCGGCCCCCCGGTGGTCCCCCGGCCGGCGGCCATCGTAAGGATGGCCCCCATGGTGGCTCCGATGCACGGGCTCCATCCGAACGCGAACGCACCGCCCAGGACCAGGCTCCCCCAGGCGCCCGCGGCGGGCGTCGGATGAAAGCGAGCCTCCCGGTAGAGCCAGGGGATCTTGAGAACGCCCATGAACACCAGACCAAGGAGGATGATGAAGACTCCGCCGGCCCTGGTAAGCAGCGTCTGATAGTTGCGGAGGAGAGCGCCCAGAAGAGTGGCCGTCGCTCCGAGCGCCACGAACACGGCGGTGAAGCCGAGCACGAAGAACGACGCCGCCCGCGCCGCCCGGAGCCCACTCGGCGCGCCGGGCTCCCCCGCGGGCCCGAGCCCCGACATATAGGACAGATAGCCCGGCACGAGGGGCAGGACGCAGGGGGACAGGAACGAGATCAACCCCGCGAGGAATGCGATCGGCACGGTTGGGTCGATCAAGGGAGCCCGCCTAGTCGTCTCGGCTGACGAGAACGTCCAGGAGCTGGGTCAAAGCCGCTTCGTCCAGAGGGCCGTTGACATGCTCGACGATGGTGCCGTCACCGTCGATGAAAAAGGTCTCGGGCTGACCCGTGAGCCCGTAGTCCGAGTAGATCGTCCCGCCCTCGTCGCGTACATGCGGATAGCTCAAACCGGTTCGTCTGGCGAAGTCGATAGCGTCGCTCCGGGAGTCCTTCACATCGACGCCCACAAAGGCGACCCGGTCACCGTAGGCCCTGTAGGCCTGCCGAAGCAGCGGCGCCTCGTCTTTGCAGGGGACACACCACGACGCCCAGAAGTTCAGCATCACGGGCTTGCCGCGCAGATCCGAAGAGTCCAGCGAGCCGCCTCCGGCCAGGAGCGGGGCGCTGAAATCGGGCGCCCGCCCCCCCGGCTCGGGAAGGTTGGTTCGCTCGAGGGCCACGACGCCGATGACTGCAAGAAAAGCGATCGCCGGCAACAGGAGTGCGGCAAGCCGGACACCCTTCCTGCCGGCGGAGACGGTCTGCGGCGCCCCTATGTCCATGGATCAATATTCGCGCCCCCTGGGATCAGTTCCCTCCAGCGGCCGCCACTTCGGTTCGGCTATGGACAAGCCGGCTCGGCGCCCGATATGTTGGCCGGCGAGGAGGGACGGGCCACTCGGCTCGTCCCTTTACCGCGCCTCCCGGCATAACCGCCGGCTGTTTTTGCCGTCCGAATCAGGAGGTGCGCCATGGAAAAGTTCTATTCGTCCGTGCTCGAGGCGCTGCCGCCCCCCGCCCGGCGGCGCCTGTGGGAGCGCTCGGTGTCCCGGTCCCTGGATTCCGGTGAATTCCTCTACCTCGCGGGTGACGAGTCGGAGCGGGTCCACCTGGTCACCGAAGGTCTCATGAAGTTCGCCTCGAGCGACGGCGACGGCCGGGAGACGATCCTCGGACTGGCGGTTCCCGGGGACCTCGTCGGCGAGCTCGCGGCCCTCGACGGACTGCGGCAGCCCTTCGACGTCGTGGCCGTGACCCACTGCGGTGTGGCGGGATTCGATCCCCAGGCCCTGATCGATGCAGTGGCGTCCAACCCGGGCGCAGCAGTCGAGTTGGCCTCGGTGCTTGCGGGACGCACCAGGTGGATCTGCGAAACCGCCATGGAGCGGGCCTCCGGGGAGGTACCGGCGCGCCTCGCCGGGCGCCTGCTGCACCTTGCCGAGCTTCTCGGCAGGGTCCGGGGGGAGGCCATCGAGCTCGATCTCCCTCTGGGCCAGGGTGAGCTCGGGCGGCTCGCGGGCATGTGCCGCGAGAGCGCCTGCAAGACCCTCAACAGCTTCAGGGCCCGGGGTTACGTCGACTACAGGGGGCGCCGGTTGCGGATCCTTCGCCCCGACGCCCTCGAGCTGATCCGCTGCGCGGGGCGCGCCGAAGAGCATCGCGTGGCGGCGGAGGGAGGTGGCGGAGGAGGAGGGAAGAGGTTGAGGGAGGTGGCAGAGTAGACAGGCGGCCCCAGGCCGGCGGAGCTCGACGGATAAATTCTTTTTGAGAAAAAGTTTGCCGGATCGCTAAAGGTATGAGTGCAGGGGACGAAGAGATAGTTGGAGATTGACGAGGGATTGGGACGTTAGGACGCAACGGCCCCCTCCCACGGGCCGTCAACGAGCCTCCCAGCCCGCC
>Ga0136621_1000591_pt1 | contig 14308 bp, 13 predicted proteins | sample AntDryUQ445A2306_FD_104673 | JGI IMG/M metagenome (GOLD analysis project Ga0136621, IMG submission 104673) | Polar desert sand microbial communities from Dry Valleys, Antarctica - metaG UQ445A (23.06) | ecosystem: Environmental > Terrestrial > Soil > Desert | place: Antarctica: Dry Valley...
CGATGTAACGGCGGCGCTTCACCTCGGCTTGGAACTTGGCGACCCAAGCCACGATCGAGCCATCTCGGCGGCGCGGGCGAAGCTGGGCCTCGAGAATTTCGGCTACCCCGCGCGGCTGGCCGTCTTCTACCCGCCGCCAAGCCCTGACCCTCAGCTTGTCGGGTCGCAGTCTCGTGCGGATCTCGACCCGGTTCGTCACGATCAGCCTCGTGACATTGAACTCCTTCATGAATGAGGGGCCCTGAGCGAAGGATGCGGGCCGGTCTGCGGGCGTCTGTCGAGTCCTTTGGCTAACGCAACCTGGAGCTACGGTTTGCGCTTCGCCGAGCGGCGAATCGGGATTTTCACGCCGTCGGCCTCATACGCCCCGTACGGAACGATCTCGGCCTTGAATGAGCGGCGTACCCGCTCGATCTCCTGTGCCATCTGCCCTTCCAGCTCGGAAGCGCGCTCGCGCAGTCGCTTCAGTTCGGCCCGGGTTCGCTCAAGTTCGGCCTCCATCTCTAGCACCGTCTCGACGCCGGCGAGGTTGAGCCCCTCTTCGGCCGTCATCCGCTGGATCCGCCGCAAGCGTTCCACGTCGTCCTGTGAGTAAAGGCGGGTGTTCTTTGGCGAGCGCTGTGGCGTGATCAGGCCGCGCGACTCGTACATGCGCAGGGTCTGGGGGTGCATTTCGGCAAGCTCCGCGGCGACGGAGATCATGAAGACCCCCCGGCTCGACGAGACGCGCATCGTTGTGAGCGAGCGTCGTGGGGCGGCGTCGGGGCTCATCGGTCGCCATCCATCTTTGCGCCCTTGGCGGTCGTGTTGGCTCTGGTCATGATCGCAGCGCGCGGGTCGTGGCCGTTGAGAGCGTCGGCGAGCTTGTCGACTGCCTTCTCCGCATCGCCGGAGAGCTGCGAAGGGATCTCGACCTCCAGCCGGTAGTGGATGTCCCGGCGCCCGCGCCCGCCCGGCTCCGCGGGCCCCTCGCCGCGCAGGCGCTGGACGGTCCCGTGCTGGGTCCCCGGCTGGACGCGGATTCGCTTGACGCCATCCAGGGTCGGCACTTCGATCGTCGCGCCGCGTACCGCTTCGGGGATGGTGATGGGGACGCGCACCTCGAGGTGTCCGTCGGATCGTTGCTTGAAGACCGGGGAGGCCGCGACCCTGGTGACCACGTAGAGGTCGCCCGCGGGCCCGCCTTGCGGGCCGTCCTCGCCCTTGCCGGCGACCCTGATCCGACTGCCGTCGTGGACGCCGGCCGGTATCGACACGCGGTAGCGCTTCTGCTGCTGAGTCAGCCCTGAGCCCTGGCAGGTGGGGCAGGGATCCTCGATGACCGCCCCGCGCCCGCCGCACATAGGACAGGGCTGGCTGATCGAGAAGAAGCCTTGGCTTTGCGCGTCGATGCCGCGACCTTCGCAGCGCGGGCACACCTTGGGCTGGGTGCCGGGCTTGGCGCCGCTGCCTGCGCACGTGCCGCAAGTCGCCTGCTTCGGAACCGTGACGGAGACCTCACATCCACGCATCGCCTGGTCGAAGTCGAGCGAAACCTCAGCCCGCAGATCGCGACCGGCCAGGCCCGAAGGGGCACCGCGCCCGCCGGCCCCACGGTTGAAGAGGGTGGAGAAGATGTCGCCGATGTCGGCGGTGAAGCCGCCCGCGAAGTTGCGAGGGTCAAAGCGACCGCCCGAGTCGTACTCACGGCGCTTGCCCTCATCGGACAGCGTGTCGTAGGCGCTTTGGATCTCCTTGAAGCGATCCTCGGCGGCGGGGTCGTCGGGGTGTGTGTCGGGATGGTTGTCGCGCGCCAGGCGCCGGTACGCCTTCTTGATCTCATCATCCGATGCCTTGCGCTCGACGCCCAGCACCTCGTAGAAATCGCGCGCCATCAGCCGCCTCCTAAGAGGTCACCACCACCCGCGCGGGGCGGATCAGGGTCTCGCCGATGCGGTAGCCGCGCTGCAGGGTCTCGACGACCACGCCCGGCTCCTCGCCGTTTTCGGCAGGGCGGGCGGAGAGCGCCTCGTGAAGGCTTGGGTCGAAGCGCTCGCCGTCGGGGGCGAACGGCTCGATCCCCGCCCCTCGCAGAGCGGCCGAGATCTCAGCGTGGATCAACGCGACGCCGGCGGCCAGCGCTTCGTGCGCGGAGACCTCGCGGCTGGCTTCATTGGAGGGCCCGGGTTCACCGCTTGGCTCCAGTTCGACTCCGGCCGCCAGCAGCGCTCGCTCCAGGTTGTCAACCGCGGGTACCACGGTTTTCGCCAGCGCCGCCTTGCCGCGCTGCTCGGCCGCGATCGCGTCGCGCGCCGAACGCCGGCGGTAGTTGTCGAACTCGGCGCGGGCGCGCTGGGCCAGATCCAGGTATTCGTCGCGCTCGCGCGCTAGCGCCTCGATCTCAGTGAGCTCCTCATGCGGCTCGACTTCCTCGGCTTCGGCAACCTCGTGCTGGGTGACGGCCTCGGGGGAGGACTCCCCGGTCGCTTCCTCCTGCTCGAGCTGCTCCTCTGACTTCATGATCGCTCGTCGTCCACGACCTCGGCGTCAACGACCTCCTCGTCGGCTTCAGCGCCGGAGCCGTTGGTGGGCGCGCCATCCGCAGCGGCTGCGGCCTGCTCGGCCGAGGCCGACTCGTAGATCTTCTGCGAGACCTGATGGAACGCGGTCTGGAGAGCCTCGGTCTTGGCCTTGATCTCCTCCACGTTGTCGGACTCGAGTGAGCCTTTCAGGTCCTTGGCGAGGCCTTCGATCTCAGCCTTCGACGCGTCGTCGACCTGGTCGCCAAGCTCCTCGAGCTGCTTCTCCGCCGCGTAGGCGGCGTTCTCGCCCATGTTGCGGGCCTCGACCAGCTCGCGCTGACGGCGGTCGTCGTCGGCGTGCGCCTCTGCGTCCTTGATCATCTGCTCGACCTCGTCCTCGGCCAAGCCAGAGCCGCCCTTGATCTCGATCTTCTGCTCCTTGCCGGTGCCGAGGTCCTTGGCGGTGACGCTGACGATGCCGTTGCGATCGATGTCGAAGGCGACCTCGATCTGCGGCATGCCGCGTGGCGCCGGCGGGATCCCGGTGAGCTGGAATTTCCCGAGCGACTTGTTGTAGGCGGCCATCTCACGCTCGCCCTGCAGCACGTGGATCTCGACCGACGGCTGGTTGTCCTCGGCGGTTGAGAACGTCTCCGCCTTGCGCGTCGGGATCGTCGTGTTGCGCTCGATCAGCTTGGTCATGACCCCGCCCTTGGTCTCGATGCCCAGGGTCAGCGGGGTGACATCCAGGAGCAGCACGTCCTTGACGTCGCCGGCAAGGACGCCGGCCTGGATCGCGGCGCCCACGGCGACGACCTCATCGGGGTTCACGCCCTGATGAGGGTCCTTGCCGGTGAGCTCTGAGACCTTCTCTTGGACGGCGGGCATCCGGGTCATGCCGCCGACCAGGATGACGTGCTCGACGCTGACACTCGAGTCGGCTAGCGCCTGCTTCACGGGCGCCACGACCCGCTCCAGCAGGTCGGCCGTCAACTCGGCCAGCTTCGCGCGGCTGAGGCGCATCTCCAGGTGCTTTGGCTGGTTGTCGATCGCGGTGATGAAGGGAATCGAGATCTGCGTCTCCTGCGCGGAGGAGAGCTCGATCTTCGCCTTCTCGGCCTGCTCGTAGAGGCGCTGGAGGGAGTTCTTGTCCTGTGAGAGGTCGACGCCCTGGTCGCGCTTGAACTCACTGACCATCCACTCGACGATTGCCTTGTCCCAGTTGTCGCCGCCCAGGTGGTTGTCGCCCGCGGTCGCCAGCACCTTGAAGATGCCGTCGCCGATCTCCAGGATCGAGACGTCGAAGGTGCCGCCGCCGAGGTCGAAGACGAGGATGTTCTGCTCATCGGCCGACTTGTCGAGGCCGTAGGCGAGGGCCGCCGCGGTCGGCTCGTTGATGATCCGCTCGACCTCGAGGCCGGCGATCTTGCCGGCGTCCTTGGTGGCCTGGCGCTGGTCGTCGTTGAAGTACGCAGGGACCGTGATCACGGCGGAGTCGACGGTCTCGCCCAGGCGAGCCTCGGCGTCGGCCTTCAGCTTTTGCAGGATCATTGCCGAGATTTCCGGAGGCGAGTACTGCTTGCCGCGCACGTCAACGCGCACATCGCCGCCGGGGCCGGCGACCACCTTGTAAGGGACGATCGTCTCCTCTTCCTTGACCTCGGCCTCCTTGCGCCCCATGAAGCGCTTGATCGAGAAAATCGTGTTCTCGGCGTTCATCACGGCTTGGCGCTTGGCGACGGTGCCGACCAGGCGCTCGCCGCCTTCGGTGAAGGCCACCACGGACGGGGTGGTGCGTCCGCCCTCCGAGTTCTCGAGCACGCTTGGCTCGCCGCCTTCGAGGATCGCGACGCACGAGTTGGTGGTTCCGAGGTCGATACCGATGGTCTTGCCCATGTTGTTCAGTCTCCTGTGGTTAAGGGAAGGGTCTACAAAAAATCTAAGCGTAAAGCTAGCAGATCCCTGGGTGGGACCGTGACCGGCATCGCCTCCCAGGGGAGCGGACATCCATGTCCTCTTCGCGCCGGGCATCCATGCCCTCTCAGACTCCCCTGGCGAGGCAATTGCCGGCCCCGGCCCCAGCGCGTGGAGGTACCGAGCTACCGGAGCCCGGGTGCTCTCAGGCGCCGGTGGCGGCGCAAGATTCGGGCGCCTCCGGGCGCTTCGCCGTGCGGGTGTCGGCGAGCGGGTCGGCGTCGTCGGAGAGCTGTCCTGCGTAGGTGGCCACGAAGGCGGCGACGTCTTCCGCGTTTGAGCCCTGCAGGATCCCTGCGGGCATGCGCCCGCCGCCGAAGCCGCTACAGATCGCCGACAGCACGCGACCGTAGTTGGCCTCGAAGGTGCCGTTCCCGGTTGGCGCCAGGACCTTGTCGAGATTCGGTCCGACGACGCCGAGCGTGCCGGCCGCGGCCAAGGTGTGGCATTGGCTGCAGGCACTCACGAACTGGTCCTTGCCATCCTCGTCATGGCTTTCGACGGCAACCTCGGCGGCGTCTTCGCCCCCCGTCCCGGAGATCGCAAGGAGCGGAATCCCGATCGCGCAGATCGCGGCGAAGACTCCGAAGAATGCGATGGGACCTTTGCTCATTTGCGTAGCCGCCGAGGCCCCGGTTACGGGCGCCGGCGACGCCGGGAGTCTATAGACGAGGGGCAGGCGCCGTGGCTTTGGCGCCCGCCACTTTTCTCAGCAAACCCGGGCCGTGCCGGTTGGGATCAACTCAGGTCCGCTCCCAGTTACAGGTTCCGCGTCACTACATTGACGCTCGCCGGCTTGGCTTGGGTGCTGGCGGGAGCGAGCGCGCCCGTGATCGGCGATGGCGGCGATGGTCAAGAGCGCTTGCGGCTTCATTTGCCTGTCTGCCTGCCGAGGGGAAGCTTGGCTGGCGCCAGGGGCGGGCGCATCCGTATTTCACCGCAACATGCGTCCGTAGGGACACATTCGGAGCAGTGCGCATTCGTCGCAGCGAGGCCGTGCCGGGCGGCAGAGCGTGCGGCCGTGCGCGATCAGGTTCATGTGCAGCTCGTATGCGTCCTCTGACGGGGTGATCGCGAGCATCTCGTCGTGGGCCTCCTCGAACGATGCCTTGGCGCGAAACAGGCCCAGCCTGGCGCCCACCCGGTGGACGTGGGTATCGACCGGGATCTCGGGCCGGCCGAACGCGAAGATCATCACACAGGCCGCCGTCTTCCGGCCCACCCCTGGAAGCGACGTCAGATAGTCCATGGCCGCATCCCGTGGGGCGTCCCGGAGCCAGTTGAGGTCGATCGGATCGCCCAGTTCCTTAAGGACCGCCTGGATCCGCGGCGCCTTTGTCGGTGCTAGGCCGCCGCGGCGGATTGCCTGCTCGAGCTCCGCGGTCGGCTCGTCGCGAACCTCGGGCCACGAGCGGAAGCGCGCCTTCAGGCCTGCATAGGCAACGTCGCGGTTCGTGTCGGACGTGTTCTGGGAGAGGATCGTCAGGACCAGCTCGTGGACAGGGTCCTGATGGGGCTGGTTTGACGGCCGCCCGTACATCTGCCGCAGTCGATCCCGGATTGCGATCACACGCCGCCTTGGCGGCCGCCGCCAGGCGGCTTTCCTTTTCACTCGCGTCGCCACTTTGGGCCAGCATAGGAGCGCCCGGGAAGCATCGCTTTACAATCCCGCAACAAGTTTTGGGGGCTACAGCGAGAAAGATCACGGAGTTCGCGCCACGCGGGTGGCTCGATGCGGCCCTGCAGATCGGGATCTTCTCGGCCGTCTACATCGCCTACCAGGTGGTGCGCGGGCTGGCTCAGGGCAACGCGGATCTGGCCTTCGCTAATGCGCAGCGGATCGTCGACATCGAGGCAGGGCTGGGGACGTTGTTCGAGCCTGGGCTGCAGGAGGCTTTGATCAACCACGCACGGTGGCTGGTCGATCTCTCGAACTTCATGTACCTGAACTCGCACTTCGTCGTGACGACGCTGTTCTTGCTCTGGCTTTACTTCCGCCGCAACGAGCACTTCTATTTCGTGCGGAACATGTTCATGGTCGCGATGGTGATGGCGCTCGCCCTGTACGCGCTGGTTCCGACCGCCCCACCCCGGTTGATGGATTCCGACTTCGGCTTCGTCGACACGATCGCGGTCTACACGGGCCTGCCGCAGGACTCGGACACTGTCGGGCTGCTTGTCAACCAGTACGCGGCGGTGCCCAGCATGCACATCGGTTTCGCGCTGATGGTCGCCGTCCCCGCGGCGGCATTGGTCAGTAACCCCGTTGCCCGGGCGTGGTGGGCTGCCTATCCGCTGATCGTCTTCTTCGTGATCGTTGCGACCGGCAATCACTTCTGGCTTGATGCCGCGGCCGGCGCCGCAGTTGCGTGCGTTGCCGCGTTCACGGCTACCCAGCTCGCGCGGGCCCGTGCCGATCACTGGGCCTGGCCGGACGCCCGCGCCCACGCACCTGCCTGATCCCGGCTAGGGTTCGCGTCGTGACGGACGCCGAGCGGGGCAAAGCCGAATCTCGCAATTCCCAGGCTTGGCGTTCATACGCGCGTAACCGGTTGATCGAGTCACGCCTGACGCCCAACTCGATCTCGATGACCGGCCTGGTCGGCAACATCGCCGCGGCAGTCCTGATCACCCAAGAGCACCTGTTCCTGGGCGGCCTTGCGTTCATCCTCGGCTCCGTGATGGACACCCTCGACGGGCGCTACTCACGGATGTCCGGCAAGGGCACCTTGTTCGGGGCGTTCCTCGATTCCACGCTCGACCGGATCGAGGAGGGGATCGTGCTGACCGCCGTCGCCTGGTACTTCGCCGAGCAAGGCGACTCGGTGGCTGCCGCGGGCTGTGTGTTCGTGGTGCTGGGGTCGCTGATGGTCTCCTACACGCGCGCTCGCGCCGAGGCCCTGGGAGTGGAATGCAAGGTCGGGTTGGCCACACGGGCCGTGCGCGTCGTCATCCTCTCGATCGGGCTGGTCTTCGCGGCGGGCGAGTTGATCGACGACGTGGACCTGCTCGCGGCCTCGATCTACACTCTTGCGGCCCTCACGGCGTTTACGACGGGCCAGCGCGTGTGGCACGTGCGCGGGCAGCTCCATTTGCTCGAGGTCCAGTAGGGCCATCGACATCGTGATCGGCCCCGACATATTGCGGTCAGGCTGATCTCGCCGGTCAGATCGCAGGGCGGGCTCAGGAACTTGTAAGCCAGGTGTAACCAACGACCCCGCGTGGCATAGTTGCCTTCGCTACCCGCATCCGCGAGGCTGTGTCCTGTCTATGGGCCGAAGCTGAGCCCCGGCATCAGTCGTGCCGGTTGACCAGGAGGATTTCGCACGCAATGAGCACCACGAACGGAGCGCCCGCCACCGGTGCCGGCGCAAACGGCAAGCATTCAGACGACGGCAAGGTTCGGGTCGCCATCGTCGGCGTCGGAAACTGTGCCAACAGCTTCATCCAGGGCGTCGAGTACTACAAGGACGCCGACGCAGGTGAGCCGGTCCCGGGCCTCATGCACGTCGACTTGGGCGGCTACCACGTCTCAGACATCGAGTTCGTCGCTGCTTTCGACATCGATTCCGAGAAGGTCGGCAAGGATCTCTCGGAGGCGATCTGGTCGGGCCAAAACGACACGATCAAGTTTGCCGACGTGCCGCACATGGGCGTCGAGGTCCACCGCGGAATGACCCACGACGGCCTCGGCAAGTACCTGAAGCAGAAGATCACCAAGGCTCCTGGCGAGACCGCTGACATCGTCGGCATCCTCAAGGAGACCAAGGCGGACGTCATCGTCTGCTACCTGCCGGTCGGCTCCGAGCAGGCGACCAAGTGGTACGTCGAGCAGGCGCTTCAAGCCGGCGTCGGTTTTGTCAACTGTCTGCCGGTATTCATCGCTCGCGAGGATTACTGGGACGAGCGTTTCCGCGAAGCCGGGCTGCCGATCATCGGTGACGACATCAAGTCGCAAGTCGGCGCAACGATCGTTCATCGCCAGCTCGCCCGACTGTTCCACGAGCGCGGCGTGGAGTTGCAGCACACCTCGCAGCTCAATGTCGGCGGCAACATGGACTTCTTCAACATGCTCGAGCGCGAGCGCCTCGACTCGAAGAAGATCTCGAAGACGAACGCGGTCACCTCGGTGATGGGCACCGAGCTGCCCGAGCGCGACGTTCACGTCGGCCCATCGGACTACGTGCCGTGGCTGACCGATCGCAAGTGGGCGCACATCCGCCTCGAGGGCAAGTCGTTCGGCGACGTGCCGCTGACGGTCGAGTTGAAGCTCGAGGTCTGGGACTCGCCGAATTCGGCGGGCGTCGTGATCGACGCTGTCCGGTTGATCAAGCTGGCGCTCTTAAACGGCATCGCCGGGCAGCTCGATGGACCGTCGAGCTACCTGATGAAGTCTCCGCATACCCAGCGCCCCGACGCCGATGCGCGGGAGCACACGGAGGCCTTTATCGAGGCCAACAAGCGCGGGTCCGGGAGCGAGCGGGCTGCGGAGGCTGCCGTTCAGGACTCGATCGAGGCTTAATACCCGTACGGCGTCGCGCCGCACTTACGAACTCAGCGGGTAGCTGAGCCAGGGGCCCGCCTTCGCCGGCGGGCCCCTTTGCGTTCGGCCCAAGAATCGACGGCCTTTTGAGCCTCGCCCTATGCTGCGCAGGTGGCCAAGGACCGGTTGACGATCGCTCAGGTTTGCCCCCACCCCTGGGGTCACCGCCACGAGATCAACGAGTTCGTCGGGTGCGTTTCGCAGGAGCTGGCCGAACGAGGCCACCGGGTGGTGATAGCCGCGCCCTCCGGTAGGCGTGGAGGCGTCCGGGAGGCACGGCGCATGATCGAGTCGGCCCGCGGGCGGCCGGAAACGCTGTACCGCCAGTGGCGAGGCCAGCGCGTGGGCGAGGCGAAGGACGGTCCCCCTGTGATCCCGGTGGGCCAGTGGCTGGCGATGCCGGGCGGCCCGCGCCCGCGAGTGGCACCCGTCCCGGTCGATCTGTCGCGGGGCCTGGAGGCGCTTCTGGAAACGGTGGAGCCTGACATCTGCCACGTGCACGATCCGTTCGCTCCCAGCGCCGGCTCGGTGGCACTGCGCCACTCCCGATCGCTCAACGTCGGCAGCTTTCACGAGCCGTCTGAGCGGGTGCTTTCAACCCAGGTGGCCCGGCCGCTCGTGGAGGTCTTCTTCGGACGCCTCGATGCTCGCACCGCGAGCTGCGTTCAGACCGCTGACTTGATGCGCCGCTTCTTCTCCGGTGGCTATGACCTGGTCGAGCCGGGAACGCGGAGCCTGGATGGCACCTGGCCCGACTTCCGGCGGCGCGACTCTGACGGAAAAAGGCTGCCATTTCGCATTGCCTTCGCCCAGGAGGAAGAGCGCGGCGCGCTGCGGCTCTTCGTGCGCGCCCTGCGCCGCCTGCCGGAAACGCTCGATTGGGAGGCGGCGATCTGGCTTGCCGATGGGGGGGACGTGCGGATGTCGAAGCGCTTGCGTGAGCGGGTGCGCATCGTGGGACCGCGTTCGACGGGCCCCGACGAGTTGATCGCGGCTGCCGACGTGGTCTGCGCCGCGTCCGGCGGCCCGAGCGCGGCGCCTGGGATGATCCGCGTCGGTCTGGGCTCGGGAACCGTGCCGATCGTTTCCGACCTGCCCATCTACCGCGAGCTCACCCGCGATGGCGAGGCGGGATTGCTCTTCCCGCCGGGCGATGCGATCACCCTCGCGGCGCAGATCGAGCGCCTTGCGCGCGATCGGGAGCTGACCGGGCGCCTGCGGGCGGCGGCGTCAGGGGTGACCCGCTCCTGGAGCGACGTAGCCGACCAGCTTGAGGACGCCTATGAGACATTGGCGGCGCGCCGCCATGACCCCACCGGCGACGGCGCGGCGCGGCGACGGATCGCCAAACGGCGCCAGATCAACGTGGATCTGCACATGCACACGGATCACTCATCCGATTGCGCCACGCCAGTGAGAACGCTCTTGGAGACCGCTCGGGACGTGGGCCTGGGCGCGATCGCGATCACCGATCACAATGAGATGTCGGGTGCCTTCGAGGCGCTGGAGATCGCCGATGAGGTCGGCATCAAGGTGATCCTCGCCGAGGAGGTGAAGACCGCGGAGCAGGGCGAGGTCATCGGCCTTTTCCTGAACGAGAAGATCGAGCGCGGCATGACGATGGCGGAGACGATCGCCGAGATCCGCCGGCAGGGAGGCCTCGTCTACGTCCCCCATCCGTTTGACCGCCTCCATTCCGTGCCCGACTACGAGCACCTGCTCGACATGGTGGAGGAGATCGACATCCTGGAGGTCTTCAACCCCCGGGTCGCGTTGACCGCATTCAACGAGGAGGCGGAGCGCTTCGCGGCCAAGTACCGGATCGTGCCCGGCGCCGGCTCCGACAGCCACGTCGCCCAGGGACTTGGCAGTGTGATGATCCGCGTCCACGACTTCGACGGGCCGGTGGAGTTCCTGGAGGCGATGCGCGACGCCGACATCGTCCGCAAGCACAAGAACCTGGTCTATGTGCAGGCGCTGAAGTTCATCCAGACCAGCGGTGGGCGTGGTGGGCGCGGCATTAGATGAGAGCAATAGACGGCAGCAAGCCCTGATGCATGCGGCCGGCTCGGCAGGAGGCGCCCCGCACCCGTCAAAGGATGCTTCCGCCGTGCCCATGACCGACGACGAGATTCAGGAGAAGTACCTCGAACGCGCGATCCGGGAGCTGAACCAGCTCACCCGCAGCCTGCAGGAGTGCTCCCACTGCCCTCGCGGGAACCTGATGCCGGTGCTGGGCTCCGGCCATCCCCAAGCCGATGTGATGCTGCTGAAGTGGGCGCCGACTGCGGCCGAGGTCGAGGAGGGCGTCGCGTTTTACGGCCGCGCGGGTAATGCTTTGATGAAGAGCTTCAAGCGCCTCGGGATCGATCCCCTGACCATCTACGGGACACTCTGCGTGAAGTGCCCGGTGTCCGATCCCGAGCTGGCGGCAGGTGAGTGCATCGAGCGGATCGTCGAGGAGATCGCGATCGTCGGCCCGCGCCTGATCGTCGTCATGGGCGAGGCCGCGCGCCAGGCGTTGAACGAGGTCGAGGTGCCGCTCGCGCGCCAGATCGAGCCGAGGCCCGGCGAGATCCAGACGCTGACTCCTACCACCGAGGCACTGGTAGTTCCCGATATCGACTCATCGCTCGACTCGGAGGAGAGCAAGCGTGAGTTCTGGGCAGCCTTCCGCAAGCTCGGCGACTGGTACGCCGAGCTGCCGCCTTACTGAGGACACTCCGCCGGAAGCCTCGGCTTCGCCTACGTCTCCGTCGGGTCAGGGTGGGTTACGGGGAGGCAGGCCGTAAGCGCCTTGGCCCGAGGGTGAGAGTAACCATCTTGGCGCGCCTGCCGCGCTTCAGTTTCAGGACCCTGGCTCCGCGCCGCGACACGACGCGGGCGCCCGTGACCTGCAGCCGGTAACCGCGTCGGTAGTGGACCGGCGGCACGAAAACCTCAGTCAGGGCCCGCCGTCCAAGCCGCTTGCCTGCGGGCGTGGTCGTCGAGTAGCTCAGCTCGAAGCGCCGGGTCGGGCGGTGGAACGAGTACGCGACCGGGGTGCCGGAAACGAGGCGCGGGTAAGGACGGGAGGAGACCTTGAGCTTGGCGCGGGAGACGTTCTGGCCGCGCGGCGGCTTGCGCGGGTCGGAGACCAGCGATTGGACGCCGGTGCCGGTGGTGGTCGGGTCGTCGCAGTCGCAGTAGTGCCACTGCTGCCAGCCGATCATCTGCTGATCGGCCAGTTCGGCCACACGCTCGACAACCGCCAGGTCGTCCGTGGCGGCGAACTCGGTCATCAGCAGGGCATCGCCCGTTTGTTGCGACTGCGTCTCAGCGTTGCCGAGGGTCAGGCCGTAACCGACGTCACAGACGCCCCCGGCGATCGGGTCCAGCTCGCCGGGAAGCACGTCGCCCAGGCAATACATGTTGAACGCGAACCCGGCCCGCGCATCGCCGGTGTTGCCGTGCGAGGTGTCGGCGCCGAAGTCGAACAGCAAAAGCGGCGCGTACCAGACGAGGGCACGGCGATCGACCGCCCGGATGGCGGCGATCACGCGCTCCGTGAACGGCTCCAGGGTGAGCGTGTCGAACAGTGGGCAGCCGATGGTCGAAATGCAGGTCGGGAAGGCGGTCCCAGGCCAGGGCTCGTTCAGGATGTTGTAGCCCAAGAGGTGCGAGCGTCCGCGGAAGCGCCTGGCGATCCGCCGCCACATGGCGGCGAATGAGTTCTGGAGCGGTCTTCCCGCGGTGTCCGCGTCATTGGCCCAGAAATGGTCGAAGGCGCGGTTCAAGGCGAGCATCACCAGATAATTGGCGGGGAAACCCTGCTGGGGCGCGGCCGGAAGGGTTCTCGCGTCGCCGACTACGGCCCAATCGGGGAAACCCTCGCCCTGGAAGCGCTCGTTGTAGAGATCCTGATGGACGTCGAGCAGGGTGTGGATGTCGTGTTGTCCGAGCTGCCGCTGAGTCTGCGCGATCGAGCGCAGATACTGGCGCTTGTAGCGCGGCTTGCCGTCAGCGCCCGGAAGCTTGGGCTCGACTCCGTTCTGGATGATCCCCAGGCGCACCGTGTTAAAGCCGTGGCGGCGCAGGAAGCGCATGTCGTTAGCGCCGAAGCCGGCGTCCGCCGGCCTGTACGAGCCAACCTTGTAGACGACGTTCCAGCCGTGCAAGGTGACGACGCGGCCACGGTTGTCCGTGATCCAGCGCCCCTCGTGCGAAAGCGGCCCCTTGGGCGCCGCCTCGGCGGGACCGGCCAGGGTAAGGCACGCGGCAAGCCCGGCCAAGACCCAGCGTCGGTCCATCTAGAGACTCACCTAGGGAGCCGCTGCCTTGGCGAGCGCTGACATGGCCTCCAGGTTGGCGCTGGCAAGGCCGCGAACGACGGGCGAGTCCAGCGCCTCGTAACGGGCAAGGGCCGTCTGCGCCGCGGCACCATCGGCTGCGGCCACCCCCACCGTGCCCTCGGGCTCGCCCAGCCGCTCGAAGTGATTGCGGTAGCCGTCATGAAGGTCGCGGTAAAACGATTCCTCCCTGGCCAGGCGCGCCTTGGCGTCGTCTCCTACGGCTGTGCGCACGTAGCCGAAGACCGGAGGTGGCGCGCGCCCGGCTTTTAGCGCCCCGCCCTCGACGTGCTCGCGGGCGCTCGCCGCGAAGCCGGGGGTCATCCAGTTGAAGAAGACGCCGTCGAACTCAGCTCCGGCGAACGCGCACATCTTCGGGCCCATGGCAGCCAGCACCAGACGGATTCCAGGCAACGCCGCGCGCAGTTGCGGCAAGGCCTCGCGCATCGCCGTCAGCGGTTTGGCGGAGAAACCGGCGCCAACACCGAGCCACAAGCGATCGGTCGGCAAGCCTTGCTCAGCGATCTCGGCGGCGATGGCGTCGGGGTCGTTACGGTCGATTGCGATCACGGCGACGCCGAGGTCGATCGATTTGGAGCCTTCGGCGAAGGCACCCAGCGTCTCCAGGCCGCTCGCGATCGGCGTGTCGTTCGACCAGATCGAGCCGTAGCCGAGCTCGGCGGCGCGTGCCGCCAGGGGCGTTGCGATCGCCGGATCGAGCCCGGCGGCGACTCCGAATCCACGGCCCACGAATCCCACCTTACGACCTGCCTCCCCGTAACGCGCCCTGACCCGACGGAAGCGGACGCGAAGCGGAGCATTCCGGCGGAGTTGTCTGAGCCTGCCTCCCCGTAACGCGCCCTGACCCGACGGAAGCGGCAGCCCCTTACCGGCTCTACAACGCCGGTCTTCGGCTTCGTCCTTCGGACTCCGCCTCGCATGAGCGGAGCATTCCGGCGGAG
>Ga0136621_1000593_pt1 | contig 14298 bp, 14 predicted proteins | sample AntDryUQ445A2306_FD_104673 | JGI IMG/M metagenome (GOLD analysis project Ga0136621, IMG submission 104673) | Polar desert sand microbial communities from Dry Valleys, Antarctica - metaG UQ445A (23.06) | ecosystem: Environmental > Terrestrial > Soil > Desert | place: Antarctica: Dry Valley...
ATGAGACGCCCAGCACCGGAAGCGAGATGAAGGTCGAGAAGTAGTCGCCTGCGAATGCCTTGGCCAACGCCCCGGCCGAGGTGATCCCGGACGACATCACCGCAAAGGCGACCATGAACGTGAGGAAAGGCTGCTTGAAAGCCTTATGGGTGTAGAGCGCGGCGCCGGCGGCCTGCGGGTACTTGGTGACGAGCTCTGCGTAGGAGCTTGCGGTCAGAATGGCGAGGATGAAGGCGACAAGGAAAGGGGTCCATACCGCTCCGCCCACCTCGAGCGCAACCTCGCCGACGAGGGCGTAGATGCCTCCACCGATCATGTCTCCCAGAATGAAGAAGAAGAGAAGACGCGGACCTATAACCCGCGCCAGTCCGCGCGATTCCCCTTCGGCGCGCCCGCCGTTCCCACCCGTTTCAACGCGTGCCACTGTCGCCCTCCCCTGTTAGGCCGATCTAGCGGAATGCCCTATCCGCGAAAGGGAGCATATAGGTTTCGGCTGCCGGCTTCCCGGAATGCCCGCCGGGTTCGCGGCCTTACGCTGTCGCCGTGTGTGTCTTCTGCAGCATCGCGGCCCACGAAATCGCCGCTCAGGTGGTCTTCGAGGACGATGCCACGGTCGCATTCCTCGATCACCGCCCTCTTTTCGCGGGGCACTGCCTTCTGATACCGCGCGCCCACTTCGTGGCACTCGGCGATCTCCCCCAAGGGTTGCTCGACACCCTGTGGCGCAACGCTCAGCTGCTCAACTCGGGTGTCGAGTGCGCCATGGAAGCGCAGGGGACATTCGTTGCGGTCAACAACAAGGTGAGTCAGAGCGTCCCTCACTTCCATATCCACGTGGTCCCGCGCCGGCGTAAGGACGGCCTCAAGGGCTTCTTCTGGCCGCGGCACCCCTACCGGGACGAAACCGAGATGGCGCGTGTCGCCGAGCTCATACGCCGGGCCCTCGAGCGATCGAAACCCCCCCGGCGGTGAGCCCCACCTCGGTGAGTTTCAAATCCCTGGACGAGCTCAGTCTGGAGGGAGAGCTCGACCTCCCCGAAGAAGCCGTGGCCTCGGTGGTGCTGTGCCATCCCCATCCCAAGATGGGAGGGACGATGACGGCGCCGCTGCTTCTCGCCCTCCGAGACGAGCTCACGAGGCGCAGGTGGGGCGTGCTGCGGTTCAACTTCCGCGGCATCGGGAGATCAGAGGGTGAATCGTCGGCCGGAGAGCTCGAAACCGAGGACGCCGCGGGGGCGCTCGACCTGATGAGGGAGCGCCGGCCGGATCTGCCGCTTGCGATCGCCGGATGGTCCTTCGGCGGAGCCGTGGCGGTGAGGGTCGCCGCCCACGACGAGGCTCTCACGGCCTGCGCTGCCATCGCCCCGGCCGTGAGAGCCAAACCCGGAGTAACCGGCGGCTTGCCGGCGCCCGAAAGCGTTGGGACCGGACGGCCCCTCCTGGTCGTTTGCGGCGCCAACGACCGGGTAGTCGACCCCGCCGACTGCAGATCGTGGGCCGGTGGAGTCGAGGCTGCAAGCTACGTCGAGATCAGTGGCGCCAACCATTTTTTCTGGGCGAGGTACTCCACGCTTTGCCGCACCGTGGGTGATTTCCTCGAGTCGGCACGCAGCCCTCAGAGATAGAGGCGCCTCCAGGCGGTCCACCAATCGGATCCGGTGGACACGACGGTGCGGGAGTCGGCCAAGCTCACGCCTTCCCTGTGGTTCCATCTCCCGGCGCCGTCCGAAAGGGCAAGCTCGACCTTGATCTCGCAGGGTCTTTCCGGAACGAACGGCTCGACCCGCGGGGAGGTTCCCACGGCCTCCTCAGCAGCCTCGGCGATCAGGAAGCGTGCCCGGCTGGGAGGAATGTGGCGGGCGCTGTAACGGCCCAGGCCCTGTTTTACCTCGACCGCCGTTACCCCCGGACCGAGCAGTGCCGCGGCCTCCGCGCAGGTTGCGCGATCTCCGCTGACCATGACGACCGGACACCCCCACTGGCCGCACAACGCCGCATTGATGCCCGTCTCACCCACCGACTGCCCGTTGAACCAGAGGTTGCGCCACTCGGTGCCGCTCACCGTGTGGCTCAAGACACCATCCGGCGTGCCGGCCATGGCATGCATCGCGATCAGCATCGCGGCGTCGCAACCCTCCTCGAGAAAGGCCGTGTATTCGGTCCACTCGTTCTGGACGACCCACTCACAACCAGGGTCGAGCAGCTCGGGAACCAGCGAGTTGAAGCTCCACCCCCCGCCGGCCCCATGACAGTCCAGGACGACGACTTCGGTCGCGCCCCCGGCGCGGGCGCCTCGCACGGCCGCGTTGATCTCCTCGGTGTAGAGCTTGCGGCCCTCCTCGAACTGTGGCTTACCCCCGGTCACCTGCTCCCACCGGCAGATGCCCGCCACGCCCTCCATGTCCGAGATGACGAGGACCCGCATCAGCTCTCTTCGCGCGGGTCGGGTGCAAGCTGCTCGAGGAACTCGTGGCACCGGGCCGCCTCGTCGTCCTCGCCGATTGCCTGGGCGGCGCGTCCGAGGCCCTGTAACGAACGCAGAAAGCCGCGATTGGGGCGGTGGAACCACGGCACCGTCCCCATACCTCGCCAGCCCGCCGCCCTGAGGCGGTCGAGCCCGCGGTGATAGCCCACGCGGAAATAGGCGTAGGCCTCGACGGGCCTGGCGCCGTTCAGAGCCTCTTCACCGAGCCGCGCCCACGCGCTCAGGCACAGGGGCCAGCGAGCCGCTACCGCTGCGACCTCATCTGGCTCGGTAGCGGCGTCAAGCGCTTCGAGGCTGCCGGTTGGTTCCTCCAGCCGGGTCTCGAGCGGTTCGTTGACGGGTATCTCATCCATGGCGCGAATGGTAAGCCGTCCCGACGGCCCTCGGCCACATCGTCAGCCCAATTCGGCCTGGCCGTTGCCTCGGGCCCGTTTGCGGGCGAGCTTCTGCAGCTCGAGGGTTTCTGCTGCCCCCACCAGCAGGTCCGTCAGACGGCTCAAGCGGGCCTCCTCCGAGCGCATCTCGAGCAGCTCCTGCTTGAACGATGTCCCGAAGTCGACCTGAGCGGCGATCCGGAAGGCGGTGTCCCCTGGGTCGAGATCGATTTCCGGTGGATCCATGCCGGCGACCGCCGCCAACCGCCGATGGGCTTCGAGGCATCTCTCGAGGACCTCTTGCTCGAGCGACGACCCGGGTTCGTCGACGACGTCCTCAGCTTCGCCCACAACATAGGTGCGCCCCTCCGTGAGCTGCAGCAAGTGGAAGCGCGCCCGCCCCTCGACGATGACGTTCATCCTTCCGTCGGGCCATCGCCCGGGGACCTCCACCACCTTTGCCTTCGTCCCGACAGCCACCAGCCCTGATTCCACCGCGAGCACGATGCCAAACAGGGAGCCGTCTTCGAGACACCGGCCTATGAGTTGTTTGTAGCGAGCTTCGAAGACGTGCAGGGGAATGCGCTCGGCGGGAAGCAGCACCAGGCCAAGGGGGAACAGGCCGATCTCGTACACGTCCGAAGCGTAACCAAACATGGGTTGGATCTGGGGGCAAAGCGCTATGCCTCGGAGGACCAGGTAGGGTACCGCGCCGATGTTCTCGACCCCTTCGTCTCCGGCAATCGCGGGCCTGCAGGCGATGGGAGTAGCGGCTTTGCTCTTGATGCTTGGGTATCTGGTGGCGGACCTCGTCACCGGCCGCTTGAAGCTAGGCCGAACCACCCGGCTTGGCCTCGCATTCCCCGGGCTGACGCTCTACTCCCTGCTGCTGATGCTTGCGCACATCGCCACCGGCGGCCGCGTCCTGTCCAATCCTGGACTTACCCGCGCCGTCACCGGGATCCTTGCAGTTGGACTTTTCTTTGCAGCGTTCCTGCGTCGTCGCGGCCGCACCTGTGAGGCGGGCCCGCCCGAGATCGTTTGGCCTGCGTGGCTGCTTGTTGCGATGGGCTTCGTTGTTTTCTGTACCCCGGTCGGCCGCATGATTCCCCTCGATCACGTGTGGGACACGAACCTGCACACGGGTTGGGCGACACAACTCATGGCGGGCGAGCCCGTGCCCTCGGCCACGGTGACCGGAGATGTGCCGAACTATTACCCATGGCTGTTCCACGCTCTGCTGGCTTCTATCGCCCACTTGACGCCGGGGGGCCGCGCTTTTCACGCTCTCGGGCCGCTGCAATTTCTGCAGGTTGCGGGGGCGATCCTTGCCTTCTTTGCTCTTGGACGCGCCCTGAGCGGCCGATGGATCACGGGGGCGGCGGCGGCGTTGTTCGGCGCACTGAGCGGAGGGCTCGGATACGTGCTGCTGCGCAGACCGGATGTCATCTTGGACCCGCGAGCCAATGACGGCGCCGCGGCCATGAAGTATTGGGGCGATCTCATAGCAACCCGTCCATACAACGTGGGATTTCAAAACCTCACGCCGCCCTTCCCGCGCGATATCGCCTATGTGCTGGTGGTTGCCGCCCTTCTGTTTCTGGTGATCGGCATCAAGGAACGATCCGGCGGTTCACTCGTGGCCGCCGGTGTGACCATCGGGATGGTGGGATTGACCGGCGGTGAGACCTTCATCGTCTCCTTTCTGGCGGTTGTGGTGCTCGCCCTGACTGCGACGGAGGTCGGTAGAGCGCGCGTGGCTGCGCTGGTGCTCATTCCGGCGCTGGCGATTTATGCGCTATGGGTTGGGCCCATGGTGGTCAACTATTTTCGCCTCGGAGGTTTCTTTGGAACCGCCGCCCACCCCGTCGTCCTTACGCCCCTTGCCGTGTTGGGTAGCTGGGGACTCGTTACACCGTACGCGTCGTACGGTCTTGTCCGCCGGCTTCCGCGCTGGCGAACGGACCCCGGCACGAAGGTGTTGCTTGCCGCCCTGACGGCGGCGGTGATCTCGCTGATTGCGTCCGCCGCTCTCCCGCTGTACCTGGGCCGCGGATTCTCCACACTGGGCCGCGACCACCGCTACTGGCCTCTGGTGTTCCTGGCCCTGGCGCCTCTGGCGGCCCTTGGCGCAACCGAGGTTCTCGGAGCCGTCCTTCGGAGAAGTCGCAGGCTTGGCGTCGCGTTGGCGGTGCTGACCGTGGTTCTGGCTATGCCTTCACCTTTGCTCGCAAGCATCGCCTTGCCGGCGGAGAGAGGGAGCCCCGAGATGCTCGCCGACTCGCTGGAGGGCGATCCCGATACCATGCTCAATCTGATCGCGCCGCGCCCGGGAATGCGATGTGTGATCGCGACTCCTGTGGGATCGAGTCAACGGGTCTTTTCCTACACCGGCTACCGCATGGTGCTGTTCCGTTGGGCGCCCGGCGAGATCAGCAGGAACTCCGCGCACATCCGGTGGGCCGGGATCTATGGAGAGATCCCCGGAGGCTTCGAGCGACAGCAGGCCAACTGGGTGCTGACCGGGAAGGGCTCGAATAAGGCCCAGTGGAACGCGGCGGCCGAGGCTTACGGTGTCGACGTAGTTGTTGCACCCGTCGGGCGCGCCTCGTCACGGGTTTTCGAAGGCCTGCGCAAACAGATATCAGGCCCGGCAACGGGCAGGAGGTTTGTGGTCGGATGGAGGCGGAAGTGCTCGTGAGGGCAGCCGGTATCGACGACTACCTCCCCAAGCCGGTCACGACCGCGCTTCGAAATGCCGCTTCGGTCCCTCAACGTCTTCGAGCCCCTGGACGGGTTCGTGGGTTGGTTCTCTCTTTGAATGTTGCTCGCCTTGACTTGCAGGACCTTTATTGTTAGGGACGGAACAGACCGTCGATTCGAAGGGGGAAACCATGGGCGAGTTCATGGACATACACCGAAACATGAAGGGGATAACGTCCGAGCAGCTAGCGGAGGCGCACCAGGCCGACCTCGACATCCAGGACGATGAAGGGGTCAACTTCAAGCAGGCGTGGGCAGACCCAGAGTCCGGCATGGTGTTCTGCCTCTCAGAGGCCCCGAACGCGGATGCGCTGCGGCGAATCCACGAACGCGCTGGCCATCCCGCCGACGAGGTATACGAGGTTCCGGTCAAAGCCTAACCACCCATCGAACATGGGAAAAGTGTCGGAGGGGGGACTTGAACCCCCACGCCCTGTTTAAGGGCACTAGGCCCTCAACCTAGCGCGTCTACCAATTCCGCCACTCCGACAAGCAGCAACCCCGACCGAACGGGCCCGAACAGGGCTAGTCAGTTTATATCCGCCGGGTGGGGGGCGGCTCAAGACGCCAGGCGCCACCGTTGAAGGTTCCACAAGGGCCCGTCCAGGGTCGGGTTGGCCTGCGGCCCCGTCAGGCCCTCCCCCCAGGCCACGAACGTCTCGACCTGGGCGAACGGTACGGCCATGGAAGCACGGAGCGCGGCCGGGTCGTCTGTCAGACCGGGCGCGCCCGAGGCGCGCCGGATTGCGATGTCCATCGGGTCCCCCCGGCTCCAGGGCCCGTAGAACGTCGCCGCATCCGCACTCACGAGCTCGACCGAGTAACGCGCATCCTCGAGCTCCAGCCTCAGAGCGCGTTGCACCAGCTCGGCGAGCTCATCGCCGGCGGCGACGGCGATCTGAAGCGGCGCCGGCGCCGTGGCGGCCGCCGGTGGGCGTGGACGCCGCCACGCGCCCGCAGCCCCGGCCGGACCGGGACGGGGGTGCAGCGTGGTCGCGAGGCGCCCGTGGGTCCTGACGAAGCCTCGCTCGAGGGCCAGGCGGTCGATGGCCCGTGCGACACCGGCCCGCCCGGAGTCGTCCAACCGGGCCCCCTCGAGATCGAACCACAGCGATTCCCATCCGAGGGCGGCCGAGTGCCTGAGCCCCATGCCGTCGAGGCGTCGCCCCAGATTCACAGACGACGGCGGCGCCGCGCCGTCGAGGCGGCCCGACCCGAGCAACGCCAGCATGATCTCGAGATCCTGAACGAACTGGACCTTAATGAGCTCCGCCCGCGGCTCGGCCCCCCACCAGCGGGGATTGGGCTTGTAGACGGCCTCGAGGCCGGGTGTGAACGAACCGAGCCGGAACGGGCCCCCGAAGACCCCGCCGGGATGAACTCCCCTTCCGGCGGGCAGTATGGGGGCGGCCGTCGCCAGAGTCTGCCTCCAGTCCGTCGAGGCGCCCCTCAAATCGACGCGCCGGGCTCCGATGGCTCGCGCCGAGGAGACGGCTGCGAGCCCGGACGGAGGACCGGCGCGCCGAACGCTGGCCACGACGTCACTGGCGGTGATGGCCCGCCCGTTGCTCCACCGGGCTCGTCGCAGAGTGATCCGCACGCCCGAGTTCGTTTCCGTGAGCGTGCGCGCAAGCATCGCCCGGGGGCTCCCGTCGGGATCGAATCGGAACAAGGACGGGAACAGGGGACGGACCAGCGTGTGGGTGAGGTCCGAGGCCAGAGGCGAGTAGGGATCGAGCGTCACCGTGTCGCCCAGCACCCCGAATGCGATGCCCCCGGCGTCGTCAGGAACAGCCGCGCCCGCCGGCTTGTCCCTCACTCGAGACGGCGGCTCGCCGCCGGGCGTGCACGCCGCAGCGAGGCATGCCAGCGTCAGGAGGAGGCGGCTAACCTTCGACCGAAACGGCATCGAATCCGCCCATTACGTCGAACTGAACGTTCACCCCCGGGGGGCGAACTACCCAGCGGGTCACGAACGTTCCTATCGGCGCTATGGGCACCTGCCCTAGAACCTCGACCTCGGCCTTGCGGTAGAGCCGGTTGCGCTCCTTGGGCGATGGCTCGCGGTGCGCCCGGGCCAGCAGGCGATCGACCTTCTCGGACTCGAGCCCCGAGTGGTTGTCGAGCGAGCCGGACCGGAAGAGGGGCGTCAGGAACCCGTCGGCCACCGGGAATTCGGCGATCCACCCAAGGCGGTACAGCGACTGTTGATCGTCGCTCAATCGTTGGAGGAAAGCGGGGAAACGGTACCCGTTGACGTCGACCTTCAGGCCGGCCGCCCGCAGATCCCTTGCGACCGAGCGCGCAACCCGACCATGGGGCGATTCCTTCGTGTAATCGAGGGTGACGGTGCGTTCGCCGGCCGGGATCTTCTTGACGAGCCGGCGCGCCGCCTTGGGAGAGTAGTCACAGAGCTTCAGACACACATCCCGGTTGAATCCGGGGGTCCCGGGGGGAACGATGCCTCGTGGTGCGACGAGGGATCGATCGTAGATTTTGTCTGCGATCCTCCGGCGATCTATGGCGCGCGTTATCGCCTTGCGTATCCGGACATCATCGAGCTGCTCGGAGTCGATGTTGAATCCCAGGTAGTAGCCCGCGAGCAGTGGCCCGAAGTCGTCTGCGCCGAAAGCGGCCTCGGCAGCGGCGATCTCATCCGCCGGTACCTCGGCGACGTCGATGGAGCCTTCGAGGATGTCGGGCCACGACGCAAGGGGGTCCGGGTATGGCACGAAGCGAACACCACCGAGCTTCGGCGCGCCCACACCCCTACGCCAGGCGTCGAGCTTGATCGGACGCCCGGGCGTCCACCGTGTGGCCAGCTTGAAAGGCCCGTTGCCGACGGGGCGCCTGACCCACGATTTCTTGGCCGCTGCGGCTTTGGCGGGAACGGGAACCAAGGATGGGTGGGTGAGCACGGCGGGGAAGTCCCTGTACGGCTCGCTCAGCCTTACCACCAGCGTCCGGGAGTCGGGCGATCTCAGCCCCCGGAGGTGGTCGGTGTCACCGAAGCCGTTGGTCGCGGTAAAGCCGCGGACGAGCTCGAGCGTGTAAGCGAGATCCGAAGCACTCGCCTTGCGCGCTATGCGGTCGAAGGCGAATCTGAAGTCGCGCGCTCGCACCGGAGAGCCGTCGTGGAATTGCATGCCCTTGCGAAGGGTGAATCTGAACACGCGACCGCCTTCGTCCACCGTCCAGCTCCGCGCAGCCGCGGGAACGACTTTCTTTTTCACGGGGTCCCACCTGGTGAGGCCTTCGAAGAGCTGGCGCACCACGATCGCCGCCCCTGGATCTGCGACGCGCAGTGGATCGAGTGTCCCAGGCTCCTGGATTGCGACCGACAGCACGCGCTCGGTGTCCTCGGCCGGTCCGGTTGAGCCTCCCGAACCTGAGTCTCCGGAATCCGAGCCTGCAGACCCCCCGCCTTTGGGCTCGTCGGCGGCGGCCGGCTCGGTTTCGCCGGGGGTGGTATCGACGCGCTCGGGCGACTCCGAAGGGGTGGGTTCGCCCCCGCCGGTTGCGGCCGAGGGCGTCGAGCCGGAGCACGCAACCGTACCGAGCACAAAGCACACCAGGAGCGCCAGAGGCGTTTTCGAGCTCGGCATGGAGAGGGAGGGTGGGCCGGCGACCGGCTACTGAAGCCGAAACGCCAACAGGATCGTGGTTGCGGAGAACACGATAGCCGTGATGACCGTTATTCGGTCGAGGTTCTTCTCCATCACCGTGGATCCCATCGCCTGCGACTGCATACCGCCTCCGAACATCTCCGAGACTCCTCCCCCGCGTCCGGCGTGGAAGAGGATGAAGGTGATCAGCAGGAGCGATGCGATGACGTGGATCACGACGATAAGGATCGTCAGCATGGGCGTGCCTCTCTGCAAGGCGGGAGGCTCAAGCCCACTGTCCCTTGTCCTTTCGGTGCTCGATCGCCTCTTCGAGACGCTGGATGACCTGTTCGTCCTCGCGCTCGACGCGGTCGACGAAGTACGCCACGGCCGGCTCCGGAAAATGCTGCACGAGCCAGTCGATCACCGACTTGACCGTCGAGCTCGCATACTGTTCGTGCGACACGAGCGGGGTGTAACGATGGGCGGGCTGATCCTCGACCCGCCGGACGAAGCCCTTGTCCGCGAGGCGGCCGAGGGTGGTCATCACGGTGGTGTAGGCGATCGGGCGAGCCCTTCTCAGGCTCTCGTGGACGTCCCTGACCGTTACCTCGCCCCGGGCCCAGACCACGTCCATGATCTCGGCCTCGAGAGGCCCGAGGACCTCGGCGAGGGTGTGCTTGCGTCTGGATGTCATGTAACCCCTAACGAGAAAAAGGCGCAGAGATTCCATCGTAGCCCGTCGGGACGGGTTGCGCCCCGTCTCCTAACCTCGCGCCAGCGCCACCAGGTTGGGCATTATCTCGGTGCCCTTGAGGTGCCCGAGTGCGCCCTTGCGGGACGCCCTTTCGCCGTAGGTCTGGACCGCATCAGATGATACCCCCCGTCCTGCGACGAGCAACGGGACCGGGCCGTCGGTGTGTGCCTTGCGGCGGCAGCTAGTCGAGTGATCGGCCGTGACCCCGATGAGCGAACGGCTCAGGTCGACCCCCTCGAGCAGCCGGGCGAAGAAGACGCTGTCGATTGCCTCGATGCTCGCCAACTTGCCCTCGTAGTCTCCGTCGTGAGCCGGGACGTCCGGGCCCTTGATATGGATGTAGAGGCCGTCGAACCCTTCGATCGCCTCGAGGGCCAGGGCGGCCCAGGCCTCGTACTGTTCAGCGGGGGGGATGCCCGTGGGGGCCTCGACCACGCCCATGCCCGTGAGCCGGGCGATGCCCATCTCGACCGGCATCTCGACGAAACAGCCCATCTGGGGCCCGAAAGCCTCCTTGAACGGGACCAGATCGGGGAGGTGGTCGCCGCCGTCGCGGGTGAGAATGAAGTTGCCCGCGAGCTGACCTCGCTGCGCCCGCTGCCGGTTTACCTCCGACGCGGCCAGAACCCTGTGCGAGCTCTGCAGCCAAGTATTGGTGAGCCGAGCGGAGCGGCGCGCGGCGTCGTCGGATCCGTGGCCTTCGAGCGGTGCTACCTCCACGACCCGGTTCTCGAACGTCTCCTTGGCCACTCCCAGAGCCCCCTGCCGCCCGTAGGCGGGATCGGAGTTGGCCACCTGAGCCGAAAGTGGGCCGCGGTCCGAACGCACCACCAGTGAGCCCCTGTGCCCCACGGTCGCCTGAAACTCAAACGAAGCTTCTTCCAGGGCCACCTTCTCCTGGACCTCTGCGGCCAACCGGTGCGCTTCCTCCGAGGAAAGATCGCGTCCGACCCTGCGATCGACGATTGTGAAGCCGTCGCCGTCCGGTTCGACGGTTGCGAAGTTCACCCGGTAGGCGAGGTCACCGTCGTTGACCTCCATGCCGGCCCCCACCGCCTCGATCGGCCCGCGGCCCGTGTGGTGCTTGTACGGGTCGTATCCCAGGATCGCGAAAACGGCGATGTCCGATTCGGGAGCGATGCCCTCACCCACGGTCGTCACGTAGCCGTTTCGACCACGGCGCGCCAGCCCGTCGAGATTGGGGGTGGAAGCCGCCTCGAGCGGCGTCCGTCCATCGAGCTCCTCCAGCGGATCGTCGCCGAGGCCGTCGAGGATGACGTAGAAGATGGTGCTCGGGCTCATGTCACCGCCTTCACTATCGAGCTGAACTCCGCAGCCTCGAGGGAGGCGCCGCCCACGAGCGCTCCGTCGATATCGGACTGCGACATCAGGGCTTTGGCGTTGCCTGCCTTCACACTGCCACCGTAGAGCAGCCGCATGGCGCCGGCGACATCCGGCCCCATCATGTCTGCGACCACCGAGCGGATGTAGGCGATGGTCGCCTGCGCGTCCGCAGGGGTCGCCGTCTGTCCGGTACCGATCGCCCAGATGGGTTCATAGGCAATCACCCCAGAGCGCACCTGGTCCGGCCTCACACCTGCGAGCGCCGCCTGAACCTGGTGTTCGACCTTCGAGCGCGTCTCTTCGGCCGCATGCTCGGACTCCGTCTCGCCGCAGCAGATGAGGGGGGTCAACCCCGCCTCGAACGCCATCTTGACCTTGGCGTTGACCTCGTCATCGCTCTCCCCCAGGATCTCGCGCCGCTCCGAGTGTCCCAGGACCACGTAGGTCACGTTGAGCGCCTTGAGCATGCCGGCGGAGATCTCTCCGGTGAAGGCGCCCTCCTCGGCGAGGTACATGTTCTGGGCGCCGAGGACCAGCTCGTAGCGGTCGGCGTCGATGAGGGTTTGGATCGTCCGCAGTGCCGTGAACGGCGGACACACCACCACCTCGACCTTCTGCGGGTTCACGTCGGCGAGCTCATGTCCGATCTCCTGCACGAGCCGCATCGCTTCGAGGTGTGACTTGTTCATCTTCCAGTTGCCGGCGATAAGAGTGATCCTCATGTGGTTGTTCTCCTCAGAGCGGCGACGCCCGGCAGATCCTTGCCCTCCAGAAACTCGAGCGACGCGCCTCCGCCCGTGGACAGATGCGAGATCGCTCCGGCGAGGCCCAGCTCGGCAAGGGCCGCGGCCGAGTCTCCCCCGCCCGCAACCGTGAATGCCCCGGCGTCGGTCGCCTGCGCCAGCGCCTGGGCAACGGCCCTGGTGCCCGCGGCAAAGGGCTCGATCTCGAAGATGCCCATAGGGCCGTTCCACAGGACCGTGCGGGCGGTGGTGATGACCTCGGCGAAGCGCCGTGCAGTTTGTGGCCCGATGTCGACACCCATCCGATCGCCGATGTCTTCGAGCATCACCGTGGCATAGTCTGCGTCCCCGTCCGGCGAAGCCGCAGCCACCACGTCGCGCGGCAGCAGAACCTCGACCTTCTTCGACCCCGCCGCCTCGAGCACCTGGCCAACCTCTCCGATGCGATCCTCCTCGACCAGGGAGCGGCCGACACTCTGCCCCCTCGCCTTCAGAAGGGTGAAGGCCATGGCGCCTCCGATGCACAGCGCGTCGACCCGGTCGATCAGGTTGTCGAGCACCCCGAGCTTGTCCGACACCTTCACCCCTCCCAGAACGGCAACGAAGGGCTTGTCGGGGCTGTGGAGAAGGCGGGCGAGCACCCCGACCTCTTCGGCGAGGAGCAGCCCCGCGGCCTTGTCCTCGAACCGTTCGGGCACTCCAACCACGGAGGCATGAGAGCGGTGGACGGCGCCGAACGCGTCATCGACATAGGCGTCGGCCAGGCCGGCCAAAGCGCCGGAGAAAGCGGGGTCGTTGGCTTCCTCGCCCGGATCGAAACGCAGATTCTCGAGCAGAACGATGGGATCGTCGGACGCGCACGCGGCCTCCACCTGCTCACCGGTGATGGCGTCGAGAGCTGTGACGTTGCTTCCGAGTAGCTCGGCCAGGCGCGCTCCGACCGGGGCCAGTCGCAGCGACTCGACCACCTTGCCCTTGGGGCGTCCGAGATGCGAGCACACCGCAAGAAGCGCTCCCCTGTCCAGGAGCGCCTTCAGGGTGGGCACCGAAGCGCGCACCCGCAGATCGTCTGTTATCCGCCCATCCTCGAGCGGGACGTTGAGGTCGCAGCGCACCAGGACACGACGTCCGGCGACGTCGAGGTCGTCGAGCGATGGCAGCGGCGCGCCGCCGGGGTCAGTCATGCAATGCGATCGACGGTGGTGGGAACGGGCGTGTGACTAGTGCACCTTTGCGTAAGTCCCGTCGCCCCAGAACGACCCTGCATCGACGATGGCGGCGTTTCTCGTCGCGCACGTACCCTACGGGTACGCACGACTCCTCGCGCCTTGCCCCCGCCGCGCAGTGCCGCCCTGGACGCTGGCGTTACTTCCGCGCAGGAGCACTAGAGAGCTTGGATGCGACGAGAGCGGTGAGATCAACCAGACGGTTCGAGTATCCCCACTCGTTGTCGTACCACCCCAGCACCTTGACCATGTTGCCGTTGGTCATGGTCGAGAGCGAATCGAAGATGCACGAGTAAGCGTTGCCGACGATGTCCGAAGACACGATTGGGTCTTCGGTGAACTCGAGAATGCCCTGCATCCGCGCCGAGCCGGCCGCTTCGCGATACGCGTCGTTTACCTCTTCAATCGATACGTCGGAGCCCAGCGTGGCCACTACGTCGGTGATCGAACCGTCTGCAGTTGGGACCCTGAGCGAGATTCCGTCGAGCCGCCCTTTGAGCTCGGGCATCACAAGCGCCGCAGCCTTGGCTGCTCCGGTACTGGTCGGAATTATGTTGAGCGCCGCGGCGCGGGCGCGCCGGGGATCCTTGTGCGGAGCGTCCTGAAGGCGCTGATCGCCGGTATACGCATGACAGGTGGTCATGTACCCGCGTTCGATGCCCCACTTGTCGTGGAGCACCTTTACGAGCGGCACGACGCAGTTGGTGGTGCATGACGCGTTCGAGATGACGTCATGAGACCCCGGGTCGTATGCATCGTCGTTCACGCCCATCACAATGGTGATGTCCTCTTGCTTTGCAGGGGCAGAGATCACGACCTTCTTCGCACCGCCGGTGAGGTGCTTCGCAGCGTCATCGCGATTCGTGAACAGACCGGTCGATTCGATTACGACGTCGACACCCAGATCACCCCAAGGGAGGCTTGCCGGATCGCGCTCGGCGAAGACCCTGACATCGTTGCCGGCAAAGGAGAAGCCCTCATCGGTGACCTTCACCTCTTCC
>Ga0136621_1000594_pt1 | contig 14289 bp, 6 predicted proteins | sample AntDryUQ445A2306_FD_104673 | JGI IMG/M metagenome (GOLD analysis project Ga0136621, IMG submission 104673) | Polar desert sand microbial communities from Dry Valleys, Antarctica - metaG UQ445A (23.06) | ecosystem: Environmental > Terrestrial > Soil > Desert | place: Antarctica: Dry Valley...
CCGCCATCGACGAGGGCGGCCAATGTTCCTGATTGTCGATGCTCATCCTAACCTTAAAGCTAAACTCGTGCGCGATTTCGTCGACCAACAGGAAGATCGTCTGAAGCTGTTCTACCTGCCGGCGCGGTAGTACACCGAGCCGATGCCGCGGATGGCAACCCGCACCACATAAGCGTTGTGACGGTGTGACGGATCGAAAAGGGGTACTGAGGAAAGGGAGGTAGGTTCCCTATGCATATCCTTGCCGAGGGTGACCGCCGAGGTGTTTGACTCGAAGCTCTGGCGACGTGCTTAAACTGGTTTGCCCTAGCTTGCGGGGTGCGACGGGGTTCATTGCCGCCATCGAAGGAGGCTGAGGGGAGCGTTGAAGGCGCGGGGGGGTGGGTGCCGGGGCGGAGTGGGAGGCAACGCTATGCAGTTGGGCGTGACATTCAGTTCCCGGCGCGACGCGCGATCAGCAGCCGGAGGAAAAGCTGAGGCTCTCGCCGAAGCCGGGCGACGAAAACATGGTGCAGCCGCCGTCCTTAGTCAGCGAGCCATTGCTGCCATGGATCGTGCTGCTTCTCTCGCTTTCGGAACTGCCGGGATATTCGGGGCCAAGACCTAGGGCCGCGGCGGTGGCCTCGCGATCAAGCACCTGCCATTGCTCCGCGGTCGGGGACCAGTAGTGCAAGTAGTAGCCGTCGTCGCACAGGATTTCGCCTGAAGTGAAGGGTTCGGCACTCCTGGGCCTGCGCCGCAGCGGCCTGCAATCCGATGGCCGCAGCCAGAATTCCGGCAATGAGGGTGATCTTCACGATCGGCTCCCGTCGATTCGTCTGTTGCTCGATGATGGAGACCGATTTGCGTTCCAGTACTTTACTATTAGCCACATTGAATAACATGTTCATACCGATTACCTCACGTTAATCGTTGCACAAAAGCCGTTGCACAGGCGGATTGCTGATTCGCCCTACGTAAAGGATACAAACGCAATTTTGTCTATTCAGTGGATTTTTTTACTGAGTTTCTGCGAACTATTCACAGTCTGTAGCGAAATGAACACCGCCCCGCTACGAAGCGGGACACGAACACACTGACCGTGCAGGCGGGGGTGCTGCGCATAATTCCGGGCATTAGGTTGAGTGCCGACCACCGATCCCTGGCTCGGGAGGCGGCACCGAACCTCGAACGAAGTCGCGGGCACTCGTGGACGGGAAAGCGCAGCGCAGTGCGGGCGGAAACGGAGGGGACAGCGTTGAACGAAGCCACGAAGCCAGTCTGCCGGAGTTTACGGAGGGCAGTCTGGCGCGCTTGAACCTTGGCACAGCGTAGCCCGGCGCGACACTTGCCGCGTAGCACGCAAGGGGCGTGACGGGCGGTGAGATACCCGCATCAAGGGCAGGCGGCATATCCCCGGTGCCGGTATTTGTGCGGGTATCCGCTGTTTGGTTGCCTCGTGAAAATCAGGGGAGACAAACAAGGGAGCGGTTTTTTCCTGTGGGGCACTGGCGGGACACTCACCGGCAAAAACGGCAGTTACCTACAGCCGAACACAGTGAACCAGCGACCGCAAGTCTTTGTGTAGATTATTGTTGTTTATTGTAACTTGTTGATGTACTGTGACTGTTAATCACCGGATCGGCGGTTCGAGTCCGTCCCGGGGAGCCACCAGAATCCATCAGTACTGTTCCTTTCGACCAAAAAAGGGGGTTTAATCTTCCCAGTCGCGACGCGCTTTCTCTCAGGTGTTGATACTGCCGTCTTACCAACCCATCACCACAAACACCGAATGCCAAAACCACTCCATCAACTCACCCTCGAGCAGTTCGTCGAGCTGCTCGAAAAGTTTCCGTTCACACGCCAGATCGAGTCGGTGCACATGCACCACACCTGGCGGCCGAATCGCTCCCAATACAAAGGCCTCTCGACCATCGAGGCGATGTGGGAGTTCCACACCAAAGCTCAAGGCTGGTCGGACATCGCGCAGCACATCTCGATTGCGCCGGACGGCAGCATCTGGACCGGGCGCAATTGGAATCAGCCGCCGGCCAGCGCGAAGGGCTTCAATGGAAATTCGAAAGCGGGGCCGCTCATGTTTGAGACCATCGCGGATTTCGATCGCGGCCAGGATCCCTTCGATGGACCGCAGAAACAGGCGGTGCTCGCCGTCATCGCGCAAGTGCAAAAGCGCTTCGGGCTGAAGCCGGAAACGCTGCGCTTTCACAACAACATGTCCGAAAAAACGTGTCCCGGCTCGGCGCTCGACTACGAGACGGTGCTCCGCGATGCGGCGGAGGTGCGCGCGCAAATCGACAGTCAGCCGCAGCCCGCGGAGCGCTCGGCCAATTTCCCATTCGAAGACCGCGCCCGCGCCGTCTGGCAAATCATCAAGGATCTCCAGGCCGCTGTGCCCGGCGCCCGCGGCGAGACTGATGGCGAAGGCTGCGAGCATGATCGCGCGCAGGAAGACGAGTTCGAGCGCACCACCGTCGCGCCGCCGGAAACAGCGCGCGCGGCGCGGGGCGATAGGCTGCCGCCGGAGCTGATCCAGAGCTTGCGCCCGCACGTGATCAATCTGAATCAGGGCAGCCTTTCCACGACGGGGCAATTCCAGACCCGCCCCGCCGATGTGGATGCGATCTTCGAGGAGCATTTGCACAACTGGGCGCGCGGACGCGAAGGCCAAAAGCTGCCGATCGTCTTCTACGCGCATGGCGGGCTGACCTCGGAGCAGTCCGGGCTGTTCACCGCGGATGAGCAGGTGAAGTGGTGGCTCGAGAACGGCGCTTATCCCATTCATTTCGTTTGGGAAACGGGGCTCGTGGAAATGCTCGGCCAGCTCCTTAACCCCAGCCGCCAGCGCGCCGTAGACTTTTTCGCGCCTTCGGATTTCGCGCTCGAGACGCTCGCCCGCGGCATCGGCGGGGTGACGATCTGGGCTGGGATGAAGGTGAGCGCGGAACGCGCGGCAGACGACGACGGCGGGGCACGCTACGCGGCGCGCAAGCTCAAGGAGTTCTGCGAGAAGACCGAGTTCACAGATCGCGTCGAGCTGCACGCGGTCGGCCACAGCGCCGGCGCGATCTTTCACGCGCACTTCATTCCGGCTGCGCTCGAGGTCGGTGCGCCGCATTTCGAGGGTCTCCACTTGCTCGCGCCGGCGATCCGCGTCGATACCTTCGAGCGCCAGCTTCTCCAAAAGATCGGCCCAGGCAAAGGCGTTGAGCACCTCAGCGTTTTCACGATGGCGCGCGACTTCGAGGAGGACGACAACTGCGTCTCCATCTACCGCAAGTCGCTCCTCTATCTCATCTACTACGCGCTCGAGCCGCAGCGGAAGACGCCGATCCTCGGTCTGGAGATTTCCGTCCGCGAAAATGCGAAGCTCAAGCGGCTCTTCGACCTCGACAAAAAAGGCGGCGGCGCGGGCGAAGTCATCTGGTCGGTCTCCAAGGAGAAGACGGGCCGCTCCGCGACGGCCTCGCGCACCCGCGACGGCCTCGCGCACCCACGGCGGTTTCAATAACGATGCGCCGACCATGCAGAGCGTCGCGCAGCGCATACTCGGGCGTGAAGTGACGCCCTTCACCGGCACCGAAGAACGCGGGCTTGGCCTCGTCGAGAGCTTGCAGGCGCAGGAGCCCGCGCTGGCGCTGCTGTTGCGGCCAGGTGGCGCTTCGCTGGCTCCTGCCAGCGGCTTGAGTCCCGCGCCGATGCCGTTCTCCATCAAGCCGGCGCAACCCGTAGCCGGCGTCGGTGGCGGTCGCAGGCGTGCCTTGTGCGTAGGAATCGATCGCTATCCGACAGCGCCGCTCGGCGGCTGCGCCAATGATGCGCGCGAGTGGCGACGGGCGTTTCAGCAGCTCGGCTTTGAAGAGCCGAAGCTGCTCCTCGACGGCGAGGCGACGCGCACCGCGATCCTCGCCGAGCTCACGGAGCTGCTCCGCTCCTCGCGCGCGGGCGACGTGGTGGCGTTTCAATTCGCCGGCCACGGCACTCAACTGCGCGACCTCAACCGCGATGAAGCCGGTGGCGACACGCCCGACGAGGATGAAGCGATGTGCCCTGTGGACTTCGATCGCGGGCACTTCGTCATCGATGATGACCTCGCCGCAGTCTTCGATCAAATCCCGCTGGGCGTGGGCGTGACGATCTTCGCCGACTGCTGCCACTCCGGCAGCAACACGCGCCTGGCGATCGGCCCGCCGCCGCTCCAGGCAGCGGGTCGCGACGTGCGGAAACGCTTCATCCAGGCAACGCCCGCGATGGAAGAAGCGCACGCCGCTTTCCGCAAGTCGCTCGGCGGCACGCGCGCGGCGCGTGGCCGCAGTGCTTACGACCAGGCGCGCGAGGTCCTCTTTGCCGCCTGCCGCTCGCGGGAAGTGGCGCTCGAAAGCGACGGCCACGGCCACTTCACAACGCGCGCTCTCCGGCTGCTTGCATCCGGCATTCAGGGGATCACCAACGAAGAGTTCCAGGCGCGCGTGGTGCGGGCCTTTGGCGAGAGCTCCGGGCAAAACACGGAGCTGCACTGCGCGGCGGCTCTGCGCTCGCGCCTGCTGCTCGCACCGATCGGCGGCGGTGGGGATCAACGCGCAGATTCCGCGGGCTCGAACACCGCAAGTGCAGGACAGGAGGCCTGGCGGGGCGAAGTCGCACGCATTCTCGAAAGCGCTGCGCAAACTCTCCGCGGCTAAGGCGATGGCCGAAGAGCCAAAAACGAGCGCCGCCACTCCGCAGGCGACTGCGGCGGTCGCGCAGACCTGCGAACGTCCCGACGCCGCGGATAGGCGGTTCGCCGTCGAGCCGCCCGGCGCGGTAGTGGATCGAGATTTCACGATCGATGATGGCGTCACGCGACCCGTGCAGATCCTTCCCTACGAGCGCCAGCCGGGCGACCCTATCTACCGGCCGCTGCGAATCTTCAGCCTCGATCCTTCTGCCTCGCGGCTCGAAGGGGCAGAAGCGACCGTCAATGTCCCCTACGAGCCGCTCGATCCCGGACCCGTCGGCCGTGTCTTTGAAGTCGATGATTTCGACGGCACGCAACAGACGCATTGGGGGCGGGTGGACCTCGACCAACGCGCAGTGCTCTTGAGCGATGGGCACAATCCGTCCACGTCCGATGCGCTCTTCCACCAGCAAATGGTTTACGCCGTCTGCTCGACGGTTTACGCCGCCTTTCGCCGCGCGCTCGGCCGGCACGTCACCTGGGGCTTCGCCGCGCGTGGCCCGGACACTCGAGGCGCGGACCGGCTGCGCATCCGGCCGCACGCTTTCGAGGACCAGAACGTCTACTACGACCGGACGACGGGCGAACTCTGCTTCGGATACTTTCCGGCCCCGAAAGACGTTCGTGGCCGCACGCTGCCAGGTGGTGTCGTTTTCACCTGCCTCTCGCACGATATCGTCGCGCACGAAGTGACCCATGCGCTCCTCGACGGCCTGCGCGCGCACTTCTCCGAGCCTACCAGCGAGGACGTGCTCGGCTTTCACGAAGGCTTTGCCGATCTCGTGGCGACCTTTCAGCATTTCAGCTATCGCGAGGTCGTGCAGGCTGCAATCCGCCGCTCGCAGGGCAAGATCGACGGCGCGAGCCTCCTCACCGGCATCGCGCATCAATTCGGCGCCACGCTCGGCTCGGCGAAGCCGCTGCGCACGGCCTTCGAGAGCGCCGCGCAAAGCGAGCCGAAGCAGTATGGCGCGGGTATGGAAGCTCACGAGCTGGGCGAGATTCTCGTGCAAGCTGTCTTCGAGGCAGCGCTGACCGTCTTCCGGCGCAAGACCGCGCAATACGTGCGCCTCGCCACCGGCGGCAGCGGCAGTCTTCCCGAAGGCGAGCTGCCGATTGACTTGCAGAACATTTTCGGCGAGCAGGCCAGCAAGCTCGCGAGCCACTTCCTCGCCATCTGCATCCGCGCGATCGACTACTGCCCGCCCGTCGATCTCGATCTCGGCGAATACCTCCGCGCGCTGATCACGGCGGACTACGATCTCGTCCCCGATGACCGCTGGGCCTATCGCGAGGCCCTGATCGACGCCTTTCGGCACCGCCGCATCTATCCGCCGAATGTCACCAGCCTCTCCGAAGAGAGCCTGCGCTGGCAGTGCTCCGCGCTCTCGGTGAAAACGATTTCCGAGCTCAATTTCGCGCATCTCCAATTTGAAGGCGACCCCGCGAGCCCAGCCGACGCCGCGGAGCTGCGCAGACAGGCGATCGCACTCGGCGCCGTGCTCGGTTGTCCACACAATCTCAAACAGTTTGGTTTGGCCCGCGCCGGCGACCCCGCTCTCGGCGGCGACAGCGTCTCCCTGCCGCGCGTGCACTCCATCCGCAGCTCGCGCCGGATCGGGCCGGATGGCCAGATCGTCTTCGATCTAGTGGCCGAGGTGACGCAGCGCCGCACCGTGCGCGTTCCGGAGGGCACGTTCGATTTCTTCGGCGGCGCGACGGCGATCATCGGCCCGAAAGGCGAGGTTCGCTACGTTATCGCCAAAAACATCCTCAACCAACGGCGGCGCGATCAGCAGCGGGAGTTCATGCGCGGCGCCGGCCAGCGCTACTGGAAGATGCACGACGGAGTGATCACTCCCGTGCCGAACGCCTTTAAGCTGCTGCACAAACCGGTGCTCCCGATCCCCGTCGAGGAACCCGGCTCCTGAACTTTTCCGGCAGCTCACCGTCCTCGCGGTTTGCCGCGACGCGTCATGGGCGTCTTGGAAATCCGCAGCAAATGTATATAATGGACTCCACCGCGGCCACAACCGCGAACCGTGCTTCTGTGGCGAAAATACCTGCATCGGCTCGGTGAGGCATTAAACCTCTCGATGACGGAGCATCAGCGACAGCTTCCGTTGAACCAAAGCTAGCTCTTAGGCAATGAGCGCTTCTATGCCAAGATCGCGCGGATGCCACGACCGGCGCGAGGCGAAGCCGCGGAGACGGTCACCGTCAAAGCCTGATGTTGCCGAGGAAGGAATCGACGGGCAGGGAGCGTTGGGATTGGGAAAAGTTGGACGGCTGAAGGAAATCATTAATCGCGGGGGCGAAAAACTTTCTCTCCCGCGAAGTCGATGAAGCGTTGATCGAACATCCAGCGGTGGCGCAGGCGGTCGCCTTCGCGCTGCCGCACCCGACCCTCGGTGAGGATGTTGCCGCGGCGGTGGTGCTGAAACAAAAAATTCGACTGACCCGCGGGCGATCCGTGAATTTTTGTTCGAGCGCCTGCAACGACCTGTAAAGTGTTCAGGTTACCTGCTATGCTGGCCGTGCTGTAGGAGGCTCACGTGAGCCAAAGGCCACTCTACGGGCCGGATCCTAATACCGATGCACGCACAAGCTCTAGCATCTTGAACAGATTGAGACGCACTTTTCCGGTGGCGGTGTCTGCCAGGGATCCGCGGGGGCATGATAGGATGAGCGCGTCGAGAGTTTGGGGCGCGAGTCGCATGCAGCGAATGGCGTGGTTCGATCCCGGGAGCGAGACAGGCCCATGAACGTTATTGGAATCAGCGGTCTCAACAACAGCGTGTCCTTCAAGAAGCGCATGTACCCTGACCTATCGCGCCGAGATTATCGAATCTGTCAGGGCTTCGACGCGGCGGCCGCCCTCGTGACCCCGGAAGGAATTCGAGCCGCGGCCGCGGAAGAACGGTTCACTCGCGAGAAGACGACGGGGCGGTTCCCCGCGAGAGCCATCGAGTACTGCCTCCTCACGTCGGGATTGACGTTGGGGGAAGTGGACTTCATCGCCCACGGTTTCGACTACGAACCGTACCGCGATTACTACTACGAGACCGATCTTGGACGGAAACAGTTCGACGAGGTCTTTTCTCGCGAGGCGCAACTCGCGACCCTAGAACATCACTTCGTCGGCCAGTGGAAGGGCACGTTCGTGCAGGTTGCCCACCACCTCGCGCACGCCGCGAGCACGTTCTTCGTGAGCGGCATGGAGGCGGCGCTGGTCGTCGTCGCCGACGGCATGGGTGAGCAGGAGGGGCTCACTATCGCGGTGGGAAGCGGCAGGCGCATCGAGCCCATCAAACGGATCCCCTCGATCCATTCGCTGGGAATCCTCTACGGTCTTTTCACTCTGTACCTCGGATTCGACTTCAATATGGACGAGTACAAGGTAATGGGGGTCGCCCCATACGGGAATCCCCGTCGCTACTTCGATAAGATCATGGGGCTCGTAAAGCTCCAAGATGACGGTACCCACACGATTCCCTTGTTATTCAGGAACGAGACGGAGAGGGAAAAGGAAACCTACGCCGGTTCCCTCGAATGTTTGAAGGAGATGTTCGGACCGCCTCGGGAGCCCGAATCGGAGATCACCAAGCACCACCAGGACATCGCCGCCGGGCTCCAGGCGACGCTGCAGGTGGCCCTCTTGCATTTGCTGCGGTTCTTCAAGAAGGACACGGGCATGCGCAATCTATGCATGGCCGGCGGCGTAGCGTTGAATTGCACGGCGAACGGCGTCATCAAGCGCAGTCGTCTGTTCAGAGAGATGTTCGTTCAGCCGGCCGCGGGTGACGACGGCTCGGCGCTCGGCGCGGCGCTGCACGTCGCCCACTCTCAGGAACCGGCGCGTTCGATGAGCAAGATGTCGCTTCCGCTTTGGGGACCGGAGTTCTCGGAGTCGAAGATCGGCGAGGTCGTTCGGGTTCGTAAAGAATGCCGCGGGGATCGATTCGACTCCGAGGAGGCGCTCGTTGCCGAGGTCGCGCGGCGCATCGCCGCCGGCCAGATCGTGGGCTGGTTTCAAGGTCGGATGGAATTCGGGCCCCGGGCCCTCGGCAGCCGCAGCATCCTCGCTGACCCGCGCGGTGCCGACATGCGCGATCGCATCAATGCGCTGGTGAAGAAGCGTGAAGAGTTTCGGCCCTTCGCTCCCGCGGTTGCGAGCGAAGCCGCGTCGAAGTTCTTCGAGATCGACGAAGGCGACGAATCTCTTTTTTCGTACATGCTCTGCGTAACGCAGGTCCGACCCCCCTATCGGCGCGAGCTCCCCGCGATTACTCACGTGGACGGCTCCGCCCGCGTCCAGACCGTCAACCGCGACGAAAACCCGAGGTTCTGGCGCTTGCTCAAGGCTTTCGAAAAACTGAGCGGAATGCCGATCGTGCTGAATACCTCATTCAACGTGCGGGGCCAACCCATCGTTTGCACGCCGGCGGAAGCCGTGGACACGTTCCTGGTGGCGGGACTGGATGCGCTCGTCATCGGCGATCATCTGGTGGTCCGAGCGAACTGACTGACTCGCCGGAGCAATCCATGGTGGCCTTCAAGCGGTTTTGGCAAAGGACGAGACTTAGGGCGCTCTCGGGGCTCGTCCGCGTGCGCGATCGCTTCAAGTTTGCGGACGGCTCCCTCGCGGGGTCCAAATGGCCGGTGCGCGCCCTTGCTGACGAAAGCCGACCTCCCTTCTTCGTCCTCGGGAGCCCTCGATCGGGGACGACTTTGTTGCGCGCGATCCTATGCGCTCACCCGGAGGTTTTCGTACCGCCGGAGAACGGCGCTCTCGGAGGAATGATCCGGGTCTTCGGCTCCCAGCGATCGTCGGATTGGATAGAAGTCGTCGACGCGGTGTTAGAGAAGTTCACTCACGGTTACGAATTCTCCTACTGGGACGTCGACATGCGGTCCATCACCGAGAAGGCCAAGGCCATCCCCCACGGGAAGAGAAGCCTGGCGGCGCTCCTGCAGCTTCTCTACGCTGAGTACGGAAGCAAGAAGGCCCCGGGCAAGCGCTTCTGGGGCGACAAGACGACACCCGGCGGCTTTCATTACATCTACAAAGTGGCTCTTGTCTTTCCCGAGGCCAACTATATTCATATCGTCCGGGACGGACGCGATTGCGTCACGTCCAGCGTTCGCGCGGGCTTTTTTAACAAGAGCTACCAAGAGGCGGCGTACGCCTGGCAGGACAATGTGCGTTTGTGCCGCCGCTTCGGCCGTTCGGTCGGGGAGCGCTTCCACGAGCTTCGCTACGAAGATCTGGTGACGTCCCCTCGGAGCCAGGTGGAGCGGCTCTGTTCTTTCCTTCGGATCGAGCCAGCGTCGGCCATGCTCGAGCACCAGAGCTTGGTGCAGAACTCGACGCCCGACGTGAGTGCGATCGGACACCATGGGAACGTTCGCCATCCGATCTCGACGAAACGCCTCGGGAAGTGGCAGGCGGAGCTACCCGAGTCCGAGCGGGAAAGGGTTTCGAAGATCGTGGCGCCGGAGCTGGCGTTTTACGGATACGTAAATGACTGACCTCGTCAGAGTCTTCGGTGTGACGAAACAGATGACTAGCGGTGACGGACGGGATCGAGAGATGAGCCACGAAGCGCTGATCGACTTCTGGAGGAAGAAGCTTTCAGATCTCCCGGTGCTGAGCTTGCCGCTCGACCGCCCGCGCTCGCCGATTCGCTCTTTCGTGCGGTCGACAGAAATCACTACGGTAACCGACGTTGCCGGACGAGCCGAGCGTTCCGGGATTTCCCTCTTCGAGATCCTTTGCGCATCGGTGACGGCGCTCTTCATCCGCTATACTGGCCAGTCGGATCTCGTGCTCGGAACCGTTTCCGCCAATGAGAACGGTCGATCGGGAGGCGCGCGTGCAAACATCATCCTGCTTCGCCTCCGGATCGACGGCGACCCGATCGGTACTGAGCTCGTCGAACGAGTCGCCGCCGGGATCACCGAGGCAGCACGCCACCGAGACATAGAATTCGGAGAGCTAATCGACACGCTCGAACTGGAAGACGACGGCAGCCGAGGGCCGGTATTCCAGGCGATGTGCATCCTGTCCGACGAGACACATTCGCTATCGAGCGCGCCCGTCACCGAAGACGATCTTCTCGATCTCGGTGAGCATCTATCGCGTACCGATGTCGTGTTCGTCGCGCGCCGCGAGGGTGATTCGCTCGCGATCAATGGCGACTTCGACACCGATGTCCTGGACGCGGCCACCGTAAAACAGTTGCTGGGCCATTTGCGGAACGTCCTCGACGCCCTCTTAAACGCCGCCGAGAAGCCTGTCTCGAAACTGTCGCTGCTCGATACGGCCGAGCGGAACACCTTGCTCTACCGGTGGAACGACACCCATGTTGACTACGACACCACCGAGACGCTCAAAGATCTCTTCGAAGCCCAGGTCCGACGCTCGCCCGAGGCGGTCGCACTCGCCTTCGAAGACGAAGAGCTGACCTACGAGGAACTCAATCGTCGTGCCAATCGACTCGCGCATCACCTTCGGGGCTTGGGCGTTGGACCGGAGGTCCTCGTCGGCGTGTTCTTGGAGCGCTCGATCGAGATGGTAGTCTCCCTCTACGCCGCGATCAAGGCAGGAGGCGCCTATCTGCCCATCGATCCGGAGTACCCCGTCGAGCGAATCGCCTTCATGCTGGATGACGCGAACGCAACCGTGCTTCTGACCCAAAAGAAGCTTCGGAGCAAGCTTCCCGACCGGGCGGCGAACGTCCTCTTCCTCGACGAGGATGAGAGCCTTCTTGGCGGCCAGCCCGAGACTGACCTCGAGACGCAGGCGGGACTGGACAATCTCGCTTACGTCATCTATACGTCGGGTTCGACGGGTCGACCGAAAGGCGTCATGAACAACCATCGGGGCATCGTCAACCGGCTCCGATGGATGCAAGACGCCTATCGGCTCGACGAGCACGATCGGGTCATGCAAAAGACGCCGTTCAGTTTCGACGTCTCGGTGTGGGAGTTTTTCTGGCCGCTTCAGGTCGGGGCCCGGCTCATGGTCACCCGTCCCGGCGGCCATCGTGACAACGCTTATTTGGTCCACCTCATCCGCAGCCGCGGGATCACGACGCTGCACTTCGTTCCCTCGATGCTGCAGCTCTTCATCGAGGAGAGAGGCGTCGAGGCATGTGCGAGCCTGAAGCGGATCTTTTGTAGCGGCGAGGCGTTGCCGTATGAGTTGCAGGAGCGCTTCTTCGAAAAGGTCGGAGCCGAGCTCCACAACCTCTACGGCCCCACTGAGGCAGCCGTCGACGTGACCTACTGGCAGTGCGAGCCGAGCTCATCGCTCAAAGTCGTACCGATCGGTCGACCCGTCGCCAATACGCAGATCTATATTCTCGACCGCAATCTGGAGCCGGTACCGGCGCGGGTCGCCGGAGAGCTCCACATCGGCGGGGTACAGGTGGCGCGGGGTTACTTGAATCGACCGGAGCTCACCGACGAGAAGTTCATCGCCGATCCGTTCAGCGATCGGCCGAACGCACGCCTCTACAAGACGGGGGATCTGGCGAAGTTTCTCCCGAACGGAGCGGTCGAGTATCTGGGGCGCATTGACCACCAGGTGAAGCTGCGAGGGTTCCGCATCGAGCTCGGCGAGATCGAGGCCGTGCTCCTGGAGCAGAAGAACGTGCGCGAAAGCGTCGTCGTCCTCCGTGAGGACACGCCGGGCGATCCGCGACTAGTAGCCTACGTCGTTCCGCACGACGGCGCCGGGCTACACATGTCCGAGTTCAAGCGTCGACTCGCGAGCCGTCTCCCGGACTTCATGGTTCCGTCGGTCGTCGTGGCTCTCGAGACCATGCCGTTGAGTACCAACGGCAAAGTGGACCGACGTGCGCTCCCCGCGCCCAGTGTGGATCGTCCCAGTACGCGCGCAGATTTCGAGACGCTGGCGTCTGAGGCCGAGCGCCTCATCGCCAGGGTTTGGCGGGAGGTGCTACAGCGCGGCGAAGTCGGCACCCACGACAATTTCTTCGATCTGGGCGGCCACTCCCTGCTTCTCGTTCGCTGCCGCCATCAGTTCAAGAATCTATTCGGTATCGAGTTCACTACAACCGAGCTCTTCCGCTTTCCCACAATTGCGCTTCTCGCGGGCCACATCTGCGAGCGGGTGGAAGGAACTTCCGCGGCGACCGTCCCTAGGGGAAACGTCGATGTCACCACGGCAGCGGAGACGAGCGACGTTGCGATCGTGGGCATGGCGTGTCGACTGCCGGGCGCCGAAGACGTTGACGCTTTCTGGAGAAACTTGGAAAACGGCGTCGAGTCGGTATCCTTCTTCGATGACGAAGAGCTCATCGATGCCGGAGTACCCAGGGTACTCGTCGAAAGCCCGAACTACGTCAAGGCGCGGGCCATCCTCGGAAACGTCGACCGATTCGACGCCGCGTTTTTCGGCTATAGCCTCCGCGAAGCTGAAATGATCGATCCGCAGCAGCGCCTTTTCTTGGAATGCGCCTGGCAGGCCCTGGAGAACAGCGGATATGCTCCGACCTCCATGCGCGTGCCGGTCGGTGTGTTCGCAGGCTCGGGTATGAACACCTATTTGGCGAAGTACCTCCACGCAGTCGGCGGCGAAACGAGCGCGGCGGCCGAGTTCCAACGCATGATCGCGAACGACAAAGACTTCCTGGCGACGCGCGTCTCTTACAAGCTGAACTTGAAAGGGCCGGCCGTCAACGTGCAGACGGCGTGCTCGACGTCGCTGGTTGCCGTGCACATGGCCTGCCGGAGCCTCCTGAGCGGTGAATGCGAAATGGCGCTCGCGGGGGGCGTCTCCATAAGTCTGCCAGAGAAAGCCGGCTACGAGTACCAAGAAGGGATGATCCTCTCCCCCGATGGGCACTGCCGCGCTTTCGACGCGGACGCCGCCGGCACCGTCTTCGGTAACGGCGCCTCGCTGGTGGTGCTCAAACGCCTGGTCGATGCCCTCGAGGACGGAGACCACATTCACGCAGTGATCAAGGGCTCGGCGATTAATAATGACGGCTCGCTTAAAGTCGGCTACACGGCGCCGAGCGTCGAGGGGCAGGCCGAGGTCATTGTCAGCGCCCAAAGGGCCGCCAGCGTCAGCCCACGCAGTATCGGCTACGTCGAGATGCACGGAACAGGCACGGTGCTCGGGGATCCCATCGAAGTCGAGGCTTTGACCCAGGCCTTTCGACGTGGCACCGGCGACGTCGGTTTTTGCGGTATCGGATCTGTCAAGAGCAACATTGGCCACGTCGATGCGGCCGCCGGCGCCACGGGACTGATCAAGGCCGTTCTGGCGCTCGAGAAGGGGCGGCTTCCTGCCAGCCTGCACTTCCAGTCTCCGAATCCGCAGATCGACTTCGCGTCGAGCCCGTTTTACGTGGTAACCGGGGCACGGGAGTGGCCCGACAACGGTACTCCCCGGCGTGCCGGCGTGAGCTCGTTCGGTATCGGCGGTACGAACGCCCACGTGGTGCTGGAGGAAGCGCTATCGCTGGCTCGCGAGGAGGCGAGGTTCGAGCGCTCCTATCAGGTGCTGTGCCTGTCGGCGAAGAGCGAAGGGGCTTTATCCG
>Ga0136621_1000595_pt1 | contig 14282 bp, 12 predicted proteins | sample AntDryUQ445A2306_FD_104673 | JGI IMG/M metagenome (GOLD analysis project Ga0136621, IMG submission 104673) | Polar desert sand microbial communities from Dry Valleys, Antarctica - metaG UQ445A (23.06) | ecosystem: Environmental > Terrestrial > Soil > Desert | place: Antarctica: Dry Valley...
CACACCGACTACGCGATCGCGCTGCCGCCGATGCCCGAGCGGGTCGATCGTCTCGAGTCGGCGATCGCCGTGCTCAGGGCGATGTTCTCAGCAGAGGCGTCGCGGCTTCCCGGCGTCGCGCGACCCGATCCGTTCTACCCGCTGGACGGTGCGCTCAACGAGCCGCCACCGCTCTCCCCGGCTGGGCCGCCGGTCTGGCTGGGGGTCACGAAGCCCCGTGGCATCCGGCTCGCCGCCCGGCAGGCCGACGGCTGGATCATGCCCGGCGATCGCGCCGGGGACGTCGAGTATCTGCGCAAGCGGCGCGATGCGATGCTCCAGGCGCTCGAGGCGGAGGCCCGCGACCCTGGCGAGTTCACGGTGGCCGGGCAGGTCCATGTCGGGACGGACCGTGCCTCGCGGGCGCAGGCGCTCGAGTCGGCACGGGCCATTGTCAGGGCCGGGGCAGACCATGTGGTCGTTGGGATCCCCGCGGCGGGTGGTCCCGACGCTCTTCGCGCGGCGGCCGCCGAGGTCGCCGTGCCGCTTCGCGACGGCTGGTCGTGACCATCAGCATCCGGCCAGCGACCGAGGCAGACCTCCCCACGTTCGTCGCGATCCGCAACACAGTCACGCCGGACTGGTCGATGAGCCTCGAGGAGATTGCCTGGTCCGAGAGGACCTACCCGGGCGGAGTCCGGCTGCTTGCGGACCTCGACGGGCGTCCTGTCGGCGCCGCAAACGCGGGGCGCATCTTCATGCATCCGCCGGATCACCCGTACTGGTGGGCCGAGATCACCGTCCTCGACGACGCCCGAAGGCGCGGCGCCGGCAGTGCGCTGCTCGCCGAGATCGGCAGGCTGGCACGCGACGCCGGAAAGAAGGGCCTCCAGGGCCCCGTATCCGAGGCGCGCCCGGACAGCGTTGCGTTCCTCCGACGCCGTGGCTTCACCGAGCACGAGCGTTCGAAGACCGTTCGGCTCGAGCTCGGGATGCTCCCGCCGGTCGCCCCTGCGCTGCCGGACGGGATCCGGCTCGCCACGCTTGCCGAGCGTCCGGAGCTCGTGGAAGGGGTGCATCGCGTGGCGCTCGAAGCACTCGTCGACATCCCGGGCGGCGAGCCGGTGACCGTCGGCGACCTCGAGGAGTTCCGAGCCAGGGACGTGGACCGGCCGGGGGTCCGACCCGACGGCTTCTTCGTGGCGCTCTCGCGCGACGAGGTCGTCGGTTACGCCAGCATCCTCGTCGAGTCGGGCCGGCCCGGTTTCGGCGTCCACGACATGACCGGCGTCCGTCGGGCGTGGCGTGGCCGCGGGATCGCCACCGCCCTGAAGCGGGCGACGATCGAGTGGGCGCGCGCGGCCGGCCTCGAGGCGCTGGAGACCGGCAACGACATCGACAACGCGCCGATGCGCGCGGTGAACGCCCGGCTGGGCTACCAACCGCTGCCCGACATCCTGATCATGCGTGGCCCTCTCGTCGAGCCGCCGCCTCCCTGACTGGCGCGCACGCATCGGGCGTGGAACGCCTGGTGTTCCAAGTGACCGCCGGGAGACCCCTTGGCCGCCGTCTGGAACATCGCGCGGTTCCACACGCCGGCTGAGGAACCCGCCACCGGTCGCTTGGAACCGCCTGCGTTCCGGAAGCGGCCGAGACCCTTGACCCGCGCTTGCCCCCCACGCGGGCCGGCTCCGGCATCATGGCGGGGTGACCGATCGAGGCGCCGAGCCCGAGCGCGCCCCCCTGCCGCCCGATCCAGCCGCCTACGACCACCCCCGTGCCGAGCTCGCGCGGGCCAGGGGTCTGGCGGCGCCGTACATCGCCGGCGGACGGGACCCGGACCCGGAGCGCGGCCGGCGCGAGGAGCGGCGGTTGCTCCGCCTCCTGCTCGCGATGGTGATCGCGGTCGTCCTGTCAGGCTTCGTCTTCGGCGCTCTCGCGCTGATCGTGTCGCGGCCGGCGTGACCGCGACGCGGGTCCGGCCGTCGGACGCGGTCGGAACGGCGACGATGGATCGGGCGCACTCGAGGCTCGTCGAGGACCTGCGCGACTTGATCCGGATCCCGTCGGTCAACCCGCCCGAACCGCCCGGCTACGACGGCGAGCGGCGCGCCGCCGACGCGATCGCGGCGCTGCTCTCCGAGGCGGGGCTGGAGCCCGAGACCGTCGAGCCCTTCCCTGGCAGAGCGAGCGTCGCGGCGCGCCTCCACGGCGACGGCACCGGCGGCGAACCGCTGCTCCTCCTCTCGCACCTCGACGTCGTGCCCGCACCATCGGACGGCTGGATCCACGACCCGTTCGCGGCCGACGTGGCAGAAGGCTACGTCTGGGGTCGCGGCGCGGTCGACATGAAGGGCACGCTCGCCATGCAGCTGGCCGTCATGCGGCTGCTCACCGACGAGGCGCGCGCCGCGGGCCGGGACCCCGCTAGCGATCCCATCCCCGGGCTGACCCGCGACCTCCTGTTCGCCGCCACGGCTGACGAGGAGGCCGGCGGCTTCGCGGGCACAGGCTGGATCGTCGACCACCGGCCGGACCTGCTCCGCGCTGCGGGCGCGCTGACGGAGGCGGGCGGCGTCTCACTGGAGCTCGCCGGGCGTCGCTTCTATCCCATCCAGGTCGCCGAGAAGGGCTTCGCGATCTACCGGATCATGGTCCGCGGCGCGTGGGGCCACGGCTCGATGCCCCGCCCGGACAACGCGCTCGTCCTGGCCGCCGAGGTGGTCCGCCGGCTCGCCGAGCCCGGCCCGATCCGGCTGACGCCCGTCATGACCCGCTTCTTCAACGGCGTCGCCGCCGCGTTGCCGGCCGAGCATGGACGGCTTTTGCGGGCGATCACCGGGCTTGACGCTGCGGCAAGCGAGCTTGCGCTCGAGGCGCTGTGCGACCCGATGTACGCGCGGGCCGCCCGAGCGCTCATCCGCGACACCATCTCGCCCGACATGCTCCAGGCCGGCACGAAGTACAACGTCATCCCTGGCGAGGCCGAGCTGATCGTCGACTGCCGGCTCCTGCCCGAGGGCGACGAGCCGGCCATGCGCGCAGAGCTCGAGCGGCGCATCGGCCATCTCGTGGCGGTGTGCGAGATCGACCTGGTCCACTACGGTCCCCCCGCCGAGTCGCCCGTCGGGACGCCGCTCTACGACCTGCTCGAGGCGACGATCCGCGACCACGACCCCGACGGCGTGCCGCTGCCTGGGATGCCGCCGTTCGCCACCGACGCGAAGCACATGGCCCGCCTCAGCGTCCCGACCTACGGCTTCTCACCGCTCCGGCTCGATCCCGAGGAGCGCTTCCTCGAGCGGTTCCACGGGATCGACGAGCGGGTCGGCATCGACGCCCTCCGCTGGGGTCTGCCGGTCCTCTACGACGTGGTCAGGAAGTACTGCTCGTAGCTGTTGGCGGTCGAGCTCGGTCAGTCCCCGTCGTAGCGCTTGAATACCACCGCGCCGTTGTGGCCGCCGAGCCCGATGTTGTTCGAGAGCGCGTAGCGGATCGGCATCGCCGTCGCCTCGGTGACGACCCACAGGTCACATTCGGGGTCCGGGTCGCGGTAATTGATCGTGGGAGTGACGCACTGCTGGTCGACCGACATGACCGTCGCGAACGCCTCGAACGCGCCGGCCGCGCCCATCATGTGCCCGGTCATCGACTTCGTGCCGCTGATCGCGAGCTTCCGCGCGGAGCCCGACGCCCGCTCCCCGAACACCGCCCAGATCGCCTCGGCCTCGCGCTTGTCGCCCATCGGGGTGGACGTGCCATGCGGGTTGATGAGGTCGACCTCGTCGGCCGGGATGTCGCGGCGGTCGATCGCCCGCTTCATCGCCCGGGCGGACCCCGCACCCTTCTCGACCGGCTGGATCATGTCCCAGCCGTCGGCCGCCGAGCCGTAGCCTACGACCTCGGCGTAGACGTGCGCCCCGCGTGCCACGGCGTGCTCGAGGTCCTCGAGGAACAGCCCGGCCGCGCCCTCGCCGAGCACGAACCCGTCGCGGGTCGCATCGAACGGCCGCGACACCGACGTGATCGGCTCGCCCGGCCGCGGGTTGCCCAGCCCGCGCATGTTGCCGAAGCCCGCGTGGGCCACCTCCAGCAGTGGCGCCTCCGTCGAGCCCGAGATGACCGCGATGCAGTCGCCGCGCCGGATCGCCTCGGCCGCCTCCGCGACGTTGTGCGTGCCGGTCGCGCAGGCCGACACGACGCACATGTTGTGGCCGATGGCGCCGGTCTCGATCGCGATCATCCCGGAGCACGAGTCGACCAGCGCGTTCGCGATGAACGTGGGCTGGACGCGGCCCGGGCCTTTCGACCGCAGCACGCTGTAGTTGTCGATCATCAGTTGCTGGCCACCGGCCCCCGAGCCGAAGACGACGCCGACCTCGGTGCGGTTCTCGTCGGTGATCTCGAAGCCGGAGTCGGCCAGCGCCTGCTTGGCTGCCGCGACCCCGAAGTGGAGGCTCGACTCGCTCCGGCGGGCGGCCTTGGGATCCATCCACTCGCCGGCATCGAAGTCGTGGATCTCGCCGCCGGCCTTCTGTGCGTATGGGCTGACGTCGAATCGGGTGATCTCGGCGATGCCGGAGACGCCCTTGACGAGGTTGTCCCACGCGGTCTGCCTGTCGTTGCCGATCGAGCTGATGACGCCCAGTCCGGTGACGGCGACGCGGCGGTTGTAATCGGGCTTGCGCACGGGTGGCTCCTCGAGGCGGCCTGGGCCGCCAGGCTCAGGTTCGGGTCGGGGTGACGAAGTCCGGAACAGCGAGCCGATCGGGCGCCGAGGGGTCCTCGACGTGGATCGCCTCGACGTCCGGGGCGATGCGCTTGATCAGGCCGGTCAGCACGCGGCCCGGTCCGACCTCGATGAACACGCTGACGTCGGCGTCGGTCATCCGGCGGACGGCGCCGATCCAGTCGACGCCTGTCGTGAGGTGCTCGACGAGCTCGGCCCGACAGGCGGCGCCAGTCGTGAGCGGCTGGCCATCGGCGTTCGCCATGAGGGGTGGGTCCGGGTCCCGGAACTCGACCTGCGCCAGCACCTCGCGCATGCCGTTGGCGGCCTCGGCCATGAGCGGCGAGTGGGCGGCGACGCTGACCGGCAGCACGATCGCCCGGCGCGCCCCGAGCCGCTTGGCGATCTCGGCAGCGGCGTCGATGGCGGCCCGCTCGCCGGACACGACGACCTGGCCCGGCGCGTTGCGGTTGGCGATCCCGAACGTGCCGTGAGCGCTGGCCTCGGCGATGAGCTCGGGAAGGCGTTCGTCATCGAGCCCCAGGATCGCGGCCATCGCGCCGTCGCGCCCCTGTCCGGACGCCTGCATCAGCCGCCCCCGCTCGCGGACGAGTCGGACGCCGTCCTCGAGGTCGATCGCGCCGGCCGCCACGAGCGCGCTGTACTGGCCCATCGAATGGCCGGCCATCCAGGCGGGCCTCGGCCCATCGCCGGCCCAGCGCTCGCGGAGCGCCGCGAGGTAGGCGATCGAGGTGGCCAGCAGCGCAGGCTGCGCGTTCTCGGTCCGGTCGAGCTGGTCGGCGGGACCCTCCCAGGCGAGCCGGCTGAGCGGCTGGCCGAGCGCGTCATCGGCCCGGGCGAAGACCGCCGCGGCCGCGGGCGACGACGCGGCAAGCTCGCGGCCCATCCCGACCGACTGCGAGCCCTGCCCGGGGAACACGAACGCAACGCTGGGCATGTGTCTCCTGGCAACGGGGAATCGACGTGATTGTGAGGCGTTCGGTCAGTTGCCGAGCGTGGAGTGATTGCGCGTTTGCACGGATTGGCCGGCCGCCGTACCCTCCGGTCGTGACCGACGATCGACCCCGCCGGAGCCCACGGCCGCGCCGCGCCGCGACCAGTAGGGCGATCGCAAGGATGTTCGAGGCGGACCTCTCCGCCCCTGTCCTCGCGGCCGGCGCGCGGATCACGAACGTGCGCCAGATCAGCGAGCGCATCGCGCTGGGCCGTGCCCTGTGGCGCGAGCTGGTCGTCGGCTTCGCGTCCCAGCTTGGCGAGCTGCGCCTGGGGTTCACGCAGCTGGCGGCGCTGTACGTCCTCGCGGAGGGGCGCACGACGACGGTGTCCGACCTGGCTGATGCCATCGGGCGCTCGCCCTCGGCGACGAGCCGGCTGGTCGAGGGGCTGGTCCGCCGCCGGCTCGTGGAGCGCCGGCTCGAGACGGAGGACCGGCGCGAACGATCGGTGTGGCTGACCCAGCGCGGCCAGGCGATCCTGCGCGTCGTCGACCGGGCGCGGGCGGACCAGTTCCTGTCCGCGGTGCGGCCCCTGCCCACCGGCGAGCGGGCGCTCGTCGCGATGGGCGTCGCGGCGGTCGCGACCCACGCGATCTCGCGCCGCGGCCGGCTGATCAAGGGCTCGACCTCATAGCCGACCGGGTGCCCGCCCGATTCGGATCAGCTACCCGTGGGACGGGTGGTAGGCACGTCACCGCCAACGGCTCCCCCCCGATGCAGCGCGGGATAGCCGTGCAAAGCTACCTCTGTCCCTGTTCGGCAGCAATCACCCATCTACCATGCGTGCCACGGGTACTTGAGCCCACACGGCGGCGCCGAGGCGAGCCCCCCGGCGACGGAGGCACAGCACCGCTGGCTACAATCGGCCGAGTCCCGTCGCCGTCCCAGAGGTCCCACGTGCCCACCGCTGAACTCGCCCGTCGCGCCGTCGTGACCGGCATGGGCGCTGTCACGCCGATAGGCAACGACGCGCGAACCTTCTGGCGCAACCTGCAGGCGGGCGTGTCAGGCGGCGGCCCGATCACCTCGTTCGACGCCACCGGCTTCGACGTGCGGATCGCGGCCGAGGTCAAGGACTTCGATCCGACGATCGCGATGGACCGCAAGATGGCCCGCCGGATGTCGCGCTTCATCCACTTCGCGATGGCCGCGGCGACCGAGGCGGTCGAGGACTGCGGCCTGGACTTTTCGACCTGGCCGATCGAGCGGCGCGATCGGGTGGCGGTCATCGTCAACACCGGCGGCGGCGGGATCGAGCAGGTCACCGACGGAGCCGACGCCATCCGCACCAAGGGTCCGGGCCAGGTCAGCCCATTCGCGATCCCCGCGCTGTCCGGATCGATGGGCGCGGCCCAGGTCTCCATGCGCTACGGGCTGACGGGGCCGGTCATCACCCAGGTCGCGGCCTGCGCGAGCGGCGTGATCGCGTTCCAGGACGCGCTCCGGCTGATCCGATCGGGCGAATGCGACGTGGTCGTGGCCGGCGGATCGGAGGCGCCGCTGCTGCCGGTTGCGTTCGCCGCGCTGGGCAACATGGGTGCGCTGTCGAAGCGGAACGACGACCCCGAGCACGCGTCACGGCCGTTCGACCGCGAGCGCGACGGGTTCCTGTTCGGTGAGGGCGCGGCGATCCTCATCGTCGAATCGGCGGAGCACGCGCTCGAGCGCGGCGCGACCATCCTTGCCGAGGTGACGGGCGCCGCCCTGACAGCCGACGCGTTCCACATCAGCGCCCCGGAGCCGACCGGACGGGGCGCCGCGAGGGCGATGACCCGGGCGATGCAGGACGCGGGCATCACCCCCGAGCAGGTCGACTACATCGTCGCCCACGGCACCTCGACGCCGCTCAACGACGTCACCGAGACACGGGCGATCAAGGCGGCGTTCGGGGAGCAGGCGTATCGGGTCCCGATCAGCTCGCCGAAGTCGATGATCGGCCACCTGCTGGGTGCCGCCGGGGCAGCCGCGGCCATCGCCGCGGTCGGCGCCATCCGCGACGGCTGGATCCCGCCCACGATCAACCTCAACACGCCGGACCCGGACTGCGACCTGGACTACGTGCCGAACACGAAGCGCGAGGTCAGGGTCGACACCGCGATGGTGAACGGATTCGGGTTCGGCGGGCAGAACGCGGTCGCGATCTTCGAGCGGTTCGAGGCTTGATCGCGCGGACCCGGGCCAGGATTTCCGGCACCCGACCGCTGGACGGTCGTTGACCGACGGATGGAGCAGCACCCGGCCGAATCTCACCCTCGATCCGAGCGGGAATCCTGTCGCGTGACCGCAGGGCGGCCAAGCGATGAGAACCCTGGGCATAGCGACCGCGTGGTGGTCGCATGACTAGCGGCCCGCCGCCGGGCCCGCCGCCAGCGCCCGATCAGCCTCGACCGTCGCGAAGCGAGCGACCCTCGACCGCCTCGATGCCCGCCATGAGGTTCGCCGGCAACGGGATCGGCCGGCCCGCGACGTAGTCATAGGTGACGAGGACCGATTCGGCCACCGCGACCAGCCGGGCGGGCGCGTGCCGGCCGCCCGGCGCGGTCATCCGGTGCTCCATCGCGAAGCTCGTCCGGCCCATCCGCGTCACCCGCGTCTCGACCGTCAGCACCTCGCCGTAGAAGGCCGGCGCACGGAAGGCGACCCGGATGTCGGCGAGGATCATCCCCTGCTCCGCGCCCTGCGCAGCCAGCGGCAGCGGGTCCCCGGTTGCGGCCTCGTAGTACGCGACCCGCGCCATCTCGAGGTAAGTGAGGTACATCGCGTTGTTGACGTGGCCCATCGCGTCCGTGTCGGCGACCCGGACCTCGACGTCGCGCCAGCAGGCAAAGTCGCCCGCGAGGTCGCGCGGGTCCTCCGGGACCGGAATGCGGGAGCGCGCGCGATCGACGGAGCCGGCCACGGCCCGAGTGTAGGATGCGGGCCGATGCCACGCCCCCTCGTGCCGCCCTGGCTTCGTCGCGGGCTCCAGGCCGCGCTCGTCGCGGCGATCGTGGCGATCACCTCGTTCCTTGGCGATCGGCTGGGTGCGGGCGGGGCCCCGTTCCCCCTCCCGGCCGGCCCAGGTGGCGCGCTGCTGCTCGCGCCGGCCGTCGTGGCGATCGGCGTCGTGACCTCCGCCTATCCGGTCGCCATGGCGGCGACGCGAGGCGACGCGATCCTCGGGGTGATCGCCGGCTGGCTGGTCGCGGTCGACCTCACGATCGTCTTCACCGGCGGTCACGTCGCGCTCGAGCGCGCCGGAATCGTGCTTCCCACCGGCGTCCTGGTGGGGCTGCTTGCGCTCCCCTCGGTCGGGGCCGGGCTCGGCGGCAGCCAGGTCGGCGCGTCGCTCGGGTTCGGCCGCCGGGCAGGCGCCGTGGCCGCCGTGGCGAGCGCGATCGGGGCCGTGCTGGGGCTCGTGCTCATCACGAGCGCGGCGATGGCCTGAGCGCCGCGACTACTCGACGACGAGCGTGCCGGTCATGCCTGCCTCGGCGTGGCCGGGAATCGTGCAGATGAAGCGGTAGCGCCCCGGCTCATCGAGCCGGACGCGGATCCGCGACGATTGGCCGCCCCGGGCGCCGACGTCGACGTTGGCCAGCCCCTCGACCTCCAGATCGTGGAACGTGGCGTCCGCGTTGCGCAGCTCGATCACCACCCAGCGACCGGCAGGGACGCGGATCTCGTCGGGGCCGAAGCGCACGTTTCGCGCCTCCACCTCGACCCGGACCGCTGATGCGTCGATGGCCCGATCGGCGGCGAGGACGCCGCCGGCCAGCACGAGCGAGGCGATCGCGACACCAACGAGAAACGAGGCTTCTCGGAGGCGCGTCCCAAGGCCCATCCGGGGCCGGCGTGCCGTGGCGCTGCGTGGATCGAGCCCGCGGAGCCGGAGCGAGTTCGTGACGACCGCGACCGACGACAGCGCCATCGCGCCCGCCGCCATCGCCGGGTTGAGCGTGACGCCGAACGACGGGTAGAGCGCGCCCATCGCGACCGGGATCAGGAGCACGTTGTAGGCGAAGGCCCAGAACAGGTTCTGGCGGATCGTCCGGACGGTCGCCCGCGACAGGGCGATCGCGGCGCCCACGCCGCGCGGGTCGCCACCGACCAGCGTGACGCCGGCCGCCTCGATCGCCACGTCGGCGCCCGTCCCGATCGCGATCCCGAGATCGGCCTGTGCGAGCGCCGGGGCATCGTTGATGCCGTCCCCCACCATCGCCACGACGCGGCCCTCGCGCTGGAGCCGATCGATCGCCGCCGCCTTGTCGGCGGGCAGCGCCTCGGCGACGACGCGGTCGGCGGGGATCCCGACGCGGCTCGCGACCGCGTGCGCGGTACGGCGGTCATCCCCGGTCACGAGCCAGACATCGAGGCCCTGCGCGCGCAGGTCGGCCACCGCCTCGGCCGCCTCGGCCTTGAGCGCGTCCGTCACCGCCACGAACCCGAGCAGGCGGTCGTCCGCCGCCACCCAGGCCGGGGTCATGCCGGTTGCGGCGACCCGTTCCGCCTCGGCGGCCAGCGGACCACGGGCGACCCCGTGATCCTCGAGCAGCCGCGCTGTCCCGACGAGCACACGTCGGCCGTCCACCCGCCCCTCGACACCGTGGCCGCCCAGCGCGCGGAACTCGTCGACGGTTCGGAAGCCCAGCTCGTGCTCGCGGGCACGGGTGAGGATCGCGGCGCCCACCGGGTGCTCGCTGCCCTTCTCGACCGATCCGGCGAGGTCCAGGAGCTCCTCGGTCGTGACGCCGGGCGCGGTGACGATCTCCCCGACCGACGGCCGGCCGAGCGTGAGCGTGCCGGTCTTGTCGAGGATCACCGTGTCGATGCGGTGGGCGCTCTCGAGCGCCTCGCCACCGCGGATGAGGATCCCGGCCTCGGCACCACGGCCCGTGCCCACCATGATCGCGGTGGGCGTCGCGAGGCCCATCGCGCACGGGCACGCGACGACCACCACGGCGATGAACGCCGCGAGCGCGAGTGTGGCGCGCGGCTCCGGGCCGAGCGCCAGCCAGAGCGCGAACGTGGCCGCGCCGACGGCCAGGACGACCGGCACGAAGACGCCGCTGATCCGGTCGGCGAGCCGCTGCAGCGGCGCCTTGGAGCCCTGCGCGCGGCGGACCAGCTCGACGATGCGAGCCAGCGCCGTGTCGCGGCCCACGCGTGTCGCGCGGAGGACGAACGTGCCCGTCGTGTTGAGCGTCGCGCCGATCACCTCGTCGCCCGGGCCGCGGTCGACGGGGATGGGCTCGCCCGTGAGCATCGACTGGTCGATCGCGGACGCGCCCTCGACGACGACGCCGTCGACCGGGATCTTCTCGCCCGGGCGGACGCGCAGGAGGTCGCCGGCACGAACGGACTCCAAGAGGACGTCCTCCTCGAGGTCGCCTTGCACGAGTCGGGCGGTCGTGGGCTGGAGCCCGATGAGCCGGCGGATGGCGCCGGTCGTCCGGCCCTTCGCCCGCGCCTCGAGCCATCGGCCCAGCAGGATCAGCCCGATGATCAGCGCCGAGGTGTCGAAGTAGGACTCCGGGTGGAGCCCGGCCTCGTGGATGATCTCCGGGTAGAGCGTCACGAACACGCTGTACGCCCAGGCCGAGGTCGTGCCCACGACGACGAGCGTGCTCATGTTGGTCGCGAAGCCGTGCCGGAACGCGCGCCAGGCGGCGTCGTAGAACCGGCGGCCGGCCCAGAACTGGATGAGCGTGGCGGGCCACAGCGCGATCTTGTTGAGATCCTCCATCGCGACCGACGTTTGGGGCCAGAACATCGCGGCCATGATCGCGACCGCCACCCCGATCGACGCCAGCGCCTGGACGAGCAGCGTCCGCGTCTCGCGCTCGCGCTCTGCGGCATCGGCGCCCGCCTCGTCCGCAAGAGACCGTGCTGGGGCACCGGTCGCCGCCTGAGGCTGGGGGCGCACCTCGTAGCCGGCGGCCTCGACGGCACCGACCAGCTCGGCGCGGCCGGCGACCTCCGGGAGATAGCGAATCGTCGCCGTCTCGGTCGCCAGGTTGACCGACGCCTCGACGACGCCGGGTGTCTTGCCGAGGTATCGCTCGATTCGGTTCACGCACGACGCGCAGGTCATGCCCTCGATGGGCAGCTCGATCTCCGCGTCCTGGACCGGGTCAGCCGCTTGCTCGCTCATACTCCAGGGGAGTATACAAGAGGCTATGCTGGTCCCGTGCCCGACGCCGTCTTCGCCGTCGTCCCCGCGCCGTGGGGGCCGCTCCATGTGGCTGCAACGGACCGCGGCGTCGTCGCCGTAGAGAGCCTCACGACCAGCGAGACCTTCGTGGCGCGCCTCGCCGTCCGCCTAGATGCGGAAATCCGGTCTACCGGCTCCGGTCCCGCCGCGGCGCTCGCGGCGACCGCCGCAGAGCAGCTGACGGAGTACCTGGCCGGCGGTCGCAAGATCTTCGAGCTGCCGATTGACATCGAGATGCGGCCGGCGTGGGATCGGTCCGTGCTGCACGGCGTTCGCGGCGTCCCATGGGGCTTCGTGACGAGCTACGGCCGCGTGGCCCGGCGAATCGGGCGGCCGGGCGCCGCTCGCGCGGTGGGCGGTGCGATCGGGCGGAACCCGCTGGGGATCTTGATCCCGTGCCATCGGGTCGTGGCGGTGGACGGGTCGCTGGGTGGCTACGGCGGCGAGTGGTTCGGCTCGCGCGAGGCGTCGCTCGAGATCAAGCGCGAACTGCTCCGGCTGGAGCGCGTGCAGCTGCCGGCGGCATCGCTCCTCGACTGACCGGGCGCCTCAGTGGCGGGGGACGGGCCGCATGGGGTACACGCCAATCACCACCGGGGTGCACGGGTCGAGCGACAGCTGGTAGCCAATGTCGCCGGCCTGGAGCAGCTCGCCCAGGAGCTGTCCCTCCCGGGGTGGCAGGCCGAGGAAGATCGTGAGGCCGTTGACCGCGACGAGCGTCACGTCGTCATCCGGTCCATTGATCGCGAACCGACGGCGGAGCTCGTGCATGGGGACCCACGAGCGGCTCTTGATGAAGCGCCGCAGCTGCGGCGCCGTGCAGACATTCGCCGCGAGCACGTGACCGTTCGAGACGGGCGAATGGCCGTTGGCGGAGGCGGGAACGATCGCCTCCACGTGTCCCGGGCGTCCCGGCGCGAGCGGGCCGTCCGCGGCCGATGGGGCGGGCGGCGCAGCGTTGACCGGTGCGGCAGCCGGTGCGGGGGTGGCCGGTGCGTCGGACATCGTGGCAGCCGGCGGCGATGTCGGGCTTGCCGGCTGCGGGGCGGTCGGTGCGGCGAAGTGGCTGGGTCGCCCCGACCTGCCCGAGCGGTAATGCGAGCGGCGGCTCATGCGGCGGCGGGTCGGGCACGAGGCCCGGCGGATCGGGCGGCGTGGCGCCGCCGCGTGCAGGTCTTGGTCATATCCAGGCAGCTTGGGCAGGCGGGCTGGCGGCCCGTCGTTGCCAGCATGATACTGCGCCAGCTCTTCACGCCCTTCACCGCGCTCGTATGACGTGCGTTGCTGGTCGCAGCGCGAACCTGGGGACAGGCGGGCGGCGGCCTGCCGTTGGAGGGGCTGTTACGAACGAACGTCGTGGCAGAGGCCCATCTCGTCCACAAGCGAGGAGTCGGGGTCCCTGGGACCGGCCTTGTCGGGTCAGTTCTGCTCCCGGTACCGAACGGCGGTGGTATGGACGAGGCGTCCGCAGGCGGAAGACGTTCTGCCCCTGGCGCCAGCTGCCCTTCAGCCGTCAACGACGTACAGGTCGCGGGGCGCCTCGTTGAGAACGATCGGGCCATCAGCCGTGCACACGACGATGTCCTCGATCCGGGCACCAAAGCGGCCCTCGAGGTAGATCCCGGGCTCGATGCTGAACGCGTGACCGGACTGGAGCGGCTCAAGGTTGCCGGCCACGAGGTACGGCTCCTCGTGACCCTCGAGCCCGATCCCGTGCCCGAGACGGTGGATGAAGTGCTCACCGTGACCGCCGGCCTCGATGATCCGCCGGGCGATCTCGTCCACCCGCCCGGCCGGGACGCCGGGCCTCGCCGCGGAGGCAGCTTCGGCCTGCGCTTCGCGGACGAGCTCGAAGAGCCGCCGGAACTCGTCGTCCGGACCGAGCGAGGGGTCCCCGCCGGTGACCCACAGGGTCCGCGTGATGTCGCTGCCGTAGCCCTCGAGCGTCCCGCCGATGTCGAGCACGATCGGCTCGCCGGCCTCGATGACGCGATCCGACGCCTCGTGGTGCGGCGACGCCGAGTTCGGCCCGGACGCGACGATGGCGAAATGAGCCTCTTGGTGACCCTCCGCCAGCAGACGCTCGCGCACCTCGCGAGCGACGTCCGCCTCGGTCCGCCCGATGAGCCGGCCGGCCGAGATGTGCGCGACGACCCGGTCCGCGGCGTGGGCGGCGCGGCGAAGCAGCTCGATCTCGTCGGCGTCCTTGACCATCCGCAGCGCATGGAGCACCAGCGAGGCGCGGCTCCACCGGGCCTCGGGCCGCGCCGATTGGAGACGAAGCAGATGGCTGGCCCACAGCCGATCCGAGACGGCCAGTGCGACGGCACCGGTCGGGATGCGCTCGAGCACCACGGCATACGGG
>Ga0136621_1000597_pt1 | contig 14277 bp, 15 predicted proteins | sample AntDryUQ445A2306_FD_104673 | JGI IMG/M metagenome (GOLD analysis project Ga0136621, IMG submission 104673) | Polar desert sand microbial communities from Dry Valleys, Antarctica - metaG UQ445A (23.06) | ecosystem: Environmental > Terrestrial > Soil > Desert | place: Antarctica: Dry Valley...
ATACCGCTGTGTGGTTACGGCGGGGTCGTCTCATGCTCTTTGCTCCTCGGGCAATCTCTCGCCCATTGTTGCAGAGCTCCACTTATCCCGCTGTCCGATTTTGTGGGGCCACCTCTGTGCGATATCTTTCCTATACTACCTGCAACAAAGAATATATTACGTGGCCACATGATTGGCCCGCAGTGCATTGAAGTAATGCCGCCGATGCCGCTTGAGGGAGCGCATCCGTAGTTCGCGAGACTAAAAATATACGACGGAACGAAACGTTTGGGCGCGCCGTCTATACTCTGCAAACCAATGCACGCAATATGCAGTGTACCTATGCGCCGAAATTAGTTCGCCCGAATTCATATAGTCATGAGCAGGGAGATCGACCATGCCGCAGTCAACAACTACGACTAGTCAGGAACATCAGACCCGATTCATCGATTCGCTTACTGCATTTACCAAGGAACATCGAGCGCGCCACTGGGAAGGCACGTTCGCGGAGTTTCTCGAAACAATCGTGCCGGAAGACGCGCGCGGCGTATCGCGCAGCAGCCACGAATACGTGTGGGATATGTTTCAGTGGTACGGTCGGCGAGAGGTCGCCCGCATGGAGCCGGACGGCAATGGCGCGTCGGGCTCCACCCGCGAGTTATCGAGCGAGTTGTTCGCGCACGACCTGTTTGGCATCGAAAAGCCGCTCGCCCGGGTGGTGGAATATTTCAAGGCCGCCAGCGCCGGGTCGGACGTGGGCCGCCGGCTTTTGTTGCTGTTGGGTCCTCCGTCCGGCGGCAAGTCTACCCTGGTGATACTGCTCAAGCGCGCGCTGGAAGAATACAGCCACACGGACGAGGGCGCGATTTATGCGCTTGAAGGCTCGCCCACACATGAGTCACCGCTGAACCTGATACCGACCAGTATGCGTGCGCAGTTCCGCGAGACTTACGGCGTCGATGTAACGGGCGAGGTGACTCCGTTTTGCCGCATGCGGCTGGAGGAGGAGTTCGAAGCTGACTTCATGCGTTACCCCGTCGAGCGCGTGTTCCTGTCGGAGTCCAACCGGGTCGGGGTCGGCACGTACGCGCCGCACGACCCCAGCACCGCCGACATAGCCGACCTGGTCGGTTCGGTGGATTTGTCCAAGGTCGCGGAGATCGGCGACGAGGGCGACCCGCGCGCCTGGTCGTGGTCGGGCGCCGTGTACGCCGCCAGCCGCGGCGTGCTGGAGATGATCGAAATCCTGAAGGTCAAACGCGAATTCTTGTACCTGCTGCTGACCTTGACACAAGAGAAGAACGTCAAAGTCTCGCGCTTCCCGCTGATTTATCTGGATGAAACCATCGTCGCGCACACCAATCTGGCGGAGTTCCACAAGTTCCTGCAGGAAAAGGAAAACGAGGCGCTGCTGGATCGCATGGTGATCATCAAGGTGCCGTATACGCTTAACTACACGGATGAGGCGCGCATCTACAAAAAACTGGTGTCCAACGCCGCCGCTTTCCGCGCCGTGCATCTCGACCCACACGCGCTCAAGTTGGCGGCGACATTCTCCATTCTCACCCGTCTGCGTGCGCCGGAACGCGAGGAGCTGGACCTCTCCAAGAAGCTGCGCCTGTACGCGCATGAGGACGTTGAAGGTTTTTCCGACAACGAAGTGTCGCGCATCAGGGCGGATGCACCGGACGAGGGCATGACGGGTGTCAGTCCACGCTTCGTGATCAATGCGATTTCCAACGCCATCACCCGCAGCGAGGCGAAGAGTCTCACCAGCATGGAAGTATTGCTCGCGCTAAAAGACGCGATCGAGCACGATGCGCGCATGGACACCAAGGAAAAGCGCCAGTGGGTGGACTTTCTGGTGCTGGCGCGTAAGGACTTTTACAACCGCTGGGTCAAGGAAGATGTACACAAGGCGTTGTTCGCCTCGTTTGAGGAAGAGGCACAACAATTGCTCGATAAATACCTGGATGAAGTCGAGGCCAAACTCGATCAGCGCGAGGTGGACGACCCCATAACCGGCGAATCGCGTCCGCCCGATGAGCGATTTCTGCGCTCGGTCGAGGAAAAGATCAAGGTGTCGGAATCCGGCAAACAGTCGTTCCGACAAGAGGTGGTGCGCAAGGCGATGGTGGCTTACAAGGCGGGTTCGAAATTCACGCTGGACAGCCACACGCGTCTGCACGAGGCGATCGAGCAATATTTGTTCGAGGAGCGCCGCGATGTCCTGCGGCTGGTCACCTCCGCCGCGCGGCCAGACGAAGAAGCGCAGCAAAAGATTTCCGCGGTGCAGGAGCGGCTGGTTCGGGAATACGGCTATGATAATCATAGCGCCAAAGAGGCGCTCAATTACGTTACCACGCTGTTGTCGCAGGAGTAGACAATTTGATGCAGCGCGCGAGTGGCGAGGTTGGATCAGGCGCCATTAACGGTGTTTAGTTGAGCAACGGCTAGCGATTGCGAGGTCGAAACGGCATGAGCTCGGAGAAAGATACCGGTAGCGAGCGTCGCGAGGACAGCGGCTGGTACGATCTGTTTTCGCGCGGCGCGCGTGACTGGTTGCGCCACAACGAGAAAGTCCGCAACGCGGTGCGTAAAAGTCTGCCCGACATCGTGGCCGGCGCGGACGTGCTCAGCAAAGACGGCAACCGCACCGTGCAGGTGCCGGTGCGTTTTCTCGAACACTATCGCTTCCGCCTGCTCGACCCCAGCACTCGCGACGGCGTCGGTCAGGGCAACGCCAAACCTGGTGACGTGCTGAGTCAGAGGCGTGGACCCCAGGGCCGCGACAAGGGCAGCGGTGGTCGCGGCGAAGGTGGTCTGGAATTCGTGCTGGAGCTGAAAGTCGATGACATCATCGACTGGCTCTGGGAAGAACTTAAACTGCCCGATCTGCGCGCCAAGGCAGGCTCACTGGAAGACGATGATTACACGCGCGAGGGCTGGGATCGCCGCGGCGCACGCTCGCGCCTGGACAAGCGGCGCTCGCTCAAGGAATCGATCAAACGGCGCGTCGTCCAGCCCAAGGGTCCGATTTTTACCAACGAGGATCTGCGTTATCGCCAGTTAGTCAAACGCCAGCGACCGACCACACAGGCCGTGGTATTTTTCGCGCTGGATGTGTCCTCCAGCATGGCCGAACGCGATCGCAAGCTCGCCAAATCGTTTTTCTTCTGGGTCATTCAGGGCCTGCGCCGCCAGTACACCCGCATCGAAGCCGTATTCGTCGCGCACACCATCAACGCCTGGGAGTTCAACGAAGACGAATTCTTTCAGGTTCGTGGACAGGGTGGCACGGTGGCTTCCACCGCTTTTGACACGGTGGCGAGCATCATCAATGACCGCTACAGCCCCGCGCGCTACAACATTTACATGTTCTATTCATCGGACGGCGACAACTTTCGCGAAGACCGCGAACCCGCGCTGGAGGGGCTGAAAAGGATCGCCGCGGTGGCCAATTACATGGGTTACGTCGAAACCTCGCCGCCCAGCCGCGCTGGCCTGGATACCGAAATTGGCGAGTTGTTCGAGCAGCTCACCGAGGCCGGGCTGCCGGTCGGCGCCTACGCACTCAGCGAGGAGGAAGACGTGTGGGAAGCGATACGCAGCTTCTTCAAGCAGCAGGCGCGCGCGACCGCGTGACCTTCAAATGGCTGATTAAACACCTGCCGCCACACATCGCTTAAGGCAAGCATAGAATCCGACCATGGCTGATAAACTGCGAACATACGCCGACCAGCTAGAAACGCTCGCCAGGCAGGCGGGCCTGGATTATTTCCCGGTCGATTTCGAACTGGTGCCCAGTAGCTTCATGATGGAAGTTGCGGTCTACGGGCTGCCGGTGCGCATGCCGCACTGGTCTTTCGGCGTGCGCTATATCTATCAGCTCATCCAGCACCGCATGGGGCATTCCCGTTTGTTCGAGGTGGTGTTTCCGGGCAATCCCGGACGCGCGTATCTGGCGCACAACAACAGCTTAGAGGAGAACACGCTGGTCACCGCGCATGTGCTGGGGCACGCGGATTTCGCCAAGAACAATATCCTGTTCAGGCGCAGTCAGGAGCAGGTCGGCTACCACATCGTCGAGCAGGCGGCCGCCCACGCGCGCCAGATTGCCACCGCGGTCGAGGAACACGGCGAGGCGTGTGTGGAAGCCGTGCTGGATGCGGCGCTGGCGCTTGAGCAGCACATCGACGTGCAGCGACCGCTGCATCGGCCCCGGTATCCGTATTATCTGGCGGACGGCAAAAAGCCATCCTCCGACGAATTTCATACCCGCTTCGATACGCTGGATGAAGGGCCGCTACCGGAAGGCCATACCGAAAAACGGCGCGCGCCCGTGCCGCCGCAGCCGGAATACGATCTGCTCTGGTTTATCGCGCACTACTCGCCCGATCTGGAGGACTGGGAACGCGATATCTTTCTGGCGGTGCGCGAGGAGTCCTTTTATTTTTATCCGGTGTTCGCCTGCCAGATCATGAATGAGGGCTGGGCGTCGTACTGGCACGCCCGGCTGCTCAGTGAGGCGGATTTTCTGCCGCAGCAGGTGTATCTGGACGCCATCAAGACGCACTCGGACGTCGTGCGCCCCTACGCTGGCGGTCAGCAGGTGGCACTGTCGGTGAACTCGTATCATCTGGGATTCTCGATGTGGGGCAAGATCGTTGAGTCGCGCGGGTTGACCGAGGCGCGCAAGATCATGACCGAGGATGACGACTTCAGTTTTGTACGCAATTATCTGACCGAAGACCTGGCCGAAGAGCTTAACCTGTTTGGCTACACGGCCAAGAAAAATGGCGAGGTCAAGGTAAACAAGGCGGACATCAACGATTTGCGCGAATCACTGCTGGGCGGCAAATTCAATTTCGGCGCGCCCACCGTCAGCGCGATCAGGGTGCAGACGGACGGCACCCTGGAATTACAGCACGAACATGCCACCGACGGTCGTGGCCTGCACGCGCAGCGCACCATCAAGGTGCTGGAATACATTCACAGTGTATGGCGTCGCTCAGTGATTCTTCACACCCTGGACGAGCGCGGCGAGGCATTGGTGCTGACTGCGGGCGCCCGCTAGAATCAGTGCGAAGACCACAAAAACGCAAAGAATGCAAAGGAGTCTCAGAGGCGGCAATTCCCGGTATATTCTTTATCTCCTCCTTCGACGTGCGTTGATTCCACGTTACCTTTGCGTTCTTTGGGCCTCTGCGGTGAATCCCGTTACTGCTGTCCCCGCACGAACGGCAGATAACGCGGCTTCCAGAACCGCGAGCGCACGTAAGCATCCAGATCGCGGCCCTCCAGATCGGTTTTGCCGGCCACGCCATCGTCGAGCGCGCGGCGGATCACTCGCACCGCCACCCTGATTGCTACTTCTTGTAGTTCGCGGGTCGGCGGATAAACCCGGCCGTCATCGAGATGCGTGGCCGCGGTGTAATCGGATAGCGCATATGCCGCGTCCATCACCATGTTGTCGGTGATTTCGCGCGATTCGCTCAAGATCGACGCGAAACCGAGGCCGGGGAAGATAAACGCGTTATTGCCCTGCCCGACCGAATAAATCGAGCCTTTGTGCGTCACATCCGCAAACGGGCTGCCGGTCGCCACGATCGCGCGCCCTTCGGTCCACTTGACGACGTCTTCGGGCAACGCCTCCGAAACCGAGGTGGGATTGGAGAGCGCGAACACGATCGGGCGCAGCGTGTTTTGTCCCAGCGCGGTGATAATGGGCTGATTGAATGCGCCGGTCTGGCCGCTCAAACCCAGCAGCGCCGTAGCGGAGGCGTTCTGGATGACTTCCAGCATCGTGGGGATCGCCCCCGCCACTTGCCAGTCCCGTATCCGTTCCGGATGCTGCGCGAACGCCTGCTTGTAAGGGTCCATCGCGCGCCCCACCACCAGCAAGCCCTTGGAGTCGATGACAAACACGCGCGCGTGCGCATCGGCGCAGCTTAAACCCTCACGCACCAGCCCCTCCACGAGCGCCCAGGCGACGCCGATGCCGCCCGCGCCCGCCCCGAATACGACGATATTTTGCGCGGCCAAGGATTCGCCCTTTATCCTGCAGGCCGATATCAGGCCCGCCAGCGCCACCGCACCGGTGCCCTGAATGTCGTCATTGAAGCAGGGGATTTCGTGGCGATAGCGTTCCAGCACCTTGAACGCGACTTCCTTGGCGAGATCCTCCCACTGGATAATCGCGTGGGGCCAGCGACCACGCACCGCCTGCACGAACTTGTCGATGAAGGCGAAATAGCCCTCGCCGCGCATACGCTGCTGGCGCACGCCGAGATACGTGGGATCGTTGACCAGGTCCAGACGATCGGTGCCCACATCCAGTTTGACTGGGCAGGTGTGAAACGGGCTCACACCACCGCCGACCGTGTACAACGCCAGCTTGCCGATGGCGATCGCAAGCCCGCCATAGCCTTGATCGCCCAGCCCCAGGATCGCCGACGAGTCAGTCGCCACGATCATGCGCACGTCGTACCATGGATAGCTTTTAACCACCGTCTCCGCGCGCTCGATATTGAGCGGCGAGAACGACAGCCCGCGGGGATTCTGGTAAATGTAGCTGTATTCCTGCACCGCCTGACCTACGGTCGGTGTGTAGACGATAGGCAGCATCTCTTCAAGATAATGTTCGAGCAGGGCGTAGAACAGGATTTCCGAGCGCTCCTGCACCGCGCGCAGATACTGGTATTTACCCAGCGGATCGGAAACGCGCAGGTAGCCACGGTAAACCCGATCCACCTGCTGCTCCTGCGTATTGATCTGTGGCGGCAACAGGCCATCCAGGCCGAGTTCCACCCGCTCATCCTGCGTGAAGCTCGTTCCTTTATTACTCAACACCAGCCGCAGGAGGGCAATGCCCTCCAGGTACACTTCCATGTACTCGTTGCCTTTCGAATCTTTCTTGATGTCGAAATAAGGGCTGATGCGTGCCATTTGGGTCTGCCTGAGCTGGAGCGAAGGGCGATTGAGAGGGTAAACGATGCCGTGGAGCCGGCGCCGCACAAGTTCCAGTAGCTACGTAGATGCGAGTCGTTTACCTTGCTGGCCGGTAGCTATCAAGTTGATCTATTGTGCGGCCATAACCAATGGCGCGTGCTCGCGCGCATGGGATGTTCCTAACAGGATTTTTGTCGCCTCGGCCAGCGCCGACAGCTATGCCGTGTTCGGCGCCATACCTGGGCCCCGCTCGCGTGATGGTCATGATGAAAGCGAGGTTCTGACGCAAGCGTGTCAAACAACTCCCACGTTTGCGGCGCTGAGATAAGCCGAGCCGTACTGCCACGCCCCGTCAAATCATTGCGAAACTTGCGGTTACTTTACACCGTAGCGGCGCCGGAATTTATCCACCTGACCGGCCGTGTCGAGCATTTTCTGCTTGCCGGTGAAAAATGGATGACATTGCGCGCATACCTCAATGTGAAGCTGCTCGCTACCGTACGTCGAACGCGTTTTGAAGCTGTTGCCGCAACTACAGTTGACTGTTACTTGGTGGTAATCGGGATGGATTTCAGGCTTCATGACTGCCTCTTGGGCGGGATGCAAAAATACGAAGTCGAGGATCATACGCAGGTTGCGGCGTTGCGGCAACCGTGCTTGTTTCGACGTAATTGGCATCGAGCCTCTCCAGTTGAGCTAAGTATCTGTTGCAGTTAATTTTTGCCGGTTATCCACAAAATCTGTGGATAACTCTGTGGACGTACTGGGGCAAACCGCGCGTAGCGTGAATGAATGTGACCGCGCCGTTACAGTGCCTAAAAATTAAGCGCCTGCCCAAGTTATTGATTGCTAAGAGTTGACAAGAAACAAACGAATTCGTGAAGCGCTTCGGCCGAACATTGCCACAATCCTTCCGAGTGCAATTTTTACTGTGTATAACAAGGCTACTTTAGCAATTCACAAGCCAACGATATATCGTCGATCCGCGATTTTTTTTATCGGTTTGGTTATAAAACCTTCGCATTACTTATCCGGTCCAGCCGCATCACGCGCCACTGGCCCAAGCGGTTGCGGGCAATCAGATATTCGCCGCCCGAGCGCGTGCGAAGGTTCAGGGGTTTTAGAATCTCGATACGCGCGAGGCCGCGCGTGCCGTGCCAGGCCACCTGCAGCGACTGGCCCCGCAGGATGACCAGCTCATACTGGCTGTAACGCTCGCAGGTGACGGGAACGTAATTTTTACTCATCGTCCGAGCTATTCATCGTCCCGGCGGGCGGTGGCCGAAGCGAGATTTCCGCGATCGTCTACCATGATTACCAACTGCACAGCCACGCAGCATGTCTGGCAATCCTCGTAGTAGGTCTGGTCGCCGCCCGTACAATCGACATCGAGTTCCATCACCTCCCCGCAATAAGGGCAGGTCACCAGCACGTCTTCAATCAGTGCGCTCATCAGGCAGGAAGACTTCCGTTAAGTCGTTGAGAAAGCGTCGTCCCAGGTCTGTAGGCCCGATCCGGCCGGCGCGCTGCCAGAGCAGGCCCCGCGCAACCAGGTCAGTAACCCGCGATACGAGCAGGTTCTGCGCCAGACCGGTGCGCGCGGTGAACAAACTGGCATCGAAACCCTCGCTCAACCGCAACGCGTTGAGCATAAACTCAAATATTGCATCCTCCGCGGACAGCTTATATTCGCCCGCGACAGGTTGACCTTTAAGCGCACATTCCATGTACTGCCGTGGCTGACGATGCTTGTGCCGGCGCTGAATCGAGTTCGACAGCGACGACAGCTTGCCATGGGAGCCTGCCCCAATCCCTATATAATCGCCGAATTCCCAGTAATTCAGATTGTGTCGGCAATGCCTGCCAGCCTTCGCATAGGCCGAGACTTCATATTGAGTATAGCCGCGATCGGCCATAAAACTTATGCCCTGGGTGTACATATTCCAGCTGATTTCGTCGTCCGGCAGCGGCGGCGGCTGGTGATGAAAGAATGTATTCGGCTCGATGGTGAGTTGATAGAACGAGATGTGCGTGGGCTCCAGGCTCATCGCGATGCGCAAGTCGTCCATACAGGCCGCCACGTCCTGACCCGGCAGGCCGAACATCAGGTCGATATTGAAATTGTCGAAGCCGGCGTGACGTGCGATTTCAGCCGCACGTATAGCCTCATACCCGTCGTGAATACGTCCGAGTTGTTCAAGGCGCTGGTCGTTAAAACTCTGCGCGCCGATGGAGAGGCGATTCACACCCGCGGCGCGGAAGTCGATGAATTTCCGTACCTCCACTGTGCCGGGATTGGCTTCGAGCGTGATCTCCGCCTCAGGACGCAATGTCACACGCGCGGCGATCTCTGTCAGCAGGCGATCGATGGCCTCCGCCGAAAATAAACTCGGCGTGCCGCCACCGATGAATACGGCCTCCACGCATCTGCCATGGACTCGTGGCAACTCATAGTCCAGATCGGCCAGTAACGCATCGACATAGCGGGCTTCGGGAATCGCCTCGCGCGCGGCGTACGAGTTGAAATCGCAATAAGGACATTTGCGCGCGCACCAGGGCAGGTGCACGTACAGGGTCAGTGGCGGCAAGGTAGTGAAACGGAACGGAGACTGCGAAACGATGTCCGGCACGATTGGCAGGTGCTGCGACTAGACGCAAGCTGAGCGACGCAGCAATCGCGCGAGCCGGCGTAACGCGCGTGCGCGATGGCTGATCCGGTTCTTGGTCTCGGCTGGCAGTTCCGCGGATGCACATCGGTGAGTCGGCACGTAGAACAGCGGATCGTAACCGAAGCCGTTCACGCCGCGTGGGGTATGCAGAATTTCACCCTCCCACACGCCTTCGCCGATGATCGGTGCGGGATCATTGTCGTGGCGCAGATACACCGTCACGCAGCGGAAGCGCGCGCCGCGCCGCGCATCCGCCACGTTTTCAAGCGCCGCGAGCAGGCTCGCCTTATTGTCGGCATCGCTGGCGTTCGCGCCGGCGTAGCGCGCCGAATACACGCCGGGCGCGCCGTCTAATGCATCGACTTCGAGTCCCGAGTCGTCGGCAATGGCGGGCAGCGCGGTGTGCCGCACGGCATTGCGTGCTTTCAGGATCGCATTCTCCACGAATGTCAGCCCCGTTTCCTGAGCCGCCGGCACATCAAATGCCGACTGGTTGACGATTTCGAATGGCAATCCATCAAGCAGCGTCGCGAGCTCACGTAGCTTCGCGCGGTTATTGCTGGCCAGCACGACGCGCTTCGCGGATCGCATTTTGTTGCTAGTCCCGCGCAAGCGCCTGACGCTGCGCGTCCATGATGATGCTAATGCCCTTGCCGGCCAACTCCAGCATCGCGTGCAACTCTTCCATGCGGAAGGCATGCCCCTCGGCGGTGCCCTGCACCTCGATGAACGCGCCGGCGTCGTTCATCACCACGCTCATGTCGGTCTCGGCGGCGGAATCCTCCGTGTAATCCAGATCCAGCACCGGCTGGCCTTCGAAGATGCCCACCGACACGGCGGCGACCATGCCGTACAGCGGATCTTTCGCGATGCGTCGCCGCGACTTCAAGGATTTCATGGCATCACACAGCGCCACGAACGCACCGCTTATGGCGGCCGTACGCGTGCCGCCGTCAGCCTGGATAACGTCGCAGTCGATTACGATGCTGCGTTCGTTCAACGCCTTCAGATCGACAGCCGCGCGCAAAGCCCTTCCAATCAGCCGCTGTATCTCCTGCGTCCGTCCGCTTTGTCGTCCCCGAGCGGCTTCGCGCGCCATGCGCTCACCGGTGGAACGCGGTAACATCCCGTATTCCGCGGTGACCCAACCCTGCCCCGTGCCCTTGAGAAAAACCGGCGCGCGTTCTTCCACCGACGCCGTGCACAGAACTTTGGTGTCGCCGGCTTCGACCAGCACGGCACCCTCGGCATGCCTTGTGTAATGCCGCTGAAAACTGATGGGGCGAAGCTCACCGCAGGCGCGGCCGCTGGGTCTCATAATTTAAGTCTCATAATGCTGGAACTTATAACCGCTGAATCTCATAACCAATGGCTCCAGGTTAAATAATCGAATCGGGCATTATAACCACGCCCGGCGCGGACGTGCGGCGAACGTGGGCGAGCAACACTGAAAGGAGGACTCATCACATGATCAGGAGCATGACGGGTTTCGCCCGCGCCGAATGGAAAGGCGAGCCGGGCACACTGACCTGCGAATTGCGCGGCGTCAATCATCGCTATCTCGATGTGGTTCTGCGCCTGCCCGACGAGTTGCGCGGGCTGGAAAACGCGTTGCGGGAGCAGGCGGGCCGTGTATTGCCACGAGGCCGGCTAGAATGCCAGCTGCGCTTTCAACGCGCGGATCAGGCCGCGGACACAGTGCATGTCAACGAGGGGCTGGCCAAGGCCGTGATCGTTGCCGCACACCGCGTCGAGGCGTTGATGAACAACGCCGCCCGCATGACCGCAATCGACGTGCTGCGCTGGCCCGGCGCGGTCGCCGAGCCGCAATACGATCCGCAACCGCTACAGGCCGCGGTGGTGGATCTATTCGCGGCTGCGCTTGCTGAACTAATCGATTCCCGCGAGCGTGAGGGCGCCAGAATCCGTGATCTCATCAGCACGCGCTGCGCCACGATTAGCAAACTGGTCGCGCAGGTGCGCGCGCGCCGTCCGCAAGTGTTGAACGCCATGCGCGACAAGCTGCAAGCCCGCATCGCTGAGCTCGACGTCAACGCCGATCCCGGCCGTCTGGAGCAGGAACTCGCGTTCACCGCGCAAAAGCTCGACGTCGACGAGGAACTGGACAGGCTGGACGGTCATCTCGAGGAAGTTAAGGACATCCTGGCGCGCGACGAGCCCGTAGGCCGACGCCTGGATTTCCTCATGCAGGAGTTCAACCGCGAAGCCAACACCTTGAGTTCAAAATCCGCCGATCTTGCCACCACCCAGGCCGCGGTCGAACTGAAGGTGCTGATCGAGCAGATGCGCGAGCAGATCCAGAATGTAGAATGATCCGGCAAGGAGTCCCTTCCAATAAGATACAACAGAAATCCGGTGGACCTGCCGCGACTTGACTGGATCGCCAGCTTTATCTGGGGGATCGCGGACGGCGTGCTTCGCGATCTGTACGTGCGAGGCAATTACCGCGATGTGATACTGCCGATGGGTGTTGCGCCATCTCGATGAAGCCGCATCGCCGAGATGCACAACAGTTCGAGCCTTTTCTCCGCCGACGCCGGCCAGGGTGCGGAATTTGATCCGGCATCTGCGAGGTTCGACAAATCAGTGCTCGCAGATGGCTTCAAAGCCTATCTGCAATTCTGTCCGGCCTTTCGGGACCAGCTTAAGCGTCTGGCTGCGGGTACAAAAGTCTACGCTACCAACCGGATGCATATTTCAAGCGTCGAGATTCGGCTCCCAAGGGCCAACGAGCAAACCGCCATCGCCACCGTTGTTCTCCGACATGGACGCCGAGATCGCCGCACTTGAGTGGCACCGTGCCAAAACCCGCGCCATAAAACAGGGCATGATGCAGCAGCTCCTCTCCGGCCGCGTGCGGCTGGTATGAGCGAACGGCGGCCATAGCCAGCCGGTTGAGCGGCAAAGCATGCCGATCAGGGATCGAGTGGGCTTTGGCCGGCACCGTTGAATACCGATATTGGACGAACCGGGTTGATGCACTTCAACACGCGGCATATACTTTGGTATATACCAAGGGTGGAGCGCGACACGATGAGCGATGTAGCAAAGCTGTTTACCAACGGCCGCAGCCAGGCGGTGCGCCTGCCGGCGGCCTATCGTTTTGACAGTCGGGAGGTATACATACGCCGCGATCCGGAGACCGGGGACGTGATCCTCTCACGCAAGCCCGAGAACTGGGATGACTTCTTTGCCGCGCTCAGGGATGCCGAAGTACCGGACGACTTCTTGAGCGAACAGGAGCGCAACCAGTCCGCGCCGGATCGGGACCCCTTCGAGGGCGGGCGCGAGTGACATCTTTCCTGCTGGATACCAACACAATCAGCCACCTGGTAAAGGGCCATCCCGCGCTGGCCCGGCGTATCACGACTTCGCCCATGGCCGCGCTGGGTATGTCAGCCATTACCGCGGGTGAATTGTTGTTCGGGCTGGCGAAGCGCCCTGGCGCAAAGCGGCTGCATACGGCGGTGAGGGAGCTGTTGCGGCGCGTTGACGTGCTGCCCTGGAATCACGCCGTGGCGGAGCGTTATGGGTTTGTGCGGGCCGACATGGAACGCCAAGGCAATGTATTGGCAGCGCTCGACATGCTGATTGCGGCGCACGCTCTGGAAGTGGGCGCGGTCCTGGTCACGAATGACGGCGCTTTCCGCCAGGTCGCCGGGCTGAATATCGAGGATTGGACAAAAGGGCGTCTCAAAAAACGGTAGCGCGCGAAGCGCGCAGCGTAAACTACGCGTCTGGTCATTTAAGAAATGATCCATAACCTTAAATAGCCGCTTTCCTTCTTAAAGCGCGCGTCATGACCGCGGTCCAAAAACGACACCGGGTTGTTCAAGCAGTTCATTCCGCCCGGCGATCTCTGAGTTCTAGGAGCCATGCCCATCTTGAATTTTTCCCTCCCGCCACCATCTTGTGGATCATGCTGACAAGCGCTTGAAATTGTTTCAGGCAGCCACATGTCAGCGACATGTAAACAGATCATTGCATCGATGGAGGTGCATTATGTTAGCGACAATTCATCGTGATCCCTGGAATCTGGTCAATCAGTGGCGGCGCGACATCGACCGCATGCTTGGTGGCCTGGACGACAGTGTGTCGCCGGCCGGCGAAGTGACGGCGGCGGCCTGGGCGCCAGCGGTCGATATCAAGGAAGAGGACGGGGCTTATGTTCTGCACGCGGACGTGCCGGGCGTAGATCCGAAGGACATCGAGCTCGACATGGAAAATGGTGTGCTCACCCTGCGCGGCGAGCGCAAGTCGGAGACCATCGAAGACAAGCACAACTATCGCCGCGTCGAGCGCGTAACCGGCCGGTTTTACCGCCGGTTCCTGTTGCCGGATACGGCCGATGCGGAGAACATTTCGGCCAAATCCTTAAACGGCGTGCTGGAAGTCCGCATCCCCAAACAGGCGAAGGTATTGCCGCGCCGCATCACAGTGAGCAACTGAGCGGTCGCCGGCAGACGATGCCGGCAGGCAAAATTGCGAACTGATGTTAAGGCGCCGCGTTAATCGCGGCGCTCTTTTTTGAGAGCCCTACCTGTTCAGTCCCAGAATGTAATGGTATAAGGGATCTCAGCATTGATAAGGAGGCCCTATGGGACAGGTTTTACACGGCAGCGCCGCGACCACGCACGCGATCCGAGCAGCGATACAG
>Ga0136621_1000598_pt1 | contig 14267 bp, 13 predicted proteins | sample AntDryUQ445A2306_FD_104673 | JGI IMG/M metagenome (GOLD analysis project Ga0136621, IMG submission 104673) | Polar desert sand microbial communities from Dry Valleys, Antarctica - metaG UQ445A (23.06) | ecosystem: Environmental > Terrestrial > Soil > Desert | place: Antarctica: Dry Valley...
CCCTAGAACCTCGGCTTGGCGACCATGTCGACGACGACGAGGAAGAGGATCACGAGCTCGATCCTCGACACGACGAAGAGGCGCCGGATCCGGGCCTGTACCTCGGAATGAGCAGCTCCGTGCTCGCCGATCAGTCTCGCGATTCGACCCGACTCGGGGCTCAGAAACGCAATCCCGACGAGGAACGAGAGGGCGAAGGCGGCCAGCCCGACCAGGATCCAGAGCTCGTCGAACGCCCAGGCGTCGAACGTCAGCAGGATCCCGAAAACGAGGACGAGCGCCGAGGCCGGGACGAAGAGCCGCGTCGCAAGCCATTCCGCGTCATCCGCGATCTTGCGCATCTGCTCGGGATCCCGCGAGCGGCTGGCACGGACCGCGAGGAGCTGCACGCAGACTGCCGCACCAAGCCACACGATCGCGGCGGCAATGTGCAGCGTCAGCAGGAATTCGTATCTCGTCATGGCGCGCTAGAACAGCTTCTGGAGCTTCATCGCCGCACCCATGTCGCCCTTCACCTTGAGCTTGCCGGTCATGTAGGCGGTCATCGGATTGAGCTCCCGGCTCACCATCTTCGTGAAGTTCTCCTCGGAAGCGGAGATCGTGCAATCGGCATCCTCCCCACCACCCTCGCTGACACTCACCTCGCCGTCGGTGACGGCGACCGCCCACGATCCGGCCCCGGCGATGTCGAACCGGTAGGAGTTGTTCATCCCCGCTGTCTTCGTCGGATCGACTCGTGCTTCCAGCCCCTCGAAGAACTCTCTGACACCTTCGGCCACTCTCGCCTCCCTCTTTCGTCGTTGGACGCGCGAGCGTATCGGACGAGCTAAAGCGAGGCAGGCTCGGGGGCGAGCGAGCGTCCTGCCCGCTCCGGCGGGAGAAGCAGGCACAGGAGAACGGCGGCGAAGGGAGCAGCCGCGCTGACATAGAGGGCCGTGCGCAGGTCGATCGAGTCGGCGAGCGCGCCGAGAGCGACAGCAGCCACGCCTCCGAGGCCGATCGAGAAGCCGATCGAGAGGCCGGAGGCCATGCCGATGTGCCTCGGCAGGTATTCCTGGCTCATCACCATCGTCACCCCGAAGGTGCCGATCACACACACGCCGACGAGCGCAAGTGCGACGGCGCCCGCGATCCCGCCGAGGGCGAGGTAGGCGAGGATGAGCGGCCCCGTGGCCACCGTGCTCGCCGTGAGCACGGGCCTGCGGCCGAGGCGATCTGCCAGCGGCCCGGCCGCGAGCGTGCCGAGGCCGCCTGCGAGCAGCATCACCGCGAGGAGCCTCCCTCCATAGGCCTCCGAATGGCCCAGCGAGACCTCCCAGAGGGGAACGAAGGTAAGGAGGCCGAACCAGGCGAGACTCCGAAACGTGATCACTCCCAGGAGCAGCCCGAGCGCGCCGGGCCGGCTCTCATCCGCGAGTCCGCCGTGGCGCCCGGTCACCGGTTCGAACGTGCGCAGGTAGGGCAGCACGCCGAAGAGGACGGTGGCCGCGAGAACCGACGGCACGGCGAGCAGCAGCCCCCCGCGGAGGCCGAGCTCGAGGACGAGAACGGTCGCGGCCAGCGGGCCGAGCGCGTAGCCGAGGTTGCCGCCGATCGAGAAGTACGACATGCCGGTCGCCCGGCGCCGGCCGCTGACGTAGGCGGCGAACTTCGAGCCCTCCGGGTGGTAGGCGGCCGTGCCGAGACCGGAGAGGGCCACGAGCGCAACGACGACCCAGTAGCTGGGAGCGGCCGCTGCCAGGGCCATCCCGACGCCGCCCACGACGAGCCCAGCCGGCAGGAGCCATACGGCACCACGCCGGTCGGACACGAGTCCGAAGACCGGCTGGATCACCGACGACGAGGTCGCCCAGGCGAGCATGATGAGAGCCGCGAGCGTGTAGGAGAGGTCGAAGCGGGCGACGAGGAACGGAAGAAGGGCCGGAAGCGCCCCGTTCGCGAAATCGGTCGCCAAGTGACCGCCGGAGAGCGCCGCCATCGCCCGCTTGTCGATCTCTCTCCTCACCGGAGCCAACCTAGCTGGCCCTTGGCCCCTCGGCGACTTGCGACTACTGCTCCCGTGGTAGAACGGCTAAAGGAAGTTTGGACCTAGCGTCGAGAACCTCAATACCGACAAGCCTGCCATCCCGATCAAAATCTAGCGCCGCCATTTCCGTGTTTTGATCTACCCGCTGACCCAAGAGTGTCCTCGCATCCGACGCCAAAGAACGTCGACGACCCAGCCGAGAAGAAGGCACAGAGCGCCAGCGATCAGAGTGTAGAACGGCAAGAAGAGATAGATCAAGCCGGCCGTAGATGAGGTCGAGCTACGAACCTCGACCGCGGCACCCACATACGCGGTGGTCACGAACGCTAGAAAGAGTGCCGTTGCAACGTACCGCAAGAGCTTACGCTTGCGCAAACGGGTTTGTACTACAGCGAACGCGATCACAGGAAGCAACGAGACAGCGACGAGCACGGCGACGAATACGTCAAGCCCGCCCGGCCCGAACGTCGATACCGTGACGACAGTTGCTGCGACCAGGAACAGGAGCGCGATCGGAGAACGCCCCGCCACAACCAGGCCTCTCATGCTGGCTTCGCCGTCACCGGCTCGAACCGGAGACGCTTCTTCGCGTCTCGTGGAAGGACCGCCCACACTCGTGGCTTGATCAGAACGAGCGGTCTCGCAAAGTGGCTGTCGGTAAAAACCTCGCGCAATGCGGAGTAGCCGAAGAGCTCGTAGGTAGCCACAATGTCGGGGAGACCGTCGGACTCGATCTGCTCTGCGCGATAAACGATCTCGAGGGGCGCCTCGGAATCGTTGAAGTAGCCGTCGCGACCGCACTGAGGACACGGGTTTTCTCGCACGATCCCCTTCGTCTCAGCAGCCATTGGCGGGAGTGTTGCTCGAGGAAGGAGCTGGAACCACGGCAGAGCGTTTTGACTCTTCGCTGCTCTGGCCTGTCGAAGCTCGAGACCACGAAAGTCCTCCGCCGCCAGTAGCTCCTTCAGGCGCTGCCCGAAGAGGAAGTCGAAATCGAGGGTTAGAAAGAGCGAGCCCGTCTTCGGTATCTGCGACGATCTCAAGACGAGTGGCGAGACCTGCACGGCCCCGGAGCCGCAACGAGCGCACGCCTGTGAGAGGTCATACTCCGTTCCGTACGAAGGACCGCCATACCCGCGAGGTGCTGTCGTCACCGACATCGCCAGCAGCGGGGCCATCATGAGCTCGTCATCGCTGTAGACGTGCTCGCGCCTCTGTGACCAGGTAACGCCTTCGGCAGTCAGCGCGCTCAGCAAATTCTGGAGGCCCTGCTCCTCTTGCCAAAACTCTGCCGAATAGTGCTCTGTAATGACTTGCTCACCGCGGCGGACGAGGTCCTCGCGATCGGCAGCCAGGAAGATCTCGCGGAGAAGCTCCCATCGCAGCCCATGCCAACTGAAGCCGATCCAGACCTTCGTTCGCATTAGTCCCGCTTGCGCGCGGGGAGCCCCTTTTCAGGTCGCGGACGGTGGAAGGCCGACTATCAGCACAAATCGCTCCGCTTGGTCAAGTCTCCGCGGAGGCCAGGTCTTCCCCCCGACGAGGACGCCTGCGGCCGGAGAGAAGAGTTTCCGGGCGCGGCGCAGGGGCTCTCGGATAGCATCGCCGCGCGTGGAGATCGACGTTTCGGTTGCGGCGCCCGGAAGCGGATCGGCGGATGTTCTCGCCGTCTGCGTGCTCGACCCGGCCCGGCCGCTCTCCGCCGAGGCAGAGCGGCTCGACGAGCGGATCGGCGGCCGCCTGGGCCGGCTCGCTTACGACCGTGAGCTTCACGGACGCCGCGAGCACGTCGCCCTACTCCACGTCGAGGGCCAGCCGGCCGATCGGCTCGCTGCCGTCGGCATCGGTCCCGCGGAGGCGCTCGACGCCGACGCGATCCGCGCCGCTGCGGGGGCGGTCGCGCGCACCGTTCGCGACTTCGCCGGGACGATTGCGTGGCAGCTCGACGCCTCCCTCCCACTCCCGCTTCCCGAGCAGGCGCGTGCCGCGGTCGACGGGGTCGTGCTCGGAGCCTACGACCCCGGCCTGTGGAAGAGAGAAGAGCAGAGCGAGCGGGCGCTCACGCGGCTCGTCCTCTGGACGGACGAGCCGGAGACCCTCAGAGAGGCGACCGAGCGAGCCGCCCTGATCGCCGCCTGGACGAATCGCTCGCGCGACCTCTCGAACATGCCGCCGAACGAGCTGACGCCCGAAGTGCTCGCCGCCCGAGCGGAGGAGATCGCGGGCACCAGCGAGCACGTCACCTTCGAGGCGCTCGGCCCGGAGGAGATCAGAGCCCTCGGGATGGGCGCCTTTGCCGCCGTCTCCCAGGGAAGCCACAATCCGCCCCGGCTGATCGTCCTTCGCTACGACCCGCCGAACCCGTCCCGCAGCGAGCTCGTGCTCGGCCTCGTGGGCAAGGCCGTCACCTTCGACACGGGCGGAATCTCGATCAAGCCCGCGCTCAACATGGAGAACATGAAGGGCGACATGTCGGGAGGCGCGGCCGTGCTCGCCTCGGTCGGGGCGATCGCGGAGCTCGAGCTTCCGCTGCGCACGCTCGCCGTCGTCGGAGCGACGGAGAACGCGATCGGCGGCGGTGCCTACCGACCGGGCGACATCCTGACGGCGATGAACGGCAGGACGATCGAGGTGATCAACACCGACGCGGAGGGGCGCCTCGTCCTCGCTGATGCCCTTTGGTACACCCGGGAGCAGGGCGCCACGCACCTGCTCGACCTTGCGACGCTCACCGGTGCGATGGAGCTCGCGCTCGGCGACCTCTACGCCGGCTGCTTCGGCAACGACAGCGGCTGGCGCGATCAGGTGATCGCCTCCGGTGAGGCGGTGGGCGACCACGTCTGGCCGTTTCCGCTGCACCCGCGCTACCGCCGCTACATCGACTCGCATTTCGCCGACATGAAGAACTCCTCCGTGCTGCGCCAGGGCTCGCCCGTGCTCGCGGCGGAGTTCCTGCAGGAGTTCGTCGGTGACGGCCCGTGGGCGCACGTCGACCTCGCGGGGCCTGCCTTCCTCACCTATCCGCGGCCGGACTACCTGACCCAGCGCGGCGGCACCGGCTACGGCGTACGCCTCGTCGCCGAGCTAGCGCGAAGGCTCTGCGAGCCGTCGCGCTAGGCGGGCAGTGAATTTCGATCTCGCTCCGGAGCACGAGCTGATCCGCTCGACGGTGCGCGAGTTCGCCCTCGAGCGCGTGGCGCCGCTCGCCGAGGAGCTCGACCGCGAAAGCAGGTTCCCCTACGGGCTCGTCGCCGAGGCCGCCGAGCTCGGTCTGATGGGGATGCCGATCCCCGAGGAGTACGGCGGTGCCGGCACCGACACGGTCTCGTATGTGATCGCGGTCGAGGAGCTCACCCGCATCGACTCCTCCGTCGCGATCACGGTTGCCGCCCACACCTCGCTCGGGACGATGCCGATCTTCCTGTTCGGAAGCGAGGAGCAGAAACGGCGGTGGCTGCCGGAGCTCGCCTCCGGCAGCAAGCTCGCCGCCTTCGGCCTCACCGAGCCCGGGGCGGGCTCGGACGCCGGCGCGACGCGCACGCGCGCCGAGCTGCGGGACGGACAGTGGATCGTCAACGGCTCGAAGATCTTCATTACGAACGCGGGCACCGAGATCAGCGCCTGCGTCACCATCACCGCGGTCACGGGAGAGGACGAGATCTCGAATCTGATCGTCCCGAACGGCACGCCCGGCTACGAGATCTCGCGGCCGATGCACAAGCTCGGCTGGCGAGCCTCCGACACGCGCGAGCTCTCCTTTCGCGATTGCGCCGTCCCGGAGGGGCACCTGCTCGGACCGCGCGGTCAGGGCTACAGGCAGTTCCTCGAGATCCTCGACGGCGGCCGGCTCTCGGTGGCGGCGATGGGCGTGGGTCTCGCACAAGGCGCGTACGACCTCGCGTACGCCTACGCGCGGGAGCGCGAGCAGTTCGGGCGGCCGATCGCGAAGTTCCAGGCGATTCAGTTCAAGCTCGCCGACATGGCCACGGAGATCGAGGCGGGCCGCGCGCTCGTCTACAAGGGAGCCTGGCTGAAGGATCAGAACCGCCCCTTCGCCAAGGAGGCGGCGATGGCAAAGCTCTACACCGGCGAGCTCTCCCACCGGGCTGCCAACTGGGCCCTTCAGATCCACGGCGGCTACGGGTACATGGACGAATTCCCGATCTCTCGGCTCTACCGCGACCAGAAGATCCTCGAGATCGGCGAGGGCACGAACGAGATCCAGCGGATGGTGATCGCCAAGCACCTCGGTCTCTAGTGCTCCGTCCCGAAAATCACTCGCACCCTGGGCGGCTGCAAAGCGGCGCCGGACTGCGTCCTCGGTCGCCCCGATATGTGTGGCGTCCGCCCGATGTACGCCCTGCGTCCTTGCCCGGCTTGCTTTTCGCGCGCCAGGATCATCAAGCGACTTCCGGGACGGAGCACTAGCCGGCGAGCCGGATCGGGCTTTCGGAAAGGTAGCGGGTGGGGTTGTTACGCTCGCGGCCGTGCTCTTCAAGCAGTTCGTGGACGACGATCTCGGCTGCGCCTCCTACATGATCGGCGACGAGCGCTCCGGGGAGGCGGTTCTCGTCGACCCCGCATTCGCGATCGAGCCGTACCTCGCTGAGACCGAGCGCCGCAGCGTCCGGATCGTCCGCGTGCTCGAGACGCACACCCATGCGGACCACGTCTCGGGACACGGCCGACTGGCGCTCGAGCACCAGGTGCCGGCGAGCATCCACCCCGCCGCGGAGGTCGCCTTCGCGTTCGATCGGCTCGAGGACGGTGCCGAGCTCTCCGTCGGAGCGGTTTCGCTTCGCGTCGTTCACACGCCGGGCCACCGCCCCGAGCACTGCTGCTTTGTCGTCAGCGACCGCTCCCGCGCCCAGGAACCATGGCTCGTGCTGTCGGGCGACTCGCTCCTCGTCGGCGAGACGGCACGGCCTGACCTCGCCGCCGCAGCACGCGAGGGTGCGCGAGACCTTTTCGACAGCCTGCGCCGGCTGCTGGAGCTGGAGGACGGCGTCGAGCTCTACCCGGGTCACGTCGCCGGGTCGCTCTGCGGGGCCGGGATGAGCTCCAAGGCGTCCTCGACGATCGGGTTCGAGCGCCGATTCAATCGCTCGCTCAACCTCGATCGCGCCGAGGACTTCGTGCAAGCGACGGCCGAGCAGGGATCGCCCCGGCCGCCGAACATGGAGCGCATCGTCGAGCTGAACCGCGGCCCCTTCGTCGGACGCCCCCCCGAGCCACCGAGAGTCTCATCGTCGGAGGAGTCCGTCGTGCTCGACGTGCGGCCCGTGCAGCAGTTCTTCGCAAGCCATGTCGAGGGCGCGCTCAACGTGCCCGTGTCCGGCTCCGCATTCGCGACGAAGGCCGCCTTTCTGCTCTCGCCGGAGGAGCGGATCGTCATCCACGCGGGCTCGCAGGAGGAAGCAGACCGCGCCGCGAGAGGCCTGAACTCCGTGGGCTTCCTCGAGCTTGCGGGGTACCTCGATCAGCCGAAGACCTCCGCCCGCCTCGCGCCACTCGGGCTGGGCGAGCTCGAAGAGCTGATGTCGAACGGCGCGATCGAACTGATCGACGTCCGGGAAAAGAGCGAGCGCGACGAGGGGTACATCCCGGGGAGCCGCCACATCCCCTACCGGCTCCTTCGCGCCTCCGCCGGCGCGCTGGCAGGCGAGTGTCCCGTCGCGACGATCTGCGAGACCGGCGCGCGCGCGGCGATCGCGGCCAGCGTGCTCGTCGCGTCAGGCATCGACGCGCGACCGGTGCAAGACGGCGGCGTCGGAGCATGGAAGGCGCGCGGCAACGCCGTCACGAGCTTCCGCCGCTGCGGCACCTGAGCTAGGGGCCTGTCCGTAAAATGGCCGCGGTGGATGACGCGCGACACGTGGTGCTAGGCAAGGACGCAGGGAGCGCCGATATGCAGGCATATCGGCGCGACCGAGGACGCCGCATGGCGCCACGTGGCGTCCGTCAGGCGCCCTGGTTCCCTTTGCGGACAGACCCCTAGCCCGGCTGGACTCGCTCGCCCCGGCCTACCCTCGTTCCCGCCGCGATCCGCGCTGCCCGGCCGACGAGCGTGATCTCCTCGCCCGCTCCCTCCCCCACGCTCGCCCCCCGCTCGACACGGACGCCTTCGTCCAGGATCGCGCGCTCGACGCGGGCGCCGGTCTCGACCAGGGCATCCTGGAGCAGGATCGCGTCTCGGACGCTTGCCCCCTCCTCGACGACCGCCCCCGGCGCGAGCACCGAACGCGCCACATGGCCCGACACGACGCACCCGGGCGAGACGAGGCTCTCTTCGAGCCGCGCGGAGGCATGAATGAAGGCCGGCGGCCGCTGCTCGCTCGGCGTGAAGATCGCCCATTCGGGCGAGCCGAGCTCGAGCGCCGAATCTCCCGCCAGCAGCTCCATGTGGGCGTCGAAGTAGCTTTCGACGGTGCCGACGTCCCGCCAGTAGCCCTCCAGTCGGTGCTCATAGGCCCGCCCTCGCTCGACGAGACGGGGCAGCAGCTCGTGGCCGAAGTCCTGGAGGCCGGACCCATCCTCGTCCTCTCCCGTCTCGTCGGCACCGCTCGCCTCGGCGAGCTCCTCGAGCGTCTCGAGGAGGGTGGGCAGGTCGTAGACGAACACCTCGGTCGTGACAAGGTCGCCAGCGGGCTCCTCCGGCTTGTAGGCGAACTCGAGGACACGGCCCTCACTGTCGCAGCGGACGACGCCGAACCGGCCCGCCTCGCCGGGGTCTATGCGCTTCGTCACCATCGTCACCTCGGCGTCCCGCTCGAGATGGCGAGCGATCGCCTCGCGGTAGTCGAGCTTGTAGACGTGGTCCGCGCTCAGCACGAGCAGCAGATCCGCTCCCGAGCGAGCAAGCTCCGTCTTGTTGCGGTAGATCGCGTCCGCGTTGCCCTTGTACCAACCGCTCTCGCTTCGCCCGAGATAGGGCTGCACGACGCGGAGCCCGCCGTGCGTGCGATCGAGATCCCAGGGCCGGCCGTTTGCGACGTGCTCGCTCAGCGAGTGGGCCTGGTACTGCTGGACGAGCCAGACATCGTGGAGCTTGCTGTGCATGCAGTTGGAGAGGACGAAGTCGATCAGGCGGTAGACCCCTGCGAAGGGAATCGCCGGCTTCGCGCGCTCCTCGGTCAGCACGTCGAGTCGCCCGCCCTCGCCTCCCGCGAGGATTACCGCGAGCACGCGGATGCCGAGCAGATCGGTCGTCTTCGCAGGCAATGTCGGGCGGTTGGCTTTCTCGGGTTCGGGAGCAGACGTCTCCGGAGCGGTCCTTACCCAGGCCAGCGCTTTCTCAACACTCGCACCGGCGAGACTCCGTGAGCTCTACGTCAGCCGCTGCACCGCATAGCCCCAGCGGGCCATCGCCTCCAGCACCGCGTCGCAGTGGTCCTGATCGCGCGTCGTCAGCGTCAGCTCGATCTCGGTCTCGGTGACCGGCACGAGCATTCCTTCCCGGTGGTGCTCCACGGAGACGACGTTCACGCGTTCTGCCGCCACGAGCTCGAGCAGCTTGATCAGCTCGCCGGGGCGGTCGGGCACCCGGGTCCTGACCACGAGATAGCGGCCCGCGAGCGTCAGGCCATGGCGCATCACCGAGATCAGGAGCGTCGGATCGATGTTGCCGCCGGAGAGCACGATCCCGACCGGCCCGCGACCCTCGACCCGGTCGGCGAGAACAGCCGCGACACCCGCCGCTCCTGCGCCTTCGACGACCAGCTTCGAGCGCTCGAGCAGCAGCACGATCGCCTCGCTGATCTCCTCGTCGCTGACCGTCACGATGTCGTCGAGCACGTCCTTCAGAATCGCCGAGGTCAGCTCGCCCGGCTCCTTGACGGCGATGCCCTCGGCGATCGTGAAGCCGCGGACGCCGCCGGAGGCGGCGAGCGGAGCACAGGCTGCGGCCTGCACGCCTACCAACCGAATCTGCGGCCGAAGCGCGCGAAGCGCGAGCCCCGTCCCGGCCGCGAGGCCGCCTCCACCGACCGGGATCACGACAGCCTCGATGTCGGGCAGCTGCTCGGCGAGCTCGAGACCGAGCGTGCCCTGGCCCGCGATCACGGCCTCGTCCTCGAAGGCGTGGATGAAGGTCGCCGCCCCCGAGCCGGTTGCCGCCCGGGCAGCCGCGAGCGCCTCTTCGAACCCCTCCCCGGCCAGCTCGACTTTCGCGCCGTAGTTCCTCGTCGCCTCGATCTTCGCCATCGGCGAGTCCTCGGGCATGTAGATCGTGGCCTCGATCCCTGCCTGCCGGGCGGCCCAGGCAACCGCCTGACCGTGGTTCCCGGCGCTCGCCGCGACGACGCCGGCCGCCCGCTCCGCGTCGCTCAGCGTCGCGATCTTGTTGTAGGCGCCGCGGATCTTGAACGCGCCGGTGCGCTGGAGGTTCTCCGCCTTCAGGTGCACCTCGCGCCCGGTCAGGCGAGAGAAGGTCTCCGACCCGTAGACCGGAGTCGGCCGGGCGATGTCCTCGAGGCGGCGGCGCGCCGCCTCGATCTCACGAAGGGTTGGAGCCGTTCCGCTGCTCAAGCTTGAACACCTTCTCGAGGATCTCCCGGACGGCAGAGAGAGGATCGAGCTTCCTCTGCTCCACCTCGTCGAGGAGCCGGAGCAGCTCGGGGTCCCGAGCGACGGCGTGCTCGAGATGAGCCTTCGCGCGGCTCGAGGCGACGGCAAAGACCTCCCCGGCGAGATTCTTGCGTCTGCGCTTCTCCAGCAGGCCGTCGGTCTGGAGATGGGTGCGATGGCCCTCGATCCGAGCCCACAGCTCGGGTACGTTCTCGCCCCGCACCGCCTCGGTCAGCACGATCGGCGGGCGCCAGGCCCGGTCGCGATCGAGCGAGAGGACCGAGCGGACCTCGTTCAGCATCGTCTTCGCCGCGGGATGATCCATCTTGTTGATCGCGATCACGTCCGGAATCTCCATGATCCCCGCCTTCAGCGCCTGGATCGAGTCTCCGGAGCCCGGCATCAGCACGAGCACGACCGTGTCCGCGATCCCGATCACCTCCACCTCGCCCTGGCCCGCCCCGACCGTCTCGAGAAAGACGAGCTCCTTGCCGGCGGCGTCCAGGAGGAGAAGGGCCTGCAAGGTCGCCTCGGCGAGCCCGCCCATGTGCCCGCGCGTCCCCATCGAGCGAATGAAGACGCCGGGGTCCAGAAAGTGGTCGGAGAGACGAATCCGATCGCCGAGCAGCGCACCGCGCGAGAACGGGCTCGACGGGTCGACAGAGATCACGCCGACGGTCTTCTCCTGGGTGCGCACGTGGCCGACGAGCGCGCTGATGAGGCTCGACTTGCCGACGCCGGGAGGCCCGGTCACGCCGATCGCATAGGCCCGTCCGGTCTGCGGATACAGCTCGCGCACGAGCTCGTACGCCAGTGGATCGCCGTTCTCCACCAGGCTGATCGCCCGCGCGAGAGCGCGCTGCTCGCCCGAGCGGACGCCGTCGACGAGGGCCTCGCGCGTCCAGCTGCGGCCCCGGGGCACGACGCGGCTCAGGAGGGGACGCGGGCGAGCACGCCGTCGAGCGCGGAGCGGAGAAGCCTCTGCTCCTCCGGAGCGCCGACCGTTACGCGGATGGCCTCCGGTGCGCCGAACGCCTGGAGCGGGCGCACGATCACTCCCTCGCGCAGGAGCGACTCGAAGAGCGTCTCCGCCTCGGGTCCGACCTCCGTATAGACGAAGTTGGCCACGGCGGGACCGGCCGGCTGGAGTCCGTGATCCCCGAGGATCGCCTCGAGCGCCGCTCGCCCCTCCGCATTGACGCTCCTCCTCCTCGCGAGCTCGAGCTCGCCACCCCCATCGAGACTCGCGAGCGCCGCCGCCTGGGCCTGCGAGCTCACGTCGAACGCTCTGCGCACCTTGCCGATGGCGGTCCCGAGCGAGGCGGGTACGAGTGCGTAGCCGACCCTGAGCCCCGCGAGGCCGTAGATCTTCGAGAACGTCCGTAGCACGACGACCCGCTGTCCCGCCTTGAAGTACTCCTCGATCCCGTCCGGATACTCGGGATGCTCGACGTACTCGAAGTACGCCTGGTCGAGCACCGTCACGACGTGCTCCGGGACCCCTCGGAAGTACGAATCGAGCTCGCTCCGTGTGTTCATCGTTCCTGTGGGGTTGTTCGGGTGACAGACATAGACGAGCTTCGTCCGCGGCCCGATCGCTTCCACCATCGCCTCCAGGTCGTAGCAATCCTCGACGAGCGGTATCCGTCGCACGGTCGCCCCCAGCTTCAGCGCATAGATCACGTAGCTCGGGAACGAGGGCCACCCGCACACGATCTCGTCGCCCGGATCGAGGGTTGCCTGGGAGATGCAGTCGATCAATCCGTCTGCTCCTGCTCCGATCGCGACCTCCTCGAACGGAACGCGGTGGCGTTCCGCGAGCACGGAACGGAGCATGTAAGCGCCTCCGTCGGGGTAGCGGTTCAGCTCCGGCGCGCTTCGCGCCAGAGCCTCGAGAGCCTTGGGGAACGGTCCGAAGGAACCCTCGTTCGAGGCGAGCTTGACCACCCGGTCGAGACCGAGCTCCCGCTGCACCTCCTCGATCGGCTTGCCCGGCTCGTAGGGAACGAGTCCGGCCAGAGCGCTTCGCGTGAGCGCGCTGTCGAGCTCTGCCGGATCCCGGTCGGACACGCCGACACTCTAGCCGCGCTAGGGTTGGCATCGCGGACACGAAACGCCGCAGAAAGGAGAAGCGAATGGGAATCCTGAATAAACGAAACGCCGTGCTCGGCTGGACAGCCTGGCAGTTCGGCAAACGAGCGCTGAAACGAAAGGCTCGCGGAGCGGTACCAGGGACGGTCGAGGGATCGAAGCGTCCGAACGCCTCGGCGCTCGCCTCGCTGCTTGCCGCGGCTGGCGGCGCGCTGTGGTTCTGGCGCAAGCGCTCGGGCGACAACGAAGCCACCTCGGACGAGAATAGGTCAGGGGAATAGGTCAGGGCCGGCGGCCGGGGGGAGCACCCCCGGCTGAGGCACCCGGATTGGTGTCCGGCTTCGGCCGCCCGCGGCCCGGGTGGGAGTCCGGACTCGAATTCTCAGTGGGTTGGGCTCGCTCGGGCCGGCGCTCGGAGGGCCGGCGTGGTGTGGCAGGCCGCCTCCCGACCGGCTTCCGCCGGTCGGCATGCGCAGGCTTGACGGCCTGCGCTTTCGCGGCGCGCCGAGCCCGGACCTGCTTCTGCGGCTTGGCGTGCCGGTCCGCCCGCTTCGGGCGAGCAGATGCCGCACGGTGCGTCTGGCCGGGCAGGCTTGGGCGCCCGGTGTGCGCGCCCTCCCCGCGCGAGCTCTTGGCGACAGGGCGAGCCGGAAGCGAGGTCGCTAGCGTCTCGACTCGTTCTGCACGGCGGCCTCGCGGTGACGCTGTCCGGCGTGCGGGCTGGCTCGGCGATCGGAGGCGCGCGAGACGAGAGACCGCTTTGGCAGCCTTCTTCGGCCGCGACCGGACAGGGGTCCGCCCCGGCCGCTCCTCGCGCTTCACGACGCCGAGGCCAGCAACCGTGGGCCCGCGTGCGGCTCGCGGCTCGCGCGCCGCCGAGGTAGGAGCAGTCGAGCGCACCTCGCCCGCAGACGTACGCTCGCTCCCCTCGAGACCAACGCCCGTCAGGACTGCGCCGGCCGACAGGACGACCGCTGTCTTCCCAGCCAGCCCGCCGCCGATCGTCGCGCCGGCGGTCCCCGCACTGCTCCCGCCCCAGAGCGAGGTGAGCCACCCGGGAAACGGAATCCCGGCAACGCCCCTGAACGCCGAGCGGCGCAGGCGCTGCCGGCGCTCGGACGACCGGCACGTCTCGCACGCGCGAAGGTGGGCGCGCAGCGGGCCTCGACCGCCGGCGGTCGAGGGGCTTGCGAGGACGAGCTGCGCCTGGGCGCACGTGAGCGAGCTCTCGAGCTGCTCGCGCAATGCGCGGCGGGCGCGAAAGACGAGGGTCTCGACTGCCGAGACTGACAGTCCGAGGCGCTCTGCGATCTCCGCGTAGGAGCGCCCTTCGAGCTCTCGCAGCACGAGCGCCGAGCGCTGCCGGAAGGAGAGGTGCGAGAGCGCCCGCCGGATGTCCCCGGCGCGCGGCGCAGCCTCGTCGCTTCCGCCCAGATCTGCGAAATCGTCGTTCAGCACGACTTCGAGCGGTCGCCGCGCAGCCTGGCGGTGTCGCTGCCGGCAGACGTTCCGCGCGATCGCGATCAGCCAGCTTCTCGGCGCGCGTGGGCGCTCGCCCGCCCGGAACGAGCGGAAGGCGTTCAGG
>Ga0136621_1000599_pt1 | contig 14265 bp, 14 predicted proteins | sample AntDryUQ445A2306_FD_104673 | JGI IMG/M metagenome (GOLD analysis project Ga0136621, IMG submission 104673) | Polar desert sand microbial communities from Dry Valleys, Antarctica - metaG UQ445A (23.06) | ecosystem: Environmental > Terrestrial > Soil > Desert | place: Antarctica: Dry Valley...
AACAGCAGGTTCAGCCGGCGGACCGTTTCCAGCCTCGGCGACACGGCGAGCACCGGGACCTTCGGCCGGTGGGCGGAGACGAGCCGCGCCGTGCGCCCGGAGCGGGTTGGCACGATCAACGCAGCCAGGCCAAGCGTGTAGCAAGAGCCGACTGCGGCGCGGGCGACCGAGGCCGCGACGTCGCCGTCCGAGTCGGCGCGGTTGAACACCCAATCACCGTAGGGCAGCTCAGGCTCGGTCGCCCGCGCGATCCGGTCCATAACGCGCACCGCCTCCACCGGGTTCTCGCCGATAGCGGTCTCCTCGGAGAGCATCACGGCGTCGGTGCCCTGGTAGATCGCGTTGGCGACATCGGAGACTTCGGCACGGGTCGGCCGCGGGGAAGAAACCATCGACGCCAGCATCTGGGTCGCGGTGATCGCGGGGCGCGAGTGCCGGCCGGCCAGGCTGATGAGGCGGCGCTGGACGCTCGGCACCTGTTCGAGCGGAAGCTCGATGCCCAGATCGCCACGGGCGACCATGATCCCGGACGTAGTCGCCTTGATGATCGACTCGGCGCGCTCGGCGGCCTGGGGCTTCTCGATTTTCGCGATCAGGGGGATATCGGCGCCGCCCGTTCGAATCCGCCGTTGCACCGGATCCAGGTCCTCGGCCCGGCGCACAAACGAGACCGCGAGCAGGTCGACCCCCTGCTCGATCGCGAAATCGACCCAGGTCAGGTCGTCCCGGCCGGCCGACGGCAGGGTCACGTCGGCGCCGGGCAAATTCAGACCCTGGTGCGAGGACACTGGCCCGCCCACTTCCACCCGGCAGCGCGCGGACGTCGCGTCCTTCGACTCGACGCGTAGGCGGATGCGACCGTCGGCCAGGTACACCTCGCCACCGACGTGGACCGCGCCCGGCAGGCCGGCCCACGACACAGGTAGCCTCTCGCGATTGCCGATCCCACCCTGGGTCGACAGCTCCACCTCTCCGTTTAAGGGCAACTCGACCAGGCCGCCCTCGACATCACCCAGGCGGAGCTTCGGGCCCGGCAGGTCGCCCAGGAGGCCGATCTCCTTGCCGCAGCGGTTCGCCGCCTCCCGGGTCATGGCCACGTTTTCCGCATGCAGCTCGGCGGTCCCATGGGAGAAGTTGAGGCGGAAGACGTCGGCCCCCGCCTCGATCAGCTCGCACATCATCTCCACAGTGCGCGTGGCCGGCCCGATCGTGCAGACGATCTTGGTGCGGCGACGCTCCGCAGCCGCGCCGGGCTTCTCACTCATGCTTCATCACCTGCGTGAATTCTCCCGTTCGCGGCTTGTGAGTGGGCGCGGGAATGCCATCGTCCGCCTCCGGCTGCCCATCCTGTGCCTCCAGATGTTGAACGTATGGCAGGCGCCATCCGGCCGCCGCCACCAGCAAGCCGGCCGCAACGGCCAAGAGCGACAGGAACCATTGGGCGGCGCTGAGCAGCTCGAGCTCGAAGAACTCACGCACGGGCGCCATGGCGAAGACGGCAGCGAACAACGCTCCGAGCACGGCGATCATCGCCAGCATGTAGGTCTGGATGGTGATGTGCTCCCGGCCGGGCCCCCGCTCCAGCAGGAGGATGAAGCAGAGGCCCAGCACGATCAGGGTCGTTGTCGCCGCGGTGCGTCCTTCCTCGACGGTGCCGCCGCCCAGTGAGTCGACGAAGAACATGGCGAGCATTGACGCGACGGCGATCCCGACCCCGGCCGGCACCGCGAACGCCGCCAGAGCCCGCAACAGGCGCCCGCGATAGAGCGGACCCTCGCTTGGGGCCAGCGCAAGGACGAGGGATGGGATGCCGATCGTCAGAAAGGCGGCGACCGTCAGATGGCGGGGCAGGAACGGGAACGTCAGGCCGAAAACCGAAGTGAGGGCAATCAGGACGGCCGCGTAGACAGACTTGGTCATGTAGAGGCGGCCGAGCCTGTGGATGTTCCGGGCGATCCTGCGACCCTCGGCGACCGCGCGCGGCAGCATCGAGAACTGGTCGCTCAGCAAGACGATGTCGGCGACGCCCTTTGTGATCTGGCTGCCCGACCCCATCGCGACAGCCATTCGCGCCTGTTTCAGCGCCGGCACGTCGTTGACGCCGTCGCCGATCATCGCGGTGAAGCGGCCGCGCTCGCCCAGCGCCGTTACCAGCGCCTTCTTCTGCTCCGGCGTGATCCGGCAGAAGATCGTGTTCTCCTCGGCGACGCGACCCAGGCCGGCGCGGTCATCGGGGAGCTGTGGCCCTTCGATCACGCCGGCATCACGGTCGATGCCGATCGCGTAGGCGACGGCCGTGACCGTCGAGCGCGCGTCGCCGGAGATCAGCTTCAGGTCCACCTGCTGCTCGCGCATGAACGCGATCGTGTCCGCCACGTCGGCGCGAAGCCGTTCCTCCAGGACGACAAGGGCGACCGGCTGCAGGCGCGGGGGAGGCTGGCTTGCGGGGTCGCTGGGAAGATCCGCCCTGGTTCCGGAGAACACGATCACCCTGCGACCCGCGGCCGTGTGCTCGTCCAGCGCGGTTTGCAGATTCTGTGGCAGCTCCAGCGCTCCGGCGCCGATCAGGACGTCGGGAGCGCCGATCACGAAACTGGTGGTGCCCCTGCTGCCGTTCAGGGTCAGCCCGCTCCACTTCCAATCGGAGGAGAACGCGACTTCGGCCACCGGTTCCTCCGGCGCCTGCCCGAAGCGGTCGGCGATCACCTGCAGGGTTCGGTTGCGCTCTCCCGCGGACGCGGCGAAGCGACCGAGCGCGCGCTCGGCGGCGGCAAGGCGGTCTGGCTCCGCCGGCACGACTTCGATCAGGTCCAGCTCGCCGTCCGTCAGCGTCCCGGTCTTGTCGATGCAGATCGTGTCCACGGCGGCCAGGGCCTCAGTCGCCGCCATCTGCTGGATCAGGGTGTTTTGCTTGGCCAGGCGGACGGCGGCGACGGCCAGGGTGACGCTCATCAGCAGCACCAGGCCCTCGGGAATCAGGGTGACGAGCCCCGCCGTGGCGGTTTGCGCGGCCTCATCGAACGGGGTGTTCCGCGCGTTCAGCGCAAACAGGACAAGGGCGCCGAGTGGGACGAGGACCGCGGTCGTCGCCCAGATGACGCGGTTGACCTCCTCCTGGAGGGGCGAGGGCGGGTGCCGGAATTCCCGCGCTTCGCCGGCGACCTTCCCGGCGTGACTCCGCTCGCGAACGGCGTCGACCTCGTAGTAGCCCGATCCGCTCAGGCAGAACGAGCCGGAGAGGACGCGGTCGCGCGTCTGCTTGGTGATCCCGTCGGACTCGCCGGTCAGCATCGACTCGTCCAGCGTCAGGCCTCGCGACGCGATGACCTCGCCGTCCGCGACGAGCTGATCGCCGGGCTCGATCCTGATCGTGTCGCCGGGAACCACCTGGTCGGCGAGGAGGTCGACCGGCGCGCCGTCGCGGATCGCCTGGGCGTGGGGTGCGACCAGCAGGGCAAGCTCGTCCAGGGTTTCCTTTGCCTTCAGCTCCTGGCGGATGCCGATGTAGGAGTTGAGCGCTGCGATGAAGCCGAAGATCGCATCCGCCCAGAGCTGGAGGGAGAGGATCAGGATGAAGAAGACTCCGATGATCGCGTTGAAGAGCGTGAAGACGTTGGCAGCCACGATTGAAGCCACCGAGCGGCTCGACGCGTCCTCGGGCGCGCCCAGGCCCGCGAGACGGCGGCTCGCCTCGGCGCTGGATAGTCCCCTTGGGTGAGCCGCCTCGCTGGTCATCTGCGGACGCAGGTTATGAGCCTGGGTCGCCAAGCATCTCTGCTATCGCCCTCACGAAGCGGTCGGCGCTCTCGATGATCTGGCCGGCGAGCTGAGCGCTGGCCGGTTGCGCCTCGTAATCGCCAAGCTCCCTGGTCTTCTGGGCCGCGGTTGCCTCACGGAACAGTTCGCGGTCGAAAATCCCATTCGCGACGAACGCCTCGCTGAACCGGGACCAGACTCCACCGTGGGTCTTCGCGTAGAGGTTGCGCTCGCTAAGGGCCGCGCGGGCCGCGTACAACATCGCGTAGTACGCAGCGCTCGTGCCGAGATCCGGATGTCCACTCGTCAGCGCGTCACGAGCGCCGTCCAAGCGCTTGCGTGCCTGGGTCATGAACTCTGCCGAGCGCGGACTCACGGAGTACCCGAAAGGACGATCTTGTCGCGATCGACCTCCCGCAGATAGAAGGACTGGATCTCACGGCGCTGGGCGATCCACTCAGGGGGGACCGTCTGAGTCGAAAACGATGCCGGATTCGTCCCTTCGGCCTCGGCGGCGTCAAAGACCAGATCGATGACGAGTCGGGCGTCATCCCAGCCGCCCTTGGTTACCACCATCAGGTCGATGTCCGATTCTTCGTGTGGCTCGTCCCCTCGGGCTCGCGAGCCATAAAGCCAGATGGCCACGAGATCGCCGCCAAGGCGTGATTGCAACAGGTTGACCAGCCGATCCAGCGTCCGGCGCTCGGCGTCGTTGATTGACGCCGTGTCGAGACTGAGCGTCGCTGCCATACCCCGCAGTGTAGGTCTGGCGTGTGGGTCTTGTCGCGGACGGTTTTAGGTTGGCCGCCCGTCGTTATACGATCGCCGCAAGTGGCGGTCAAGCCCAACAGGCTGGGTGCAGCGGAAGCGCTCTCCGTCTCCTACGAGGAGACGACCAAGATCTATCCGGACGCGGACGCGCCCGCGGTGGACGCGCTGACGCTGGATGTGGCCGCGGGCGAGATCTGCGTTCTGGTGGGGCCGTCGGGGTGCGGCAAGACGACGGCGATGCGGATGGTCAACCGCATGGTGGACATCACGTCCGGCGACATCCGGCTCGGTGACCACTCGGTCCTGGATCGCGCCCCGGCCGAGCTGCGGCGCGAGGTCGGCTACGTGATCCAGCAGATCGGCCTCTTCCCGCACCAGACGATCGGCCAGAACATCGCCACCGTGCCGAGGATGCTGGGTTGGACGAAGGAGGCGATCGCCGCCCGGGTAGACGAGCTGACCGCCCTGATCGGCCTCGATCCGGAATTGCGCGACCGCTACCCGTCCCAGCTCTCCGGCGGCCAGCAACAGCGGGTCGGCGTTGCTCGGGCATTGGCAGCGAATCCCGGCGTGATGCTCATGGACGAGCCGTTCGGCGCGGTTGACCCGATCAATCGCGAGCGTCTCCAGAACGAGTTTCTGCGCCTCCAAGCCGAGGTGCGAAAGACGATCCTCTTCGTCACCCATGACATCGACGAGGCGATCAAGATGGGCGACCGCATCGCGATCCTGAAGGAGGGTGGCGAGCTGGCGCAGTACGCGACCCCCGCCGAGCTCCTCATGGCGCCGGCGGACGAGTTCGTGGAGGATTTCGTCGGCTCCGACCGGGCCCTGAAGCGGCTGTCCTTGATGCGCGTGTCGGATATCAACCTCTGGCAGGCGCCCTTGGCGTTCGTTGGGCAGACGTGCGCCGAGGTGCGGGCGAAGCTCGAAAGCGCTGAGGTGCCACACGCGCTGTTGGTGGACTCCGAGCGCCGTCCCCTGGGCTGGCTGTCCGACCGAGACCTCGAGTCGGAAGTCGTTCCGGCCCGCGCGGACAGCTCGCCGGATCCGATCCTCGACGTCTCCGACGTCCTGCGGGACGCGCTCTCCGATGTCCTGCAGGCGGAGAGCCACTACGCGCCTGTCGTGGACGGATCCGGCCGGATCGCGGGCGTCCTCTCGCTGGAGATCGTGCAGGAGTTCCTTACCTCCGACGATGCCCTGACCGACGAGCACCCGGCGGCTGAGCGGCCTCTGACATCGACATGAATGCCGCGTCGTTTTTGCCCCTCGCGCAGCTCGGCGACGACTTCTTCAGCGACCGCTCGGAGGCGAGCTGCATCCGCGACAATGGCGCCTTCTGCCTCGATTGGGTAGTCGACAACCTCGACCGCTACGTGGCGCCGACGCAGGAGCACCTCGTCTTGGTGCTCGTGTCGGTCGCGATCGGATTCCTGATCGCGTTCGCGATGGCGTTGGCCTCCCACCGCCGCCGCTGGCTGGTACCGCCGTTCCTGGGGGCGACGGGCGTCCTCTACACGGTGCCTAGCCTGGCGTTCTTCTTCCTGCTTCTTCCGATCACGGGCCGCGGCACCGACACCGCGATCATCGCGCTTACAGCCTACACGCTGCAGATCATCTATCGCAACATCGTTGCCGGCCTCGCAAACGTCCCCCCCGAGACCAAGGACGCGGCCCGCGGGGTCGGGATGACCGATCGCCAGATGCTCTGGCGCGTCGAGTTGCCGATGGCGCTGCCGGAGATCGTCGCCGGGGTGCGGATCGCCACCGTCTCGACCGTCGCGATCGCCAGCCTGGCGGTGTTCGCCGGCGGCGGGGGCCTCGGCACGGAGATCCTGGACGACCTCACCTTCCGCACCGGCGTGGTGGTCGTCGGCCTGATCCTGATCGTCATGGCACTGGTGTTCGACCTGCTCCTGGTCTTGCTCCAGCGCCGCCTCACGCGCTGGAGCAGGGCGTCCGACGCTGCGCGCGGCGTCGGTTCAAGCAGGCTCGGACCGCTGCGGCGACCGGCCTGGACGGGCAGGTAGCCATGCTGCTACCGGCCGGATTCCTGGACTCCTTTTCAGGTGCGGTCGACTTCATCTTCAACGAGCGCCCGTCGGTCGAGGGCTCGACCCAGGTGGGTGGTCTGGGTCAGATCTGGGACCTCACTCAGGTTCACCTGGAGCTCAGCTTGGCCGCCATGGCGGCAGGCCTCCTGATCGCCCTGCCACTGGGCATCTACCTGGGCCACCGGGGTCGCGGCGAGTTCTTCGCGGTTGCGGCCGGGAACGCCGGACGCGCGATTCCCGAGCTGGTCCTGATTGCATTCCTGATCGCCTTCGTCGGCACCGGTTTTCTCAACTTGACGATCGCCCTCGCCGTCCTGGCCATCCCGCCGATCCTGACCAATACGTTCGTGGGCATCAGGCAGGCGGACCGGACCGCGGTCGAGGCGGCGCGGGGAATCGGGATGTCGGAACGGCAGGTGGCCCTGCGGGTCGAGCTGCCGCTGGCGGCTCCGACGATCATGACCGGCGTCCGGACCGCCGCAATCAACGTCATCGCGACGGCGACGATCGCGCCGCTGGCAGGAACCTTGACCCTTGGCGACTTCATCCTCTCGCGCAACGTTTACGGCGACGAGGGTGTGCTGGCGGGAGCGATTCTGGTCGCGCTCCTGGCCCTGGCGACAGAGCTCGGTCTCGCCGCGCTCCAGCGCGCAATGACGCCCAAAGGCCTGAAGTTGCAACGCGCAATGTCCTGAGAGCGCATAGGATCGCGGGCGCTCGGGATCTTTGATCGTCCCGGTGGCTGGTCCGAGTTTCAACAGAGAGGATTTTCCCGATGAACCTTGACTTCCGTCTGCGATCGCTGCTTGCGCTTCTCGCGGCCATGGTCCTCGCGTTGGGCTTTGCTGCCTGCGGTGACGACGACGAGGACGAGGGCGGGGGCGGCGAGGGCGGCGGCGAGTCCGCGTTAATTGAGGCTAACCCTGAGAACGAGGGAATCCAGCTGACGATCGGCTCGAAGAACTTCACGGAGCAGTTCATCCTCGGGGAGATCTACGCCCAGGGCCTTGAGGCGGCCGGCTATACCGTCAAGAAGGACCTCAACCTGGGCTCGGAGCAGATCGCGCTGAAGGCGCTCGAGGAGGGCGAGATCGACGCCTACCCGGAGTACACGTCAACGGCGCTGACCTCGTTCTTCGAGTTCGCGCCCGAGGATGTTCCAAGCGACGCCAATCAGGCGTTCGAAGAGACCACGGACGATTTCGAGAAGCTGGGCCTGGTCGCCCACCCGCCAACCTCGTTCTCCAGCGCCAACGCGGTGGGCCTTTTGGCCGAGACCGCCGACGAGCTGGGCCTGGAGTCGATCTCCGACTTGGAGGGCCAGTCCGAGGAGCTGACCCTGGCGGGCTCGCCGGAGTGCCGTCAGCGGATCGACTGCCTCCTGGGATTGCAGGAGAACTACGGGCTGGAGTTCGGCAAGTTCACGCCGATCGACATCGGTCTGCGGTACGAGGTTCTGGATAAGGATGACGCCGACCTTTCGATCCTGTTCACGACGGATGCGCAGCTCTACACGGATCCGGATATGTACACGATCCTCGAAGACGACAAGGGAGTCCTGCCGGCCGGCAACATCCTGTTCGTCGCCTCACAAGAGGCCGCCGAGGAGGCGGGTCCGGACTTCGCGTCCACCGTCGAGGCGGTTCAGGAGAACCTGAGCCTCGAGGTGATGCAGGAGCTGAACTCCCGCGTGGACATCGACAAGGAAAAGCCGGAGGACGTCGCAGCCGATTACCTGCGTGCTTCGGGCTACATCGAGTAGCCGCATTGACACCGCTGAAGCTCGGCATCAACCTCGGCTACTGGGGGATCGGCCCACGGGGGGACGAGGCCCTGGAGTTCGTCCACGCTGCCGAGGAGGTCGGCTACGAGTCCGTCTGGTGCGCCGAGTCATACGGATCCGACGTCGTTTCGGTCCTGGCCTGGCTGGCGGGGCAGACTCAGAAGATCAAGCTCGGCGCCGCGATCATGCAGGTGCCCGCCCGGCCCCCGGCGGCGGCGGCGATGGCGGGCGCGACGATCGATGCGCTCTCCGGCGGGCGCTTCATGTTCGGCTTCGGGCCGTCCGGGCCGCAGGTGTCGGAAGGGTGGTACGGGATCGAGTACGCGAAGCCGTGGGGGCGGACCCGCGAGTACATCGAGGTCGTGCGGGAGATCATCGCCCGCCAGGGGCCTCTTGAGCACAAGGGCGCCCACTACGCGCTTCCGATCGAGGGCGGCACCGGCCAGGGCAAGGCGCTGAAGCTGAACTTCCACCCGATTCGCAACGAGATCCCGGTCTTCGTCGGCGCCATCGGCCGCAAGTCGGTGGAGATGGCGGCCGAGATCTGCGACGGCTGGATCCCGATCTTCTTCTCGCCCGATGCCTTCGAAAAGACCTGGGGCGAGCACCTGGAGGCCGGCTTCGCCAAGGGTGGCCGTACCCGTGACGACCTGGAGGTATCGCCCTCGATCCAGGTGGCGATCGACGGCGACCTCGACGCGGCCCGCGCCGTGGTCCGGGCCGGCCTGCTCCTCTACCTGGGCGGCATGGGCAGCCGCGAGACCAACTTCTACGTCGATTTGACCCACCGCTTCGGCTTCGGCGAGGTCGCCGACGAGGTCCAGGGCCTCTACCTGGACGGCAAGCGCGACGAGGCCTATGGGGCGATCCCCGACGAGCTGGTCGCTGCGACCTCGCTGATCGGCTCGGAGGCCGAGGTTGCCGCGCGGCTGGCGTCTTTCGGCAAGATCGGAATCGATCGCCTGATCTGCTCACCGGTGCACCTCGACACGGCCGAGCGCATGCACACGATCGAGCGCTTGGCGGCCTTGGTCGCGAGACAGGGCGACTGACGCACCTCGGGTCCCGTCGCGAAGCTCGTGGGATAGGCTCCTCGCCGCTCGAAGGTTCGCGGGCAAAGCACCTGGCCAATGAAGATCGGGGTTCCGAAAGAGACCGCTGAGGATGAGCGCCGAGTGGCGTTGATTCCAGATGTTGTGAAGGCGCTTGTCGCCAAGGAGCTCGACGTGGTCGTCGAGTCCGGCGCGGGCGTCGAGTCCGGCCATCCTGACTCCTCCTACGAGGAGGCGGGCGCGCACGTTGGCGACCCTCTGAGTGCCGACGTCGTCGTCCAGGTTGCCGTTCCGACCAGCGACGACATCGGCCGGCTGCGCTCCGGGCAGGTCCTGATCTCACACTTGGCGCCGCTCACCTCGGACGCGACCAACAAGGCCCTTGCCGCCGCCGGGGTGACTGCGTTCGCGATGGAATCCGTGCCCCGGATCACTCGCGCCCAGGCGATGGACGCGTTGTCGTCGCAGGCCAACGTCGCCGGCTACGCGGCGACCCTGCTCGCTGCCCGTGAGGCCGGCCGCTTCTTTCCGATGATGACCACCGCCGCGGGCACCGTTGCCCCGGCGAAGGTCCTGGTCCTGGGCGCCGGCGTCGCGGGCCTACAGGCCATCGCTACCGCCAGGCGCCTGGGAGCCGTGGTCAGTGGCTTTGACATCCGCCGCGTCGCCTGGGAGCAGATCGCCTCGCTTGGCGGACGCCCGCTGGAGCTCGACTTCATCCCCGACGCCGAGGACGAGGGCGGCTACGCCCGGCCCCTGAACGACGAGGAGAACGAGCAGGTGCGCGAGGCGCTGGCCGAGAACGCGGGCCGCCAAGACGTGATCATCACGACCGCTCTGATCCCCGGCCGCCCGGCGCCGATTCTCTTGACCAAGCAGGCGGTGGCGAACATGGCGCCCGGGTCGGTGATCGTCGACCTCGCCGGCGACTCGGGCGGGAACTGCGAGCTGACCGAGGCGCGCTCGACCGTCGTCTCCGACAACGGCGTCAAGGTGATCGCGCCCGCCAACTTGCCCTCTGACATGGCAGCCCACGCCTCACAGCTCTACGCCAAGAACATCGAGAACCTGCTCGGGCTCCTCGTCACCGATGAGGGCGAGTTGAACCTGGACTTCGAGGATGAGGTCATCAAGGGCACCTGCCTGACCCACGGCGGCGAGATCGTCAACGAGCGAGCGAAGCAGGCCACCGAGGGAGGCTCCTGATGGACCTGGTCACCGAGTTCGCGATCTTCGTCCTGGCTGCGTTCGTCGGCTTTGCCGTGATCTCGAAGGTGCCCACCACCCTGCACACGCCGCTGATGAGCCAGACGAACGCGATCCATGGCATCGTCATGCTGGGCGGGCTGATCGTCGCGGGCTTTGCGCACGGCGCGCTCGAATTGACGCTCGCCTTCATCGCGATCGCCTTTGGCGCGATCAACATCGTCGGTGGCTTCATGGTGACCGACCGGATGCTTGGGATGTTCGTGAAGAAACCCCGCAAGGACAAGGACTCGGCCTGATGGTTGCGGCCGTGATCGAAGCCGGGGGCGAGCTCTCGACAGTCTTGTACGTCGTCGCGTTCTCGCTGTTCATCTTGGGCCTGATGCGGGGAACGCATCCCACCACTGCCAAGAAAGGCAACCTGATGGCCGCCGCCGGCATGGCACTGGCGGTCATCACCACTCTGCTCCTCGACGGTGTCGGTAACTGGGGGGTGATCGCCGGCGGGCTGGCCGTTGGCACCGCGGTCGGCGTGATCGCCTCGATTCGCGTGCAGATGACCGAGATGCCCCAGATGGTCGCCCTCTACAACGGCGTCGGCGGCGGCGCGGTGGCCTTGATCGCCTGGTCCGAGTTTCGGCACGGCGTAGGGCTTGGCGAGGAGTTCCCGCTGGACGAGTTCATCCCGGTTCTGTTCGCCGCGGTGATCGGCTCGGTTTCCTTCTGGGGCTCCAACGTCGCCTTCGCCAAGCTCCAGGACCTGATTCCAACGCGGCCAATGGCCGTGCCGGGCCAACAGGTGCTGAACGCCCTCCTCTTGATCGGCGTCGTTGTTGCCTGCGTCGTGCTGGCGACGTCCGACGACCCGTCGGAGGGCATCTTCATCGCCGTTTTGGTGGCGGCGGCGCTCCTGGGGAATCTCGTCGTCTTGCCGATCGGTGGGGCGGACATGCCGGTCGTCATCTCGCTCTTGAATGCAGCCACGGGGCTTTCCGCCGCCGCGGCGGGGTTCGCGCTCGACAACGTCGCGCTCATCGTCGCCGGCACGCTGGTCGGTTCCTCGGGAACGATCCTCACGATGGAGATGGCCACGGCCATGAACCGCTCCGTCGCCAATATCCTCTTCGCAGGCTTCGGCGGTGCCCCGGCGAGGGCGACGGGCGGGGGAGAGGAGCGTCCCCATACCTCGATTGGCGCCCAGGACGCGGCGATCAAGCTTGCCTACGCCGACTCCGTCGTGATTGTGCCGGGCTACGGGCTGGCCGTCGCTCAGGCGCAGCACGCGGTCAAGGAGATGGGCGACGAGCTGGAGAAACGGGGCGTGAGCGTGAACTACGCGATCCACCCCGTCGCGGGCCGCATGCCCGGCCACATGAACGTGCTGCTTGCGGAGGCGGATGTCCCCTACGAGAAGCTGCGCGAGATGGAGGACATCAACTCGGAATTGCCGCGCACGGACGTTGCCGTTGTGATCGGCGCCAACGACGTCACCAACCCGGCCGCGAAGAACGACCCCGACTCGCCGATCGCCGGCATGCCCATCATCGAGGTATCCGAGGCGCAGCAGGTGATCGTCATCAAGCGCTCGATGAGCCCCGGCTTTGCCGGCATCGACAACGACCTCTTCTATCTCCCGAACACGGACATGCTCTTCGCCGACGCCAAGCAAGCCGCAGCCGAGATCGCCGGCGAGATCGGCAACCTTTAATGCCGGGCGCCCGCCCTAGTCGTCGCGTCCGCCGCGCCTGATCCGTGGGGTTGCCCAGCCAACCACCGCGCCGAGCGCGCCGACGATCAGGAGGGCGAATATCAGAGGGATCTGCGTCTCGATCGTGATGAAGCGGACCTCGACCTCCTGCAGGTTTTGCAGGATCAGGATCGCCATCAGCACCCCGGCGCCGGCCAGCGCGTAGGTCTTCCATCCGCGCCCTTCGTTGCGCGGTTTGAGTGCCTCTGTGCGTCCGGGTTTGTTGGTCATGTCGGAACCGTACCTGTACAGACCGTGCGTGACTCGTCACCTCCCCCGGGCTTGTCAGGGGTGTGCGAGCGTCCCGTCAAGCCGGCCAGGCGACGCCTGAGTGGCTGGGGATGATGCTGGTCCTCTCGCTTGCATTCGCGGCGCTCGTGTTTCTTGGCGTTCGCGTCCCCGGCACCGCCCTCGCCCTGGCGATCGGCGAGCGCCTGATCTGCGCGGTCGGGCTGGGGGACCGTTGCGCCGGCACGAGTGGGGATCTGGCACTCGCCTACGGCTCGGAGCTCGGGGAGTTGGTCAGCCGACACGCGCCAACGCTTCTCTACGAGGAGGGCATGAGGGCGGTGCCCGTCGACTACCGCGACTGCCGGGAGGACGCATGCGCGGAGGGTCCCGAGGCGGGTGAAGTCCGGAAGTCCCTCGCGGGCAATCCCGTCACCGTGTTCACGCACGTCATCGACTGCCGCGAGCCCACGGCCGTCGAGGAGGGCTTCGACTGCTCCGGCGGGCGGGCCGGGAACACATATCTGCAGTACTGGCTCTATTACCCGGGCAGCCAGACCTCGCGCCAACTCTTTGGGGAGCGGGGCCACCATCCGGATGATTGGGAGTCTTTCACGGTGCGCCTTGGCGCGCCTGGTGACACGTCTGCCAGGGCCAGCTCCCATCACGGATACAACGGCTACGGCGGCGATCCGGTCAACGACACCGGCTTGCTGGGCGGCAAGCCGGGGTGGGTCGACTCGACCGGGCGCTATTCGATCTTCGGCGGCAGCCACGCGGGACGGGTAGGCGCTTTGCCGCCGGACTCGGGCCGCCTCCCATCCTTCATCCCGCGTGGGCCGCGACGTTGGACCCCCGGCGGAGCATTGCGGCTTATCCCGATCGAGTCACTGGCGGACACGTGGGGCGACTACGAGTTCGAGGTCACGCCACCATGGCTCAAGACGGTGTACCGCGACCCTGAGCACACGGGAACATGAGCAGGCTCATTTGGCGGGGCTGGCGAGCCCCAGCTGCGCCAAGAGCCACTCGGTATGGGCGAGCAACCGCTTGATCGGGTACCTCTCCGGGTCATCGAGCAGGAGCCGTGCCGCGTCCTCGGCGACGGCTTGGATGGTCAGGGCGGTCAGCTCCGGGTCAATCGGCTCGGGGCCGTGGACCCCAGCCAGTACCTGGGGGATGATCGCCGCGATTTGCGCCGTGACGCTCGCGCGCACCTCGATCGCCCGGGCGCGCAGGTTCTCCGGCGTGCCTTCCGGGGGCATCAGCACGAGCCGCCACGTGACCGGGTCTTCGGCGACGGCCTCGAGGAAGGCGCGCAACCCTTGCCTCACCAACTCGATCGGGTCCTGTCCGATCGCCTCTTGAGGAATCAGGCCGACGAGCTGGCGGACCGCGCGCTCGCCCTCCCTTTCGACAAGCGCATTGAGCAGGCCGGCGAGGTCGTGGAAGTGGCCGTAGACGACGGGACGGGTGATCCCGGCTCGCCGGGCGACGGCATCGATGGAGACCGCGTGAAAGCCCCGTTCGCCGACGATCGCCTTGGTCACGTCCAAGAGCTGAGCCCGCCTCTGCGGACCGCTTAGGCGGGAGGTTTTGGTCGAGGTTCCAGGCATGGATTCCTTGTGCTAGGCTACAGAACTGTAACTTACACTGATGTAAGTT
>Ga0136621_1000602_pt1 | contig 14261 bp, 14 predicted proteins | sample AntDryUQ445A2306_FD_104673 | JGI IMG/M metagenome (GOLD analysis project Ga0136621, IMG submission 104673) | Polar desert sand microbial communities from Dry Valleys, Antarctica - metaG UQ445A (23.06) | ecosystem: Environmental > Terrestrial > Soil > Desert | place: Antarctica: Dry Valley...
ACCTCGCCGCCGAGCTCGACGACACGCTCGAGCGCTGCGGCCAGGTCGGCGACGCGGAAGTACGGAAGCGAGACGCGGTCTCCCGGGCCGGGGCCGCGCTCGTGGACTCCGAGCTCCGTCCCGCCCGAGTGCGTCTGGACGCCGCTGCCCTCGCCCTCGCGCCTGCCCTCGAGCTGCGCGCCCAGCAGTCCCTGCCAGAACCGCCGCGCCCGTTCGAGGTCATCCGCCGGAAACTCGATCAAGTCAACCATGAGCGGAGGTTACGGCTTGTGAGCTCGAGCCGGACGAGCTCGACGGGTGACCGCCATACCCTCGGTCGCTTGGGGCCGGCGCACCCGATCTCAAGGAGCCGGGGCCTTGCGATAGCGGATCGCCGGATCGATCCAGTGCCAGGCGGTCGCGGCAGAGACGAGGTCAAACGTCTCCGGGTCGGCATCCCACTCGATCTTCGCGACGACGAGATGGCCGGGCTCGCAGCACGTGCCGGTTTCCGTCCTGGCTTCCGAGGCTGAGGATGTTGGCAGCGAATGTCCGGCCGCGGCAAGCCCCAGCAGAAGATCGTCGTCGCCTGCGCGCGCGAACTCGCCGGCTTCGTCTGGGCGATCGCCACCGAGCAACCACTCCGCACCATCTGACAGCCAGCAAACCTCTCGGCCTCGAGCAGCGGATGCGTCCGACCACACGGAGAACCCTCGAGAGTTCTATGCGGCACCGCCCGCCGGTGACCCGCGAGCTTAGACCGAGGCAGCTCCCGACGGTTCCCAGTCATGCCGTCCCGACCGGCGAATGTCAGTCTGATCCACCGTCGCTGCTCCGGGCGCTCCGCTGCTCGAGGCCGAGAGGAACACCCACCGAACGAGCGTCACCCTTGACGTTTTGCTCCATGTCAGAGCTCGGATGCGATGAGGCGTAGTCCGGCGTCGTACTCGGGGGTTGTGCGGAGGTGGCCGTAGCGCTTGTCCCAGTCGCCTGACGCGAGGTCTCGGCGCAGGTCGGCGATGGCCCGCGCTACGACATCGGCAGGGAGGCGTTGCCAGACGGAGGTCGCTGCGCGGACGTGCGGGTCGAGATACTCCTCGGGCCGGGCCCAGAGTGTCGCGAACATGCGGTCACTGCAGTCATTCGGGATGAGCAGCGGACGCACCTGGGCCTCCGGGAACGTCTTCAGGATGCGGCTGATCGGAGGGAGCGACGAAAAGGTGTGGATGACGTGCTCGCGGATGTAGTCGCGAGCGATCCAGAGATCGGCCTCGAGCGCCGGGTCGAACGTGACGATGACGGCGCGTCGTCTAGCGACGCGTCGCATCTCGCGGAGTCCCGCGTCGACGTCGTTCCAGTGGTGGAGCGTGATGATCGCCATGGCGGCATCGAACGAGTCGTCCGGGAACGGCAGACGCTCGGCGGCAGCGAGCACCGCGGGTGCAGCCCTTGTGGGGCGCTGAGCGATCATCACCGCGGACGGCTCGACGGCTATTACCTCGCGGTCGCGGGGCTCGTACGAACCTGCGCCGGCACCCACGTTGACGACGGTTCGTGCGTCGCCGAGCGCATCCCAGAGAGGCCTTGCCAGCCGGGGGTCCTCAACCCGCACCCCTGCGTACCCATAGCGCCGAGTCATCGACGGCCGCCGTCTCGCAGTCGCTGACGCCGGGCTGGTCTTCCCTTTTGGAGCCGCCGGTCGTGCGGGCGCGGGCGGTCTCCGTCTGGACGGGGAGCGAGCTCTTCTTCTGGGGCGGCGACACCGACTTCGGCGGCACCCACCACGACGACGGCTTCGCCTACGACCCGGCGTCCGAGACGTGGCGCCGCCTTCCGTCCGCTCCGGTGACCGGGCGATCATCGGCGGCTGCGGTCTGGACGGGCGAGGAGGTGCTGCTCTGGGGCGGCTACGGCGATCGCCTGCGCCCGCTCGGCGACGGAGCGGCCTTCGATCCGGCGACGGGGCGGTGGCGGATGCTGCCGCCCGCGCCCCTCTCACCGCGTCGACCGGTGACCGCTGTCTGGACCGGCATGGAGATGATCGTCTGGGGGGACGGGAGCCGCGTCGCGGCGGCACGCGACGGCGCCGCATATGACCCCATCGCCGACCGCTGGCGATCGCTTCCACCGGCGCCGCTCGCGCTCAACGAGGCGAGGGCGGTCTGGACGGGCAAGGAGCTGGTCGTCTTCGGCGCGCTTCTCGACAACAACAACCACTCGACGACCCGGTACGCGCGCGGGATCGCCTACGACCCGGCGTCCGATGGATGGCGCGAGCTGGGCGACTTTTCGCTCTCTCCGCAGGCCTCCTCGGTCGCCTGGACGGGGACGGAGGTGCTCGCCTGGGACTACGAGCTCGCGGCCGGCACCTACCGCCCGGCGCGGAACGCCTGGCGCAAGCTTGCGGACGTCCCGCTCAGATTCGGCGAGTGCTACCCCGAGAGCGCGACGGCCGGGGAGGTCGTGCTCGCCTGGTACTGCGGGCTCGGCGCGCTCTTCGAGATCGCGACGAGTGAATGGCACCCGATGTCACGGCCTCCTGCGGAGGTCCGCGGCCGACCGGTCGCCGCTGCCGGTGTCGTCCTCTTCGCCGGAGCCGCCCACGAAGGAGTGGCAAACGGCCTTTGGGCCTACGTGCCCGAGCTCGAGCGTGGCCCGGCGCACGGCCGGAGACTCGCGCACGGCGAGGTCTCGCTCCAGATCCCAGCCGGCTGGGAGGGGCGAGCCCTCTTCCTCGATCCGCAGGGAGCGAGCGGACTACTCCAAGTCGCGAACTACGAGCTTCCACCCAACGAGGGCTTCGACCCACCGCAAGCACTCCCTTCGGGCGAAGTCGACCCGATCAAGGCGATGACGAGCGAGGACGTCCTCATCACCGTCCTTCCCTGTGCTGCCCTTCCGGACAAGGGTTCCGGCCGACCCGCAGCGGCTCGCATCTCGCTCGACAGTCTCGCGTTTCGCGCCGCCGGAGATCCGAGCGTGCCGCGCGGCCACGCGTTGGCCGAGGGAGCGTTCCGCTTCGGCGAGCGGTGCCTGCGGGTCGAGGTCGACTTCGGCGGACCGCCACGCGACAAGCTCCAAGAACAGGTAGACGAGGTCCTTGCCTCGCTCTCCGTCGAGCGGTGACGCGGCGCGTGGGTGCGGTTACGGATGCGTAGAACACTCGCCGTCGCGGTCATCGTTGCCCTCGTCGTTCCCGTCGCCGCTCGCGCCGACATCGGGATCCGTCAGCTCGGGTTATCTCCCCGGCTACGGTGGCGTGTAAGGCCTCGCCACGGGCTTTCACGGAGCGCCGCGCACGTTCGCGTGATCCAGATCGTCCGCGAGCAGTCCTGAGACTCGACTCGGCGGCTGGGGCGTGCTATCCGCAGTCCGTCACGCCGAGATGGATGACCGCACGCCGCGGGGCGCGTTCCTTGTCGACCCAGATGAGGAGAGGGACGCAGCGCGGTGCGTCGGCCACGACACCTCCCGCCCAGAAAGATGCTCTCCCCGCGGGGCCTCCCAAGTTGGGCGAGTACTCGCCGCGGCGACACGCAATGAGCGTGACAACTCGGTGGGCCTCGGCGACGCCCACATCTCCTTGTGGGAGCGGCCCGTATGCGAGTCCTGCGCGACCGCGCGTGCCGCGAGTGAGTGACAGCGTGACCCGATGTCCGGCGAGGACGTAGAGCGGGAACTTGTTGCCGTGGGCGGCGGCGTTGTAGCCGCCTGGGATCTCGGCAGCACCCACCATCGCCAGCGGCCCAACTACCAGGTTCCGCGCGGCCTTCCATGCACTGAGATCGCCGTGCCCCTGCCCGCCACCCAGTCCGCCTTTCGCGCAGTCTGCGACAACCCCGCGCGGGCGCTCTCTACTCTGCTCCGCCGCATCGGCCCAGGCCGACGTGCTCCAGACCACGGCGCAAGCCGCTGCCATCACGACCATCGCACCTGTTGTGCCGCCTCGAGCGGTCACGTCGTCAAGATACACCGGTCGCTGGCAGAACGTTCCGTGAGCGCTTTCCGGTCCTCCGCGGCCGCAGCGCGTGACTTCAAACGCAACGCGGCTCCGCCGTGTCGTTTGCTCTCGAGAAGCGGAGCGGCGGACCCGAGACGCGTCGTGGGTCGTATTCACGCCGTGAAGGTGCTTTGCCTCCTGCGGGTCGCTCTTGCCGTGTTTCTGGCGACCGTGGTTGCCGGCTGCGGCGGGTCGCTGGACGACCGTTCACCTTCAGGCACGGGGCGGACGGTGAGCGGCGAGGGGATGCAGATGAAGCTTCCAGCTGGGTGGACCGGCCGGATCGTCCTTGGGGCCGAAGGTCGGCCGGTCCTGCATGCGGCGAGCTTCCTCCTGCCGGAGAACGACAGCGACACAGGACAGATCGCACAGGAGACCATCGGGTCTCGAGGACAGCTCTACGTCAACGTCCGCGACCTCGGATCGGCGGGCGAGAGCTCAGCGGGATCGCTCCCGCTCGCGTTCGCGGTCGAGGACTTTAGCCCTCCTCCCCCAGGCCCGGACAGCCGCTGCTGCTTCATCACGATCGCAAGCCGGAGCGTCGCGGTCGCCGGAGACGCATACCTGGTCACGGTCGTCTCGGGCTCCAACGAGCCGCCCGAGGAGGCGACGGTCGCCGAGGCAAGCCGGGTGCTCGCGACCCTCTCCCTCGAGCCCTACGGCCCGGAGCCGACGGCGGCGGCGAGCGGCACGCGCGTGGCGAGGTACGGCATCAGCATCCGCCTTCCGACCGGATGGGAGGGGCGCATCACCCGCGGCAAGCTCGAAGCGGCGAGCTATCCCCTCGACCGCGGAGACGCTCCCCAAACCGGCGACATCTACCTCCGCCTGCTCGAGCACGGAGGGACGGACGCCCCCTTCGTCACTGCCCGCTTCCCGCTGCAGCTCGGGACGGCCGAGTTCCTCCCCGCCCAGAAGGACACCGCGGAGAGCGGGCGCTCGTTCCTCGCCTCGCGCCGGCGGTTCGTGCTCTGGGCGAGCGCCGGCTCGTTCCCGCCGAGCGCAGAGGCGCTCGCGCAGGCAAACGCAGCGCTCGCCTCGCTCACGGTTGAGCCGGGCGACTTCTACCCGGGAACGGTCGAGCCCGCCACCTTTGCTCCAGCGCCCGGCTGGCACACGGGAACGAGTGGACCCACGCGCTCGCGCCCGGATGGGGACGACGCCCGGTCGTGGACGGCGACCGTCCCGTTGCAGGATGCCCGTGAGTCGTGGGATCGCTGGCTGGGCGAGCTCCCGCCGGACGGGATCGTGATCCAGGCTCACCTGTCCAGGAACACCCTCTGGCCGCCGACGAAGCCCGACCCACGAGGGTCGCACGTGCCGCGCCCGCGGCCCTACGAGATCGGCGACGCGGAGACAGGCCCGTTCGAGGGCGTGCCGGCGACGAAGGCGCTCTTTCGCCTGAACGCGCGGGTGCCCGACCAGTACGACGTCGATCTGTGGATCTTCTTCGGCCGCGCTCACCCGACGCGCGACCAGCTCGAGCTCGCGCAGGCAGCCCTCAACCGGCTCGAACTGCCGCGCTGGGCTGCCTGGGAAATCGAGCCCTGAAGCGGAGTCAGGTCGCGAGACGCGCGGGACTCAACGAGATTTCGCAAGGCCGGCCTTGCTGGCAAGGGGCGCGCTGGCTGACGGTAGAGAGCCGCTTGTCGACGAAGGCGCGCCGCCTCTAAGGTCTTCTTCTTCTTCTTCTACTTCTTCGCGTGCCGGTCGCCTTGGTGGCTGCCGAGTGCGAAGCGGATGGGTGGTGGGCGCGTGCACCGCCCCGCGCCGCCGTGTGCGCCAGCGCGTGGCCGCGATCACGGACGGACGGCGCGGAGCGCACGGGCTGGATCGGCGTAGTCCTGCATGCTCACGATCTTTCTCCGGCTCACCCTTAGGACTTGCGCCCAGCTCGTGCGCGAGCCGTCGGGTCCTCTCCAGGAGTACGCCACGGCCACCCGGTCACCGGCTTCGCGCACCTCCTCCAGCCGCCAGTCGGCAGCGCCTTGGCGGCGGTGAGCCTCGATCCCGGACGTGAGAACCTCACGGGCCTCGTCCGGGCCGTGTCAGGAGGGAGGCGGACGCCAGAAGCGCCAGCGACGCGGCCGCCCGCGCCATTCCATCTCCTCGTCCATGAGCGAGACGAGTGGCTCGACGTCGCCCCTCCCCAGAGCGTCGTACGCCGCGCGGATTGCGTCGATCGCGATCACGCGAGTGTACGCGGCAGCCCGTCGATGCTCCATGGACGGCTAGCCTCGGTCGCATTGGACCTTCTGACCTGGTCGCTCGTCGGAGCCGGCGCCTTCCTCCTCCTCTACGCCGCGCTCGTCCTCGCGCTCGTCGCCGCGGGTAGACCGGAGAGCGCCCGCGCGCTCGCCGGCTTCATCCCCGACTGCATCGTCCTCTGCAGCCGCTTGCTCGGCGACCCGCGGGCTCACGGGCTACCTTGCGCTCCCCTTCGACCTCGTGCCGGACTTCATCCCAGTGGCCGGTCAGCTTGACGACGTCGTGGTCGTCGCGCTCGTCCTACGCAGTCTCCTCCGTGGCGGGGGCGAGCCACTCGTCCGCGAGAACTGGCCTAGGCCCGAGAGCTCGCTCCAGCTCGTCCTCCGCGCAGCGAACTGATGGCTCCTTACGGTAGCCGCGGGGCTTCGGAGGTCTCTCGCGGCACGATCCCGATGACTCAGTACCCGTGCCAGAGAGTGATTGACGGGCGCGGAGAGCCGTAGTAGGGATTCACGCCGAAGGTGATCGTCGCGCTCCTGCGGGCGGTCTGGAAGATGCCGATGCAGCCTCGGCCCGGTTCCGAACCGTACGCGACTCCAAGGTCATAGATGTCGCCATAGGCGGCCTCAATTCGGCGCTGCAGCTCGGGCGGCTGCAGGCGGAGAATGCGCCCACCGCGCGCATCGACGACTCCACTGCTGTTGAAGGTAAGCGAGAACGCACGTAGTCGCTTTTGCCGAATTCCGAACCGCACCTCGAGCGCGGCTCGGCCCGGGCGCGTGCCGCCGTAGAAGAGCGTGGGCTCTCGGATGCCGTTCGTGCTCGAGAAGTAGGCGACCCGATCGGGGCGGCCGAGCGCGGCCTCGACCTCGGCGACGCTGCGACCGAAGATCTCGTTGCCGTCGATCTGTGCGGCCCCGAGGTTGATCCGCTCGTACGGTCTGGGCGAGGAAGAAGCGGGCCGCGCGAACGTGGCAGGTGGACAGGGCGCGGGCCGCGCCGCCCCCGGCAGCGTGTGGATCCCGATCACTCGTCCGCGGTCGTCGTACGCCACGAATTTGCCGGGTAGCTGGGTCGTCGGAGCCTGCACGAGGAAAGCGTTGTCTTTCAGAGCTGCCGGGACGATGCGGCCGCTCGCCAGGTAGAGGTCGATCGCCGAGACCTCGTCGGCGGCGAGTCCGGCAAGCTGGGTGATCTGCTCGGGCCCGATGAAGGAGAACGTGAGGGGCTCCCCCGCGGGAAATGGTCCGTTCGGGCCGGGACCTGGGCAGCCGAAGCCTGCACCGCCGCTCCCGAGCGCCCGCAGCTCGCTCTCGCAGATCATGAGGTCACCCGGCTGCGCGTTATGCAACCGCGAGCCGACGTCGACCCGCGCGAGCGTCGCGCCGACCCGAACTGGACTCTCGGGATCGGGTTGGATCTTCCGAGAGAAGACGATCGACCCGATCGACTCAACCGCGCGGCGATCGGGCGCGAAGGGCTCTCCGCGCGGCTCGCGCCGCTCGAGCCAGCCGATCGTGCCCCCGGGGAAGTGGACATCGACCTTGCTTGGCCCCGGGAGTTCTTCGGGCCTGATCGAGGGCGCCCTGAGGTAGCTCGGAACGTGGGGCAGCCCCTGCCCGTAGTCGCCCGCGTCGCTCGCGACGAAGGGGACGGGGATGCGAGTGCCGTCACGGGTGAGCGCTCGGACCTGCACGATCGGGTCGTAGGGCGGGTAATCCTTGACGGTTCCGCTCGGTCGGGCGCGGAGCGCGAGGAAGACGTTGCTCGAGACGCCGACCCTGGTCCAGCCGCTCCGCGATCGCCGCACCTCGAGCGCTCGGACGGTGTCGTCGGCGAAGCCGAAGATGCCCTCCGCGGTGGTCGCGGGATCGCCGAAGTGGAACCGGGTCTGTGCCGCGACGAGCGCTGGCGCCGAGTAACGCATGAGCTCGCGCTGGGTGACGCATTGGTTCTCGCCGCGCCCGCCCGGGAGGTCGGCACGGACGAGGCGCAGGCAGAGCGAGGAACCGTTTCGGAACCCGAGCAGGCTGAGCGTCTTACCGCCGACCCTCTGCCGAAGGAGGAGCCGCAGCTTCGTATCGGCGGGAAAGGACGCGTAGGAGGCGGCGTTTCGCTCGCTGAAGCCCGCCTGCTCTCCCGCCGGCGCCGGCTCGCCGGGTTCGCCACGAAGCCAAGAGCTGAGCCCGTCGAAGGCGTCGCGGCCGAGGCCGGCGAGCGCCGGTCCCACGGGCGTGAACGCCGTCGCAAGCGCCGCGAACGCGACGAGCGCGGAGGCGAGCACGAGCGTCCGCGAAGCGCGCCGTCGATACGCAGCCCGCGGCCGCGGGCGCCCGCCCTGGACGACGCATACGACCTCAGCCCGGCGCAGGACATCCGCCCAGTCGGGACGCGCCTCCGGGCGGAGCGGTACCTGCTGCTCGAGCGTCTCCTTCACAAGCAGGTCGAGCTCAGCCATTTGGCACCTCCTCGAGCGCCCGCCGGACGGCGGCGTGCGCGTGGTTCAGCGTCGCACCGACCGTGCCCGGCTCGATCGCGAGCGCCTCTGCGATCTGCCGGTAGTCGAGATCGGCGTAGTAGCGGAGAAAGAGGACGAGACGCTGACGCTCGGGGAGCGCCGCGACGAGCGCGCGGAGGTCTCCATGCGTGGGGCGGCCGTTCGAGCGCTCGGCCGCGCTAGCAAGGTCGTGCAGCGGCAGGTGCTCCGGCGGGCGGTCGCGGCGGGCGTTTCGGGCCGTGTTGACGACGATCCGCCATACCCAGCCCTCGAGGCTGCCTTCGCTGCGATAGTCGAAGCGGTTCCGGATTGCGCGTGCGAAGGCCTCCTGCACGACGTCGTCGGCGAGGTCGGGATCGCTGGTGATCGCCTCCGCGACACGCAGGAACCCCGGGTATCGCCGTTGGTAGAGACGGCCGAGCGCCGCGACAGTCGCGGTTCCCCTTTGCGTGGCCCGTTGCACATTCTCTACGACACGAGAGTCGGTGCGTTTCTTTAGCCGCACGGACAGAAGCGTCGCAGTGAAACGAGCTCTGTTGCTCGACAAGCGCCGAGTCCGTTCGTCTGCGGGAGGGCGGACGCGCGTTCTCCGTCACCATTCACGCGTGACCCACGGGAACTCCGTAGCTCGTTCCGGACATGAGCGAGTGGTGGAGCCCGACGACTCGACCCTGTGGTCCCGCGTGCGAACCGGGGACGCGAACGCGTTCGGGCTTCTCTTCGAGCGCCACGCGCGAACGATCTACAACTACTGCTTTGGGCGAGTCGGCGACTGGGCCGCCGCTGAAGATCTCCTCTCGATTGTCTTCCTCGAGGCTTGGCGAAGACGCGACATTCCACTCCCAGCTGGAAAGGAGCTGCCTTGGCTCCTCGGCGTATCCACTAACGTCGTCCGCAATCGCCGCCGCTCGGAGCGTCGCCACGCAGCGGCTCTCAAACGGGTTCCGGTGCCGAAGCCAGAACCGGGCTTCGCAGAGGAGAGCGAGGAGCGCTTGGACGACGAGCGCCTCATGCAGCGGGCGCTCACCCTCCTGGCGCGACTCCCTCGTCACGAGCAGGATGTGTTCGCCCTCTGTGCTTGGTTCGAGCTCAGCTACGAGGAGGCGGCGGTCGCCCTTGGGATCCCGGTCGGAACGGTTCGCTCGCGCCTCGCCCGTGCGCGAGCGCACCTGCGGGAACTCGATGCCGCCTTCGGACATGAACTGGACGGAACGCATCTCGTCAAGGAAGCGCTCGAGCCATGACCACCAAGCATCCGCTCCCGCCACTCCGCGACCTGCCCGCCGAAAGGCTCGTGCAGCGCAAGGAGCATCTGCTGGCCGAGATCGCGCGCAAGGAAGCACCGCTTGCGCGTTCGTCGCAACCGGGGACGCTCCGTTCGGCTCGCTTCATGCGACGCCGCGCGGCTGCTCCGGCGCTTGCCGCAGCGCTAACGGCTGCGATCGTCACTCTGCTCCTCGTCTCCCCCTGGGAGGGGTCGCCGAGCCTGACGGAACGTGCCCGAGCGGCGATCGGCAGCGGGCCGGTGCTCCACGTCGTCACCGAGCAGCCCGGCTCGCTCTTGGGGCCGCTCGTCGACATCGAGACAGGGAAAATCGTGCCGCAGACGCGCCAGACGGAGGTGTGGTTCGACGAGGGCCGCGCTCTCAAGAAGACGGTCGATCGCCTGGACGGAGTTGTGCTCGACGAGGTGCTCGAGACGCCGCAGGGTGGCTTCACCCAGGGGGGGCCGCTCATCACCTGCGCTTGGATCGCTGCCCACCCGATCGAGGCCACGACGCTCCGCGTGAGCTGCAACGAGAACATGGAGAATGGCACGACCCCGCGCCAGATCCCCAAGGCACCGCCGACCCTCGACGCGCGCCTCGCGGGCTTCGTCGACCACTACCGTTCAGCCCTCGACTCCGGGAGGGCGGAGGAGATCGGCCGGGACACGATCGACGGGCGCACCGTCATCTGGCTCCGCTTCACGTGGGCGAGCCCGAGCGCGAAAGGCAATACGTCATCCCCGGCCAACGCCCAAGACGTCGCGGTCGACGCGTCGGCTTACAGGCCGGTGCGTCTCCGAAACGCGGATGGGTCCTGGAGCGCGGACGTGACCGTCGCCGAGACGTTGCCGTACAACGCCTTCTTCTTCCGCCGCCCCGAGCAGGCTCCACCGTCGCCTGCGAGCGGTCGCACGAGGGAGAAGTCACCGATCGAGCTCTCGCAGGCGGCCGCCGTGCTCGGCCGCACCCCGCTCTGGTTCGGTGAGGAGTGGCGCGGCCTGCGCCTCGTCGAGGTCACGGAGCTCGAGCTCACGACCGGCTACGGCCCGCTCTCCGGGCTCGAGCCGACCTTCTCCAAGGCAGTCCGACTGACGTATGGGGCCGAGGGCGGAACCTGGGACGACGGGCCGACGATCATCATCAGCGAGGCGACGAGGTGTGAGATGGGGCTCCTGTGGCGGTGCAGTCCTGTCGGTCCCAGAGAAGGGCAGCTGCAGGAGCACGGCTTCCCGAACACGGCGGTGGCGAGGATCTCCGGGCTTTACCTGACGATCCAGAGCAACGTGCCCGGCCTCGACGCGCTCACGATCGCGCGCGCACTCGAGCGCGTCGCTCCGTAGCCCGCTTCCCGCTGCGCGATCATGCGTCGTGCTCTTCGCCGCGTACCTCGCGATCCTCCTCGCCGTCGTCGTATGGCTGCGAGACGCGGATATGAGGCGGTGGCCCGAGCGCGCGCAGCCCTCCACCGTCCTGCTCGCGAGGGCGGGAGCGCTTGTGGTCTCGCTCAACGTCGCGGTCGTCGGCGTTCTCCTGCTCGGCTCGCATGAGGAGGGCGCGCTGGTAGGGCGTGTTGTTGGCATCGGTCTCGTCGTCGGGGCAAGCTTGCTCTTCGCCGGCATCGCTGCTTGGCGAGGCCCCGTCGCTCGACCGTTCCGCGCCGGAGGCTGGCTGCTAGTCGCGGCCCTGCTCTCGGTTCCGAGCTCTTTGACCCTGCTCCTCCTCGTTGTTGCGCCGCTCCTCTTCCTCCTAGGACCAGCGCCAGCAAGACGAACAGAACGTGTGCAGGCCCGAACGTAAGCTGGTCGCGCGGCGTGACCGGCCGCGCCCAGCACTCCCGAGGAAGTCGGACCGCGTCGAGACGGCGACACAGCGATGAGAGCCCCGACTAAAGAAACCGGCTGGCCCCGAGCATCAGTTCCTCGGATGCGCAAACCGGCCCCAGGGGCAACGCTCGATGAGATCGAGAGCATCTACCGCACACGGCTGCCCGACTTTCGGCGGGTGGCCGCCGCCATCCTCGGAGACCGCGAGCTCGCGCTCGACGCGGTGCAGGAAGGGTTCGCGCTCGCGGTCAGGGAACGGTCGAGCTTCCGAGGCGACGGGCCGCTCGAAGCGTGGCTCTGGCGCATCGTCGTCAACGCTGCACGTGCGCACATGCGCCCTCGCCCTGCCGAAGTCGACATGGAGATGCTCGCGAGCGGCAACGGTCACCCCCACGACTCGGACGAGCGAGTGCGAGCCGCCATCGTGCTCCTCCCCGAGCGGCAGCGCCTCGTTCTCTTCCTTCGCTACTACGCCGACCTCGACTACGGCGCGATCGCCACTGCCCTCGAGATCAGCATCGGCACGGTGGGAGCGACCCTGAACGCGGCTCACGCTTCCATGTCGCGGCTGCTCGAGGAGGTCACCCAGTGAGCAAGGTCGACCCGGTAGGCGAAGCACTCGCGCTCTTCGTAGCGCCCTTCGACGATGAGCCCGAGGCATGGGCGGACGTTCTCCGCCGCGCCTCGATCGCCTCCGACGCCGCGCCGCGAAGCCGTGTCCGGCGCCCGCGTCGTCTTGCCGCCCTCGTCTTCGCCGCAGCCGCTCTGCTTGCGCTCGCACTTAGCCCCGTCGGCGGAGCGCTCGCGAGGGGCCTCGGCGACTTCTCGGCCTGGCTCACCGGTAATCCCGGAGACCCAGCTTCGGAGAGCGACCAGCGCGCCTTCGACGCCGAGAACGAGCGCACCTGGGCACGGTTCCCCGACGGGTCCGAGCTTCGGCGCGTCATCGTCACCGAGGCCGGGGGAGGCACGTTCGAGCTCTTCGGCTTCCGCTCGGGCAACTCGCTCTGCCTCCGCCTGACGGTCGAGGGCATCCCCAACGAGGGCGCATCGACTGGCTGCGCGCCCTTGTCCGAGCTCAGCCGGGCCGACGCGCCCGCCCTCGCGCTCCACCTCGACGCCGGGTTTGGACACCAGGACGTGCCCCGAACCGAGGAGGGCTTCGTCCCGGCACGTGCGTCCGCGAGCTTCGGGATCGTCGCCGACGGCGTCGACGCGGTCGAGCTCGAGTCGAGCGAGGGCGCGTCGAGGCAAGCGTCGAGAACAACGCGTTCCTCGCGGTTACCGTCGACCCCCCGCTCGGGCTGCGGACGAAGGAGCTGACCGCGATCGGCAAGCGGGGGGAGCGAGTCTCCGTCGCTCTCGCCGAGTCGCCGTTCGGCGACTACGGTCCGCCGGCAAAGCCGGGAGTCGCTCCCGGGCCGAAGAAGGTCGAACGGAAGGTCGACGGCGGCACGATCGGCTGGCTCGTCAGGCGCGAGCCACGTGGGCAGTCGCTCACTGAGGCCGGTATCGAGCGGGACGCCTTCTTCCTGAGGATGGGCGCCCTTCGTTACGCGCGCGTGCTTACGCCCGACCCCGCGAGTAGCCAGCACGTCGCGCTCGCGATCATCGACGTTCCCAAGGGTCGGGAGCCGGCGTGGACCGGTCTCCAGGGCGAGGTCCTATGCCACTACACGTTCGGCGGAGGGCTCGGCGGCGGCGGGTGCTCGCCGCTCGCCGACTACTTCTCGCGCGGCCCGGTCAGCTACGGCACGAGCGGCAGCGGCGGCGAGCAGTACGCCTTCGTGAGCGGCGTCGCGAGCGACGACGTCGCCCGCATGGAGCTCTACTTGGCGACGGGCGAGCGCGTCGCGGTCGCGCTCCGACACAACGTTTTCATCGCGGAGGTGGCGCGCACCAAGTTCCCTGCGCGGCTCGTCGCCTACGACCGCCAGGGGCGGGTGATCGGCGTCGAGAACATGGCCCACGACCCGCTCGCCGATCCAGGGCCGCGCCCGATCGCAGACAAGCAGCGGATCGTCAAGCGCGTCGTCGGAGCCAGCGGGACGCGAGGCACCGTCCGCGTCGGGCCCTCGACGGCGGGGACGCGCTGCCACCGGATCAGCTTCGAGAACGGTGCTGGCGGCGGCGGCTGCCTCCCGAAGGGCTTGGAGCCGCAGCTCTCGCTCGGGGTGGTGAACACCGGGAGCGACTCGTTCGTGACGGGAACGGTGGCGGACGGAACGAGCGCAATCGAGCTCCGCTTCCCCACCGGGGAACGAGTGGTCGTCGAGGTCGTGGAAGGAGTCGTCGCACATCCGCTCACGCCCGCAGAGGCCGCGAGCGGAGGGCCAGAGCTCGCGATCGCCCTCGACGGCGCCGGCAAGGAGGTCGGACGCCAGCGCTTCATGCGCCTGCGGCAGTAGGCGCGCGTTCCTTCGCGTCGGTCGGAACGGGCGTCGTGGCCGATGCCAAGCCATGAGGGGGTGATCGGAGTAGTCCTG
>Ga0136621_1000603_pt1 | contig 14250 bp, 10 predicted proteins | sample AntDryUQ445A2306_FD_104673 | JGI IMG/M metagenome (GOLD analysis project Ga0136621, IMG submission 104673) | Polar desert sand microbial communities from Dry Valleys, Antarctica - metaG UQ445A (23.06) | ecosystem: Environmental > Terrestrial > Soil > Desert | place: Antarctica: Dry Valley...
CTCGACCGGCCGGCGCGCGGCTTCCCCAGCCCAGGCCCGGGCGCGCCGGCGCAGGCGCGCCTCGCCCCAAGTCACGACCAGCGTCAGCGCGACCAGCCCCAGGGCGAGGATCGCAGCCAATGACCGGTCGAACGTGGCCCGGTACTGGAGGTAGATGGCCCGGCTGAAGCTGTCGAACTGGAGGAGCGATACAGCCCCGAAATCGGACAGGGCGTAGAGCACCGCCAGCAGGGTTCCCGCCGCGACCGCGGGCCCCAGCAACGGCAGCGTTACCCGCCTGAAGACCGCCGCCCGGCTGTCGCCGAGCGTGCGGGCGGCGTCCTCGATGGCCCGGTCCTCGCGCAGCAGCCCGGCGCGGACCGCGAGCACGACATACGGGTAGCCCGCGAGGATCAGCACCAGCGCCGCTCCGAAGAGGCCGTAGATCTCGGGAAGGCGACCAACCCCGAACGGCGCGAGCAGCGACTGGAGCGCGCCACGGGGTCCGAACGCGGCCACGAACGCGAACGCGGTCACGTACGAGGGGATTGCCAGCGGGACCACGGTGAGCACGGCCCACCAGCGGCGCCCCGGGAGATCGGTCCGCGTGGTCAGCCAGGCGATCGGCAGCCCGATGAGCGCCGTGCCCGCGCCGACGATCGCAGCCAGAACGACCGTCGCCCCCAGGACGCTGAGGGTTCGCGGGCGCAGGACGAACGTGAGGGCGTCGGTCTCTACGCCAGTCGCGCGGATCCCGAGGTACACGATGGGCAGCACGGATAGGGCGGCGACGCCGACGCTTATGGCCACGAGCGGCCACGGCGCAGCAGCCCCGCCTGGGGCTCGGCCACGGCGCCAGCGCTTCTCGATAGCGCCCGAAGCGAGCCGCGGAGAGGGCGGATCGGTGGCCGCGTGCATCGGGTGGATCAGCTGGCCAGGCTCACAGTACGCCGACCTCCTGCATCAGGTCGAGCGTGCCCTGCAGATCGGCCAGGTCGGAGAGGTCGATGTCGGGTGCATCTATCTCGGCCAGCGGCCTGAGCCGCTCGTCTGCGCCGATCCCGTCCACCAGCGGGTACTCGTAGGTCTTCTCGGAGAAGTAGCGCTGGCTCTCGTCGGACAGGAGGAACTCCACGAACGCGATCGCCGCGTCAGTGTTCTTCGCGGTGGCGAGAATCCCGGCTCCCGCAACGTTGACGAGCGAGCCGGGATCGCCCCCGGGGAAGAAGTAGTTGGCCACCGGCAGCTCCCCGCGCTCCGCAACGGCCTCGAGCAGGTAGTAGTGATTGATGAGGGCGACCTGGATCTCGCCCGACGCAACACCTTCCAGCGCCTGCGAGTTCCCCTCGTAGACCATCGGCTCGTTGGCCTCGATACCCTCGAGCCATGCTCGCGCGCCGTCCTCACCCCTGAGCACGCGCAGGGCGGTCACGAACGATTGCAGGGAGGCATTCGACGGTGCCCAGCCCAGCTTGCCCTTCCACGCGGGATCGGTGAAGTCGAGGATGGATCCAGGCAGATCGCCCTCCGACAGGACGCGCGTGTCGTAGGCGGCGACTCGGGCCCGGCCGGATACGCCCGCCCACACGCCATCAGGCGACCGGAAGCGCGGGTCGACCTCATCGAGGACCGATCGGGGAAGCTGTGCCAGCCGGCCCTCCGCGGCGAGCGCGCCAAGTGCGCCCGCGTCCTGCGAGAGGAAGACGTCCGCGGGCGACGCATTACCCTCCTCGAGGATCGTTGCGGCGAGGTCCGTTGTGCTCGCGTAGTTCGTCCTGACCTGCAGGCCCGACGCGCCGCGGAATCGCTCGATGAGCGGTTCCACCAGCTCCTTGGACCGCCCAGAGTAGATCGTCACGGCTCCAGCTGGCGACGGCTGGGCGACCGTCGCGGCCGGACCAGATTGCGTGCTGGGAACGCCCGGCACCCCCTGACACGCGCCGAGCACCACGGTGAGCGCGAGCGCCGTAGCGCTCGACCGGAGGCGTCCCAGGGCGGGGGGGAGCATGGCTGACCTCGTCGAGCAGGTAATCGGACGACGCGATGCTAGCCCGCCTTGCGTCCGATGGTCAAGCGACCCTGATTGACGTACTCAAGGGTGCTTGCGACCACCGGTCGGCATCGAACCCGTGAGCCCATCCACCAGGCCGCGCATCCCCTCCAGGGGCGCCCACATCCAGCCGGGCAGCCACGTCGCGGCGTAGACGAACTCACGGCATTCCTTCTCGAGCTCCCACGCGCGCAGCAGATCGCCGTCGACGGCGATCGGGGCGCCGGCCCCGCGAAGCCCGGCCGTGTAGGCATCCACGAATCGCTCGCGGGCACGGCGCAGCCATGCCTCCACGTCCAGGCCGGGACGGTCAACCGCAGCGCCGTTTCGCCCCTCCGCGCGCCGTGCCGCGCTGCGGCCGGCATGGTCCAGCGAGCGGAGCATCGAAGCCGCGTCCCGAAGCGGCGAGGTGGGCAGCCGGCGCTCCTTGATCGGCCGTGTCGGATCGCCCTCGAAATCGACGATGCGCGGCCCGTCGGGCGCGAGGAGCACCTGGCCCAGGTGCAGATCGCCGTGGACGCGGCTGACGAGCGGGACCGCCGAAACGGCCTCGAACAGGCTCAGCTCCTCGGCGATGAGCGGCGCCATCGCCTGCAGCTCGCGGCCGGCCGCTCCCTCGACGACATCAAGCGCGCGCTGGAGCTCCCGCTGACCGGCGCGTCGCCACTCCCGGAGCTCGTCCCGGCTCGCCTCGCGCGTCTCGAAGCCGGGCGCCCGGGGCGATGACGTCAGCGCCGCATGCAACGCGGCAGTGAGCTCGCCCATCCCTGCCGCCACCTCCGTCGCGAACTCGACGGTGACCTCGCCCGGGGCGAGGATCCAGGCTGTCAGCTGGTCGGCTGTGGTCTCGTACGCATCGAGCCCGTCCGCGACGAACTCCTGGAGGAGTGCGACCGTGGCGGCGCCGCGGCCGATGACGACCTCCGTGAAGCCTGCGAGCGCGGGAACGGCGCGGAACCCGGCTTCCTCGGCGAGCCAGGCGTTCATCTCGAGATCCGGGTTGAGCCCGTCCTCGAGGCGGCGGAACGCCTTGAGCAGCAGCCGCTCGCCCAGGACGACCGAGGTGTTCGACTGATCCGCCCCCAGCGCACGCTCGGTCATGCCGGCCACCTCCGGGGCGCCACCGCGGGCGAGCGAGCGCAGGCCGGCCGCCGGCCGGCACACGAGCGCGGCGGTCACCGGGCCGGGCGCCCGGTCGGTCGGGGCGCCACGCGGCACGGCCGGCACCGTGCGGCCCTCGGCGATCGCAACGGCCAGCGCCCGCCAGACGCCGTCACCCTCCACGGCGATGCGTACGCGGCCCGCCTCGCGGGTGAGGGGCAGGAGGTACCGCCCGGCAGGTCCGCCGCGCTCTCCGACGTCGGCGATCGCGAGCCCTGCCCCGGCGCCCAGGTCGAACGCCTCGACCGGGGCGATCCGGTCCACCGGACGGCCCTTGCCGCCGAACCACCGGGCGGCCGCCACTTGACCCGGGTCGAGACCGTCGAGGGCCGCCCCGACTTCCGCCCAGGTCAGCTCGGTCAAGCGCGGCTCACGCGCCGAGGTTGAACATCACGTGCTTGACGACCGTGTAGTCCTCGAGCGCGTACATCGAGCCGTCCTTGCCGTAGCCCGATTCCTTGAAGCCGCCGTGGGGCATCTCGGCGGTCAGCGTGAAGTGCTCGTTGATCCAGACCGTCCCGAACTGGACCGCCTTGGCCACCCGCATGGCCCGGCCGATGCTCTGGGTGAAGACCGATGCCGCGAGACCGAACCGCACGTCGTTCGCCCAGCGGATGGCCGTTTCCTCGTCCCTGAACCGCTGGACTGTGACGACGGGACCGAATACCTCGTCCTGGATGATCTCGCTGCGCTGGTCGGCGCCGGTGATCAGCGTCGGCTCGTAATACGAGCCCGGCCGATCCGGCCGGATGCCGCCCACGACCACCTCCGCTCCCTCCCGCGCGCGATCGACCATGGATGCGACCTTGTCGGCATGCGCGGGCGCGATCAGCGAACCCATGTCGAGATCGTCGGCCTCGGCCGGGTCGCCCCACTTGATCGAGCGGACCTGGTCCGCGAGCCTGCCCACGAAGTCGTCGTAGACCTTCGGGGCCACGATCACGCGGGTCGCGGCAGTGCAGTCCTGGCCGCTGTTCCAGAACCCGGCGGACTTGATCGTCTCGGCCGCCAGGTCGAGGTCCGCGTCGTCGAAGATGATCACCGGGGCCTTGCCCCCGAGCTCCAGGTGGAGGCGCTTCACCGTGTCGGCGGCGATCCGCGCAACACGCTTGCCGGTCTCGGTGTCGCCCGTGATCGAGACCATCCGCACCTTCGGGTGGCCAACGAGCTTGTCGCCGATCGCCTCGCCCGAGCCACTCAGGACGTTGAGGACACCCGGCGGAAGGATGTCCTCGGCCAGCCGCGCGAACGCGAGCGCCGTGAGGGGCGTCCGCGCGCTCGGCTTCAGCACGACCGTGTTGCCGGTCGCGAGGGCGGGCCCCAGCTTCCATGCGGCCATGTACAGCGGATAGTTCCAGGGCGCGATGCTGGCCACGACCCCGACCGGGTCGCGGCGGATGATCGAGGTGTGTCCCGCCAGGTACTCGTTCGCGGCCTTGCCCTCCATGACCCGAGCCGCCCCGGCGAAGAACCGGAAAAGGTCGACCGAGGTGTGCATCTCGTCGATCGCGGCCGCTACTGGCTTGCCCGCGTTCTGGCTCTCGAGCCGGCCCAGCTCGTCCGCGTTCGCCTCCAGCGCGTCGGCCAACTTGAGGAGCATCAGGCTGCGGTCCTGGGGCGTGGTGTGCTGCCAGGTCTCGAACGCGCGCTCGGCTGCGTTGACCGCCCGGTCGACGTCTTCCTCCCCGGACGCGGGCACCGTCGCCAGCGGCTGCGCCGTCGCGGGGTTCTGGACCTCGAGCGTCTCTCCGGAGGCCGAGTCGACCCAGTCGCCGCCGATGAACTGCTGGTAGGTCGTGGTCTTCTCGAGCGTGTCGGTCACCGCTGGATCCTCCTCGTCCGTTTGTGTGCGGGCGATTGTGCGCCGAGCGGCCCCTCAGCGCGAGCGGGGCGCGAGCCGCGCGACGGGCTCGCCTGTGACGGCCACCCGCTCGATCAGGTCGGCGGCCGTGGCCGTGCCCGATCCGGCCTGGATCCGCGACGACAGCGCATCGAGGCGCGCGCTCAACCCACGGTCCACCAGCAGCCGATCGACCGCTCCGGTCAACTCCTGGTCGCGGAACCCGTAGGTCGAGAGACGGGCGCCGAGCCCCAATTCGTCGATCCGCTGCGCGTTGTCGACCTGGTCCCAGAAGAGCGGCAGCACGATCATCGGCTTGGCGTGGTGGAAGGATTCGGTGACCGTGTTGTTGCCGCCGTGGGTGATGACGAGGTCCACCTGCGGCAGGATCGACGGCTGCGGCAGGAACGCGTCGCCGCTCATGTTGTCGGGGAGCGAGATCTCGTCGGCGAGCGGGCCCTTGGACACGATCACCCGATGGCTCGTCCGGCCCAGCACGTCGACCAGCCGCTGCATCAGCTCGACGTCGGCCGAGCCGAGGGAGCCCAACGAGAGATAGATGAGCGAGCCACCCCGGTTGCGCAGATGATCGGGTACCTCCCAGGCCTCATCGGTGGCGCGGACGCTCGATTCGAGGTGGTGCCACGTGGGAGCCAGGGGCCGCTCTCGCCGGTAGTCGACCGCCGCCGGGTAGACCCAGAGGTTCAGCCAGGGTGACTCGTGGATGAAGTCCGGACCGGATTCCCGCCATTCGAGCCCGGGCGCCCCGCGATCGCGCATGAAACCGTCGAAGTCCTCCCACATCGGCCGGTGGGTACGCGCGACCTCCTCGAGAAACGGGCTCCAGTGCGTCCGGTCCGCGGCCGGGTAGCCGGACGAGAACGGTGGGACTGCGGGATCCTTGATCTCGGCCGGGTTGCAGCTGACGATCCGGACCCACGGCCGGCCGGAGGCAGGCAGCGCGGGGAATCCCACCACGTTGTCTTCGACGATCGCGTCGGGATGGAGCTCGTCGATGATCTCCACCAGCCGCTCGTCAACGTGCTTCGCGCCGTCGATGAGCGCCTGCCACGTGGGCACGATGAACTCGGATAGCTGCTCGAGCGTCGACTTCCGGAAGATCGGCGACGTGTCCCGAATGAAGTCGATCCAGAACTGGCCGGGCACCTCGTCTTTCTCGGGTCGGGGCGCGAGCCGCATCCTGCGCTCCTCGAACCCCCTGGCTTCGAGTGTGCCCGCGAAGGACTCCTCCACGATGAACACAACCCGGTGCCCGCGCCGGCGGAGCACATCGCCGATCCCGGCGCAGTTGTTCGTGGGCCCGTGCGCACCCTCGGGGAAGAAGACGATCGTCCGCTGGTTAGTCATCTCGGCACGATCAGGGCTCCGACGACGACCGCTCCGGCGATCACGATCGCCGCGACGTCCAAGCCTGTCCAGCGCACCTCGCGATAACGCGTCCGCGGCCCGCTGCCGAAGCCGCGCGCGTCCATCGCGAGCGCCAGCCTGTCGCCGTGCCGGATCGCGAGCACGAGCAGCCCCACGAGCACGCGCGGGTGCCATTCGCCACGAAGGCCCCTGATCCGGCGCGCCTGCCGGAGCGTCGTCAGGTCCTCCGCGAACCGCGGCACGGCCTGGTACGCCGCGAGCGCGCCGTAGGCGAAGCGCTCCGGCACGCGGCCTTGCTGGACGAGCGAGTCGACCAGGCGGGTCGAATCGGTCGTCTGCGCGAACGTGACCCCGATCGCCGCAACGGCAATCACTCGGGCGGCGAGTCCCAGGCCCGCTGCGATCGCCGGCTCCGTGAGACGGAAGGGGCCCAGCCGCACCACCTCGATCGCGATCTCGCTGGTGTTGACCGAGGCAAACAGCGCGTTGAACGCCCCGATCGACAGCGCGATGAGCCATAGGGGCAGGACCGCTGATGCGAGGCGGGCGGGATGCACCCGCCCAACGACGACGGCAAGCAACAGGACGATGGCGGCGAGCGCCAGCGGCGGTCCGATCCTCGTCGTGAACGCGAGCGCGAGGAACCAGAACAGCGCGATCCCGAGCTTGAGCAGCGGGCTGACCCGTCCCAGCGGCGACGCCAGCGCCCGGTCGTCGGGCTCGATGCGCGCGATCACCCGACCGCCCCATCGGCGACTATGCGGCCATCGGCCAGGGTCACGCGTCGCCGGGCGAGGTCGGTGACCAGCCGCTCGTCGTGGGTCGCCAGCACGATGGCCGTGCCGTCCTCTGCCCGTTCGCGCAGGATCGCCAGCAATCCCTCGTAGCCGAGCCGGTCCTGGCCGAACGTCGGCTCATCGAGCACCAGCATCCGCGGCCGGCGGGTGAGCACGCAGGCCAGCGACAGCCGGCGCTGTTCTCCGCCCGACAGTCGGTACGGGCTCCGCGCTCCGAACCGTTCGAGCGGCAGGCCGAGCCGGTCCATCAGCTCCACGGCCCGCGCGCGCTCAGGACGCCGCAGGCCAAGGTTCACCTCGGCGGCGACCGTCCGTGCCAGGAACTGGCGCTCCGGGTCCTGGAAAACGTAGCCGGCGAGCCGGGCGAGGTGGGCGGCACGTGTCCTGGCGGGATCACGGCCGGCAAGTCGGACGGTGCCCCGGCCCGGGCGCAGCAGGCCCACGAGCAGCTGGCCAAGCGTCGACTTGCCGCTGCCGTTGGGGCCGGTGAGGGCCATCCGGTCCCCGGCCGCCACCGCGAGGTCCACGTCCCGCAGCACCGGACGGCCCGGCTCGTAGGCGAACCAGGTGTCGTAGGCCTCGGCGATCGGCAGGCCGATGGGCGGGGCGGGCGGAGGCGGCACCGGGCTGCCGGAGCCCTGGCCACGACGCGGAGGGTCGGCTGGCAGCCAGATCCCCGCCGCATGGAGCGCGGGTCCGGACCGTTCGAGCACCTCCTTGGTCGGGCCCTGGTCGATCGGCCGGCCGTCGGCGCCGAGCGCGAGGACCTGGTCCGCGAGACCCCACGCGGCCTCCAGCCGGTGCTCGACGAGGACCATCGTGGTGCGTCTGCGTGCTCGCAGATCCGTCAGGCGACCCAGGATCGCGGCGGCCGCCGGCGGGTCGAGGTTGGCCGTCGGTTCGTCGAGCACGAGGATCCCGGGCCCCGGCGCGAGCACGCCGGCCAGCGCGAGACGCTGCTGCTCGCCGCCCGAGAGGCGGTTCGGGCGCCGCCGCCGGTATCCCGCCAGACCGACCTCATGGAGCGCCTCCGGCACTCGCTCGACCATCGCCTCGCGCGGCCAGGCGCGATTCTCGAGCCCGAACGCGACGTCGTCCTCGACCCGCTCCATCACGATCTGCCGGTCCGGGTCCTGGAAGACCAGTCCGACCCGCCCGCGGCTGGCCGCCCGCCCGGCGATCGTGTCGCGACCGTCGACGTCGAGCACGCCCGTGCATTCGCCCGGGACGTCGTGCGGGACGAGCCCGGCGATCGCCAGCGCGAGCGTGCTCTTGCCTGACCCGGACGGCCCGACGACCAGCAGGCACTCGCCGGGCTCGACGTCGAAGGCGACATCGGACAGCGCCGCGCGGTCGGCCCCGGCATACCTGAACCCCAGACGGACCGCGCGGATTCGGCCGGGGCCAACCGCGGTTTCGGGGAGGGCGCCCGATGTGCTCAGCCGGGGAAGCCCTCGAGCACCCCGGTCTCACGCAGCGCGCGCACGAGGAGAATCGCCACGGCCGGCAGGATGGCCAGCGCGGAGATCGCCATGAACGCTCCGATCACAAGCATCGCGTCGAGCCCGAGGGTCGGAAACCACACGACCCAGTCGTGGACCCATGCCGCCGCGGCACTGGCAAGCGAGGCGACGGCAAGCACCGGCCAGGACCAGCGGCGGTAGAGCGTGAAGGCGAAAACGAGCTCGGCGGCCGCGCCCTGGACGAACCCAGACAGGAGCGTGTCGGGGCCCCACTGGCTGCCGAGCAGCGTGAACAACCCGGCTGCAACCATCTCGGCGAAGAGGGCCGCTCCGGGGCGACGCACGATCGCCGCTGCGACGATCGCCGGCATGAGCCAGATCGCGTACAGCAGGTTCTGGACGGGGCCTAGAACGTTCAGTGCCGGCCAGAGCACGTTGAACGCGACAAACGCGACACCGAACGCGACCGCGATGACGGCAGCGACAACAATGTCACGGGTTCGCCAGGCGGCGGCGTCCGGCGGGTCACCGCGAGTGAGATCCATCGTTTCGAGCACCTCCAGCGCACCGACACCCTCGAACTGGGCGACGGCGTTGGAGTGTCGGCCTGCTTCCTTCGCCGGTATGAGCCGGATCAGGTTCGGCGGGTCTGTGGCCCTGGCCACACTCTCAGCGCTGTCGCGCTCCCCGGAGGCGGGTGTTCGGTTGCGAGGAGTGTACCCGAGGCGCGCCGGCGGCCCCTCGGGTACCACCAGGACCGGTTTGATCACAGCCACGCGCGGTCTCGATCCGATTTGCGACTGACCACGCTCGCATGTGGTGAATCCGAGACTGCTGGTACCGGGCCACGAGCCTCGGACCCGCCCTACGATGCTCCTCGTGACGAGCTGGCACGAGATCGGCGACCGGGTGTTCGTGCGTAGGTACGCGTTCTACGATCAGAACATCGGGGTCGTGATCGGCGACGACGGATGTCTCGTGATCGACACCCGCATCTCGCACCGTCAGGCAGCGGAGATCAGGGCCCACCTGCGCGAGCTGACGCCGCTCCCCGTCGCGCTGGTCGTCAACACGCACGGCCATTCCGACCACGCCTTCGGCAACCGGGTCTTCCGACCTGCGCCGATCGTGGGGCACGAGGGCTGTGTCCGGTTCCTCCGCGACACCGGCGAGGCCCAGCGAGCTGCCGTCATGGCCAACATGTCCGAGATCGCCGACGAGATGGCCGAGGTCGAGATCGACCCGCCCGACCGGACCTTCACGGACCGCGGCTCGGCCGACGTCTCGGGCCGGAAGGTGGATCTTCGGTACCTCGGGCGCGGCCACACAGACCATGACATCGTCGTCTCGATCCCCGCTGCGAGCGTGGTCTTCGCGGGCGACCTGCTCGAGAATGGCGCGACCCCGTTCTTCGGTGATGGCTATCCGATGGACTGGCCGGCGACCGTCGAGGCGCTCGTCGAGCTGATCGGCGACGGTGTCGTCGTCCCGGGTCACGGTGATGTGGCGGATCGCCCGTTCGCCGAGGCGCAGCTCGGAGCGTTGCGCTCGATGGCGGCGCTCGCCGCCGACGTTGCCGCCGGGAGGCGAACGGTCGACGAGGCCATCGAACGAGCGCCGTTTCCGGCAGACGAGGCCAGGGAGCCGCTGGAACGCGGGCTGGCGCAGATCCGCGGCGAGCTCGGCTAGCCAGCCGACCCGTCCGCCGCAACCCGCACGATCCATCGCCCGCGCGCCCGGCCTTCGACGATCGCATCGAGCGCTCCCTCGAGGGTGTCGAGCGTCACCTCGGTCACATCCTCGCCGAGCCCGCGCGGCCGGAGATCGCCGGCCAGCCGGCCCCACAGGGCGCGCCGGGCATCGATCGGCACGGCAACCGAGTTCATCCCCAGCACGGCGACCCCGCGCAGGATGAACGGCAGCACGGTCGATGAGAAGGCCGGCCCACCGGCGTTGCCGCACGACGCGATGGCCGCTCCCGGCATCAGCGTCGCGAGCAGGTATGCCATGCCCGGACCGCCGACGGCGTCGACGGCGCCCGCCCAGCGCGCCGACTCGAGCGGCCGCGGACGTTCCACCGTGACCTCCGCACGATCGAGGACGCCAGCGGCCCCCAGCTCGCGGAGCCGCGGCTCCTCGTCGCGCTTCCCGGTCGCGGCCCAGACCTCGTAGCCCCGGTCGGCCAGCATGCCGATCGCCAGTCGACCGAGACCACCCGAAGCGCCAGTGACCAGCACCGGCCCGTCGCCCGGCGCAAGCCCGCGCGCCTCGAGCGCCTCGACGCTCATGGCCGCCGTGAAGCCGGCAGTCCCGATTGCCATTGCCTCGCGCGCCGTCAAACCGTCCGGCATCGGCACCACCCAACCTGCGGGCAGGCGCTGGAGCTCGCTGTATCCGCCGTGACGGGCGGTACCCAGGTCGTAGCCATTGGCCAGGACACGCGATCCCACCGCGATCGACGGGTCCTCGGTCGCGACGACCTCGCCGGCGAGGTCGATGCCCGGCACGAGCGGGTTGATCCGTGCGACCTTGCCGCCGGCCCGCGCGGCCAGCCCGTCCTTGTAGTTCACGCTCGACCACTCGACCCGGACGGTGACCTCGCCGGAGGGCAGATCGGACGGTGAGAGCGATCGGACACCGCGCGTCACTCGGTCGCCCGCCTGCTCGACGACGAACGCGCAGAACGACCGCGTCGGATCGGTCATGTTCGGCAGCCGTCCCCCGTCACGGCATGGCCCCGTCGCGGCCGCACGAGGCCCGCGCCGCCCGGCCGGCCGACCACAGCGCCCGCCGCGCCGCGTCCACCCGGTCCAGCGCAACGAACGCCTCCACGGACACCGAGCGTTCTACCGCCGCTTGCACGCCGGCCTGGAGCGACCGCGCCCAGCGTCGCCCCAGCAACCCGGCATGCAACCCCAGGATCCGGGCGATCAGGTAGCCGGCGATCAGCCCGCCCAGCAGCATCGCAAACGGGATCGGCACCTGGCCGAGGACAGGCAGCTGCACCGAATCGACAGGCGGACGGACGAGGAAAAGGAGCACCAACCAGGCGACCGCCACCGCGATCGTCACGGTGGCGACCGTCTGGAGGAGCCCGAGCAACGGCCACAGGCGGCTCGATGGCGGGCGCATCGGGCTGTGCGCCGCGATCGCTGCATCGATCCCGCTGCGCAGCCGGTTGGTGAGGCGAGGCCCGTCGGTGCTGGCGGCCAGCGCCGGCCGGAGCTCGCGCGGCGCCGACTGCACGCTCGGATCCACGGCCGTCCGCAGCGCATCGACGGCGGGCGCCAGCGACCCGCGATCGGACCAGTGCGCGAGGTGGATCGCGGGGTCCGCCACCTGTGCCTCGCGCCCGCTGGCTCGGTAGAAGAACGCCGTGATCCGCCCGAGCGGCCCGGCGCCGGCCGGGCGCGCCGCCGCCCGCGTCGCCGCCACGGCGCGCCGCTCGGCTGTGCGGAGATCCACGAGCCGGAGCACCGCCTCGGACGCGGTCTCGAGCGCCTGCCGCCTCGCGGCGGGCTCGAGCATCGGCTGCGGACCGCGATCGGGGTCGACGCCGGCGCGCGCAGAGAGGTCGGCCAGCGCCGCGCGGATCGACGCCGCCAACCGGCCGACGACGAGCCGCTTCGCGTCCGCGACCCCGTCCAGCCAGCGCCGCACCGGCTCGACCTCGCCGGTCCCCGCTGCGGCCGCCACGACGCGAACGCCGGCCGGCAGACGTCCCCCCGCCGGAGTGATCGACCGCTCGAGATGGCGCCGCACCGTCTCGACCTCGGTCCCGAGCCGGTCCGCCTTGTTGAGCACAACGAGCTGACGGTCGAGCCGCGGCAGCCAGCGACGAAGGAAATCGTCGTGGAGCACGGCATCCTGGTACTTCTCCGGGTCGGTCACCCAGATGACCGCGTCGATGCGCGGCAGCAGCGTCTCGACGCGGCGTCGATGGTCGGGGGCGATCGAGTCGAGATCCGGGAGATCGAGGATCGCGATCGACGGCAGCGCGCCGTCGTCGTGGGTGCGGACCTCGTCGACGGCCAGCCACTCGAGCACGTCATCGAACTCGGCCCGCGATCCCGCCGGCAGCCACGCGACGGGCGAGCCTGTCGTGGGGCGCCGAACGGACGCCTCGCTGACCGAGGCCCCGGCCAGCGCGTTGAGCAGGGTCGACTTGCCCACCCCGGTACCTCCGACCAGTGCGACGACCGCGGCGTCGCTCGCAAACCCCAGCCGTTGCCCGGCCTCGCGCCGGACCGACTCGGCTTCGGATGCGTCCAGCCCGAGCGTGCGCGCGGCCTCGATCCCCGCATCGAGCTCGGCGAGGCACCCGGCGAGCCCGCGGCCGGCACCTCCCGGGGGCGGCTCGCCGCCGGGAACCGGCACGGCCTGGACCGGAGCCGTTGGTCCGGCCACGCTAAGAGCCCGCGGTCGAGTCGCGCGGGTCAGAGACCGGACCCGCATCCGCGTCGGGCCGCCGCTCCAGGCTCGGCATCTCGGGCAGGAGCACGGGCCGCGACGAGACGGTCACCGTCGCCGGCAGCGCGCGCAGCTCGTCGGCGACCGCCCGGAGCTCCTCGCCTCGCGCCCGGAGGACGGGCGGGTCGGGCACGAGCGCATCGAACCTGGCCAGCTCGTCCCGGAAGGTATCGCCGAGCAGGTCCACGAGGCGCTTCCGGGCGCGCTGGATCATCTCGACCATGGCCGCCTCGCCGAACAGCGCCGAGAGCAGCTTCTGGTTGACGAACCCGGTCGCGGCCGCGACGCCCACCTCCGCACCGGTCAGCCCGCCGGTCTGCGAGAACGTCGCGAGCATGACGCCGATCCCGGCCGCGTTGACCCCGACCGAGGCGCCCCTGGCCAGCGTCCGTTTCGGCCCGCCGGTGGTGCGGACGTCCTCGGCGATCGACTCGACCCAGGTATTGAGCCGATCCCTGAGCCGCTCATCGAGCTGATCGGACACGCTCCATGCGCCCGCGGCGCCGGCGAGCGCCCGCTCAGCGGCCGGCTCCTCGGACCAGGCCGTCGCGGTCCTCCGCGCGGCCTCGGCGAGGCGGACCCGCGACATCGCGACGAGATCGTCTAGCGTCTGGTCGCGCACCTCGGCGACGGGCGCCTCGGGACGGCCCCGGAAGAACGACGCGACCGCGCCCCGGACGCGCCCGATCCCCGTCGCGAACAGTCGCGTGATCTGGTCCGCGCCGACGAACTCGTGCCACTGGCGGAGCGCCTCGGCCCGCAGGAACGTGCCGCGCGACAGCTCGTCGCGCAGCCCGCCGAGCTCGCGCTCGTAGGCGTCGGTTGCGACGCGGCGGAGCCGGTCCGCGTCGATGGCAGCGTGCTCCAGGTCGTCGGCGATTGCCCGAAGCTGCGGCTCGAGGCCAGCCAACGCACCGCCGAGCGCCTGGGCAGCGAGTCGCAGCCGCGCCTCACGGTCCGCGGCGAGGGCGGCGATCCTCGCCCGGAGCGGCGCCACTGCGGTCGCCGCGAGCCCGTCAACCTCGGGATCGAGCTCGCCCTCCTGCACTGTGAGCATGTCGATGGGCGCCTCGGCCCGCCCCAGCCCGCCCTCCTCGAACA